>Ga0137412_10000909_pt1 | contig 22135 bp, 24 predicted proteins | sample CZODoug2_1_16fun_FD_122160 | JGI IMG/M metagenome (GOLD analysis project Ga0137412, IMG submission 122160) | Vadose zone soil fungal communities from Angelo Coast Range Reserve, California, USA - CZODoug2_1_16fungal (Hybrid Assembly) | ecosystem: Environmental > Terrestrial > Soil > Vadose zone... | reverse complement strand
CGCGCGTCTGAAGGAGGTTTTCCATCTGTCCTATTGCGAGGTCGTGCCGACCGACCCGGCCGCGCCGCTCTCGGCCGCCGGCATCGCCGAGCGGGCCGCCAACATTCTGGAATCGACCTTGCGGACCGAAAAGCCGACCATCGTGGCCTTGGGGACGGGCAGGGCGGTGCGCGCCGCGGTCGAACGCGTGTCGCCGATCGACTGTCCCAATCATCAAATCGTCTCGCTGGTTGGAAACATTTCGGCCGACGGCTCGGCCAGCTTCTTCGACACGGTCGGACGGCTGGCGGACCGGACCAAGGCCCGCCATTACCCCATGCCGCTGCCGTTTCTGATGTCGTCCGAGCGTGAGCGCGACCAGATGCTGCGGATCGATCCGATCGCCAGGGTTCGCGCCGTCGCGGCCAAGGCCGATCTGCGGCTGGTCGGGATCGGGCAGATGGACCAGCGTGCGCAGGTGCTGATCGACGGCTTCGTCTCCCGCGAGGAACTTCTGGAAATGATGCGGCTTGGCGCCGTCGGCGAACTCACCGGCTGGGCGTTCGACGCCCGGGGCCGAATCATCAAGGGCGGCACCAATGCGCGCCTGACCAGCGTTCCACCAAAGGTTCCCGCCGAAGCCTTGACCATCGGAGCAGCCGTCGGTCCCGCCAAGGCGCAGGCGATCAAGGCCGCGTTGAAGGGCCGCCTGCTCAACGGGTTGGTCACCGACGAGGCGACCGCGGGCTTGATCCTGAAGCAATAGCCGGGACTTCCGCTGCGATCAGGGGCGAGCGCGACGATCATGATCGCAGCGGCGCACGCGCTTGCCGGTCGGCATTGCCGCGCCGCAACCTGACGTCGGCGGCAGCCGATCCTTGACAAGCTCCAAACTCGGTGTGAACATAATTGCAAGGCGTGGGCATATGCTCAACGCCATTGAGGGAGGTTACCGTGAAGCACGTCCTCGGCGCCCTGCTGGGCGCAGCTAGCCTGTTGATCTCCGTCCCCTCGATTGCGCAGACGACGCTGACGATCGCCACCGTGAACAACAGCGACATGATCCGCATGCAGGGGCTGACGACCGACTTCACCACCAAGAATCCCGATATCGCCGTGAAATGGGTGACGCTCGAAGAGAACGTGCTGCGCCAGCGCGTCACGACCGATATCGCGACCAAGGGCGGTCAGTTCGACGTACTGACCATCGGCACCTATGAGGTGCCGATCTGGGCCAAGAAGAACTGGCTCATTCCGCTCGATAATCTCGGGCCCGATTACGACGTGGCCGATCTGCTGCCCCGGATTCGCGACGCGGTGGCGGTGTCGGACAAGCTCTACGCCGCGCCGTTCTATGGCGAGAGCTCGATGACCATCTATCGCACCGACCTGTTCGAGAAGGCCGGATTGTCGATGCCGGAAAACCCGACCTGGGATTTCGTGGTGAACGCCGCGAAGAAGCTCACTGACAAGTCGGCGGGTGTCTACGGCATCTGCCTGCGCGGCAAGGCGGGCTGGGGCGAGAACATGGCTTTTCTCTCCTCGATGGCCAATTCGCTTGGCGCGCGCTGGTTCGACGAAAAGTGGCAGCCGCAATTCGACACGCCGGAATGGAAGACGACATTGTCGACCTATGTCGACCTGATGAAGACCGCCGGTCCTCCCGGCGCCAGCTCCAACGGCTTCAATGAAAACCTCGCGCTGTTCAGTTCCGGCAAATGCGCGATGTGGATCGATGCCACGGTGGCGGCGGCCTCCGTGACCAATCCAAAGGACTCGAGTGTGGCCGACAAGGTCGGTTTCGCGCTCGCGCCCAATGCGGGCTTAGGCAAGAACGCGAACTGGCTGTGGGCGTGGAATCTCGCGATCCCGGCCGGTTCGAAGAAGGTCGCGGCCGCGGAGAAGTTCATCGCCTGGGCCACGAGCAAGGACTACACCAAGCTCGTCGCCGCCAAGGAAGGCTGGGCCAATGTGCCGCCGGGCACGCGGACCTCGCTGTACCAGAACCCCGAATATCTGAAGGTCGCGCCGTTCGCAAAGCTCACCCTGGCCTCGATCGATGCGGCCGATCCGAACAAGCCGACGGTCAAGCCGGTGCCCTATGTCGGCGTGCAATACGCCGCGATCCCGGAATTCCAGGGCATCGGCACCAGCGTCGGCCAGCAGTTTTCCGCGGCGCTGTCCGGTTCGTCGACGGTCGATGCGGCGCTCGCGGCGGCGCAATCCGTGACCGAGCGTGAAATGAAGCGCGCCGGCTACATCAAGTAGCGCGCACTGGCTTCTCAACTTTCGCGGCCTGTCCCTCCCACCGGCCTGCGAAACTGGCTGCCGTCTTGTCCCGCGATTGACCGGACGGCAGTCTGATCCGATGTCCCTGATCTGATGTCCTTTGGCGGCAGGAGACGGCGATGGCGACCCAGCAGACACAGGTTATCGGCCGCACGCTGCTGGCTCCAGCCGTCGTCCTGCTGTTCATCTGGATGATCGTCCCGCTGGCAATGACGATCTATTTTTCGACGCTGCATTACAGCCTGCTCGATACCGAGACCGCGAGCTTCGTCGGGCTGGAGAACTTTCGATATTTCCTGACCGATCCGGCCTTCCTGACCTCGCTGCGGAACACGCTGGTGCTGGTCGGCTCGGTGCTGGCGATCACGATCCTGCTCGGCACGCCGCTGGCGCTGTTGCTCGACCAGCCGGTGATGGGGCGCAGCGTCGTGCGGTTGATGGTGATCGCGCCGTTTTTCGTGATGCCGACCGTCAGTGCGCTGGTCTGGAAGAACCTGCTGATGCATCCGGTCTCGGGACTGTTCGCCTGGATCGCGACGCTGTTCGGCGCCACGCCGATCGACTGGTTCAACGACGCGCCGCTGCTCGCGGTGATCCTGATCGTCGCCTGGCAGTGGCTGCCATTCGCGACTCTCATCCTGCTCACGGCATTGCAGTCGCAGGACGAGGAGCAGAAGGAAGCGGCCGAGATGGACGGCGCCAGCGCGCTGTCGACCTTCATCTATTTGACGCTGCCGCATCTGGCGCGGCCGATCACGGTGGTGATCCTGATCGAGACGATCTTCCTGCTCACGGTATTCGCCGAGATATTCGTCACGACTGGCGGCGGACCGGGCCTGCAGACCACCAATATCGCCTTCCTGATCTATTCGCAGGCGCTGATCCAGTTCGATGTCGGCAACGCGTCCGCGGGCGGGCTGGTCGCGGTCGTGATCGCCAATATCGTGGCGTTCTTCCTGGTGCGGATCGTCGGACGGAATCTAGAGGCATAGGCCAAGGCAAGGGGCAGAGGCAGAGGCAATGGCGCGCAAGGTGACTTCAAGGCGGGTGCTGGTCTCCACGATCGCCGCGTGGCTGTTCGGATTCCTGATCTTCCTGCCGATCCTGTGGATGGTCCTGACCAGCTTCAAGACGGAGCTCGAGGCATTCTCGATGCCGCCCAAATTCCTGCTGTTTCATTGGACCACCGAGAACTACGCCACGGTGCAAGAGCGCAGCAACTATTTTCATCATGCGCTCAATTCGATCATCATTGCCGGCGGATCGACCCTGGTGGCGCTGGTGATCGCGATTCCGGCCGCCTGGTCGATGGCGTTTGCGCCGACCAAGCGCACCAAGGACGTTCTGCTCTGGATGCTCTCGACCAAGATGATGCCGCCGGTCGGCGTGCTGGTCCCGATCTATCTGATCTTCCGGGATTTCGGCCTCTTGGATTCGCGGGGAGGGCTGATCCTGATCCTGTGCCTCGGCAACCTGCCGATCGTGATCTGGATGCTGTTCACCTATTTCAAGGAGATTCCGAAGGACATTCTCGAAGCGGCGCGGATGGATGGCGCGACCATCGAACGCGAGCTCGTCTATGTGCTGACGCCGATGGCGATCCCTGGCCTGGCATCGACGATGCTGCTCAATCTCATTCTGGCGTGGAACGAGGCGTTCTGGACCTTGAACCTGTCGACGTCGGAGGCCGCGCCGCTGACGGTATTCATCGCATCCTATTCGAGTCCGGAGGGGCTATTCTGGGCCAAGCTGTCGGCGGCGTCGACACTCGCCATCGCGCCGATCATCATCCTCGGCTGGTTCAGCCAGCGCCAGCTCGTCCGCGGGCTGACCTTCGGCGCCGTCAAGTAGCGAAAGGACCGCATCATCATGGGCCAGATCACGCTGCAGGGGGTTCGAAAATCGTTCGGGCCGGTCAACATCATCAGGGATGCCAATCTCGATATCGAGGATGGGTCCTTCGTGGTTTTCGTCGGGCCGTCGGGCTGCGGCAAGACGACATTGCTGCGGCTGATCGCAGGCCTTGAAGACGTCACCGGCGGAAAGATCCTGATCGATGGACACAACGTCGTGGACGTGCCGCCGGCCAAGCGCGGCCTGTCGATGGTGTTTCAGTCCTACGCGCTCTATCCGCATATGAGCGTGCGCGGCAACATCGCCTTCGGACTGAAGATGGCCGGCCTGCCGCGCCCCGAGATCGAGCGCAAGGTGGAAGCCGCCGCAGCCACGCTGAACCTGACGCCCTATCTCGACCGCAAGCCGCGCGACCTGTCCGGCGGCCAGCGCCAGCGCGTCGCGATCGGACGCGCCATCGTGCGGGAGCCGAAGGCGTTTCTGTTCGACGAGCCGTTGTCCAACCTCGACGCCGCGCTCCGCGTCCAGATGCGGCTCGAAGTCACAAGGCTGCAGAAGCAGCTTGGAACCACCGCCGTCTATGTCACCCATGACCAGGTCGAGGCCATGACCATGGCTGACAAGATCGTCGTGCTCAATGCCGGCAGCATCGAGCAATACGGCACGCCGCTGGAATTATACGAGCGGCCGGCGAACCTGTTCGTCGCCGGCTTCATCGGCTCGCCGAAGATGAACTTCGTCTCGGGCGAGGTGGCCGGCGACCACGGGGCCGCCACCGTCGGCGTCAGGCCGGAACATCTGAAAGTCGGCAAGGATGGCGAGGGCTGGCCTGGGACGGTGTCGGTCGCCGAGCATCTCGGCAGCGACACCTTTCTCTATGTCGACGCCGGAAAATTCGGAATGCTGACGGTGCGCTATGTCGGTGAACTCAGTCTGCAGGCCGGAGACAGCGTGTGGCTTGTGCCGGATCCAGGCCGGCTGCACCGTTTTGACAAGGAAGGCGGAGCCATCCGCCCCTGAATTGGCGGACCAGCGCGGCGGGTCGGCGTCGCGCATGAAACGGGACGCTGCCAACGCTGAGCCACCAACAGGAAGACCAAGACGATGTATCTGGAAAAATTCAAGCTCGACCGGAAGACGGCGCTGGTGACCGGTGGCGGCCAGGGCATCGGCTTGGCTTGCGCGGAAGCGCTCGCGGAAGCGGGCGCGAAAGTCTTCATTGCCGATCGGGACCAGAAGGCTGCCGAAGCCGGCCGCGCCGCCCTCCAGGCGAAGGGCCATGATGCCGAAATCGTCATCATGGACGTGACCGATCCGGCGCGCGTCACCGAGGTGGCGGATCAGCTCGCGTCGCAGCATGGCAAGATCGATATCCTCGTCAACAACGCCGGCATCGCGCGCAGCGAGACGCCGGCGGAAACCGTCGCCGACGAACATTGGCTGAACGTCATCGATGTCAATCTCAACGGCACGTTCTGGTGCTGCCGGGCCTTCGGCAGGCACATGCTGGCGGCAAAGTCGGGCGCGATCGTGAATATCGGCTCGATGTCCGGCTTCATCGTCAACAAGCCGCAGGAGCAGTGCTATTACAACGCCTCCAAGGCCGCGGTGCACCATCTCACCAAATCGCTCGCGGCCGAGTGGGGCGCCCGGGGCGTCCGTGTCAACGCCGTGGCGCCCACCTACATCGCGACCCCCCTTAATGCCTTCGTCAAGAACAATCCCCGGATGTACGATGCCTGGATCGGTGGTACACCGATGGGCCGGATGGGAGAGGTCGAGGAGATCGCCTCTGTGGTCCTGTTCCTGGCCTCGGAAGCCGCAAGCCTGATGACCGGCAGTGTCGTGGTTGTCGACGGAGGCTATACGTGCTGGTGAATGCGTAGCGATCTCAAGCGGAGTTGCAATGAGGCAGGCCTTCATCGGCATCGACGTCGGGACATCGAGTGCGCGGGCCGGCATTTTCGACGAGAAGGGCGCGTTGCTGGCCGTCGCACGGCATCCGATCACCGTCTGGCACGAGGCGGGCGGGGTTGTCGAACAATCCTCTTCCGAGATATGGGCGGCCTGCGCGGCTTCCGTCCGCGCCGCGATGGCGGAGGCGGCGATTCCGCCTTCCGCCGTCAAGGGCCTGGGATTCGACGCGACATGCTCGCTGGTCGTGCTCGATGCCGCCGGCGGTCCGCTGACGGTCAGCGCGTCCGGCGACATCAGGCGCAATGTCATCGTCTGGATGGATCATCGGGCCATACCCGAAGCACGTCTGGTCAACGAGACCCATGATGACGTGCTGCGCTATGTCGGCGGCACCATCTCGCCGGAAATGGAAATTCCAAAACTGCTCTGGCTGAAGCGGCACATGCCGGCGACCTTCCGCGCGGCCGGGCATTTCTTCGATCTCGCGGATTATCTGTCCTTTCGCGCCACCGGTTCGACGGCGCGCTCGATCTGCACGCTCGGCTGCAAGTGGAATTATCTCGCCCGTGAGCAGCGCTGGAGCGCGAGCTATTTCGAGCGTATCGGCCTTGGCGATCTCGCCTCGGGCGGCTACGCGAAAATCGGCAACGAGATCGTCGCCGCCGGGACGCCCTTGGCCACGGGGCTTGCGGCAGATGCCGCACGCGATTTCGGCCTGATCGAGGGAACGCCGGTCGGCGCCTCGCTGATCGATGCGCATGCCGGCGGGGTCGGCACCATCGGCGGGAGCGGGGCGCCGGGGGAGGCGGTCGATGTGCGCCGCCGTCTTGCCTACATCATGGGAACCTCGGCCTGCATCATGGCGACGACGTCGGAGCCGCGCTTCGTGCCGGGTGTGTGGGGACCCTATTATTCAGGGATGATCCCCGGCTTCTGGCTCAACGAGGGCGGTCAGTCCGCCGCTGGTGCGGCGATCGATCATCTGGTCAGGTCACATCCGGCGCATCACGAGGCGGTGGCTGCGGCACGCGCCGAGGGCATGGAAATTCTGGAATTCCTGGAACGTCGCATCCTCGCGCGGGCTGGCCATGCCGGCGAGGCCGCGCTGCTGGCCCGCGACATCCATGTGTTTCCCGAGTTCATCGGCAACCGCTCGCCCTTCGCCGATCCCGATTCACGCGCGATCGTCGCGGGCCTCGATCTCGACGCCGATCTCCATTCGATGGAGCGGCTGTTCGTGGCGGGACTGTGCGGGCTCGCCTATGGCCTGGCAGATGTCGTCGATGCGTTCCGCGGCCACGGTATCGAGAGCGACCTGATGGTGATTGCCGGTGGCGCTGGACGCAGTCGGCTGGTCCGTCAGATCATGGCGGATACGACCGGGTTGAGCGTCGCGGTTCCCCAGACGCAGGAGCCGGTGCTGCTCGGCGCTGCGATGCTGGGTGCGGTTGCGAGCGGTGGTCACCGATCGATCGGGGAAGCAATGGCTGCGATGTCGGCGATCGGCGATCTGAGCGTACCGACCGCGCCTGCGATGGCCGGCTTCCATCGGAGCAAGCGACGCGTTCACGAACTGATGCGAAAGCTCGATCGGGAGAGCCGCGATGCCATGCGCGAGTTGGGATTGATCCCGGGGGGTGGCTGAGAGACATTAGCGCCATGCTGCTGAGTTGCGGAGATGCCCTGATCGACTTTCTGCCCGTCACATCCACGGATGGGCGCGAGGCGCTGGTGCCGGTGGTCGGCGGCTCCTGCCTCAACATCGCGGTCGGCATGGCGCGGCTCGGCGCACCGGCAGGATTCGTGGGCGGCATCTCGAACGATCTGTTCGGCCGCATGATCGCCGACCACGCCTCGGCCTCCGAGGTTGATCTTCGCTACGCCACCCGCAGCGATCACCAGACCACGCTTGCGTTTGTCCGCACCGTCGACGGCGAGCCGCAATATGGCTTCTACGACGCGGCGACCGCGTCGCGGAACTGGGTGTATCGGCGTGGCGCTATTGCTTCCGACGGCATGGCCTTTGCCGACATCCAGGCGATCCATGTCGGATCGACGACGCTCACCCATGATGTGGGGGCAGCCGAGGCGCTGGCCATGGTCGAGGATGCGCGCGGCTCGGTTAACATTTCCTTCGATCCGAATTGCCGGCCCAATCTCGTCAACGACAAGAGCCGCTATGTCGACCAGATGGATGCGTTCGCGGCCAAGGCCGACATCGTGCGGATGTCGGATGTCGACTTCGAATTCCTGTACGGTGGCGGCGATCATGCGCCCAGGGCAACCTCGTTGATCGCCGCGGGCGCGGGCCTGGTCGTCATCACGCGCGGAATCAAGGGAGCGCAGGCCTGGCACCAGCAGGCAGGCGTGGTCGAAGTGCAGGCGCCGACGGTCAAGGTGGTGGATACGATCGGCGCAGGCGACAGCTTTCAAGCGGCGCTGCTGTTCGCGTTGCGAGCGATCGGGCGGATCGGACGCGCGTCGCTGGCGCAGATCACGCCGGGCGAGCTTTCCCGCGTGCTATCGTTTGCCGCGGATTGCGCGGCCTTCACCTGCGGACGTGCCGGCGCCGATCCCCCGCGCGCGTCCGATGTCGGCGCGGCATTGGCCCGTCTCGGTCTGTGAGCCATGCGGAGCTGGAGCACGCCAGCTATGGGATGGATGATCTTGATCATGGCTGGCTACCGCGACGGCTATGCGACGCAGATGCCCGGCACCGCCACCTTCTGGAACAGGTGCGGGGAAGCAACGGCCGAGGACGGATAGGCAGAGAGTTTTGCCAAGAACTCTGGATGCGTGAACGCAGCCCGGAAATTGGCGGTCGATTCCCAAGCGGCGTAGTTCAGATAGGTCGGGCTTTCCCCGATCGCGCGGTGAAGCTGGGTCGAGATGAAGCCCGGCTGCCGCTTCATGAATTCCGCATCGTCTTGCCAGGCTTGGAGGAAGGTCTGCTCGTCGGCCTTGTCGAGCGTGAACACGTTCACAAGCATGACCGGGCAAGCGTCGACGGCGAGCTGACGTTCGATCGGGAAAGCAGGGTCCATTGGCTGCAAGCGCGCCATTTTGAGCTCCGTTCGATTTAGTCATATGATGTCATTACGACATGATAGATACTACAATATTGACATGATCATGTCAATCATGACTTATGGTGACATATGAAGGATAGCAAGCGAACTCCAGCCGGAACCGCCTTGACCACTCTCATTCTCGATCTGTTCAGCCTCAACAACCGCTTGCTCGCCGCGGGCGACAGGCTGGTCGCCAAGCTTGGTTTGACCAGCGCTCGCTGGCAGGTCCTCGGCACCATCGTCGCGGCGGATCGGCCGCAGCCGGTCGCATGGCTTGCGCGCGACATGGGAGCCAACCGCCAAAACGTGCAGCGGATCGTCAACGATCTGGAGAAGGACGGGCTGATCGCGTTTGAACCCAACCCGCATCACCGGCGGGCCCAACTCGTCGTTCTGACCAACAAGGGAAAGCAGACGTTCGAGGTAGCCATGCGCTTGCAGGCGCCTTGGATCAACGAACTCTCGGAAGGACTTCGGGTCAAAGACATTGAAACCACGCGGAGCGTCATGTCGGCGCTACGCAGCAAACTGCAGGGAAACGGAGATGCCGAAGAGCAGGCCTGATCGCTACGGCACAATCGCGATCTCGATACACTGGCTGAGCGCTATCCTTATTACCGCTCTGCTCGGCTCTGGATTCGGAGCGGCGAATGCCGTGGATGCGGCCGCCAAAGCGGGGGCCCTTCGCACCCTGCCGGATTAATGGGTCTGAGCCCTGGCCAACCGCCTCAAAGTCGATTAACCAACGATATATGCAATTAAATACAGCGGAGATGGTCTTTGCGGAAATTCGTGGTCGCGGCGATCGGCCTGGCGCTGATGGGATCGGTCGCCCGGGCGGATGATCTGGTGGTCTACGGCGCGGGCAGCCTGCGCGAGGCCATCGGCCAGATCGCCACGGAGTTCGGCCACTCCCACGGTCTGACCGTGACGACGCAGTTCGGTCCGTCGGGACGGATGCGCGAACGTATCGAGAAAGGCGAACGGGTCGATCTCTTCACCTCGGCGGATGTCGGTCATGCGCGCAAGCTGGTCGAGGAGGGGCGCGCGAGCGTCATGACGGTGTTCGTCCGCAACACGGTTTGCCTGCTCTCGCCTGCGAAATTCGACGCAACACCGGCAACGGTGCTGGACAAGCTCGTGGCGCCCGGCGTGCGCGTCGGGATGTCGCCGCCCAAGGTCGATCCGTTGGGCGATTACACCGAGCGCCTGTTTGGGTTGATCGATCGGCTGCACCCGGGCGGGGCCGCGGCGATCCAGGCGCATTCCGTCATCCTTGACACGCCGCCAGGTTCGCCGCCGCCCAAATCGGGTGATGCCGACGCCGACGCGATCCTGGATGGGCGTGTGGACGCCGCCATCGTCTACTGCTCCAGCCGCGATCGGTATGCCCGGCTGCTGCCGGAGGCGACCGTGGTCGAATTTCCGCCGGAGCTTCAGGTCGGTCCGGAATATGGGATGGCGGTGCTGAAGGACGCGCAGCCGGCGGCGTTGCTGCTCGCACTGACGATCCTTTCTCCCGAAGGCCAGAAGGTCATGGCCAAGCTCGGATTCAAGCCGCTGGCGTTGCCGAGCGAGTAGCAAGGCCAGCGAAGCGATCGGCGGCGCCGTCACAAAAAAGCCGCGGTCCGCGTTCCCTCCGTCGGCCGGCCTCGATGGGTTCGCCGTTTTCTTTGCATGTGAAAAGGACGTCATCGAACCGATCTAGGATGCCGGTTGGTGTTTTAGGCGTTTAGGGTGTTGCGGTGACCGCCCCGGGGCAACCGACCGAGGAAAGCAAGGGCGCGAACGCGAGGCGGCGCATCCTGGCGGCAATCTCCGCCGCGGCCATTTCGGTGGTTTCGCGCCTGCGTCGTTATAGTGCCGTGTTCAAGCGCGCGGCCTTGTCGATTTCTCTCATATCATTGGCCTTCTCGGGCGTCAGCCTCTACGAAACGGTCCTCAAGCAGCCTAGCCTGCAGATCCTGGCCGGCTGCAATTGGGAATATGGGCGAGGACCCGGCTCTTATGACGAGTTCTTCGTCGTCCCGGTGACGATCGTCAATCATGGTGCGCGCGCCGGCGCCGTGCTGGCCGTCGAGTTGACGGCGAGCCAGGATGGGCAGTCGAAGCCGTTCGCCGGCCGCTTCACGGTGGAAAACCTTAATGACAAGCGCCGCCAGTTGTTCGCTCCGCTGGCCGTCTCCGGACATGACTCAGCGACCGCGTCGATCGTGTTCACGCAACGCCACCTGACGACGCCGCCGCTGGTCCATGAGGACGCTCGCTTCCGGGCACGGCTGAAGTCGCCGCGTGCCGCAGTTTCGAGGATCTCGCCGTCCAGGGGTCCGGCACCGTCGGCCTCGGCGTCATGCCGTTTCTGATACAGGGTTTTGCCAACGCCAATGGCATGCGGGTCAGCCGCAGCAGCGATTCCCAAACGCAAACGCGGACCTACCAGTTGCAGGGGGAGCGAGCCCGACGCCGCGTGCTTTCGTATCACCGTGCGTTCGACGGGGTCGGACACTGCCAAGGATGCGATCGTCGACAAGGCAGCCCAGATCGGCATGTCGTCGCGGGTCTACACCGACAGCGAGATTCAAGTACTCGCCAGGGCCGCCGGCGCCGCACCGCTTGTCCGCACCGAGATCGAACAGGTCGTGGCGCTCGACGCCGTCATCGTCGTGGTCAACAAGCAGAATCCGGTCGGCCATCTGAGCTTGTGCCAAATCGCCGGGATTTTTGCCGGTCGAATTCGTAACTGGCGCGAGCTCGGCGGGCGACCGGGAGCGATCAACCTGCAGGTTCGCCTTGGGCCGTCCGGCACCTTCGAGACGTTTCAGACGCTCGTTCTGAAAGCCTGTAGGGTCGAACTGGCACGAACCATCGCCTTCTCGCACGGATCGTACGCCGCGCTGCTCGCGGCCGTCGCCGCCGACGATACGAGTATCGGATTCCCGCCCGAGGCCTTGGTCACCACGGACGTGAAGGCGCTGCGGCTGCGAGGCGGTTGCGGCATCGAGCAGACCGCTGACGCGTTCAGCATCAAGACCGAGGACTATCCGCTCGCACGGTGGCTGTTCATCTTCACGCCCTATCCGCTCGAAGGCTATTCGCGACGGCTGCTGAATTTCATCAAGGCGGACGATCGCGCCGATGCCGCGCTCGCGCTGCCGCTGCCCGGCGCGGCGGGAGAGGAGGGCGCGGAGGTCCTCCACAGCGCGACCGACCAGCAGATTGAGACCGCGCGGGACGATCATGCCGGAAGCGGGCACGTGCGGGAGACCGACGCCGATCCGTCGACGCTGCGCAAATTCGCCGACATCGCCGCGCGGACCGAACGGTTGTCGATCACCTACCGGTTCGCGCTCGGTTCGGAGGAACTGGATACCAAGGCGCGACAGGATATCCAGCGTCTTGCGCGCTATCTGCAGAGAAATCCGACGCCACCGCAGCTGCTGCTGGCCGGATTTACCGATGACAGCGGCAGCGCGAGCGCCAATCTTGAACTGGCCCGGAAGCGGGCTGACGCCGTGCGTCGCGAACTGGTCGCGCTCGGTGCCCAACGTTACGCCAGGGACGTGCAGGTGGAAGCATTCGGCAAGCTCCTTCCGGTTGCCTGCAACGACACCGAGCTCGGCCGGCAAAAGAACCGTCGCGTCGAGGTGTATCTCGCACGATGAACGGCGAAGCTGTCCTGACTCAATGTCGACATCATCGAGCGCTACGAATCGCCCGTAGTTGGGCTGCTCGCGGATTCGCGTGATTGCGCAGCCGGTGTTCCACAGGCTGAATTGCATGAAGTCGGTTCGCGTACTTTCGGTCGCCTCGGAAATACATCCCCTGATCGAGACTGGTGGACTGGCCGATGTGACCGGTGCGCTTCCGATCGCCTTGAAGTCGGAAGGCATCGAGGTCCGCACCGTGGTGCCCGGATATCCCAGTGTCATGAATTCGCTCGGGCCGGTCGAGGGCGTGCTTCATCTGCCGGATTTTTTCGGCGGTGAGGCTCGGCTGCTGCGGGCGACATCGCGCGAACTCGGCCTGTTCGTTCTCGATGCGCCGCATCTGTTCGCGCGCCCGGGAAACCCCTATCTCACGCCGGATGGCGTGGATTGGCCGGACAACGCGTTGCGCTTTGCGGCGCTGGCGCGCATCGCCGCCGATATCGGGCTTGGGGTCGTGCCGTCCTTCGTGCCCGACATCGTCCACGCCCATGACTGGCACGCCGCGCTTGCGTTGGCGTATCTGCATTACAGCAACCGGCCACGTCCGGCGACCGTGATGACGGTTCACAACCTTACCTATCAGGGCGTGTTTCCGAAGGCGATGCTCGGCTCGCTCGGATTGCCGCCGGAGGCGTTCGACGTTCACGGCGTCGAATATTACGGACAGATCGGGTTCCTGAAGGCCGGCCTGTATTTTGCCGATCGCATCACGACGATCTCGCCGACCTATGCAAGGGAAATCCTGGGCGACGAGGGCGGCATGGGGCTTGGCGGTCTGTTGCGCGAACGCGCCTGCGACCTCAGTGGAATCCTCAACGGGGTCGATACGTCGTTCTGGGATCCCGCGACCGATCCTCACATCCCCGGCTGTTTCGATGCGGACATGCCGAGCCATTTCGAAGCCGACGTTCTCAAGAACCGGGCGACCAACAAGGCGGCGCTGCAGCGGCGGCTCGGTCTGCGGCCCGCGCCCGATGCGTTTCTGCTCGGCGTCATCGCTCCGCTGTCCCGGCAGAAGGGCCTCGATCTTCTGCTCGACAATCTCCCGACGATCCTGGGCGAAGGAATGCAGTTGGCCGTGCTCGGAAGCGGCGATCGCGGCCTGCAATATCGCTACCGTACGGCCGCGCAAGCCGATCCCGAGCACTTGAGCGTTTCGGTCGGACAGGACGAAGGATTGGCCCACCTGATTCAGGCCGGCGCGGATGCGATCGTGATGCCGTCGCGGTTCGAGCCGTGCGGCCTGACACAGCTTTGCGCGTTGCGATATGGCGCGGTTCCCATCGTGTCCCGTGTCGGCGGGCTCGAGGATACCGTCGTCGACGCAGGTGAACTGACCGTCACCGGCGGCAGGCAGACCGGATTCAAATTCGGACCGGTCACCGCCGAAAATCTAGCCGATGTTCTCAAGCGCGCTTGCGCCACCTATCACGACACCGCGGCGTGGCGACGGATTCAGCGCAACGGCATGTCGACGGACGTGTCCTGGCGCAATCCGGCGCGACGCTACGCCGATCTCTTTCGCGGATTGGTTGAGCTGCCTCAGGAGAAAGTTGCGTGACGTTCGCCGCGCGGTGAGTTCCTCGACCGTCGCGCCGTCGTTCATCTAACCTCTCGGCATCGCATCGTTCGCCTATTCGCAAGTTCCCTCGAAGATGGTTAACGCCGCTCGCGCGACGCTTCTCGGAAGCGCGCGCGTGTTGGAACTCGCAATCGAAAGCCTCGTATTTCCTGTCACTTAGATCAGTCGTCGCGGCCTGTTCGTCGCATGGTTCCGCACCTGCTTTATCGTCTTCACAACGCCACGGCGACTTGGCCCGCTTCGTTGCGCGCGCAACCGGTCGCACTTTGGTCGGAATTTTCGCCACGACTGTGGTTTGACCAAACACTCGGATGTCGGAGGTTACAATGAACAATCCTGCTGCCGCCCGCCCGCCAGGACGCAGCCGATTGGTACTGATCGTAGCAGGCGTCCTCGCATTGCTCGGTTCGCTGGCGGCCACGGCGCCGGCGCAAGCCGGCTACTATGACGATGGCTATTACGGCGGCAATCCCTGTTCCTATCGCTGCGGCGGCTACGCGCCTCGCTATCGCTACGCGCCCCGCTACTACAATGGCTGCTCCTCCTGCGGCTGTTACCGGCGCTGCGGCTCGGTCTCGCGATCGGGCCTTGTCTACGAGCGTCGCTACGTCGAACGCGAATATGTCGAGCGGCGCTATGGTTACGGGGGCTATCGCCGTCATTATGGCTACGATCCGTATGGGGGCTACCGCCGTCACTACGGCTATTATCCGTCGCGGCCTTACCCGTGGGGCTATGGCGGCGTCAGGAACTGGCGCGGGCCGTACGGCCAATACGAGCCGACCGCCGATCAATATGATGAGGAGCCGCCGCGGCCGCCCGCGCCGGTGTACGGCGAAGGCGATCCTTACGGCTACTGAGTTAGGGCGCGATGAGTTCAGGATGACTCATCGGCGCGCTCCAGCTTGTTTATTGATTTGAGCACGATCTCGCGCAAACGCTTCGCGTTTGTCAGCAGTGCAGGGCACGCCATTTTTCCAGACCATGCCCTGGAGCGCCCGTTGGAGAGCGTCCATTGGAATGCCGGCCGGTTCTGGCCGCACGATCCGACATAGCAGGCGGTTGTTGCCTCATGGGCGGAAGCCATTTTTCGCAATCGCCGCGACGCAGCCATTGGCCGTGCTGGCGTCCTAGACCCTGGTCCCCGCCAGCATGATGTAGGCGCCGACCGCGAACCAGAAGGCGTAATTGCTGATAATCGGTATTTCGATGAACACGCCAACGACCGCAAGGATCACCAGTACGAGCGAGGCCACAAAACCAAAGTTCACTGCGCATATCTCCTTGCGCTGCGGCGAAACTTGCGCTGCGACGAAACGCGAAACCCTTGCTTGATTGAGCGCAACCGGCGGTGCGAGATCGTGCCGCAAGTGCAAAGGCCGCGTCTGACGACATCCGCGGCCTGACAAGCATACTTTCTCACTCGCAATGCGCGTACGCTTTAGCTTGTGATACTATAGATGGTGAATGCTGCCTTCTACCCGCGGGACGTCCGCCGCAAATCATTGCGCGATGCCCTTGCTAAATGGACGTCCGATTCTGGCATTTTTGAGGGCTTTAGTTGGAGCGTTCAAGGCCAAGAAAAGTTTCGTTCCGCAGTTTGCTAGCTTCAGCGGGCATTCTTCCGATGTCACAGGGCTCATAGGTGGCAAGACACCTCTGAAAGACACCTCTGAAAAACCTCCGAAACCGCGCGTCGCGCGACGCCAATCCCAATGTCGATATTTCGACACTGTTTGGGCAGACCGGGGCGTAACGCCATATCTTGGCGTCTCTTGGCGTCGTTGCCGCGGCCGAATTGCCCAGCGATCGCGCAATCAGCCCCGCAAATCGTCGAATCTCGCGCTGGAAAAGGCGGAGCACCGCCCGCCATTGCCCAACATGAGGCGTCGCGGAATATGGTGAATAATTAGCGTCGGTCGCTAAAACGCCGGTCCTACAAGCAGTTTGCGGTCGCTCGGCCAGCGGACCAGCATGCGCCGAAACATGCGTCCAGTGGCCCAGTCCGATTTTAGACAAAAAAGCACCCGGATTGGTCTGCCTTATCGACGGAGCAAAAACCGGTGGAGTTCGTCATGCGTCGCCATGCCGTCGTCCTTGCCGCTGCATTGGCGTGGCTCATCAGCATCGAGAGCGCCGAGGCACGGCTCGACATTCTTGTCGACAAGGCGACGCAGCGCATGCTGGTGATCCAGAACGGCTACGTGCGTTACATGTGGCCCGTTTCCACCGGCCGCGACGAGACGGCAACCCCGAACGGGATCTATTCTACGCAACGCCTGGAGCGCAACTGGTTCTCCAGCCCCTATTACAATTCGCCGATGCCTTATTCGATCTTCTTCCACAATGGCTACGCGATCCACGGCAGCTACGCGATCGATCGGCTGGGGGGGCCGGCATCGCACGGCTGCGTGCGGCTGCATCCCCATCACGCCGCGCTGCTGTTCGACCTAGTGCAACAGGAAGGTCCGAGCCAGACCACCATCGAGATCTCGGACGATGAGCGGCCCGGCGGCCCGCCCCCCATGCCGGCACGTGAGGTTGGAGCAGAACGCGGACCGCCTCCGGCTCTCCCGCCGCGTGTGATCACGGCAGAACGGGAGCCATATCCGCCTGTCCCGCCGCGCGAGATCGTGGCGGAACGGGGGCCATATCCGCCTGGCCCGCCGCGCGAGATCGTGGCGGAACGGGGGCCGTATCCGCCTGGCCCGCCGCGCGAGATCGCGGCGGAGCGGGGTCCGTATCCGCCTGGCCCGCGGCGTGAGATCGCGGCGGAGCGGGGGCCGTATCCGCCTGGCCCGCGGCGTGAGATCGCGGCGGAACGGGGGCCGTATCCGCCCGGGCCGCGGCGTGAGATCGCGTTGGAACGGGACCCGTATCCGCCCGTGCCGAAGATCGTGCGCTATCGGGAAAATGCCGACATGGGCGAACCGCCCCCGATCCCGCGCGCCAATCGGCCGCTTGCCGCGAGGAATTCGTTGCCGCCGCCACCGACGCTGTCGCCACCGCCCGCTCGTCGCATGCTGAGCGATGCCAGGCCGCCCGCCAGCGTTCCGCGCGCGCCCTGCGACGCTGATGCAGCGAATGCTTCTTCCGACTGTCGTCCCAAGCCGAAGCTGGTCGAGGCCTCCCCGCCGCCGCAACCGGCGCCACAGGCGCAACCGGCGCCGCAGCCGCAAGCAGCGCCTCCGACGTCCACCTTCAAGATGCTGCCGGCCTCCTGCTGGTCCGGCGGCGCCTCGCGATGGCGATGGGGATCGAGCCCGGCGCCGTGCAAGTGATTCCACGCAGATGACTTCTCTCGGACCGAACGTCGGCGATGGCCGTCGTGACGGCGGTTCGACGGCAGGCCTTCGGCAAATCCGATCTGTGGCTCCCGATGTGAGGACGCGCATCAGCCGCACGGCGTATAACCGAGCGGTGGATGAAATCCTCAGCGCGCCTGAGCTAGATTGTCGCCGCGGCTCCGGCAGATCTCGGACCGATTCTGTTGTCCAGGCTCCTGCCGAGAGAGTGTGTCATGACTCCGCCATCGGTGAATCTACCGCTTTCGGCGATCGAGGTGGCGCGCGCCGTGCTGCGCCGGCATCTGCCTGCCTCGCCCTGCCTGGAGGTGCATGACGGCGCAGATCGTGTCGGCAGGTTGCTGGTGAGAATCTGATGCCGACCGGCTCCTTCAAGATCAGGGGCGCGACCTTTCGGCTATCGCTGCTGTCCGCCGAGGAGCGGCGACGCGGCGTCATCGCCTATTCCACCGGAAACCATGCAAGCTCGACAGAAGCGAGTGACGCCGCACCGGACAAAGCAGATCACGCTGCCGCGTTGACTCCTTTTCCGCGCCTCGATCGTTCTGGCTAGACCTGAACAGTGGAGTGGATCCGATGAGCCTTGAAGATAAGAAGATCGTCGTCACCGGTGGAAGCCGCGGCCTTGGCCTGGGACTGGTCGAGGCCCTCGTCGCGTGCGGCGCGCGCGTCACGGTCGTCGCCCGCGGCGCCGACGCGCTCGCCTCCGTCCGCGCCCGGCTGGGCGTTGCCACGATTTCCGCCGACGTCACGCAGGAGGCCGCGGCTCACCGCATCCTCGCTGAGGTGCGCCCGGATATCCTGGCGCTGAACGCCGGCACGACGCCGCGGATGGGGCGGTTGGATCAGTTGAGCTGGGCGGATTTCAGCGCGCCCTGGGAGACCGACGTCAAGGCCGGGCTCTATTGGCTGCAGGCGGCGCTCAATCTGCCGCTGCAGCCCGGAAGCCGCGTGCTGGTGGTATCGAGTGGCGCGGCCGTGCAGGGATCGCCGATGTCGGGCGGCTATGGCGGCGCCAAGCGCATGCTCTGGTTCATGGCCAAATATGCCAGCGGCATCTCGGCGCAGAAGCAACTCGGAATCCGCTTCCAAACGATCGTGCCGCGGCAGATGATCGGCGGCACCGGGGTTGGCGACGAGGCCGCCAAAGCCTATGCGCGCGCCATGAGCATCGAGCCTGAAGATTATTTGACCCGCTTCGGCGCGCCGATGCCGCCCCGCGACTTCGGCGAGAAAGTGGTCTCGGTGCTGGACGATCCGGCCTATGCCGACGACTTCGCCTTCGGGCTGAAGGGCGACACGGGAATAACGGTGCTGGAGGGAGCAGCCGCTTGAGCGCAGGACCATCCTCGCCAAACGGCGACCGCCGGGCAGCGCTTGTCGCGCTGGCCGGCGAGCTGCGCCCCGAACTGCACCGGTACTGCGCGCGTCTCATGGGATCGGTCATCGACGGCGAGGATGTCGTGCAGGACACGCTCGCCCGGGCCTTGCTGGCGCTGGGCGAGCAGAAAGAAAAAGACATGGAGGAGATGCCGCCGCTTCGACCCTGGCTGTTCCGGATCGCACACAACCGCGCCCTCGACCTGTTGCGCGGCCGCGCGGTGCGCAGGGCCGAACCGATCGATGCCGCCTTGCACATCGCCGATCCGGCCAACCCTGATCCCGTGGAGATGCTGATGCGCCAGGAAGCGGTCAACACCGCTGTGTCGCGCTTTGCGGAGCTTCCCACCCTCCAGCGCAGCGTGGTCATCCTGAAGGACGTGCTCGACGAGCCGCTGTCGGAGATCGCAGCCCTCCTCGGCCTCACGGTCGACGCGGTGAAGGGCCATCTGGCGCGGGGCCGGGCGCGGCTTCGGGAGATCAACGCGCAGGCGGACCAACTGCAGGAGGCGCGGCCGGCGTCGCCCGCGGTGGCGCGCTATGTCGCGCTGTTCAACCAGCGCGACTGGGAGGCCTTGCGTGCGCTGCTCGCCGACGACGTCAGGCTCAATCAGTCGACATATCCACCGCGCGCCGGCCGCGCGGACGTCGGCCGGTTCTTCAGCATCTACGCCAATTTCGAGGGCGTGTGGCTCGTGCCCGCCTGGCTCGATGGCCGCGAAGTGATTGCGGTGTTCGCAGACCGCGCCGATCCGAAGCCCAGCTATTTCATGTGGCTCGAATGGCGCGCCGGCCGGATCAGCTTCATCCACGACTACCGTTATGCCCGCTATGTCCTGGCCGACGCGGCGCTGGCGCTGGCACCGGACGCCAGGCCCGCGGGCGACGGCGCGCGCTGACCGGGCCGGTTCCCGGCCGATGCGCTCGGCGGACAGAATTTTTGATCATGGGGTCTGTCGGATCGGCGTCTGTGCAATCGTCCTTGGGATGAAGCCAACCAGAGGAGATACCCCGATGCCCTATGTCGATGGTTTTGTGATTCCGGTCCCGAAGGCGAAAATCGAAGCGTACAAGGCGCAGGCGCGAAAGGCCGGCGAAGTCTGGAAGGAATATGGCGCGCTCGCCTTTGTCGAATGCATCGGCGACGACGTGCCGGTGGGCGAAGTGACCTCGTTTCCCCGCGCCGTGCAAGCCAAGGAGGACGAGGTCGTGGTGTTCTCCTGGATCGTCTATCGCGACCGCGCGGAGCGTGATGCGATCGACGCCAAGGTCATGGCCGATCCCCGGCTGAAAGGGGACATGCCGTTCGACGGCAAGCGGCTGATCTTCGGCGGGTTCGAGATGTGGCTTCAGATCTGAGCACGCGCATCCGGCCGCGCCGGTCGAGAATTTTCACTGTGCACTTTGCCTGATCGCCGGCGGTGAATCGCCGGCATGGCGCATATTTAAAATATATTTCTGACATGCGTCAGAAATAGTTGACATATATCTCATGCCACCTGTAAGAAAAATCTGACAGGAGAGGCAGGGCGGGCGTTGACGAACAACGGCGATCGATTGCTAGCCATGATTTCGGCGCTCGCCAATCCGCATCGCCTGCGGATCGTGGCGGCGCTGCACATCAGGGGCCGGACCTATGTCAGCCAACTCGCGCGCGAGATCGGCATCAGCCGGCCGCTTCTGCATCTTCACCTGCGCAAGCTGGAGGATGCCGGACTGGTGACGAGCCAGCTCAAACTCTCCGACGAAGGCAAAGCGCTCAACTACTTTGAGGTTGCGCCTTTCGAGATTGTCTTGACGCCGTCGGCCATCGCCGAGGCGGCGCGATCGTTAAGCGCCGCCGGCAAGTCCGATACTTGAAAGGAGAACGGCATGGCCGACAAAGCCTGGGTGTTTCTGCTGATCACGATCCTCGTGCTCGTGACCATCCTCTTCATCTTTGCGATGAAATACTTCTCCGCCGCCCGTCAGGCGCGGCTGCGGATCACCGGCGAGGACGCCTATCGCGAACTGGCCGAAAGGGCAGTCAAGGCGCATGAGGGGAGTGCTGCGCTGCTCGGCACGCTCGGTCACAGCGTCTCGCAAATCGATGCGCGGCTCGCGAATGTCGAGAAGGTCCTGAAGGACGTCGAATAGTGATGGCGCCGGATATCGCCGAAGAGCATCGTCAACTGCGACGAATGCGGGCCGCCTCTTTGCTCGAGGGCAGCACCTTGCTGTTGCTCGTTGTTGTCGCCGTGCCGCTCAAGCATCTCGCGGGCATGGCTGCCGCCACGGCCGTCATGGGACCCATCCACGGTCTCGCCTTCCTGGTTTATATATGGATGCTGATTCAGACGGTTTCCGGCGGCGGATGGTCGCGGTCGGAGACCATCAGGCTGGCCATCGCCGCCTTCATTCCGTTCGGCGCCTTTGTCAACGAGCGGGCTCTTGCGCGCCGCCAAAAGGCGCTGCTGGCGCCGGGTTGATAGGCGATCGTGGATTATCTCTGGCTCAAGGCGTTCCACATTGCTGCGGCGTCCGTTTGGATCGGCGGAGTGCTCATCGCGGCGGTCACGATCGGTGCCTTGATGGCTTCCCGGAACGCGGCGGAGGCACCCGGCCGGTCTGCCATTCTCGACGCGGTGCGATCCTGGGACCGTCGGGTGACGACGCCGGCCATGGTGCTTGTTTGGGCCCTCGGGATGACGCTCGCGATCCACGGTGATTGGTTCGGCGCGCGCTGGCTGACGGGCAAGCTCGTGCTTGTCCTCGCTCTCTCGGCCCTGCATGGCCTGGTGTCAGGCAGCCTTCGACGATTGGGACGAGCAGATGCAACGCCGCCATCTTCGCGCCTTCGGCACGCGCCGGCAGCGATCATTGTCGGCGTCGTCGCGATCGTCCTTCTCGTCGTCATCAAGCCGCTTTGAATTTTCGATGAGGGAGCCGGCATGAAAAGATCTTGCAAAAGCCGGGCAGCCGGTCGATCCACTACAGCATGATCCGGAAAAGTGTGTAGCGGTTTTCCCTCGCGACAAACGCAACGCGTTTGCGCGGAGATCATGCTCAATC
>Ga0137412_10000908_pt1 | contig 22138 bp, 22 predicted proteins | sample CZODoug2_1_16fun_FD_122160 | JGI IMG/M metagenome (GOLD analysis project Ga0137412, IMG submission 122160) | Vadose zone soil fungal communities from Angelo Coast Range Reserve, California, USA - CZODoug2_1_16fungal (Hybrid Assembly) | ecosystem: Environmental > Terrestrial > Soil > Vadose zone... | reverse complement strand
CCGGATCAGCTCCTCGAGGTAGAACGCGTTGCCGTCGGCCTGCTTGACCAGGCGCTCCATGGCCTCGGGACCGACGCTGTCGCCGAGCACCAGGCGGATCAGCCGCTCGCACGCCTTGCGGCCGAGCTCCTGGAGCCGGATCTCCTGGACGTTCTGGCGCTCGGCCCACAGCCTGGGGAACACCTCGAGCACCTCGGGGCGGGACAGCGCGAGCACCATCCACGGCCGGTCGCGGCGATCGCGCAGCGCGGCGTCGAGGAACCGCACGGTGCCGAAGTCGCCCCAGTGCAGGTCCTCGAGCACGAGCAGGACCGGCTGGACGGCGGTCTCGGCGTGGAGGAAATCGAGCCACGCTTTACGCAGCTGCTCGCCCATGAGCTGGGCGTCCTGGCGGGCGGCGCGCAGCGACGCGCTGGCGGCGTCGTCGGGGTATCAACCGTGGAGGACGGCACGGGGAGCGCGGATGGCGTTATTTCTGACGTTGGAGTGGGTGTAATGGCCGCCGTAGACGTTGACGTGGACTCGGTCCTCGACGAAGTCGCGGAGCTGCCGCTGTTAGGGCCGCAACCGCTTAGTAGCACGACAGCAACAGTGGCTATGACAGCCGACGGCCACTTCTTTGTTGCCGACGTTGACGAAGACTTTTCGGTGGGAAGTTCGTTGATCACAGGGCGCGCTCCGGTTGAGTTGTTGCGAAACTAAGCGCCGACTGTAACTGTCCTGTGCAAACCCTGTACGAAAATTCGCCCACTCCCGATGTGACGTATCCAACTTGCGCACATTGCCATGTACTCGCCCAGGTTACGTACTGTTAGCGTCCCCAGCGAGCGCTCGATACACGGTGGCCCTACTCACGCCGAGTGCGGCGGCGATGGTAGTTGCAGCTTCTCCACTAGCGTGCATCCGCTGCGCCAGAGCCGTTTTCGCGGTGTCGAGAGCCTTGGGCCGCCCAATTGCCTGGCCTACTACACCCGCGGGACGCGAACGACTGCGAACAGGCATTTTCAAGCATCGGGCAAATTGGAAGTCGCGCTCACCAAGCCTTGGAAAGACGAAGCGGTGCTGTCCGTGTGTGACACCCCCGACGCATCTATCGAAGAGAAGTTGCCCACGCTGATCCACAAACTAGAGATCGCCGAAGCTGAGGCCGACTGGTCTCGTCAAGAGGAGGAGCGACGTTCAGGGGCTCGGCAGGCCCGATGGGAGGAAGTAAAGAAGGAAGCGTTCACGAAGCTCGCCTACGAACGGAACGCTGAGATGCTCCGCGACCAACTTGCACGTCGGCAGGCCGCCGCTGCCATGCGGACCTACGCCGACGAAGTCAATGCGCAAGCCGATCAGCTCAACGTTCCTGACGGGGACGAAGCCAGAAATTGGTCCGCCTGGATTCGACAGCACGCTGATAAGTCCGATCCGATCAACGGGCCGCTACGAGTAACTCGCGTCACCTCCGCCAGCTACAGCGATCTCGAACCTCATATGAACGGCTGGAGCAGCTATGGCCCTCATCGGCGGTAGCTCGCGTCAGATGTCATTTGACTCGATACCAAGCGATCGTCGAATGAATTGGGCGAATGAACGAGTGCGGCTTGATTCGGGCGCTTCAGGCGATGCGGCGTCGATCAGAAGGTTGCGCTAAGGGTGCAAGCCCGCTCATGAGCGCAGAAGGTGGCAGGCCAAAAATGGCCCCCCACCTGTGGGGTGGCTGACGGGGCTCGAACCCGCGACATCCAGGATCACAACCTGGTGCTCTACCAGCTGAACTACAGCCACCATTGCTGCCGAGCCGGTGGGCTTTGCAGCGTCGTCGATCTTAGCCGGTCGGACCGTCCGTGGCCGAATCGATTGTCTCCGGGTCGACGCGTGGCGGGCCGAGTTCGGCAGCCACCGCGGCGATGTCGCTGGTGGAGGGCCCGGGAGGAGCCACGAACACGGTGCGCCGGTAGTACTTCAGCTCACGGATCGACTCGTGAATGTCGGCGAGCGCCCGGTGGGCCAGCCCCTTCTCCGGCTGGCCGAAGTAGATCCGCGGGTACCACCGCCTGGACAGCTCCTTGATCGAGCTGACGTCGATCATCCGGTAGTGCAGGTAGTTGTCGAGTGCTGGCATGTCACGGGCGATGAATCCGCGGTCGGTGCCGATCGAATTGCCCGCCAGCGGCGCCGTGTTCGGCTGTTTGACGTGGGTGCGGATGTAGTCGAGCACCAGCTGCTCGGCCTCTGCCAGCTCGACGGTCGACGCCCGCACCTCCTCGGTGAGGCCCGATTTGGAGTGCATCTTCGCGACCACCTGCGCCATGCCGTCCAACGCCGCGTCATCGGCGTGAATCACCACGTCGACGCCGTCGCCAAGGATGTTCAGCTCACCGTCGGTGACCAATGCCGCGATCTCGATGAGCCGATCGGACCCAGTGTCCAGCCCAGTCATCTCACAGTCGATCCACACCAGTTCGTCGCGCACAGCGTTAAACAGTATTCGCAGTGCCGACAAGCGGCTCCCCACACCCACCGAGACCGGGCCCGGCAAGTAGTCTCTGCCGCATGACAACCGAATCGACAGCTACTCCCGCGCAGCAGATCGCCGCTGGTTACGCGGTCGGAGGCCAAGCATTGGAGCTCGGCACCGTCGTCGTTGACGGCGTCGTCGACCCGACCGCCTTGGTTCGCATCCCCCTGGCCACCGTGAACCGCCACGGCCTGGTCGCCGGCGCCACGGGCACGGGCAAGACGAAGTCCCTGCAGGTGATCGCCGAGCAGCTGTCGGCCGCCGGGGTCCCAGTCGTCATGGCCGACGTCAAGGGCGACCTGTCCGGACTGGCCCAACCCGGTGTGGCCAATGACAAGACCGCTCAGCGCGCCACCGACACCGGCGACAGCTGGACGCCCACCGCGTTCCCTGTGGAGTTCCTGTCGCTCGGCACCTCGGGCGTCGGGGTTCCCGTGCGCGCCACCATCACCAGTTTCGGCCCCATTCTGCTGTCGAAGGTGTTGGGGCTCAACGCAACTCAAGAGTCGACGCTTGGTCTGATCTTCCACTGGGCGGATCAGAAGGGGCTGTTGCTGCTCGATCTGAAGGACCTGCGCGCGGTCATCCAGTTCCTGACCAGTGACGAGGGCAAGCCGGAGCTGAAGAATCTGGGCGCCGTGTCGCCGACGACGGCGGGCGTCATCCTGCGTGCGCTGGTCAACCTGGAGGCCGAGGGCGCGGACACCTTCTTCGGCGAGCCCGAGCTCGAGCCGAAGGACCTGATGCGGCTCGACGCGCAGGGCCGCGGCGTCATCACGCTGCTCGAGCTGGGCGCGCAGGCGGCCAGGCCCGTGATGTTCTCGACGTTCCTGATGTGGGTGCTCGCCGACCTGTTCACCGAACTGCCGGAGATCGGTGACGTCGACAAGCCCAAGCTGGTGTTCTTCTTCGACGAGGCCCACCTGCTGTTCAACGATGCCTCGAAGGCGTTCCTCGAGCAGGTCGAGCAGACCGTCAAGCTGATCCGGTCCAAGGGCGTCGGCGTGTTCTTCTGCACCCAGTTGCCCACCGACGTGCCCAACGAAGTGCTGTCGCAGTTGGGTGCCCGGATCCAGCACGCGCTGCGCGCCTTCACCCCCGACGACCAGAAGGCGCTGACCAAGACGGTCCGCACCTACCCGAAGACCGACGTCTACGACCTGGAGTCGGCCCTGACGTCACTGGGCATCGGCGAGGCCATCGTGACGGTGCTCTCCGAGACGGGCGCACCGACGCCGGTGGCGTGGACCAGGATGCGTGCGCCGCGGTCGCTAATGGGCACGATCGGCGACGCAGCGATCTCAGCGGCGGCCAAGGCGTCGCCACTGCAGGCCGAGTACGGCCAGACCGTCGACCGCGAGTCCGCCTACGAGCGACTCACCGCCAAGGTGGCCGCCGCCCCTGCGCCGACCGACGCCCTGCCGCCGCCGGTGTCCACCGGCGGGCTCGAGGTTCAGGGTCGGGTGAAGGCGCAGGACGCCGTCGAAGGTCCTGGAATGGTCGCCGAGGTGCTCCAGAGTTCGGCATTCAAGAGCTTCCTGCGGTCGGCCGCCACGGTGGCGGGCCGGGAGATCACCCGCAGCATGTTCGGCACGGGTCGCCGACGCTAGTCGCCGCCGCCAGGCGGCGCCGAAATCTGCGCCACGGTCGTGGGACCGCGGCGATCACGACCCCTGTGCAGATCTCGCGAGGGGAGTGGGGTTCCGAAAGCTAATCGCCACCCAGCTTCTTGTAGACGGCGCCCACGATCGGGGAAACGATCGAGCGCGGCGCGTAGCCGCTGGCGACCGACATCGCCTTGGACGTCACGCCGGGGACGACCCGCATTTTGTTGCGGTTGAGGCCGTCGAGCGAGATCTTCGCGGTGTACTCCGTCGAGATCCACAGGAAGTCCGGGATGATCCGCTCGACGAGCGACTGTTCGTGCTCGGCAGGCAGAGTCTCGCGGACGGGTCCCGGCGCCAGCACCGTCACGTGGACGCCCTGGCTCTTCACCTCGCCGCGCAGCGACTCGCTGAACGTGTTGACGAACGCCTTGGATGCGGCGTAGGTGGCGTTGTTGGGGATCGGCGAGTTACCCGCCGCCGAGCCCGAGATCAGAATCCCGCCGGACCGTCGCGCGACCATCCCCGGCAGGACGGCGAGGACGAGGTCGTGCACGCCCAACACGTTCAGCTGAACCTGCTGCTTCTCGTCGGCCGGGTCGAGGCTGGCGACTGCACCGAACGTGGCGGTGCCTGCGTTGGCGCACAGGATCGAGACGTTGCGGGTGGCCAGCTCGTCGCACAGCTTTGCGCGGTCGTCGGGGTCGGCCAGATCGGCGGCCCGGACTTCGACGGTGACGCCATAGCGCTCGGTCAGCTTGACGGCCAGCGCGGCCAGCACCTCCTCGCGTCGCGCGGTGAGGATCAGATGGTGCCCACGGGCGGCGAGCTCGGTGGCCAGTGCCTCGCCGATGTTCTGCGAGGCACCGGTGACCACCGCGCGGGCGTGGGGACTGGGAGCGGGTACTGGCATGGGGCCAATCGTAAGGACCAATAGAGTGCAGACATGAGCAGCCCCGGGGTGGATACCCAGACTCGGGGGCGGTCTCGGGTGGTCGCCTGGGCGTTGTGGGACACCGGCGCCACGGGCGTCAACGCCATCGTCGTGACGTTCGTCTTCTCCGTCTATCTCACCGGCCAGGTCGGTGCGGGCATGCCAGGGCCCACCACGCCCACGGCCTTGCTCGGGTACGCGCTGACGGGCGCCGGGTTGGTGGTCGCGGTGCTCGCCCCTGCGACGGGGGTGTGGGTCGACGCCTCCCACCGCCGACGCCCGGTGCTGGCCGTGCTGACGGGCGTGGTGGTGGTCATGACCGCGTCGATGAGCTTGATCCGTGCCGACGCCGACTACCTCTGGCCCGGTTTGATCTTGCTCGCCGCGACGGCGGCGTGCAGCGACCTGGCCACGGTGCCCTACAACGCCATGCTCGGTGATCTGTCGACGCCTGCGACGTCGGGGCGGATCTCTGGATCCGGTTTGGCAGCAGGCTATTCCGGCAGTGTGCTGCTCTTGCTTCTGGTCTACCTCGGCTTGATCTCCGGGGATGGTGCCACCCGTGGCCTGCTGGAGATTCCGGCCGACGACGGTTGGCCCGTTCGCTCGGCGATGCTGCTCGCCGCCGCCTGGTTCGCGCTGTTCGCGTTGCCGTTGCTCGTCACCGGACGGTCCGCTCCGCGGGAGGAAGTCCGCGCCAGGATCGGCTTCTTCGGCGCCTATCGCAACCTGTGGGCAGAGCTCAAAGACCAGTGGCGCCGCGACCACAACATCGTCTACTACCTGGCTGCCAGCGCAGTGTTCCGCGACGGGCTGACGGGGGTGTTCACGTTCGGGGCCGTCGTCGGTGTGACGGTGTACGGGGTGTCACCGGCCGACGTCCTGCTGTTCGGTGTGTGCGCCTGCGTGATCGCCGCGATCGGCGCGGTGATCGGTGGTCTGCTCGACGACCGCCTCGGATCCAAGCCCGTCATCGTCGGATCCTTGAGCGCCCTGATCGTCACCGCACTCGTCCTGCTGACCCTCGACGGAGCCACCTCGTTCTGGATCTGCGGGCTGCTGCTGTGCCTCTTCGTCGGACCCACCCAGTCGGCGGCGCGGACGCAGATGCTGCGCCTGACGACCGAGGGCAAGGAGGGTGTCGCGTTCGGGCTGTACACCACGACCGGGCGCGCGGCGTCATTCCTCGCGCCGTGGTTCTTCGGGACGTTCATCGCGGTGTTCGGAGCGGACCGCGCGGGGTTGGGCGGGATCTGCGCCGTGCTCGCCATCGGTCTGGTGGGCATGATCGCGGTACGGACGCCGCGCCGAGAACCGGGTTAACCCAGCGCGCTGCAGATCGTCAGGCCCGATCCGGTGCGCTGCTGAATCTGCGTGCCGGCCAACGTGATCGAGCACGTGACCTCACGGCCGACGTTGATGATGCTGACGCTCGCCGACTGGTTGGCGGGCTTCGCCAACTCGACTTCCTTGCTCCAGGGCAGCATCACGTTGAACTCGGTCTGCAGGAGGCCGCCTGCGTCGACGTAGGTGATGTTGATGGCCCGACCCGACCCTGCCACGTCGTAGACCACCGTCTCGGTCTCGCCCGGTGCCGTCGATTCGCCCGGCGGGATCGTGGCCGACGGCGGTGACGGAGCGACGCTGCGCGTGGTGGTCGGTGTCCGGGTGGTCGTGGTGGACGGGGTGGGGAAGTTCGGTTCCAGCGGCGCGGGTGGTGGTCGTCATCGGACTGGTGATCGCGGCAAGCACCCACAGCCACTTCCGCGGACCGCGGCCGTTCGGGCTGGGCGGCTCGGGGGGCGCGCCGCCAGGGGGATACGACCGTCCGTGCCGGTCCGCTGCGTTGGGGTCATAGCCGTACGGGGGCAGCTGCTGGGTGGGGTTGGACGACGGCAGCGGCTGATAGTACGACCCCATCGGCGCCTGGTTCGAATACGCCGGATCCGTGTAGCCGGGGGTGCCGTAGGGCAGCGGCTGCGTCGGATCCGGAACATCGCGGCGTTGCGAATCGGTCATTCCCACCTCATGGCTGCAGGGTACCCGCGCGGATGCCGGGACCGCGGGTACGCGACGGCCGACGCCCCTCGGTCACCCGAGCGTGACGAGCAAATTCTGCCGCAGGGTTTAGCCAAATTATCGCCGGGGTAATTCAAGATCACGCCCGCAGGGGCGCCCTCAACCAAGGAGGCCGACATGCGAGGTGGCGGAATCATCGGAGTCGTCGTACTGGTCTGGCTGTTGATCGGCGTGGTTGCCGCGTATCAGCGCGACTACTTCAAGACGGCTGAGAACAGTTGTGGCACGGCGGGAACCATTGCGCTGACCGTCATTGCTGGTCCGCTCAACTACGCCGGGGTCAACCCGAAGGTCGTAAATTGCACGATTCCCCAACCAAGTCAGTAACCGTCCGGTGCTGAATCGAATTCACGAAAGCAGGTCGTCATGATTGCCATTGGAGCCATCTTGCTCATCCTGGGACTCGTCTTCAGCGTCCCGATCCTCACCTACATCGGTGTGGTCGCGCTCGTCATCGGCGCGGTGTTCTGGCTACTGGGTGCCGCCGGGCACGCGGTCGGCGGCAGGAAGGTCTGGTACTAACCTCGTGCGGCAGAGCCGAGTGCCGCCACGGTCATCGTGCGCAGAACCGCACGCGATGACCGTGCCGTCTCGGCGGCAGTGACCTGCTTGACGCTGTGCGGGGTGGAGTTCAGCAGCCCGAAGATGGCGTGCGCCACGAGGCGGGCGTCCTCTTCCCCTAGCGTCGGGTCGAGATCGCGCTGGACCTGCACCCAGATCTCGACGTATTGCCGCTGCGACTTGCGGACCTGGCGCTTCGCAGGAACGGGAAGATGACCGAGGTCGCGGTCCTGGATCCGGATCAGGTCCGATTCGCCGAGCGCGAAGTCCAGGTGGAAGTCGATCAATCCGTCGAGCGCGTCGGCGGGGGTTTCCGCGTGGTCGACGACGTTCCTGGCGCCCGCCAGCAACCGGGTGCTGATGCCGACCAGTAGCTCCACCAGAAGTGCTTCCTTGTTGGGGAAGTGTCGGTAGATCGCGGGCCCGCTCACGCCTGCAGCGGCCCCGATGTCCTCGAGCCGGACGGCGAGGAATCCGCGTTCGGCCACCAACCGCTCGGCGGCGGCGATGAGCTGCGACCGACGATCCGACTTGGCCTTGCTCCGTCGCGTCTCGGGAGGAGTCGACGTCGCCATTCCCGCCCCTCCCGATGGTGGACATTTCGGTTAATCGTCACTAACATACCATCAGTTAGTCATGATTAACTCAAACGGACGGGTTCTGTGATGTCTACGCGGGTATCGCATCGCGAGCAGCATCTGGTGTTGGTGGAGCAGTTGCGCTCGAAGCTCGCCGCCGCCGCGCTCGGAGGGTCGGCAGGCTCGAGGGAGCGCCACGTCAGCCGCGGCAAGCTGCTGCCGCGCGACCGGGTCGACGGCCTACTCGACCCCGGAAGCCCGTTCCTCGAGCTGGCACCGTTGGCCGCCAACGGCATGTACGACGACGAGTGCCCAGGGGCCGGACTGATCGCAGGCATCGGCCGGGTGTCGGGCCGCGAATGCATGGTCGTGGCGAACGATGCGACGGTCAAGGGCGGCACGTACTACCCGATCACCGTCAAGAAACACCTTCGCGCACAGGAGATTGCGGGCCAGAACAGGTTGCCCTGCATCTACCTCGTCGACTCCGGCGGCGCCTTCCTGCCCCGTCAGGACGAAGTGTTCCCCGACCGCGAGCACTTCGGCAGGATCTTCTTCAACCAAGCCAACCTGAGCGCGCAGGGCATTCCGCAGATCGCCGCCGTGCTCGGATCCTGCACTGCGGGTGGCGCATACGTTCCCGCCATGAGCGACGAGGCCGTCATCGTCCGCAACCAGGGCACCATCTTCCTGGGTGGGCCCCCGCTGGTGAAGGCCGCGACCGGCGAGGTCGTCACGGCGGAGGACCTCGGCGGCGGGGACCTGCACTCCAAGGTCTCCGGCGTCACCGACCATCTGGCGCACGACGACCGCGACGCCTTGCGCATCGTGCGACGGATCGTCTCGACGCTGGGCCCGCGGACCGCGACGCCATGGGACGTCACGCCGACCGTCGAGCCGATCGCCGACCAGACCGAGCTGTACGACGTGGTGCCCATCGACTCGAAGACGCCCTACGACGTACACGAGGTCATCACCCGCATCGTCGACGGGCCTTCCCCCGGCGCTTCGCTTGCCCAAGGTGGCGGCGACTTCGCCGAGTTCAAGGCGGAGTACGGCTCGACGCTCGTGACCGGCTTCGCCCGCATCCACGGCCACCCGGTGGGCATCGTCGCCAACAACGGCGTGCTGTTCGGCGAATCCGCCATGAAGGGCGCGCATTTCATCGAGCTGTGCGACAAGCGTCAGATACCACTGCTGTTCCTGCAGAACATCGCGGGCTTCATGGTGGGCCGGGACTACGAGGCAGGTGGCATCGCCAAGCACGGCGCCAAGATGGTCACCGCCGTCGCGTGCGCGCGCGTGCCCAAGCTGACGGTGGTGATCGGCGGCTCCTACGGTGCGGGCAACTACTCGATGTGTGGTCGGGCGTACTCACCGCGGTTCCTGTGGATGTGGCCGAATGCCAGGATCTCGGTGATGGGTGGTGAGCAGGCCGCATCGGTTCTCGCGACGGTCCGCGGCGACATGACCGCGGACCAGGAAGAGGCGTTCAAGGCGCCGATCCGTGAGCAGTACGAACACCAAGGCAACCCGTACTACTCCACCGCACGGCTCTGGGACGACGGTGTCATCGACCCCGCCGACACCAGAACCGTGGTGGGGCTGGCACTTTCGGTTGTCGCACAGGCTCCGCTGGAGTCGGTGTCCTACGGCGTCTTCAGGATGTGACCCCGATGACCTTCAATGGGTTCGACACCGTTCTGGTGGCCAACCGCGGCGAGATCGCCGTTCGGGTGATCCGCACGTTGCGGGACATGGGCATTCGTTCGGTCGCCGTGTACAGCGAGGCCGACGCAAGTGCGCGCCATGTCTTGGAAGCTGATGCGGCCGTGCTGCTGGGTCCCGCGCCTGCGCGGCAGAGCTACCTGAACATCCCCGCGGTCGTCGGCGCCGCGGTTCGCACCGGCGCGCAGGCGGTGCATCCCGGCTATGGCTTCCTCGCCGAGAACGCCGAATTCGCCGACGCCTTGCAGCGGGCAGGCATCGTCTTCATCGGGCCGCCGGTGGCCGCGATCCGGACCATGGGCGACAAGATCGCCGCCAAGGCAGCCGTTTCGGCGTTCGGCGTGCCCGTGGTGCCCGGCATCTCCCGGCCCGGCCTCACCGACGCCGACCTGATCGACGGCGCCGATCAGGTGGGCTACCCGGTGCTCGTCAAACCGTCGGCCGGTGGCGGTGGCAAGGGCATGCGCATGGTCGAGCGGCCCGGCGACCTACCCGCTGCGCTGGTCTCCGCGCGCCGCGAATCGGCCGCGGCGTTCGGTGACGACACGCTGTTCCTGGAACGATTCGTGTTGGTGCCCAGGCACATCGAGGTGCAGGTGCTCGCCGACGGCCACGGCAACGTCGTCCACCTCGGCGAACGGGAGTGCAGCCTGCAGCGCCGCCACCAGAAGGTCATCGAAGAGGCACCGTCGCCACTGCTGGACCCGGCGACCCGGGCCCGGATCGGAGCCGCCGCCTGCGACACCGCCCGCAGCGTCGATTACACGGGCGCCGGCACCGTCGAATTCATTGTCTCCGCGGAGAACCCGGACGAATTCTTCTTCATGGAGATGAACACCCGGCTGCAGGTCGAGCACCCCGTGACGGAAATGGTGACCGGCGTCGACCTCGTCGAACTCCAGGTGCGCATCGCAGCGGGGGAGAAGCTGCCCATCGCGCAGGATGATGTAGTCATGACGGGGCACGCCATCGAAGCCAGGGTCTACGCCGAGGATCCCGCCCGCGACTTCCTGCCCACCGGTGGCGACGTGCTCGAGGTGATCAACCCGTCCGGGGCCGGCGTCCGCGTCGACTCGGGGATCTACGCGGGCACAGTGGTCGGCAGCGATTACGACCCCATGCTGGCCAAGGTCATCGCGCACGGCGACGACCGGGCCGCGGCGTTGCGGGGTCTGGACCGCGCACTCGGACACACCGCAGTGCTCGGTGTGGTCACCAACGTCGACTTCCTGCGCTTCCTGCTCGCCGACCCCGACGTGGCCGAAGGCCGCCTCGACACCGGTCTGCTGGACCGACGGGTCGGCGACTTCACACCGCCGACGGCTGGCGACGACGAGTTCGCCGCGGCTGCGGCATACCGGTGGCTGCGGTACTGGCAGACGGCCACGGATGACCCGTGGTCGGCGCCGACGGGGTGGCGGATGGGGAATTCCGCGGCGACCGTGCTACGTCTGCGGTCGAAGGAGCGCACCGACCACGTCAGCATCGTCGGTACCCCTCGATCGGCCACCGTGGCCGTCGAAGGTGGTGAAACCCGTTCGCTGACAGCCATTCTCGATGGCGACGCGCTGACGGTCACGTTGGACGGGTTGCGAGCGCCGTACCGGGTCGCCGATTCCGGCCACCAGATCTGGCTTGCCGGGGACGACGGCGTCGCTCTTCTCGAAGAGGTGTACGAGCCCCCGGTGCGGCCCGACGACGAACACACAGGTGACGCCGAACTGGTCAGCCCCATGCCCGGCTCGGTGGTGGCCATCGGCATGGAGAGTGAGTCGATGGTGACGGCGGGCACCGTCGTCGTCACCGTCGAGGCGATGAAGATGGAACACCAACTCTCTGCGCCGGTCGACGGCGCCGTCGAGCTACTCGTCGCCGTCGGCGACCAGGTCAAGGTGGGCCAGACGCTGGCCCGAATCACCGTCTCAACCGAGGAGCCCACGCAATGAGTGACTTTCTGTCCACCGGCACGCTGCCGGATCACTACGAGCAGCTGGCCAAGACCGTCCGCGACTTCGCCAAGAGCGTCGTCGCACCGGTCTCCGCCAAGCACGACGCCGAGCACTCGTTCCCGTACGAGGTGGTCTCGGGGATGGCCGACATGGGGCTGTTCGGCCTGCCGTTCCCCGAGGAGTACGGCGGCATGGGCGGCGACTACTTCGCGCTGTGCCTGGCGCTCGAGGAGCTGGGCAAGATCGACCAGAGCGTCGCGATCACGTTGGAGGCAGGGGTATCGCTGGGTGCGATGCCGATCTACCGCTTCGGCAACGAGGCACAGAAGGAGGAGTGGCTGCCACTGCTGGCCAGCGGCAAGGCACTCGGCGCGTTCGGCTTGACCGAAGCGGGCGGCGGCACCGACGCAGGCGCCACCAAGACCACCGCCAAGTTGGATGGATCAACTTGGGTTATCAACGGCTCCAAGCAGTTCATCACCAACTCCGGCACCGACATCACCAAGCTGGTGACCGTCACTGCGGTGACGGGGGAAACCGATGGCAAGAAGGAGATCTCGTCGATCCTGGTGCCCGTGCCGACGGAGGGATTCACCGCCGAACCGGCGTACAACAAGGTCGGCTGGAACGCCTCGGACACCCATCCGCTGAGCTTCGACGACGTCCGCGTGCCGCAGGAGAACCTGCTTGGCGAGCGCGGCCGCGGCTACGCCAACTTCCTGCGGATCCTCGACGAGGGCCGGATCGCGATCGCCGCGTTGTCCGTTGGCGTCGCCCAGGGTTGCGTGGACGAGTGCGTCAAGTACGCCAAGGAACGTCAGGCGTTCGGCGCGGCGATTGGCACGTACCAGGCCATCGCGTTCAAGATCGCCAGGATGGAGGCCCGCGCGCACGTCGCCCGCACGGCGTACTACGACGCCGCCGCGTTGATGTTGGCGGGCAAGCCGTTCAAGAAGGCCGCGTCGATCGCCAAGTTGGTGGCCAGCGAGGCCGCGATGGACAATTCCCGGGACGCCACCCAGGTGTTCGGCGGCTACGGCTTCATGAACGAGTATCCCGTCGCCAGGCACTACCGCGACAGCAAGATCCTCGAGATCGGCGAAGGGACAACGGAAGTGCAGTTGATGCTGATCGCGCGGGAAGCTGGGCTGTGAGCGAAAAGAAGGTGATCGTTCAGCGCGGCCTGTGGTTCGAGGAGCTCGAGCCCGGCGTGCTCTATCAGCACCGCCCCGGCCGCACCATCACCGAGGCCGACAACGTGCTGTTCACCACGCTGACGATGAACACCCAGGCCCTGCACCTGGACGCCGCGTTCGCCGACGCGCAGCCGCCGTTCCATCAGCGCCTGGTCAACTCGATGTTCACGCTGTCCACGCTGGTCGGTCTTTCGGTGGCACAACTGACCCAGGGCACCATCGTCGGCAACCTCGGCTTCGGCGAGGTGGCGTTCCCCAAGCCGCTGTTCCACGGGGACACGCTGTACGCCGAGACCGAGGTCATCGACAAGCGGGAGTCCAAGAGCCGCCCCGGCGAGGGTATCGTCACGTTCGCCCACACCGGGCGCAACCAGCACGGTGACATCGTGGCGACCGCATCCCGAAAGACGATGGTGCGCAAGCGCCCCACTGACGTCCAGGAGTCGTGATGTCGCTGACCCAGACCGGCCCCGGCTGGCTGTTCTGCCCCGCCGACCGTCCCGAACGCTTCGAAAAGGCAGCCGCCGCAGCCGATGTGGTGATCCTCGATCTCGAGGACGGAGTGGCGGCCAAGGATCGGGAGACTGCCCGCGCCGCGCTGATCGACACCCCGCTCGACCCGAGCACGACGGTGGTTCGGATCAACCCGGCCACCACGCCCGACCACGAACTCGACCTGAAGGCGTTGGCGCGCACGGCGTACACCACCGTGATGCTGGCCAAGACCGAGTCCGCCGATCAGGTCGCCGCCCTGGCTCCGCTGGACGTGGTGGTGTTGATCGAGACGCCGTTGGCAGCCTTGGTAGTGGCCGAGTTGGTCCGGGTCGAGAACGCCTTCGGCGCGATGTGGGGTGCCGAGGACCTGTTCGCGGCGCTCGGGGGCACCGCCAACCGCAACGCCGACGGTAGCTACCGCGACGTGGCCAAGCACGTGCGGTCGCAGACGTTGTTGGCGGCCAAGGCGTATGGGCGCATGGCCCTGGACTCGGTATATCTCGACATCAAGGACCTCGACGGCCTGCGGGCCGAGACCGACGACGCGGTGGCCGTGGGATTCGACGCCAAGGTGGCCATTCACCCCACTCAGGTCGCGGTCATTCGCGCCGGCTATACACCGACCGACGAGCAGGTGCGGTGGGCGCGACACGTGCTCGAGGCGGCACGCTCGGAACGGGGAGTGTTCCAGTTCAAGGGTCAGATGGTGGACATGCCGGTACTCCGTCGTGCGGAGCGCATCGTCGCGTTGGCGCCACAGCCTGAAAGCTAGCCCATGGGCATGTCGGGCATCGGCGCGTCGCAGCGGTCCCGGAAGTCGGCCGCGGCCTGCCTGACGCCCTTCAGCTCGTCGCGCACCTGTGGGTTGGCTTGCATGTATGCCGCGACGTCCGACCGCATCTCATCCCTGGACTTGCCCTTGAGGCCGGTGAAGAAGTTGTTCACGTCGGGATGGGTGAACAGGTAGGCCGATGTCCCTGCAGACACGCCGGACATGACGCCTGCGAGGTCGGCGGCCGTGCAGTTCGGCGGGTCGGCAGTGGCGGTCGCCGCGCTGCCCGCGAGCAGTGAGCCCATGATCGCGGTGGCAGCCATGACGCCTCGTACTGATTTCAACATGGTCAGCTCCTTCGTTGAATGATGTTCCGACACAGTGGATACGGTCAACGCGGTCCGATGCCGCCGCCTCCGCCGCCGGGGCGCCCTGGGAAGATACCGCCTCCGCCAGGAGGTCGCGGGTTGAGGTCGATATCGACACCCCAGCCGTCGTCGCAGTACCACGGGTCGGCGCAGTAACCCGGGTAGGCGGGCCCAGCGATCGGCGCATCGGGTCCGCCACCACGGACCGTGCCCTGGGCACACACGGTCGCTGCGCCTGAGTTCGAGCAATCCGCCGAGGCGGGTGAAGCGACGGTGACGGCGATCGGCGTCACCGCCATGGCAATTCCCAAAATCAGGTTGCGCTGTCTCAATTGCATGGCAGCTCCTCCTCTGTGTGGTGGCCCGCCTCGTGCACGCTGCCCGGGCAACGCACCGGAACCGTTATCGGCGGAGCGTAAGTCCACGTCTGTGAAACGCGCGGCAGATTCGTCAATTTCAAGATTGCGGCTTGTTGCAATGGGAAGGAATTCCACAGTTGGCTAGCCGAATTCATTGAAATACCTGGTGCACTGACCCAAGCGCTTGGTCGTATTCCGGATCGGCCGGGCGATGCCAAATTCCCACTGTGAGCGCGCAATCGGGTGTTTACTTTCGGCATCACTGGACATCCGCACGAGGGGGCCATCATGGCGACGAAGGATCAGGATTGGGCTAGACCGGCGGCAGTGGCACTTCCCGAGACGGGGTACTTCGAACTCGAGCGGGGTCGGTATGGACCGGTCTATCCGAGGACGCCTGCCTGCTACGGTTTTTCCATCATCGCGAAGGTCAAGGAGGGGCGCGAGGCGGCGGTCCGCGCCTACGGCAAACAGATCGAGGAGGCGATCGCGGGCAGCCCCGATGTGCTCGCGCCGCTACGCCTGCACTACCTACGTTGGGTGCTGTTCGACGTCGGATCGGGCCTGCACTTCCAGTATCAAGGCATCTTCGACACCGACTTCGACAAGTACACCGAAGACGCCATTCAGCTGTTCAGCGCAACAGGCATCACCACCGTGTTCACGAATCTCGAAGGGTTTCCGGAAGATTGGAAGGAGAACCCAGACGCGTTCGTCAACTTCGTCCGCGAGCATCAGTGCCCCAGCTTCCTGGAGTACGGCGAGTATCCCTACGTGACGGCCGATGAGATCAAGAAGGCGCTCCGGCTGAAGGCCGCGTTCTCCGACATGCTCGACCAGATGCAGTGAGCCCCGCAGGAACAGCAACCGATGCTTGAGTTCAACGACATCCAGCACATTCTGCTGACCCGCACCCCGGCGTTGACGGGACGCTATGAGTTCATGTCCTTCGGCAACCCGGCCGGCGGCCGCGCGTGGTTGTCAGAGCTGATCGACCGTGTCGATTCCGCTACCGAGGCGATCGCCGGGATGGACGGCACTCAACGCTGGCTCACGCTGGCGTTCACCTTCAACGGCCTTCGGGCACTAGGGGTGCCCGAAGAGTCGCTAGCCAGCTTCCCCGATGCCTTTCGCGAGGGCATGGCCGCCCGCTCGGCCATTCTCGGCGACACCGGGGCCAACCGGCCGGACCAGTGGGTGGGCGATATTGCGAGCGAGGACCTGCATGCCATCGCGATCCTGTTCGCGCGCACCGAGGAGGAACACCACCGGTGCATCGGGGTGCACGACGCGCTGATCGCCCGGTGTGATGGTGTGCGAAGCCTGTCCTTCCTCGACCTGAACGCCACGCCTCCGTTCAACTACGCCCACGACCACTTCGGCTTTCGCGATCGGCTGTCGCAGCCCGTGATGAAGGGCTCGGGAGAGGACCCGACGCCGGGTTCCGGCGCGGCGCTGGAGCCGGGAGAGTTCATCCTCGGCTACCCCGACGAGAACGGACCGGTGGCCGATCTTCCTCAGCCCGAACTGTTGTCGCGCAACGGCAGCTATATGGCCTATCGGCGGCTGGAGGAACACGTCGGGGCGTTCCGTGAGTATCTGCGCGAGAACTCCGAAACGCCGGAGGGTGCCGATTTGCTTGCCGCGAAGTTCATGGGTCGATGGCGCAGCGGCGCGCCGCTGGTCTTGACCCCCGATCGGGACGATCCGGAGCTGGGTGCCGATCCACTTCGCAACAACGATTTCAACTACAAGGAGATGGATCCGCTGGGATACGCGTGCCCGCTGGGATCGCACGCGCGGCGGCTGAATCCGCGCGACACCGCGCACTACATGAATCGACGCCGGATGATCCGCCGCGGCGCGACGTATGGACCCGCACTGCCCGATGATGCACCCGACGATGGTGTCGACCGCGGCATCGCCGCATTCATCATCTGCGCGGACCTGGTACGCCAGTTCGAGTTCGCGCAGAACGTGTGGATCAACGACAAGACGTTCCACGAATTGGGCAACGAGCACGACCCGATCTGCGGTACCCAGGACGGGACCCTCGACTTCACCGTCCCCAAGCGTCCGATCCGCAAGGTGCACAAGGGGATACCTGCTTTCACCACCCTCAAGGGTGGCGCGTACTTCTTCCTGCCAGGCCTCAACGGGCTGCGCCATCTCGCATCGCTCGCCGATTGAAGGACTTCCGATGACAGCATTGCCGCGGGCCCGCACCTACAACCAGAGCCATGTCGCCCGGCCCGCCAACGGTGGCCGGCGCGTCAGCATCTACTGGACGTGGAGTTATCCCTGGGAGTCGCAACGTGATCCGGCGGAAGTGTACAACCGATTCTCGACGATCACCGAGGTGCGCAACGTCGCATGGCCGGCCTACGAGACCCCGGAGTACGACGCCGCGAACTTCCTGCAGGGGATCGCAGGAACGTTGGAGTTGTTCCACCGGTCCACCCTGGACTTTCAGGCATTGGCAGAGGAGGTCACCGGTCATCCCGTAGCGGTCTACCAGCGCATCGACCAGGCCGGCTACAAACTCCTCATAGATGACCGCATCCTGGCGGACACCGACACTCTCATGGTGTTCGGACTCGACCATCTGCTCTCCGAACAGGAAGCCGCCCCTGAGGAGATCGCCGCGATCAGGGAGTGGTTGAAACAGGAAGGCAAGTGCCTGCTGCTGGCGCCTCACCACGACGTCGGCTTCACCGACGACTTCGCGCAACGCCAAGTCGAGTACCAGCATCATGGTGACCGGTTGGTGCCCAGACAACAGCGCTTCAGCCAGTACACGCGCTCATTGATGAAGGCGTTGGACGTGCCCGTGCACAACACGTGGGGTCTGCGGCCCGCGGTTGTCGAGGGCACCAAGGAGATAGCGCCGCTCACCGGATTCCGGGATCTCGACAATGCTCGTCTGCTCGACGACGTCACCACATTCAACTTTCACCCGCACCTGCCGCACTATCAACTGACGGCTCCGGAAAGCGTTGACCTACGGGTGCTCGGACGCCAGCGCGTCGATCCGACCCGGCCGCACCCGTTCACCGAGGCAGGCAACTCCGAGTTCAACGCGCTGATCTGGATGCCACCGTCGGGGCCCCGCGCGGGGGACATCGTTCTGATCGACTCGACGCACTTCACCACGCTGTTCGGCGGCACTGACAGTTTGCGGAATCTCTGGCACAACCTGGCGACGATGTCCAAGTAACCTGCGACTACGCCCCGGCCGACGAGCAGGTGCGCTGGGTACGACACGTGCTCGATATGGCCCAAAGTGCACGCGGCATCTTCCAGTTCGAGGGCATAATGGTAGATGCCCCAGTGCTGCGGCGTGCAGAGCGAATCGTCGCGTTAGCGCCTCACCCCGGCAGCTAACGGACAGGCCTCCCACCAGAGGTTTGCTCTGAGCGCCACCGCGCTGAGCACCTCAGTCGTCCGGCGGCGCAACATGCCGCCGGTGACCCAAGGAGGCGGTATGGCTGGGACCATTGCGGCACCCTCGGCGATGAGCGTCGAGCTGGAGCCGATCCAACTCGTAGCCCCCGACGGGACGCCCACCGCCGAAACCCGATACCGCCGAGACCTCCCACCCGAGACGCTGGCCTGGCTCTACGAGTCGATGGTCGTGACCCGCGAGCTGGACACGGAGTTCGTGAACCTGCAACGCCAGGGCGAGTTGGCGTTGTTCGCGGGGTCCCGCGGCCAGGAGGCCGCACAGATCGGTGCGACGGCGTGCCTGCGCAAGACCGATTGGTTGTTCCCGCAGTACCGCGAACTCGGCGCGTTGCTGGTGCGGGGCATCAACCCCGCCCAGATGGGTGCGGTGTGGCGAGGCCGATGGCACGGCGGGCTCGAGTTCACCAAGAAGTGCTGTGCGCCCATCGCGATTCCGATCGGTACCCACGGCCTGCACGCCGTGGGCGCGGCGATGGCTGCCCAGCGTCTGGGCGAGGATTCCGTCACCGTGGCTTTCCTCGGCGACGGCGCGACGTCGGAGGGTGACGTGCACGAGGCACTGAACCTGGCGACGGTGTTCGCCGTGCCGTGCGTGTTCTTCGTGCAGAACAACCAGTGGGCCATCTCGCTGCCCGTGACCCGCCAGCTGGCGGGGCCGTCGATCGCGCACCGGGCAATCGGCTACGGAATGCCAGGGATTCGGGTGGACGGCAACGACGTGCTGGCCTGCTACGCGGTGATGGCGGAGGCCGCCGAGCGAGCCCGCCGCGGCGGTGGCCCGACGCTGATCGAGGCGATCACCTACCGGATGGGGCCACACACCACGTCCGACGACCCGACGCGCTACCGCTCCGACGACGAGCTGCAGTATTGGCGCGCAAGGGATCCGATCGACCGCTACCGCGTCTACCTCCAGGCCACCGGAGTGTGGACGGAGCGGCTCGAGGAGCGGGTCAGGACCCGGTCGCAGCGCATGCGGGCCGAGTTGCGCGACGCCATGATCAACACTCCCGACGTCGACGTCGCCGAGATGTTCGACACGGTGTACCACGACATCACGCCAGAACTCGCGCGCCAACGTGACCAATTGGCAGCGGAATTGGCGAAGGAGGCGTGAGATGACTCAAATAGTCGAACGACCATCGTTGAACGGCGACGACTCCCAGGAACCCTTCGTGACCAGTGTCCCGACCGCCACCGACATGACCATGGCCAAGGCGATCAACCGGGCGCTGCACGACGCCATGGCCGCCGATGACCGGGTGCTGGTGTTCGGCGAGGACGTCGCCCGACTCGGCGGAGTCTTCCGGGTGACCGAGGGACTAACCGAGACATTCGGCGACGGAAGATGTTTCGACACACCACTGGCGGAGTCCGCCATCATCGGCATCTCCATCGGCATGGCGATCCGCGGATTCGTGCCGGTACCCGAGATTCAGTTCGACGGCTTCGCGGCGCCTGCGTTCGACCAGATCGTCAGTCACCTGGCCAAGTACCGGATGCGGACCCGCGGCGACATCGACATGCCGGTGACCATCCGCATCCCGTCGTTCGGGGGAATCGGTGCGGTCGAACATCATTCGGAATCGACCGAGACCTACTGGCTCCACACCGCGGGGTTGAAGGTGGTGGTGCCGTCGACGCCGTCGGATGCCTACTGGCTGCTGCGATACGCCATCGCCGAACGGGACCCGGTGATCTTCCTCGAGCCCAAGCGCCGCTACTGGGGACGAGGGCGCGTCGACACCTCCGTGCCAGGGGAGCCGATCGGGCGGGCCGCGATCCGTCGGTCCGGCGACGACGTCACGGTGGTCACCTACGGCTCGTTGGTCGCCACCGCATTGAGCGCCGCCGAGTCGACCGAATACGACCTGGAGGTCGTCGACCTGCGATCGCTGAACCCCCTCGACTTCGACACGATCGCGGCGTCGGTGCGCAAGACGGGTCACGTCGTGGTGATGCACGAGGGTCCGCGGACGCTGGGCTTCGGCGCCGAACTGGCCGCCCGCATCTCCGAGGAATTGTTCTACGACCTCGAGGCGCCGGTGTTGCGCGCCACGGGATTCGACACCCCCTACCCGCCTGCCCGACTGGAGAAACTCTGGCTGCCTGGCGTCGACCGGCTACTGGACTGCGTCGATACGGCGATGAGCCAACCATGACCGGCGACGGCGTGCTGGAGTTCACGGTGCCCGACCTCGGCGAGGGACTCGAGGACGCCACCATCACCAGCTGGCACGTCGCGGTCGGCGACGAGGTGGCGCTCAACCAGGTGTTGTGCACGGTGGAGACCAACAAGGCCGAAGTCGAGATCCCCAGCCCGTATGCGGGGCGCATCGTCGAACTGGGCGGCGCAGAGGGCGAGACATTGTCCGTGGGAGCGCCGTTGGTGCGCATCGCCAGTTCCGACCCAGTCGCACGCAAGCCCGTGCTCGTCGGCTACGGCACCGACGACACGATGGACGGTTCCCGGCGGCGGCCAAGGGCCAAGCCGCCCGTGCGCAAACTGGCGGCCGATCTGCACGTCGACATGGCCTCCGTCGCACCGGGTTCCGGCCCCGACGGCATCGTCACCCGCGATGACGTCCTCGCCGCGGTAGAAGCGCCCCGCCAGGACGACGCACGGGTCTCGGGTGTCCGGCTGGAGATGGCCCGACGAATGGCCTTGTCGCGCACGGTGATCCCCGACGCCCATGCGTCCGTTCAGGTCGACTGTTCAGCACTGCTGCGACTACGGGACCGGCTGGGTGCGGCAAGCGCCGAGCCGATCACGCCGTTCGTGCTGACGCTGCGGCTGTTGACGGTCGCGCTCGGTCATCACCCGGTGCTCAATTCCACCTGGATCGACACCGTCGACGGTCCACGCATCCACGTCCACCCCACAGTGCACCTCGGCATCGGCGTCGCCGCGCCAAGAGGCCTGCTGGTGCCCGTCGTGCCCGATGCACCGGCCAAGACCACCCGCGAACTCGCCGCCGCGGTGAACCGGCTCGTCGCGGACGCCCGGGCAGGCACGCTCAAACCCACGGAGCTGCAGGGCTCGACGTTCACGGTGTCCAACTTCGGGGCGCTCGGCCTCGACGAGGGCGTTCCCGTGATCAACCATCCCGAAGCCGCCATCCTCGGCATCGGATCGCTCAAACCGCGTGCGGTGGTCGTCGACGGCGCCGTGGTCGCCCGCCCCACGATGACGCTGACGTGCGCCTTCGATCACCGCGTCGCCGACGGCGCCCAGGCGGCTGCCTTCCTCGGTGAGCTCAGGGATCTGATCGAGTCGCCAGAGCTAGCCCTGCTCGACCTCTAACCACCCCGCGATTTGTGCACCCGCAGTAGCGCGCTCCGCAACTGCGGGTGCACTAATCGCGGGGTTTTAGCGGCGCTGGGCGGCGGCCAACCGCGCGGCGAACTCGGGCGATTCGATGGAGGTCGCCTGCGGGCCGATCTCGACGTCGACGGCGATCCGGTGCTGTTCGGTATCGACCGTGCCCGGGTTGGCGGTGGCCCGCATGGACGCCTTGGTCGCGATCACGACGTCGCGCGGTGC
>Ga0137412_10000907_pt1 | contig 22145 bp, 16 predicted proteins | sample CZODoug2_1_16fun_FD_122160 | JGI IMG/M metagenome (GOLD analysis project Ga0137412, IMG submission 122160) | Vadose zone soil fungal communities from Angelo Coast Range Reserve, California, USA - CZODoug2_1_16fungal (Hybrid Assembly) | ecosystem: Environmental > Terrestrial > Soil > Vadose zone... | reverse complement strand
ACTGACTCGTCAACCGTGATCGCATTCGGTCCTCCCCGACCTTGAACGTGCACATGTTAAGTTACCAGTAACAGCATAACAACGGCACCGCCAACCTGCCTGCGCAGAAGTCCCTACGGATGCCACCGATGCGTACCGTCGGATCGGCGCGACGCCGTGACATACTCGCTGTTAGCAACCGCGTAACACATTAACTATCGAAGGACCACGGCCTTGGCCGACGATCAAGAGCCCGACCGCACAGGCGTCGCGATTCTCGACGCGGCCCTGCGAGTTCTCGTCGACTTCGGCGTGAAGCGCGCGACCGTCGAGCAGGTCGCCAAGTACGCAAGCGTCTCGCACATGACGGTGTACCGGCGCTGGCCAGCAAAGAACGAGCTACTCCTCACGGCTGTGATGACCGAGTTCAAGCGGCTCTTCACCGACGTATACGAGGAAGCGCGCCAGCTGGACTCCTTCGACGACAAGGTCGTCTGCGGCTTCACCGGAATCTTGTGGTGCGTCCGCAGCCACCCACTCATGGCGCGGGAGTTGGCGACCGAACCGGAAGTGGTGCTGCCCTTCTTGACCACTGCCGCGGGCCCGTCCATCGACATGGCGATCGCGTTCGGCGCGGAGAACATGCGGCGAGCCGCCAAGGCCGACGGCCTCACCATCGCCGACCCCGTCGCACTCGCCGAGGTACTGGTGCGGATCGCACACTCGCTACTGCTGGCACCCCACTCGGGACCGGCCCTGCAGAGCAAGGCGGAGGTGGCCGACTACGCCCGCCGCTACATTCTTCCGATCACCCGCGGCGCGGCAGTGCCCGCCTGACCTGCTGGGCACTCGCGCGGCGATAGAAAAAACAAGGTCGGCGCGACGAACACCCCGGTCGCCGCGCCGACCTTCTTGCGTACACCATCGTGTTAACTACTTAAAAAGTCAATAACATTCTAACGCCGCGGACGCGATGGGGAGCGTGTCAGCTGGCGGCAGCGGCCGGATCGGTGGGAGCTGAATCAGCCGCCCCGGTGTCAGATGGCCTGCCCTTCAACCCCCGCCAGAACAGGTTGATCATCAACTCGGCAGCCTCGTTGACGTCGGCGTCGCCGGTGCTGACCCGGGTGGCCACGGCCTCTCCAGCACCCACCAGCGCGACGGCCATCATGTCGAAATCGGTGTCCGGTTCGGGGTGCCGAGTGCCCGACAGCAGCAGTCTGCCCACCAGGTCGATGATCCGCTCGCGACCCTCCCGCACGGTGTGGGCGAACGCCTGCGAACTGGTGGCCTGGGTGTAGAGCACCATCCACGACGACCTGTTGGCGTCGATGTAGCTCAGGAACGACACCACGGCGTTGCGCAGCAATGTCTTTGGATTCTGCGTGAAGTCGATGTCGGCGCGTACCTTCTCGACGAAGCGACCGAGTTCACGGTTCAGGCACGCACCGAACAACTCTTCCTTCGACCCGTAATAGAGGTAGAGCATCGGCTTGGAGATCTCGGCCTGCGCGGCGATCGCGTCCATCGAGGTCTCGTGATAGCCGTTGACCGAGAACATCTGCACCGCGGCGTCGAGCATCTGCTGCTCACGCACGGCGCGCGGTAAGCGCTTCGTCCCTCCGGCCATTTGATCAGGGTATGACCTGTTGGGTGTGGAGGGTATTGGGTGTGGGTAAGTGTCGTTGAGTTGGTGATGTGAATTTGACGTGTCGGGCGGAGTCGGTTGGGATGAGCCAGGGTAGGGCGCATCGTTGGTTTCGGGAGGGGCGCTGCTCGCGTCGGCGGCGGGGCGGACGCGTCGTTGTGGGTGGCTAGGTGTCGCGGGTGACGGCGTGGGTGAGCGATCAGGATCTGACGGTGGTGGCGGTCGGGTCGGGTCTCTAGGGCCGACGCTCGAGGTTGCGTCGAATCTTGTCGGACCCTGGTGCGAAGGTCGTTGTTGTGGAGCGTCGCGGCGGATTGGCCTGTTTCGGGGTGGAGCATCTGGAGGCGGCGTGGTCTGCGCATTGCGGCTGGATCGTGGTCGCCGGTGCTGGGGAGAGGACCGATGTTCTGGTGGGCGACGTGGTCGACGTCCTCACCTCGATGTGTGCTCGGTTGTCCAGGCAGCGCCGGGCGCGGAATCCGGCGATGCGCACGGTGGCAGTCTCCGAACATGGTCCGGGCGAGGCGCTGTGATCGTCGGGATGCGTACCAGGGGTCAGGCCGCGAGGATCGCCGCGGCCACCGGCGGAGCGCATCTTGCCGGTAAGCCCAAACCCGATGGCACACCGACGTTGTCGCGGTATGTGGATGTAGGTGCCGATTTCGAGGCGCACCGTGCCGCGGTGGAGTCGGTGTCGGTGCTGTTCGACCTGTACGACGGCGACGCCGACCGCTACGCCCAGACGGGTTCACCCGGTGAGCCGCTGCCGTCGGGGTGGGTGGTGACCGCAGCGAAGTTCGAAGTGCAATGGCCCACCGAGCCGGAACGGGCGGCGCTGGTGCGCTCACATTTCGGGGCGCGACGCAAAGCATTCAACTGGGGTCTCGCCCACGTGAAAGCCGACCTGGACGCCAAAACCGTTGATCCGTCCCATGAGTCGGTGGGCTGGGATCTCGGGTCGCTGCGGTGGGCGTGGAACCGCGCCAAGGACGAGGTCGCGCCGTGGTGGGCGCAAAACTCCAAAGAGGCCTACTCATCGGGACTGACGGACCTGGCAAGGGCGCTGCACAACTGGTCGGCCAGCAGCAGCGGCACGCGTAAGGGACCCAAGGTCGGCTTCCCACACTTCACCTCGGCACGCCGCGACGCCGGCCGGGTGCGGTTCACCACCGGCCCCATGCGAGTGGCGGACGACCGTCGCACCATCACCGTGCCGGTGATCGGTGCGCTGCGGTCCAAGGAGAACACCCGCCGGGTGCAGCGACATGTCGCCTCGGGCCGGGCCCGGATCTTGAACATGACGTTGTCGCAGCGGTGGGGGCGGTTGTTCGTCTCGATCGGTTACGCGCTGCGCACCCCCGCCACCGCGCGCACCGTTACCCAGCCACTGGTGATCGCCGGGGTCGATCTCGGTGTACGGACGTTGGCCACCGTCGCCACCCTCGACACCTGCACTGGTGTCGAAACACTGACTGAGTATCCGAACCCGGCCCCGCTGAAAGCCACCTTGGTGGCGCGGCGGCAGGCCGGGCGTGAAGTTTCTCGACGCATCCCCGGATCGCGCGGTCACCGGGCAGCGAAAGCCAAGCTGACCCGCCTGGACCGCCGATGCGTGCATCTACGCCGGGAAGCAGCCCACCACCTCACCACCGAGTTGGCGGGCGCCTACGGCCGCATCGTGATCGAAGATCTCGACGTGGCCGCGATGAAACAGGGCATGGGCCGGCGGGCGTTTCGCCGGGCCGTCTCCGATGCCGGCATGGGCGCGATCAAACCCATGCTGGTGTACAAGACCGCCCGCCACGGCGGGGAGCTGGTGGTGGCCGACCGGTGGTTCCCGTCCAGCCAAATCCACCACTGCTGCACCGCACCGGATGGCACCCCGTGCCGGCTGCTCGGCAAGGGACGCATCGACAAGTCACTGGTGTGTCCGCACACCGGCGAGGTCGTCGACCGCGACCTCAACGCGGCACGCAATCTCCGTGACTGGCCGGATACCGCCAGTTGTGGTCCAGTCGGGACCACGGCCCCATCGGTACCCGGGCCCACCTCGGTGGGTACAGGCCATGGCGCGGACGCCGGATCATCCGGCGCCGGCGGAGCACCCAGAAGACCTCACCCACGTGGGGCCGGGAGCGGCGAAGCCAGAACCCAAACCCCGCAAGGGGACGCCGCATGAACGTGTCACCAAAACACACTCAACGGCAACGGTATGCAATGGATCGCTCAGGGCAACAGTTCGGCGCGGCGCTGCTCCTCCCACAACGCCATGCGGGTGCGCGCGGGTTCACCGATGGCATCCATGACCAGCGGGATGAGGAGCTCGGTCAGGAGGAAACCCGCCGCCATGCTCTGGTAGACCGTGCCGACGGTGCTCGACGCCGCGAGCACGACCTCGGCCTCGGGCGCCACCGGGCAGGCGAGGTCGTCGGTGACCAGCAAGATGGTGGCACCGGCACGATGCACGCTGGCGGCCAGCTCCTCCGAGCTGCGTTGGTACCGGTGGTAGTCGAACAGCACGACGACGTCCCTGCGAGTCAGCTCCATCATCGTGCCGAGGTCGCGGCCACTGGGATCGGCGAGCAACCGCACCCCGGGACGCAGCTGTTCGAGATGCGCGGCCAGATGCATCGCCAGGAGGTGCGAGAACCGGCCGCCGTGCAGATGCAGCGGCCGACCGATATCCGACAGCAGCGCCACCGCGGCCTCCAACGCCGAATCCGGAAGCAGGGCCAGCGTCTCGATGGCGCGGTCGTTCTGGCCGCGGGCCTGCTGCAACAGCCGGTCGAGCAGTCCACCCGCCGCGGGTGCCTCCGGCAGCCGGGTGATCGGCCCGCTGGATTGCGCGGTCAGCTCGGCGCGCAGCGCGACCTGCAGGTCGGTGAACCCGTCGTAGCCGAGGGACTGCGCAAACCTCAGCACCGTGGGCGGGCTGACCTCGGCGCGTTCGGCAAGCCTTGCGGCACTGGCCAACCCGGCGCTGGGGTAGTCGGCGAGCAGCGCGCGCCCAACCCGTCGTTCCGCGCGGCTCAGCGCTGGAAGCGCCGCATTGGCGCGGGTGGCCACGCTCTCTCCTGCCATCATCCGAGGGGATGTTCGATCATCGACGAGTCTGCCAGTGAGATGGCGACGACACACTCCGGTGGCAACGGCTCCCACGCGAGGTCGCCGAAGCCGGTGGATCCGACGATCAGGGTGCCGTCCTCGGTGCGGGTCGACCGCAGCGCGAAGTAGTCCTCGAGGTGCTCGGCGGGCAGCTCCGCGGCAGTGATCTCCTCGATGTCCTCGTCGACCAGCTGGCTCTTGGCATGCGCGTGCACGACGATCAGCTGGTCCTCGCCGAGAAGCAGTGCGTTCAGGCTGGCATCGGGGTAGATCCCTCGCAGCTGCGTCACCGCCCGCCGGACGGCCTCCGCGAGAGTCGGTGCGGTGCGGCGGTGCTGGCGGATCAGTCCGAAGTAGCGCTCGCTGTCGGTGGTGCCGTGCAGCGATGCGGCGACCTCGGGTTCGAGGAGGCCGTCCAGCAGTTCCATCGGCTTGATGGACCCGTTGTGCGCCATGGCGATTCCGTCGGCGACGAAGGGGTGGGAGTTCTGTGGCTGCACCGCAAGTCCACTGGTAGCCCAGCGCAGGTGGACGACGGCGGCAACGGCCCGCTGATCGTGAGTGACCGCGGCGAAGGCCGGGTCGTCCAGTGCGCTGCCCGCCGAAACCGTGGCGTGCGGATCGTCCCCTCGTTCGTCGACGGCCGCGATACCCCAGCCGTCGCCGTGCACCTTGGTCAGCGCAACGAAGTCCTTCAGCACACTGTCGCCGACGGCGTCGGCGACGGTGATCGGTGTTGCGGAGACGACACCCAGCAGCCGGCACATCAGGCTTCCCCCCTGTCTAGATCTTATGAATCGATCCTAATCGGAGTATTTTAAAGAATCTGAAACATTCATGACATAGCTTTCTCGAAGACTCACATTGCGCTCTCAAACAGAGGAGGTTGGATGCCGGTGTCGAGCGACGACCGCATCGAGGAACTGCGCGCCGACGGGGTGGAACTCGTCGCCGGTTCGGTGACCGATCTGGGAGGCGTCACGAGGGCCAAGTACGTGCCGCTGCGGCGACTCGGCGACTTCCAGCGCTCGGGAATGGGCGTGTCACCGTCGTGGAGCGTGTTCTGCGTCGACAGCGGTATCGCCTTCACGCCGACCATCGGCGTCGCCGGTGACCTGAGGATACGCATCGATCCGGCCAACGTCCGAGTGGTCGACGACGGAGTGGCCTGGGCGCCAGGCAATCTCGACGACCAGCACGGCCACCCGTCGCCGCTGTGCGTGCGCTCGATCCTGGCGGCCACCGAACGGGCCGCGGCGGACCGCGGGCTGAGCGCCAAGCTCGGCGCCGAACTCGAGTGCACGATCGTCGCCCTCGACGGCGGTCCCGCAACGACGGCGCCGTGGTCGCCGTACGGCATCCGCACGTCGCTCGAGCGCTCCGCATTCCTGGTCGACCTCGCCACTTCGGCCGAGCGGGCCGGGCTCAGCATCGAACAGATCCACACCGAGTACGGCCACGACCAGATCGAGGTCTCACTGGCGCCGGACACCCCCGTCGCCACGGCCGACGCCGTGATCCTCGCGCGGATCGTGATCGGGCGGGCCGCAGCCAGGCACGGACTGCAGATCTCGTTCTCCCCCGTCCCCTTCGAAGGAGGGGCCGGCAACGGCGCACACCTGCACCTGTCCTTGGTCGACGAGCAAGGCCCGTTGTTCGGCGGCGGAGACGGCCCGTACGGGATGCGACCTGCCGGTGGGTCCGCCATCGCCGGGATCATCGACACCCTGCCGGATCTGCTTGGTGTGTACGCCGGTTCGGTGTTGTCGTCACTGCGCCTCAAGCCCGGCAACTGGGCAGGCGCGGCGGCGTGCTGGGGTCTGGAGAACCGCGAGGCGGCGGTGCGGTTCATCGCGGCCACACCAGGAAACCCGCACGGCGCCAACGCCGAACTCAAGCTCATCGACCCGAGCGCCAACCCGTACCTTGCCGCCACGGCGCTCCTCGGCAGCGCACTGCGGGGCATCGACCGCGAGCTCGAGCTGCCCGACGAGATACCCGACGCTCCGGCGCGCTCGGGCGCGACACCACCGCCGCTGCCCATCGACCAGACCGCCGCGATCGACGCCATGGAGGGCTCGGCGATCGCCGCCGAGCTGCTCTCGCCGGAGGTCATCGACGCGCTGGTTGCGGTGCGACGGTACGAGATCACCACGTACGGCGGGCTGCCGCCTGCAGACACCACCCGGGCGCTGCGCCTGGCCTGGAGCTGTTGAGCCTACTGCGGACGCGAGGAGCAAAAAGGCGCAAGCGGACGCGAGGAGCACAAAGTGCAAGAGAAGGAGACATCATGAGTACCAACGTGTCGGCTGGTCAATCAGAGGGCGCCGATCGACTTCCGCACCGCCGCTTGCCGTTCTGGGTGGCATTGGCGTTGTCCGTCGCCCTGGTGGGGCCGACCCTGGCGATGTCAGGGAACGGTCAGGGCCTGATCGGTACGGTCGGCAAGGCCATTCCACTGGTGTTCGTGATCGGCCTGATCGGTGTGTCGCTGGTCGGCTATAGCTTCGTCCGGCTGACCCGCCACCTCAACCACGCCGGGTCGGCGTACGGATTGGTCGGCGGCACCATCGGGCCGAGGACCGGATTCTTCTCCGGCTTCGCGATGCTCGGGGCCTACTGGGGTTTCGCCATCGGGACCCTGGCCTTGACCGCCGCGTTCGTCAACGCGTTCATCGCTGAACTGCAGGCGGGCAACGACCACCCATACCAGCTGCCGTGGTTGATCGTCGTCGTCGTGGGCGCCGTCATCTCATTCCTATTGTCCGGCCGCGACATCCGGCTGCTGGCGAAGATCCTGCTCGCCATCGAGGGCATCGGCATCCTGTCCATGATCGTGCTGGTGGTGGTGATCTTCGCGAAGGGCGGTGCCCCGACGACCGGGGTCGATTTCAGCGCGTTCTCGTTCGACGGCGTGTCCGCCTCGGCCGTACTGAGCGCCGTCGTCGCGGCCTTCCTCTCATGGGCAGGTTTCGAGGCGTGCGCGTCGATGGGCGAGGAAACCGACGATCCTGGCCGCAACATCCCGCGGGCGCTGGCCGGGACATTGATCCTGACCGGCGTGCTGTTCGTCGTCGTGATGTTCGCCCAGGTCGTCGGTTTCGGAACTGATCAGGCCGGGCTCGACGCCTTCCAGAATTCTGGAAACACGTTGGGGGACTTGGGCAGTAGCTACGTCGGTCAGTGGTTCAGCCTGCTGATCATCTTCACCGCGATCGTGTCGGCGTTCGGCTGTCACCTGGCCTGCGCGGCGACGTCCGGTCGGATGCTCTACGCGTTCGGGCGCGACGGCTTCGGCCCGAAGGCGTTGGCGCACATCCACGCCGGAACGGGCGGTCCCCGTCGCGCCACCTGGCTGGTGGTCGGGGCCGCGTTGGTGGTCGTCCTCATCTGCGGTGCTCTTGGCTGGCCCGACATGGGTACCGGCAACGATGCGATCAACACCTACTTCCTGTTCGCCGTGGCCGGTTCGGTGTGCCTGATGGTCTGCTATCTGCTCGTCGAGGTGGCGGCAGTGTGGTTCGTCGGCGCTCCCAAATTTGCCGACGTGCACGGCGGCAAGGGCAAGATTCTGGGCCTGCTGTTGCCGACCCTTGGAGCCGTGGTGATCGCGGTGGTGTTGTGGTTCAACGTCAAGGGTGCGCAGACCTGGTTGGATGCCCCGTTGCTCGGATTGTATTGGTGCGCCGTTGGGTTGGTGATCGCCATCGCCGCCTCTGGGATTGCGAAACGCGTTGGGGAGTCGCTGGCCGCAGAGCTGGCGAACACCCCTCCGGTGCATGCGGAGTGAGCACGCTGTACGACCGCGACGAGGCGGCGATCGCGGGAATCGAGAAGCTGCGCTTCTTCCCGCTGGAGGTGGTCTCCGGCCACGGCTCGACGCTGGTCACGCCCGACGGGCGTGAGCTGCTCGACCTGTCGGCGACCTGGACGGCGTCCGGCCTTGGCCACGGCCACCCAGCCGTCGTGGAGGCCGTGAGCCGGGCCGTGCGCACGGCGCCGGGATCCGGCGGCTTGTCCGCGGTCCACCCGGATTCGGTGGGCCTCGCCGAGGACCTGCTCGCGCTGGTACCGGGCAGCGGCGAACGGCGGGTCTATCTGGGGCACGCGGGCTCCGACGCCAACGACGTCGCACTTCGGGCCTGCAGGCATGCCACCGGGCGGCGCACCATCATCGCGTTCGAGCACAGCTACCACGGCGGTGTCGGCGTGGCGATGGGCGTGTCCGGCGTGCACGTCGACGCAGGTTCGCCACCGGACCCCGACGTGGTGTTCCTGCCGTACCCCAACCCCTTTCGGCCGGGCTCGGGCGAGCGAAGCGACGGGGGAGATGGTGGCGGCGGGGTCGACGAAGACGTGACCGCCTGTCTGGACCTGGCGGAGCAGCATCTGGCCGGCGGCTCCATCGCGTGCCTGATCGTCGAGCCGATCCTGTCCGACGGCGGCTTGATCGTGCCGCCCGATGGCTTCCTCGCCCGCCTGCACGAGCTCTGCCGCAGGCACGGTGTCCCGTTGATCTGCGACGAGGTCAAGATGGGGCTTGGCAGACCGGGAACGCTGCATGCCTTCGACCACGACGGCATCGCGCCAGACATCGTCACGTTCGGCAAGGTGCTCGGTGGTGGTCTGCCGTTGTCGGCGGCGGTGGGACCGGCGGAACTACTCGACTTCCCGCCTGCCGCAGCGCTTCTCACCACTGCGGGCAATCCAGTGTGTTCGGCAGCAGGACGCGCCGTGTTGGCCACCATCGTTGGCGATCGGCTGCCCGAACGCGCCGCGACCGTGGGGGCGCTGCTGGCCGACGGGCTGCGTGCGCTGGCCGGATCACCGGGCTCCGAGCGCATCGGCGACGTCCGCGGACGCGGCCTTGCGATCGGTCTCGAGCTCGTCGACCCGCACACCGGCGACCGCGATCCGCGCCTCGCCGCGCAGGTGGTCTACCGGGCCTGGGAGTTGGGCGCAGTCGTCTACTACGTTGGCGGCAACGTTCTCGAGATCACGCCACCGCTGGTGCTCACCGACACCGAGGCGGCCCGCGCGGTCGAGATACTCGGCGCGGCCATCGCCGATGCGGCGGCTGGCAGAGTGGATGCCGAGGAGGTCGCGAAGTATGCCGGTTGGTGAGGTGGATGACGTCTTCGGCGGGGTAGAGGCCGAAGTGCCGCAGGCGCTGGCCGATCATCTGCGCGGCGTCGCGCTGATCGATCACCACGTGCACGGCGTCTTCACCGCACCTCTCGCCCGAGGCGATTTCGAGGCATCGATCAACGAGGGGTCCACCGACCCAGTACCTGCCTTCATGTCCCAATTCGATTCGCCGCTAGGACTTTCCATCCGGCGCTGGTGCGCGCCACTGCTCGGACTCGATGCGCTGGCCAGTGCCGACGACTACTGGGCGGCCCGCGCCGGGTTGACGCCCGACGAGTTGGCCAAGCTGATGCTGCCCGCCGCGGGCGTGTCGCGCTGGATCGTCGACACCGGGTTCAAGGGGGACATGATCACGCTGCCCCAGCGGCTCACCGAGCTCAGCAGTGTCCCGTCGTCGGAGATCCTGCGCCTCGAACGCCTCGCCGAGGACCTGCTGGAGAACGGGACGTCGCCCGACGACTTTCCCGAAGCCTTCCGGTCGGCACTGCGGATTGCGGCGGACTCACCGGACGTGGTTGGCACCAAGACGATCTCGGCCTACCGCACCGGTTTCAACATCGACTGGTCGCAACCGAGCGACGCCGACGTCGTCGCCGAAGCACGCGAACTGGCAGGCCGGGCACGTCCGCTGCGACTCGACAGCCCCGTACTGATCGCGTTCGCCGTGCACGAGGCGGCCGCACACGGACTGCCGATCCAGGTGCACGTCGGCTTCGGGGACCGCGATCTGGACCTACACCGCACCGATCCGATGTTGTTGCTGCCGCTGCTGCGCACGATGGCGCCCGTCCCGGTGCTTCTTCTGCACTGCTACCCGTTCCATCGACAGGCCGGCTATCTCGCTCAGTCCTTCGACAACGTGAACTTCGATGTGGGACTTGCCATCAACTACCTCGGGGTCCGTTCGACCGGGCTGGTCGCCGAGGCCCTCGAGACGGCGCCGTTCGCCAAGCAGCTGTACTCGTCCGATGCCTTCGGCCCACCCGAACTCCACGTACTCGGCTCGGTGCTGTGGCGGCGTGCGATGGGGCAGGTACTCGGCGGCTGGGTGCGTGCCGGGGACTGCACCGAGCAGGACGCGATCCGGATCGTCGACATGATCGCCGTGCACAACGCCGAGCGGGTGTATTCATTGTGAAACATGACACCGCACCGCTTTTCGAGTCGCTCCGTCAGTTCGTCGAACGCGAGCAGGCTCCGTTCTACAGCCCTGGCCACAAGGGTGGCCGGACGCTGGACCCGTGGTTCCGCGATCACATCGCAGCGATCGACCTCAACAACCTGCCGGACACCGACACGCTGCACTGCCCTGAAGGGCCGATCCTCGAGGCCGAGCGCCTGATCGCCGACGCGTGGGGCGTCGGCCAGAGCTTCATCCTGGTTCAGGGGTCGACGAGCGGCAACATCACCGTCGCGCTCTCGGCGCTACGGCCCGACGAACCGGTACTGATCGCCCGCAACGCGCACAAGTCCGTGCTGGCGGGGTTGGTGCAGGTTGGCGCAAGGCCGGTCTGGCTGGAACCCCGCTGGGACCACCGGTTCGGTGTCGCGCACGGTATCGACGCCCACGTCGTCGAGCGGGCGTTCCGTGACAGCGGCGCGAAGGCGTTGTGGATCCTGCACCCAACGTATTACGGCACCACCGGCGACATCGCAGCGCTGGCCGAACTCTCCCGTCGTCACGACGCCACGCTGCTCGTCGACGGCGCTCATTCGCCGCACTTCGCGTTCCATCCCGATCTGCCGACCTCAGGTGAAAGTGCCGGTGCCGCAGCGACCGTGCAGTCCGTGCACAAGATCCTGTCCGGCTTGAGCCAGGCCGCGGTGCTGCACATCGACCCCGAGGTACTCGATCCCGCATCGGTGCGCAGGGGTCTGCAGCTGATCCAGACCACCAGCCCGCACTTCGCGATCATGGCGTCGATCGACCTCGCCCGGCGAGAGATGATGCTGCACGGCCGCGACCTGCTCGACCAGGCCCTTCAGCGGGCGAGGAACGCGGCGACCCGGCTGGCCGCCATCCCGGGGCTGCGGGTCCTGCTGCCCGACGATCTCGCAGGCGCGGGCACCGGGCTGCACCAACTCGACGAGACCAAACTGCTCATCGGAACGTCCGGTCTTGCGGCCGACGCCCGTGACATCGTCGAGCGACTCAACCGCGTGCACGGCGTCCAGCCGGAGTTGAGCGGCACCGGACATGTGTTGTGCATCAGCACGATCGGCAATACCGACGAGGACTTCGAGCGGTTGGTCGCCGGCTTCGCCGAGGTTGCGAGGCACGCAGGCCGGACGAGTGCGGGCGCCAAGACCGGGTTGCTCGGAGATCTGCTCGCCGTGCGTCCGGAGACGGTCCTCACGCCGCGGGAGGCGTTCTTCGCAGCCGACGAGGCGGTGTCGCTGCAGGCCGCGGCCGGACGGATCGCTGCCGAGGCCATCACGCCCTACCCGCCGGGCATCCCCCTCGTCATGCCCGGTGAACGGCTCGATGCGGACGTCATCGACCTGCTGCTGGCGCTGCGTGACGCCGGAAATCCGATCAGCGCATCGGATCCGACGATGGAGCAGGTCTTGGTCGTCCGCTGAGGGTCAACCTCCGCAGTGGGGCGGGCCCTTCATCGCAGCGACCCGCTGCAGAGATGCGTCCACCGTGGACATGTTCAATTCGCCTGCGGCCACGGCCTGTTCGAGACGGTCCAGGGCGGCGGGGACCTCGTCGGTGGTGGTCCACAGCGCGACGTCGGCACCGGCTTGGAACGCCTTCAGCGCCGCCTCGGAGACGCCGTAACGCTGATTGACCGCGGCCATGCTGGAGATGTCATCGGTGAACACCAGCCCATTGAACGGCGGTCCGCCGTAGCCGCCGGAGCGCAGCAGCTGGTACGCGGCGGGGCTGAGGCTTGCCGGGTCGGTACCGGTCAGCCCAGGCACCTCGAGATGCCCGACCATGACGGCGACCGGAGCCGCGGTGATCAGCGTGCGATACGGCACCAGATCGTCGTTCATCAGATCGGTCAACGGCGGCGTCGTCACGGCGCCGGTGTGCGAATCACCCGAGCCGTGGCCGTGTCCGGGGAAGTGCTTGAGCACCGGCAGTATGCCGGCGTCGTGCAGCCCTCGGGCGTAGGCGCTTGCGTACTCCGTCACCTTCGCCGGGTCGGAACCGAAGGACCTGTCGCCGATCACCTCGTCGTCGGGCTCGGTCGTCACGTCGGCGACGGGCGCGAAGTCGATCGTGATGCCAAGGCCACGCATCTGGTGACCGCGGTCCAGCGCGATGGCGTACACCTCGTCGGGGGTGTGCGTCGCGGCCAGGACCCGCGCCGATGGTTGCGGCCCGATGATGCTCTTGAGCCGGGAAACCCGGCCACCCTCTTCGTCGACGCTGACCGCGAGCGGCAGCGGCCCGCCCGAACTGGCGATGCCGGGCAACGACCCGTCGGTCAGCATCGAGAGGTCGGTCCAGCTGCCGATCATGATGCCGCCGACGTGGTGGTTGGCGACGACCGCGCGAGCGTCGTCGGCGCCCGTGACACCGACGACCAGCAACTGGGCCAGCTTGTCGCGGACCGGCCACGTCGCGATGTCGCACCCCAATGTTGCGGCGGGTGGTTGGCTGGTCGACGGCGCGTTCGACGAGGTAGAGCCGGGCGATGGGGGCGTCGCAGCGGGCTCGGCGGCCGGCGAGCAAGCCAGCAGCAGACCCGAAAGGGCCATCAGCGCACACACGGCGCGGGGCATGGACATGACACCCGAGACTAGTGGGGACGCGTGCTACCTTGGCCCGGTGGACCGCTTCGTCTTGCCCGCCGCCGCGAGCGTCGTCGTCGGACTTCTGCTCGGCGCGGCCGCCGTATTCGGGTTGACGCTGATGGTCCAGCAGGACACCAAGCCCCCCGTCCAGGCCGGTGACCCCGCGTCGTCGGTGCTCAACAGGGTCGAGTACGGCGACAGAGGTTAGCTCCGTGGTCGCGCCCCTGGCGCGGCGCTGGCTGTGGGTGGTCGCTGCCGCAGCACTGCTCCTCGCGTTCGCGCAGTCGCCAGGACAGATCTCCCCCGACACCAAACTCGATCTCACCGCGAACCCGCTGCGCTTCCTCGCGCGCGCGGCGAATCTGTGGAACAGCGACCTGCCGTTCGGCCAGTCGCAGAACCAGGCATACGGCTACCTCTTTCCGCACGGGGCCTTCTTCCTCGCCGGTGACGTGCTCGGGCTGCCTGGCTGGGTGACGCAGCGGCTGTGGTGGGCACTACTACTCGTGGCGGGATTCTGGGGTCTGCTGCGCGTCGCAGAGGCGCTTGGCATCGGCACCACCTCGTCCCGGGTGATCGCCGGATTGGCGTTCGTGTTGTCCCCGCGGGTGCTGACCACGCTCGGCGCGATCTCGTCGGAGACGCTGCCGATGATGCTGGCGCCGTGGGTGCTGCTACCGGTGATCCTGGCCCTGCGGGGCGACCCCCGGGTGCGGGTGCTGGCCGCCCGCTCGGCGGTGGCCGTCGCCTTGATGGGGGCGGTCAACGCGGTGGCCACCCTGACCGCGTGTCTGGCCGCGGTGATCTGGTGGGCCGCACACCGACCGAACAAGTCGTGGTCGCGGTTCACCGCGTGGTGGGCGGCGTGCACGGTGCTCGCGGTGCTGTGGTGGGTGGTCGCGCTGGTGCTGCTCGGCCGGATCAGCCCGCCGTTCCTCGACTTCATCGAATCCTCCGGCGTCACCACGCAATGGCTGTCTCTGACCGAAATACTGCGCGGAACCTACAGCTGGACCCCGTTCGTCTCGCCCAATGCGACGGCGAGTTCGTCGCTGGTGACGGGTTCGGTGGCGGTCCTGGCGACGACGCTGGTCGCCGCTGCGGGGTTGGCAGGCCTTGCGATGCGGACCATGCCTGCGCGGGGTCGGCTGATCACGATGCTGCTGGTCGGCTTGGCGCTGCTGGTGGTTGGCTACTCCGGCGGACTCGGGTCGCCCTTCGCCCACCAGGTGCAGACGTTCCTCGACGCGGCGGGCACCCCGGTGCGCAACGTGCACAAGCTCGAGCCGCTGATCCGGCTCCCGATCGTGCTCGGCCTTGCCCATCTGTTGAGCCACGTTCCGCTGCCGGGCAGCATGCCGCGCCGTCAGTTGGTGAGCGCTTACGCGCATCCCGAACGCGACAAGCGGGTGGCCGTCGGCATCGTCGTGCTCGTCGCGCTCGCGGCGGGCACGTCGTTGGCATGGACGGGCCGGCTCGCCCCGCCTGGCACGTTCACGGCGATCCCGCAGTACTGGCACGACACTGCCGACTGGCTCGACGAGAACAATGCAGACCGGGGCCGGGTGCTGGTCGTGCCAGGTGCCCCCTTCGCCACCGAGACGTGGGGCAACAGTCACGACGAACCACTGCAGGTTCTCGGCGACAGCCCGTGGGGGGTGCGTGATTCGATTCCGCTGACACCGCCGCAAACCATCCGCGCGCTCGACTCGGTGCAACGTCTGTTCGCTGCGGGGCGCCCGTCCGCAGGTCTCGCCGATACCCTTGCCCGGCAAGGTATTTCGTATGTCGTGATGCGCAACGACCTGGACCCCGACACATCGCGTTCGGCACGCCCCTTGCTGGTTCACCGCACCATCGACGGATCGCCGGGCCTGACGAAGGTGGCGCAGTTCGGCGACCCGGTCGGCCCGGGAACGCTGGAGGGGTTCATCACCGACAGCGGGCTGCGGCCGCGCTACCCGGCGGTGGAGATCTACCGCGTTGACGCCTCTGGACCGAATCCGGTGCCCACCCGCCCGTACCTCACCGACGCCGACGCGATGGCCCGCGTCGACGGCGGGCCAGAGGCGCTGCTGCGACTCGACGAGCGCAGACGCCTGCTCGGCCAACCACCGCTTGGCCCGATGCTGCTCACCACCGACGCCGAACGCGCCGGGTTGCCCGCTCCTGTCGTCACCGTGACCGACAGCCCGCTCGCGCGCGAGACCGACTACGGCCGCGTCGACGACCACTCGTCGGCGATCCGCGCCCCCGGCGACGCCAGACACACCTCCAACCGAGTGCTCGACTACCCGGCGGGCGGCGCCGACCTCGTCTACGGAAAGTGGCCTGGCGGAAGGCTTTCGACGTCGAGTTCGGCAGCCGACTCGACGTCGCTGCCCAACGTCGCCACAGCACTTGGTCCCGCCGCGGCCATCGACGGGGACTCGTCGACCAGTTGGGTGTCCAGCGCCCTGCAGACCGCCGTCGGGCAGTGGCTGCAGGTCGACTTCGACCATCCGATCGCGAACGCGACCATCACCATCACCCCGAGTGCCACCGCGGTCGGCGCGCAGGTCCGCCGCATCGAGGTGGCCACCGCCAACGGCACCAGCACGATTCGGTTCGACGAACCAGGCAAGCCGCTCACCGCCGCCCTGCCGTACGGCGAGACCCCGTGGGTCCGGTTCACCGCGGTCGGCACGAACGACGGCTCGCCAGGGGTTCAGTTCGGCATCACCGACTTCACCGTCACCCAGTACGACGCGTCGGGGTTCGCCCACCAGGTGAGCCTGCGGCACACCGTCATGGTGCCTGGCCCGCCACCGGGATCGGCTGTCGCGCAATGGGATCTGGGTTCTGATCTGCTCGGCCGCCCCGGCTGCGCGGACGGCCCCGTCGGCGTGCTGTGCGCCGCGGCCATGGCGTCATCGCCGGAGGAACCGGTCAACTTGAGCCGCACGCTGACCGTGCCGGAGGCCACCCAGGTGGTGCCGACGGTGTGGCTGCGCGCGCGGCAGGGCCCCAACCTGGCCGACCTGATCAGACCGCCGGGCACGACGTACGCGGTGGGCGACGCCGACCCGATCGACGTGCTCGGTTCGACCTACGCCGCCACCGATGGCGACCCCCGCACCGCGTGGACCGCGCAGCAGAACGTGGTGCAGTACCGGACCGCACCCAACCTCCAGGTCCGCCTGCCCGCCGCGACGGAGGTCACCGCGCTGCGTCTGACGCCGAGCGCATCGCCGCTGCCCGCGCACCCGAAGATGGTCGCCGTCGACCTCGGCGACGGGCCGCAGGTCCGTCGGCTCGACCCCGACGGCGGAGCACAGACGGTCCCGTTGCGGCCAAGGGTGACCGACACCATCAAGTTGTCGATCCTGGACTGGGACGACGTAATCGACCGCACCGCACTGGGTTTCGACCAGCTCAAGCCGCCGGGCCTGGCCGAGGTCACGGCACTCGACGCTCGTGGAGCGCCCATCGCCGCCGCCGATCCGACGCGCAACCGGGCCAGGACCATCTCGCTGCCGTGTGGCCGCGGCCCGATCATCGCCATCGCAGGGCAGTTCGTACAGACGTCGGTCACCACCACCGTCGGCGCCCTGCTCGACGACGAACCCATCCCCGCACGGCCATGCCAGACCGCACCGATCGCCCTGCCGCCTGGCGAGCAGGAGTTTCTGGTCAGCCCCGGTCCGGCGTTCGTCGTCGACGGAGTGCAGTTGGCAGGTCCGCTCGCCGCGCAGGTACGCGGCGCCACCGCCACTGCGGCCAAGACCGGACGCTGGGCGTCCGATCACCGCGAGGTCGACGTCAGCGCATCCCCGACGGCGCGGGTGCTGGTGGTGCCCGAGAGCATCAACCCGGGATGGCGGGCGCACGCACCCGACGGGTCCACCCTGACCCCGGTGACGGTCAACGGCTGGCAACAGGGCTGGGTCGTTCCGCCGGGCACTTCCGGCCCGATCATCCTGGAGTTCGCCTCGAACACCGACTACCGCATCGGGTTGTTCGGCGGGCTGGCGCTGCTGCCGTTGCTCGCCCTGCTGGCCTGGCTTCCCGTCCGAAGGAAGGTGCCATCCAGCGAACCGGCGCACCCATGGCAACCCAGCACTCTGGTGGCCGGACTCGCCGTCCTCGCAGTCGGATTCGTCGCTGCCGGCCCCGTGGGAGCGGTGGTGATGGCCGCCTGCATCGCGCTGCGCCGGTTCCTGCCACCGAAGTGGTCGGACCGGGTCACGCTCGGCGCCGCCGCCGGCGGGCTGATCCTGGCGGGTGCGGTGCTCAGCCGATACCCGTGGCGCTCGGTCGACGGATACCTCGGCCACTCCTGGGGCGTTCAGCTGCTGGCGCTCATCAGCGTGGGTGCGTTGGCCGCATCGGTGGTGCCGCTGACGCGGCGGTCGTGACGGCAGCTTTCGCAACCGTTTCCCACTGAGTATCAGCTCGCGTGTTTAGCATCGACGGAGTGCCACTACTCAATACCGCGCGAGGCGCCATCGACACCGCCGATCTCGGCGTGACGCTCATGCACGAACACGTCTTCACGATGACCACCGAGATCATGCAGAACTACCCAGAGGGCTGGGGCGACGGCGCCAAGCGCGAGGCCGACGCCATCGAGCGGCTCAACGAGCTGAAGTCCCGCGGGGTGGACACCATCGTCGACCTCACCGTGATCGGCCTCGGCCGCTACCTTCCGCGCATCGCAAGGATCGCGGCGGCCACCGAGCTGAACATCGTGGTGGCCACCGGCCTGTACACGTACAACGACGTACCGATGCACTTCCACTTCGTTGGCCCAGGAACAGCGCTGGGCGGCCCGGAGACCATGACCGAGATGTTCGTCCGCGACATCGAACACGGCATCGCCGACACCGGGATCAAGGCCTCGATCCTGAAGTGCGCCACCGACGAACCCGGCGTGACGCCAGGGGTGGAGCGGGTACTGCGGGCCGTCGCGGCCGCGCACCGCCGGACCGGGGTGCCGATCTCCACGCACACGCACGCCGCGTCGCGCCGCGGTCTGGAGCAGCAGGCCATCTTCGTCGAGGAGGGCATCGACCTGTCCCGCGTGGTCATCGGGCATTCAGGTGACACCACCGACATCGCCTACCTGGAGGAACTCATCGCCGCAGGCTCCTACATCGGCATGGACCGGTTCGGCGTCGACGTGTTCCTGTCCACCGAAGAGCGCGTGAAGACGGTCGCGACGATGTGCGAGCGCGGCCACGCCGACCGGATGGTGTTGTCCCACGACGCGTCCTGCTACTTCGATGCGCTGCCCGAGGAGACGCTGCCGATCGCGTTGCCCAACTGGCACTACCTGCACATCCACAACGACGTGATTCCCGCGCTCAAACAGCGCGGTGTGACCGACGAACAACTCACCACCATGCTGGTGGACAACCCGCGCAGAATCTTCTCCAACCAAGGCGGTTACTGACGTGGTCGACGAGCTACCGCCTGATCGCTCCTCACGTCCGCAGCCACCGATCAGCACGCAGATCTCCGCGCTCGCCAAGGCCGCGCCCGACGCACCGGCCGTCACCTGCGAGGGCCGCACCCTGTCGCGCGCCCAACTGAATGCGTCGACCAACCGGCTGGCCCGGGCCTACGCCGAGCTCGGCGTCGGGGTCGGTGACTACGTGTCGATCGCGATGCCGAACTCGATCGAATGGATCCAGGCCGTCATCGCCTGCTGGAAGCTCGGCGCGGTGCCGCAGCCGTTGTCGGCGCGGCTGCCGGACGCCGAGTTCGTGGGCATCCTCGACCTGTTGCCGCGCGCGCTGATCGTCGGCCGGACCGATCCACGCAGCGAAGTACCAAGCGTGCCAGCCGATTTCGTGCCAGACCCGAACCTCTCGGACGCACCGCTTCCCGAGGCGGTCTCACCGGTGTGGAAGTCGATGACCTCCGGTGGCAGCACGGGACGCCCCAAGCTCATCGAGGCGGGCGGGGACAGTCGGATACCGGCGCTCATCGGTTATCCGCTCGGCATGGCCGAGGATGACGTCAACCTGCTGTCCGTGCCGCTCAGTCACAACACCGGCTTCACCACCGCGGCCGCTGGACTGCTGCTGGGACATCACCTGGTGGTCATGCCGCGGTTCGACGTCGACGAGTTCCTGCGCCTCGTCACCGAACACCGGGTGACGTTCCTGGCCACGGTGCCGACGGTGATGCAGCGGCTGCTGCCGGTCTATCGCGCCAACCCGGACGCCTACGACCTGTCGTCCATCCGGCGGTTCTGGCACCTCGGCGCGCCGTGTCCGCCCGCGATCAAGCTGGCCTGGATCGAAATACTCGGACCCGAGGCGATCTGGGAGTTGTACGGCGGCACCGAACTTCAGGCGCTGACCTTCATCTCGGGAGACCAGTACGTTACGCACCCAGGGTCGGTGGGCGTCGTCGTCGCCGGCGAGATGAAGGTGCTCGACGACGACGGGACCGAATGCCCGCCCGGCGTCGTCGGCGAGATCTACATGCGCCCGGCACCCGGCAGCGCGCCCACCTACCGCTACGTCGGCGTCGACGCCAAGAGCCGCGACGGCTGGGACTCGCTCGGCGATCTCGGCTACTTCGATACAGAGGGCTTCCTCTATCTTTCCGATCGGCGCGTCGACATGTTCACCGTCGGCGGGCGCAACGTCTACCCGGCCGAGATCGAGGCGGCGTTGGCCGAGCACCCAGACATCTTGTCCTCCTTGGTCGTCGGCGTGCCAGACGACGACCTCGGCCAGGTTCCACACGCGCTGGTCCAGGCCCATGGGCTCGACGAGGCGGCGGTGCAGGAGTTCCTCGGCGGCCTGGTCTCGAACTACAAGGTGCCGCGCACCGTGGAGTTCGTCGACCGGCCGCTGCGTGACGATGCGGGCAAGGCACGACGCTCGGCGGTGCGCGCCGAAGTCATCGCGCGGCGAGGCGCGCAGTCCGGCTAGCGCGCAGCGCGCCTGTGTCTACGGTTCGTTCCAATTGTTAGCGCGCTGACACAGAAGCCAATCTCTTCCGTGGCTGTCATTGGAGTTTCATGGATACAGCGCGACCGCGCTCATCCAGAGAGCTCCGGCGTTCAGCCGCTCGGGGTAGCGTTCGAGCATCGCGTGAAAGAAGCCGAGCACAGTATCGCATTGTGATATCAGCTCGTCGACGCTGTCGAGATAGTGCCGCGACTCAGCGATGGCACGCACAGCGTCGTCGTCGAGCGTCTTGTTCTTGTGCCCGGCGACTATCCATCGCGGGTTGCGGCCTTCGACGACGTCGATGGCCGACCTCCACTTGTCACGGCCGCCGTTGGCGGATTCGGCGAGATATTGATGTACGCCGTTGTAGACCGCGTCGCCGGTCACGACGAGGTCCAGATCGGGCGCGTGCAACACGCTCGCGTCGTCGGTGTCGGTGTGGCCGACTTCGACGATGTCCAGTGAATGGCCTTCGAGGTCAACTCGGCTGTCAGTGGATGCCACAGCGGCGACGGGTGTCTCGGGGATTTGGCCCGGGAAGAGCTTGTCGAAGAGGGCATCACGCAACGCCACGTTGCGGTGCATCTGTTCGACGGTGCCAGGCGTCGCGATGATTTGTGCGTCGAAGCGATCGGCGAGCAGACCGGCGGTGAACCAGTGATCACCGTGTCCGTGGGTGATGAAGATGCGGGTGAGGTTCTTGTCGCGGCTTTGGAGCCAGTCGCCCACCGCCTTCGCTTGGTCGGTGGTCACTTGGTCGGTGGTCAACGGTGGATCGGTCAGTACGGCGTCGTGGGTGCCATAGATCAGCGTGTGCGACAGCGGTGACGACATGACCCGGTCGCCGTTGGGGACCTTCTCGGCGGCGTCTTGGGGTATGGGCTCGGAAATGAATACGTCGTAACCGAGTTGGGTTGTCATGGTGTGGCCTTCCTCGACAGATTGGATTTGGCGGTGATTCGCGGTGAAGAATCGTCAGACGTATCTGTTGTGGACGTAGCACCAGCGCACCGGCAATCTGTCACCCTTTCGGGTGAACTAGCAGTTGGGGCGCTGCGCTGAACGCCGTTTCATTGACGCCGAGACGTGCTGGTCGGCGGACGATCGCCCGTTGCGGTCTCAGCGGTAGAGCGCGTTCGCACTCATCCAGAGCACGCCAGGGTTGAGTCGGTCCGGGTATCGCTTCAGCATTGCGCTGTAGAACGCTGTGGCAGTGTCGCATTGGGGCATCAGCTCGTCGGTGCTGTCGAGGTAATCGCGTGTTTGGTTGATTGTTCGCGCGGCATCATCGTCGAGATTCTTGTCTTTGTGGCCGGCGACGATCCATGTCGGGTCGAGGTTCTCAACGATGCGGATGGCCGCTCGCCACTGGTCACGACCGGCGCCGGCCGATTCGGCGAGATATAGGTGTACACCGTTGTAGACAGCGTCCCCCGCGACGACGAGATTCAGGTCGGGTACATGGAGCACCGCGGCGGCGTCGGAATCGGTGTGGCCAACGTCGACGACGACGAGCTGATGTCCTTCCAGGTCGATTCGACCATTCTGCGGGGATGTGACCGTGA
>Ga0137412_10000905_pt1 | contig 22195 bp, 23 predicted proteins | sample CZODoug2_1_16fun_FD_122160 | JGI IMG/M metagenome (GOLD analysis project Ga0137412, IMG submission 122160) | Vadose zone soil fungal communities from Angelo Coast Range Reserve, California, USA - CZODoug2_1_16fungal (Hybrid Assembly) | ecosystem: Environmental > Terrestrial > Soil > Vadose zone... | reverse complement strand
GCGCTGGGTGTGGGAGCAGTACGACCACGTCATCCTGGGCAATACCGTGCAGCGGCCGGGCGGCGATGCCGCCGTGGTGCGGGTGCAGGACGGGCCGAAGGGGCTGGCGCTGACCGTCGACGTCACGCCGCGCTATTGCGACGCCGATCCCTTTGAAGGCGGCAAGCAGGCCGTCGCCGAAGCCTGGCGCAACATCACGGCCGTGGGCGGCCGGCCGCTGGCAATCACCGACAATCTCAATTTCGGCAACCCGGAGCGGCCGGAGATCATGGGCCAGTTCGTCGGCTGCCTGAAAGGCATTTCGGAGGCCTGCCGCGCGCTGGATTTCCCGGTCGTGTCCGGCAATGTCTCGCTCTACAACGAAACGAACAGCCGCGGCATCCTGCCGACGCCCTCGATCGGCGGCGTCGGCGTGCTCGAGGATTTCACCAAGTCGGCGACATTGGCCTTCAAGGCCGAGGGCGAGGCGATCCTTTTGATCGGCGAGACCCATGGCTGGCTCGGCCAGTCGGTTTATCTGCGCGACATCTGCGGCCGCGAAGAGGGTGCGCCGCCGCCGGTCGATCTCGCGGCCGAAAAGCGCAATGGCGACGTGGTGCGCGGCATGATCCATGCCGGCACCGCGACCGCCGTCCACGACGTCTCCGATGGCGGTCTGCTGATTGCGATCACCGAGATGGCGATATCAAGCGGCATTGGAGCGCGGCTGTTGCCGGCGCCTGCCGCGATCGTGCCGCACGCCTATTGGTTCGGCGAGGACCAGGCGCGTTACATCGTGACGGTGCCGGAGACCAGCGCTGGGCTGGTGCTGGCCAAGATGAAAGGCTGCGGCATGCCCTGCGCGCGCATAGGCACCACCGGCAGCGAGGATATCGCGCTCGCGGGCGAGGCGGTGGTATCGGTGGCTTCGCTGAGGGACGGTTTCGAGCGCTGGTTCCCGGCCTATATGAGCGGCGCGGCCTGACGCAGTCAGGGCAGTTCCGAGAACGCGACCAGCATCGTGATACCAAGCGCGGTAGCGATCAGAAGGGCTGACAGTCCCATCGAGGCGTCCTTTCACGCTGACCTCGGACATGCCTCCCTGGCTTTCATTGAAGCCTATCGATGCAGTTTTGGTGCCAACCGGCTGAATCCCGGTTGTGCCTAGAGCACGTGACCGGCGCCCGGTATTTTCCGCAAAGCCGCCGTCGCGGCCCAGCTCAGGATCACCGTCATCACGAACGCGATCAGTGCCTTTATGATGGCGGGCCAGTCGAAATCGAACATCCAATATTGCAGCCACAGCACGATCGGATAATGCACCAGGAACATGCCATAGGCGTCGGCCTGCATGCGATCGAGCAGGTTCGGCCCCGGCGCTTTCGAATGCAGGAAGAAGGCGAGGATCGTGAGCAGGATGGCGGCGCTGAACAGCACGACGAACAGGCCGTAGATCGCCTGATACCAACCCGGCAGCATGTTGGGATTACCCAATATCTCGCGCTTGATGATGACCATGCCCCACATCAGGCAATAGGGGATCAGGGTTGCGATCAGCCACCACCATCGGGTTTTCGGCAAGGCGCCGTCCTCGCCGAGAATGCCGCGATTGAAATTGGCGGAGCCTACGCCGACGCCTGTGAAGAAATAGAAGGCATAGAGCAGCACGCGACTGGCCTGCACCGAGAACGGGCCGAATTCGAACCAGCGGTTGGCGCCGAAATGGACCAGCGCCGGGATGTAGCCGATCGCGGTGACGGCGACGAGAAAACCATAGAATAGCGCGGGACGGTCAAATCCCCTCTGCGACATGCGATTGATCGGATCGACCAGCGTGGGCGACAGCCGGTAGAGCAGGCTCGCGGTCAGGTCCAATGCGAGCAGCACCCAGATGAACCAGATCGGGCCGCTCGGCCACGGCCCGACCGTGACGGTTTTCCACCAGAAGGCGGCAAAGGTCGTCTCGGGGTGCTGGCGCAATTCGAGGGCGTAGTAGGCGAGCGGGATCAGCGTCAGGGCTGCGATCGCGAAGGGCAGCCCGAGCCGAAGCAGGCGGTCGCGCAGGAAAACCTGTGTCGCTTTGCGCGCGAGCCCCGGCCACGTGAACAGGCCGGACAGGAAGAAGAACATCGCCATGAAGAAGCTGTCGGTGGCGAGAACCACCGCGTCGAAGCCGAGCCACGATTTGCCGTCGGTGTGACCGAAATGGGTATAGGGGATCACGGAGTGGTGCAGCACGACGACCAGGGTCAGGAAGGTGCGGGCGCGGTCGAGCGCGGCGTTGCGCGCCTTGGCTTTCGGCGCCGCCTGAACGTCCGCGACTGTCGCAGTCTGAGAGATCGATGTCATGACGCCCCGGGTCAAGCTATCCGCGCCGAATGTTGCCGTCGGCCGGCGGAATCAGCAAGTCCAATTGTCGTGCGTCGCGCGCGAGCGATGGAACCCGGCGCGCCATTGGAAGTTAGATGGGGGATTTTGTCGAGCGCGGCGGCGGCGCGCAAATTGGAGGAACGAAACTGTGACACTTCTGAAATGGGCGCTGCTTTTCTTTGTCATTTCGGTGGTCGCCGGCATTCTCGGCTTCACCGGCATCTCGGCCGCATCCGCCGATGTCGCCCGCTTCCTGTTCTATATCTTCGTCGTGATCTTCCTGGTGCTGCTGGTGCTGGGGCTGACGATCTTCAGGGTGTAGCGGGCGGGACACATAAACATCGTCATGCCCGGCCTTGTGCCGGGCATCCACGTCTTGCCATGCACTCAGAAAGAAAACGGGGATGGCCGGGCATAGGCGAGCGACGCCGTCCTTCGGGCGGCTATGCCCGGCCATGACGGCAAGATGCGGCTGAGCGATCTTAAGCCACTTCCTCGATCTTGACCTTGTCCGGATAGAACGCGAGGTGCCCGGAAATCTCGGTCATGGCCGGGAAGGGCGTCTCGTAGGTCCAGATCGCGTTTTCGATCGCCTTGCCGTTGGCGACGAAGCTGAAATAGCTCGCGTCTCCTTTGTAGGGGCAGTGCGTCACTCGGTCGCTGCGCTTCAGAAGCTCCATTTTGGCATCCGCGCGCGGCACATATTGCACAGCGGGATAACTCGCTTCCTTCAGGGTCAAAGCGTGGGTGGTCTCGGCGATGACGACGCCGTCGGCCGTGACACGGACCCGCTTGGGGTTGGCGGTGATGGTGATGGGATGGTCGGGACCCGGGAGTTTCATGATTTCATGCCCTTTGGTCAGTCCGTTGTGATCGCCAATCGCGATCCCTCGGTTTTGCAAGCGTTGGATCAGGAATATAGTGGACCGGCACGTGACCTGAAAGGCCATCCGCGCTAAGTTTGGGCCGTCACGGCGGCGCCGAGCTGGCCGCGATTCGAGCGCTGAAGCAGCAGGACGACCGGAAGAGCAGAAGGAGCGAGACTGGGATGCCGATGGACGCCCGCGATATCGAAACGATGATCAAGGCAGCGATCCCCGACGCCGAGGTGACGATCCGCGATCTTGCCGGCGATGGCGACCATTATGCAGCGACCGTGATCTCGGAATCCTGCCGCGGCAAATCGCGCGTCCAGCAGCACCAGATCGTCTACCAGTCGCTGCGCGGCCAGATGGGCGGCGTGCTGCACGCGCTGGCCTTGCAGACCGGAGTGCCCGGCGGTTAGCCCGCCCGATGAAACGTCCATGAAAGCGGACAACCCGCGCGGCGCGTTGTTTCGCGCCATCGTGCCGAACCAGCACAGCCGTGTCACCTATGCGGAGCTGCTGTTCGACCTCGTCTTCGTGTTCGCGATCACGCAGGTCTCGCACATGCTGCTGGGCCGCTTCACCCCGCTCGGTGCGGTGCAGACCACGCTGCTGTTTCTCGCGGTCTGGTGGGTGTGGGTCTACACCACCTGGGTCACCAACTGGCTCAATCCGGAACTGACGCCGGTCCGCATCCTGCTGTTCCTGCTGATGCTGGCGGGCCTGGTGTTGTCGACCTCGATCCCGCACGCCTTCGAAACCCGCGGGCTGTGGTTCGCGTCCGCCTACGCGGCGATGCAGGTCGGCCGCACGCTGTTCTGGCTGGTCTCGACGCCGACTGCCCGGGTGGCGGTGCGCTGGAACGCGATCCGCATCCTGATCTGGCTCTGCACCTCCGCGGTGTTCTGGATTGCCGGCGGCTTCGCTGAAGGCGAGACGCGCATGTGGCTTTGGGCGGCGGCGCTCGCGATCGAATATGCCTCGCCGGTGGCGCGCTTCTGGATCCCGGTCTATGGCGCTTCCTCGATCGAGGACTGGTATGTCGAAGGCGGCCACATGGCCGAGCGCTGCGCCGGGTTCATCATCATCGCGCTCGGCGAGGCGATCGTCGTCAACGGCGCGACCTTCGCCGATCTGAGCTGGACGGCCGAGACCGTGGCCGCGTTCGCCTCCGCCTTCACAGCCAGCATCGCAATGTGGTGGATCTATTTTCACAAGGGCGCGGAGGCAGGCTCGGAGCTGATCTCGAAATCCGCCGAGTCCGGAAGGCTGGCGCGCTCGGCCTATACCTATCTGCACATGCCGATCGTCGCCGGCATCATCCTGTCGGCGGTGGCCGACGAACTGGTGCTGAAGCATCCGACCGGGCATTCGGACGCAAAGACCGTGCTGAGCGCGATCGGCGGCCCGCTATTGTTTCTCATCGGCACCATCCTGTTCAAGCTCGACATTCGCGGCTTCCTGCAACTGTCCCACGGCGCAGGCATCATCGCGCTGTGTGTGTTGGCCTGGTTCGCAAGCGAACTGACGCCGCTGATGTTGTCGCTGCTCACCTCATTGCTTCTGATCGTCGTGGCGGTGTGGGAGTCGCTGTCGCTGCGCGCGCGCCCGGCGGAATAGCGCCCGAAGTTGCGTCAGGACTCGGCGGCTGATGCGCCGACCGCGACCGCAGGTTCCGGCGCCGGACTGCTGCCCTGGATCGCGCCCGGAATCGAATCGTGGATCTTGCCGTCGACGATGTGGACGCGGCGGTCGGCGCGGGCGGCGAGCGCCGGGTCGTGCGTCACCACGACGACGGTCCGGCCGCTGTCGGCGATGTCGCGCAGGATGCTGAACACCTGTTCGGTGGAGGTCGTATCCAGCGCGCCGGTCGGCTCGTCGGCGACGATGATCTCGGGCTGGTTCGACAGCGCGCGCGCGATCGCGACGCGTTGCCTCTGACCGCCGGAGAGCTGGTTCGGGCGCTTGTGGGCGTGCTCCTTGAGGCCGAGCGAGGTCAATAGTTCGAGCCCGCGCTCGTTCATTTCCTTGTCGGTCATCTTGCCGGCGGCGCGCATCGGCAGCGTCACATTCTGCAGCGAGGTGAATTCCGGCAGCAGGAAGTGAAACTGGAACACGAAGCCGCACCGGGTCAGGCGGATATCGGCGCGGTCGGATTCCGACAGTTTCGAGGTCGGCTGGCCGCAGATCACCACGTCGCCCTCGGTCGGCGCGTCGAGCAGGCCGAGCAGATACAACAGCGATGATTTGCCGGAGCCCGAGGGGCCTGTGATCGCGACAAATTCGCCTTTTCTAACCGACAGGTCGATGCCGTTGACGAGCGTGTGCGAGATCGCGCCTTCGATGCGCCGCACCAGTCCCACGGCCTGCAAGGCGACTTCCGAGGCAACTTCGGAGGCAACTTCGCTCATTGAGGTGATCTCGCTCATGACGCGCCCCGGATGATCTCGACCGGATGCACCCTTGTCGCCTTGCGCGCCGGGAAGAAGGCGGCACCGGTGCAGCAGATCAGCGATATGCCGCCGGCGACGATGTAATGCGTCGGCGAATAATAGATCTGCAAGGGGACGTTGGCGCCGGTCAACGGATTGTAGATCGTGATATGCGACCAGCCATAACAAAGCAGATAGCCGATCAGCCAGCCGAACAGGATTCCGACAAATCCGATGATCGCGGATTCGATGATGAAGATGCGCCGGACCGCGTATTCGCGCATGCCCAGCGACTTCATGATCGCGATGTCCTGCCGCTTCTCATGGGTGATCGTGGAGATGATGTTGTAGGTGGCGAACGACGAGGTCAGAAGCATCGCGCCCATCACCGTCAGCACGATGAAATCGCGCACCGCGAATGTCGAAAGCAGGTCGGCATTGGCCTCCTGCCAGGACACCGACTTGTAGCCGGTCTGCGCTTCTACTTGGGTCGCGACCTGCTGCGCGACCAAGGGATTGTTCAGCCGCAAGCGCAATTCGTTGATGACGCCGCTTTGCCCCATCATGATCTGCGCGAAGCCGGTGAGGGCATAGATCTGTCCCTCGTCGATGCGCTTCAATCCCGAGCGATACACCCCGACCACCGATGAGGTGACCTCGGTGCCCTTGCCGCCGATCAAGGTCACCGAGTTGCCCGGCTTGACCGCGAGCTTCTGCGCCAGCGCCTCGCCGATGATGATGGCGTTGGGCGCGCGGGAGAGGTCGGAGATCACCCCTTCGCGCATCTGGGTCGCGAGCTTGGAGACGCGCGTCTCCAGCCGCGGATCGATGCCGGTCAAGGTCACGCCGATACGGCCGCCGCCATGATCGATGATCGCGGTGGTGCGGACCGAGGGCGCGACGTCGCCGGGCAGCCACGAGCGCAGCGAGGCCATCACCGACTCCGGATATCTGATGCCGGGACGGTTGTTCAGATTGGTGACATTGGACATCTGCACCGCGCCATATTCCTGGTCAGCCGGCTGGGTCGGCACCGCGCGGCGCTCGTCCTGGATCGTGATGTGCGGCATCGTGTCGACGAGCTGGCGCAGGAAGTCGATCTGCGAGCCTTCCATCAGCCCCGCCATCATGATGGTGAAGCCCACGCCCATCGCGACACCGGCCATGCCGACCAGCGTCTGCCGCACGCGGGCCGTGACATGGGTCCATGCGATGTCGAACAGGAGTTTCGTGCTCATGCAATCCAACGTGCGTCGAATGACGACCCCAGGAGAGCGGGCCGGCCGTTAAATCCAGAAGGCGCCAACTGACGGACGGGGTCCGTGACCGACCGCACGTTCAGCGACTGGCGCTGTATTTGCCGACATTGCGCCGCGCGTCGTTGACGACGGAATCGATATGAGCGGAAATCGCCGCTGAAATCACCGCATTATCGGGTTCGGTTGTCGCGGCTGCGACGGGTGCGGGAGGCGGAGGGGCTGTATCCTGGTCCGGCGCTGCCTCCGAGGGGGCGTTCGCAGCCGGCGATGCCTGCCTGGCCTGGCTGTTTTCGATCCGGACTTTCGTGCCGTCCACGAGGTCGATGCGGGCGGGCGAGAGCACGGCCATTCCGCGCGAGACGTCGCCCACGATCTCCACATTGCGGCTGCCGCGAATGCCGACCGTCACCGGCACCCGCTCGATCCTGTCATTGACGACCACCTGAACCGCGTTGCCTGCGACCGCCTCGGCCGGAACGACGAGGGCTGAGGCCTTTTCGCGGAAGATGATATTGGCCTCGACCGACATGCCGATCCGCAATGGGGTATCGGGCGGCAGCAGGAGATAGACCCTGAACGTCTTTCGGGTCGGATCGCCCTTCGGCGTAATCTGCGACACGCTGGCGCGCAGCGCCTGTCCCGGAAACGCCTCGCTGCGCAGCAGGGCTTTCTGGCCGACGACGATCCGGTTGATCTCTTCCTCGTTGATCTCGGCGACGACCTGCATCGGCGCGGGCGGGCCGACCCAGAACAGCACGTCCGTGGGGCCCGCGATTTCACCGACTTCGCCGTCGCGCCGCAGCACCATGCCGTCGAGCGGCGCGCGCAGCACCAGCGCATCGATCCGGACCTTTTGCGCGGCGATCCGTGTCTTGGATTCCTCGAACTGGGTCCAGCGCTGCTCGTATTCGGTCTGCGCGGCGTCGCTCTTGCCGCGGTCTTTCTCGGCGCGATCGAGATCGCGCTGCGCCTGCTGGTTCGAGACCTGGAGTTCCTGCAGCGCGCTGCGCTCTTCGGCGTCGTCCTGGCGGCCGAGCACCTGGCCCGCTTTGACCTGCTGGCCCTCGCAACTACACAATTCGACCAGCCGGCGCCGTTGCAGCGGCACCACCTTGGCCCAGCGCTGCGGTTCGACCGTCCCGGTTCCGTAGATGGCCTCGGAGACCGGCGCCACCGTCACGATACTGGAGGTGACGGTCTGGGCGTGGAGGTAATTGGTATAGCCGTAATACCCGCCGCCGGCTGCGATCAGCAGCACCACAATTCCAAGAATGCGCCAAAACGTCATTGCAATCCCTGCGAATTAAAAGCCGAATTTCTTGCGCAGGCCCTGCGGGACCTGGTCGAGGAAGCCATCGATCTCGTTCTTCCTGCCGGTCTTGCCGGCAGAGCCGGATGCATCGTCGGAATTGGCGCTGGCGTTAGTGCTGGAATTCGCACTGGCCCTGGCCGGCGGTTGCGTATTGGCGGCCGGCGGCGGCGCGGCCTGGGCCGTTGGCGCTGATGGCGGCTGGTAGGTGTTGCGCGAGGTGTCGGCGGGAGCGGGGGGACGCGCGGCCTGCGTGCTCGCGACCGGCCGCCAGCGGCTGGCTTCGGTCCGCGCCCGGTTGACCTCATCGGACGTCATCTTGCCCTCGAGCACGCCCATCAATTGGCGGGAGCCGTTGCGAAACTCTTCCACCTTGGTCCCGGAGCCGACGATGTAGGCGTATTGATAGGCCCTGACATTGTCCTTCTGCACGCCGCGTCCGATCGCATAGAGGCCGCCGAGGATCAGCATCGCATGCGAGTGACCCTGGTCGGCGGCGCGTGCGAACCAGCGGAAGGCTTCTTCGTCGGAACGCGGTACGCCGACACCCGCCGAGTAAAGCGCGCCCAGATAAAACTGCGCGTCGTCGTCGCCCGACCGCGCCGCCTGCAGATAGCGATTGGCCATGTCCCGATCGGACGCGGGATCGGCGTGGGCTGTGGCAGAACCTGCCAGCAGGACCGCGCAGCAAATGATCGCCCGAACGGTACGCTTCATGAAATGACCTGAACGTCTGACACGATAATAATTGAAGCCGATCATCGACTTCGCCCCGTTCTAACAACGCCAGCCTTATCTTAGTTGTATATGTCCCCCGCCTTTGGTTCACGGCGACCGCCCATCTCGGCGCGCTTTGCTTCGTCCCTGTGGCGGAACGGCACGGCGCTCGCGCCCGAACTGATCAAGCGCACTTCCTCGATGCAACGGCCGTGCCGCAAATTGCGCAGCGGACGACCATCGATCAATAGGATTTGGGCTCTCGAATGTCTGCGATCTCGCTCACACTTCGCGCGGCCACGCGCTCGCCCCGTCGCTTTCTTTGGCAAGCGGGCGAAACCGGTCGGGCCTGACGTGGCGATCGGCGCGTGAGTCGGGAGGCGGGGTCAGTCCGATACCGTCAGCGCGTGCACCGAGAACATCCTGTTCGGATCGGTCCAGGATTCCCGCACCTCCCAGCCCGCGCCTCGCGCCAAGGCCGTAAGACGCTCGATACTATATTTGTAGCTGTTTTCGGTGTGGATGGTTTCGCCGGTCCGGAATGAGAAGCTGGTGCCGAGCATGCGGACGCTCTGCGGCTTCCGGCTGATCAGATGCATCTCGATGCGATGCCGCTCGCGATTATAGATCGCGCGATGGGTGAAGGCGGACAGATCGAAATTGCCGCCGAGCTCGCGGTTGATGCGCACCAGCACATTGAGATTGAAACGCGCGGTGACGCCGGAAGCGTCGTTGTAGGCGTCATGCAGCACGCGCTCGTCTTTTTCGAGATCGGCGCCGATGATCATCTGCGCGCCCTTGCCCAGAATGTCGCGCGCCGAGCGCAGGAATTTGCACGCCTCATGCGGTTCGAAATTGCCGATCGTCGATCCCGGGAAAAAGCCGACCTTCGGCATGCCGGCGATCTCTTCCGGCAGCGCGAACGGCGCGGTGAAATCGGCGGCGACCGGATAGACTGCAAGCGTGGGAAAATCCTTGCGCAGGCCGTTCGCCTGTGCGTTGAGGAATTCACCGGAAATGTCGACCGGCACATAGGCGCCGAACGCGCATTTTTTCAAGAGCAGGCGCACCTTGGTGGTCGCGCCCGCGCCGAACTCGACCAGCGCCGCGCCCTTCGGGATGATCGCGGCGATCTCATTGCCGCGGTCGCGCAGGATCTTCAATTCGGTGCGGGTCGGATAATATTCCGGTAGCTTCGTGATCGCCTCGAACAGCTCCGAGCCGGTCGCGTCGTAGAAATATTTCGGCGACAGGCGTTTTGGATGTTGCGACAGGTCGCCGATGGCGTCGCGGGCGAAGATGGAAGTCTGTTCGTCGGGAAGATGCGCGTCGGCCAAAGCGGGAGCGTGCACGTTCATGATACTATACTCTCCTGAACGCGCTTCCGGCGCGTTTCAATGTTTTACGGAATCAGTCAGACGGCGTAATCGGCGAGGCGAAGTCCCGTGAATTGCCAGCGGTGGTGGGGATAAAAGAAATTGCGATAGGTGATGCGGCTGTGTCCGGCAGGCGTTGCGAGCGAGGAGCCCCGCAGCACCAACTGGTTGACCATGAACTTGCCGTTATATTCGCCGAGCGCGCCTTCGATGGCGCGATAACCCGGGTAGGGCGAATAGGCGCTGCGGGTCCACTGCCAGACGATCCCGAAGGCGTCGTCGAGCTCCTTGCCGCGGGCGGCTACTTCCCATTCCATCTCGGTCGGCAAATGCTTGCCGCTCCAGCGCGCGAACGCGTCGGCCTCGTAATAGCTGACATGGCATACCGGCGCTGACGGATCGATCGGCTGCAGGCCGCCGAGCGTCATGATCTTCCATTCGCCGTCGACCTCGCGCCAGTGGCCGGGCGCCTGCCATTCTTCCTTGCTGACCGCGGCGAAGCCGTCCATCAGCCACAGCGTCGGCGTGCGATAGCCGCCGTCCTGGATGAAGGCGAGCCATTCGGCGTTGCTGACGAGGTGGCGCGACAGCCTGACCGGGCCGACAAGCGCACGATGCGCCGGCTTCTCATTGTCGAAATGGAAGCTGTCGTCGGCGTGTCCGACGGTGTGGATACCCTCATTGAGCGTGATCCAGTCATCGCCGCCGCGTGTTGTGGCGGGAAAGCGCCAGGCGGAATCATAGGCCGGTGAAACCGGGTTCTGCGCGAAGGCATGCAGGATGTCGGTCAGCATCAATTCCTGGTGCTGCTGCTCGTGATTGAGGCCGACTTCGACCAGCGGCGCGATCCGCCGCAACACGTCCTCGCCGGCGGACTGGAAGAACTTCATCACGGCCGCGTCGACGTGACGGCGGTACGCGGTGATTTCGTCGGCGCCGGGGCGGGTGATGTGGCCGCGCTCATGGCGGGCATGCCGGGGGCCGGCGCTGACATAATAGGAATTGAACAGGAAGGCATAGTCAGGATGAAACGGCACATAGCCCGTGCAATGCACGCCGAGCAAAAACTGCTCGAAAAACCAGGTCGTGTGCGCGCGATGCCATTTCGCGGGGCTTGCGTCCGGCATGGACTGGATCAACTGATCCTCCGCGCTCAAGGGCGCGGCGCGGCGTTCGGTCTCCTCGCGGACACCGAGAAAAGCTTCCACCAGATCCTGGGCGAGGCTGCCGGAATCAGAGAAAAGTGACGGATGGAGGGGGCGGGGGGCTGCGGCGGTGGCTTGTTTCGTCACAGGGGGCTCCGGTCGGGAGGAGAGAACGTTTGCGCTTGCGTACTGGTTCCCAACAAGCCCGTCCTAAATAGGAGCTTTGATCCGGGAAAAAAGCCTCCCCGGGCGATGATATTGCCCCCGTCAGGCTATCGATTTCGGCCCGCCCCTTGCATGCCAGCTACTCGGCATTTTACTTTGGATAGCCAACGGTTTGCGCTACATATGGGTAAGTCACATATAAGCCGGTGGTCCCAAGGCGTCGGGTTAAAGTCGTAGGGTTCAAGTCGTCGGGTTCAACGGGCTGAGGGCCTGCGGGTGAGGCAGGCCGAAGGGCTTTGTCCCAAAAGGAAACGGAAATGAGCATCGAGCAATTTATCGACAATGAAGTGAAGTCGAATGACGTGGTCCTGTTCATGAAGGGCACGCCGCAATTTCCGCAGTGCGGATTTTCCGGCCAAGTGGTGCAGATCCTCGACCACGTCGGCGTCGGCTATAAGGGCCTGAACGTCCTGGAATCCGCCGACCTGCGCAACGGCATCAAGACCTACTCGAACTGGCCGACCATTCCCCAGCTCTATGTCAAGGGCGAGTTCGTCGGCGGCTGCGACATCATCCGCGAGATGTTCCAGGCCGGCGAATTGCAGCAGTTGTTTGTCGATAAGGGCGTTGCCGTCAACGCCGCGGCTTCCGCCTGAGCGCAGTCGCGCGGCAAGTTGGTTCGGCGCGGCTGGAAGTCGTCGTCGCCGACATCACGACCTTGAGCGTTGACGCGATCGTCAACGCCGCGAATACCTCCCTGCTTGGCGGTGGTGGCGTCGATGGCGCCATCCACCGCGCCGCCGGGCCTGAGCTGCTCGCCGAATGCCGCAAGCTTGGCGGCTGCGAAACCGGCGACGCCAAGATCACCCGAGGCTATCGTCTTCAGGCGCGGCACGTCATTCATACGGTTGGTCCGGTCTGGCAAGGCGGTGGTAAAGGCGAGGACGAGTTGCTGGCCTCGTGCTATCGGCGGGCCATCGAACTCTGCGAGACGCATGCACTGACCTCGGTCGCATTCCCAGCAATCTCCACCGGCATCTATCGTTTCCCCGCCGACCGCGCGGCGGGCATCGCGGTCAAGACTGTTGCCGATGCGCTGGCCGAAGCGCCGGTGTTGACGCGCGTGATCTTCTGCTGCTTTTCCGATGCCAGCGGGCGGCTGCATGAGGCGGCGTTGGCATCGCTCAGTGGGCCTTGTGCCTGAGAACGCGGCAGCTACACTCCCCGCCGAATTCCGGGGAGGGGTCCAATGAATTCGAGTGAGATGTTGCGCGCGCTGGCCTGCGGTACGCTGTTGCTGGCGGCAGCGCCTTCGGTCCGCGCCGAAAGCACGTTCGACATTCCCCCCGGTGCGCATTTCAATCCGGACAAGCTCGCGAAGGTCGGCGCGTTCTTCAGGAATGAGGTCGACACCGGCAAGATCGCGGGCGCAATCGTCCTGATCCAGCAGCATGGCAAGCCGGTCTATCACGAATCCTTCGGCGTGCAGGACGTAGTGAGCAAGGCGCCGATCACGGACAAGACCATCTTTCGCCTGTTCTCGATGACCAAGGCGATCTCTTCGGTCGTCGCGATGACGCTGGTCGAGAACGGCAAGATCAAGCTCGACGATCCCGTCTCGAAGTACATTCCCTCCTTTGCCGACGTCAAAGTCGGCGTGGAGAAAATCGCCGCTGATGGCACCAAGTCGCTCGAACTGGTGCCGCCCAGACGGCCGCCGACCGTTCTCGACCTGATGCGTCACACCTCCGGAATAACCTATGGCTTCTATGGCGACAGCCTGGTCCGCAAGGCCTATGCGGCGTCGAACCTCTATGGCGGCGATTTCGATCTCGCCGAATTTGCCGAGCGGATCGCCAAATTACCACTGCAGGATCAGCCGGGTACGCTCTGGGAATACGGCCATTCCACCGACGTGCTGGCGCGGGTCATGGAAGTCGCGTCCGGAAAATCCCTGCTCGCGATCGAACAGGAAAAGCTGCTCGGTCCGCTCGGCATGAATGACACCGGTTTCCTTGTCACCGATCCGGAGAAGCAGAAGCTCTTGGCGCAGCCGGTGCCGAACGACAGCGATTTTCGGATCGGTCGCGAAAACAATCCGGCCGTTGTCAAGAAATTTCAATCCGCCAGCGGCGGCATGGTTTCGACGATGGCGGACTTTTCTCGCTTTGCGCAAATGCTGCTCGATGGCGGCAAGTTCGAGGGCAAGACCATTCTTGGCCCCAAGGCGTTCGAGGCGATGACGACCGACCATGTCGGGCCCGGCTCCGGGATCGGACGCGACTTCTTCTATTTTCCCGGCGATGGTTTCGGCTTCGGGCTTGGTCTTGCGGTGCGCACCGATGCCGGCAACGCCAGGCCGCCGCCGCCGGGCTCGCTCGGCGAGTTGAAATGGGACGGCGCCAGCGGCTGCTATTTCCTCATCGACCGCAGGCAGGACATGTTCTTCGTGCTGCTGGAGCAAACGCCGACCGAGCGCCAACGCGTGCAGCGCACCGTCAAGCAGTTGATCTATGAAGCGATGGAGAACTGACGCTCTCACGCGCCGCGCCTTTGTCGCGGTGCTGGCCCTTCTGCTCGGCGCGTCAGCGCTCGCAAGGCAGCAAGGTGTCGAAGCCAAGTCCACAGCCTCCGCCGTGCGTGGCTTTTCGCGGGAAGGGCTGGCGCGCGTCGGCGACTACTTTCGCAATGAGGTCGCGACCGGCAAGATCCCCGGCGCGGTCGTCCTGATCCAGCAGCACGGCAAGCCGTTATTCTCGGAGGTCTTCGGCCTGCGCGACGTCACGACCAAGGCGCCGATGACCGAAGACACCATCTTCCGGCTCTATTCGATGTCGAAACCGATGACGTCCGTCGCCGCGATGATGCTGGTCGACGATGGCAAGCTCGCGCTGAACGATCCGCTGTCAAAGTATATCCCGGCCTTTGCGAACGTGAAGGTCGTCGCCGAACCGCACGCCGAGGATGGTAAGGCTTCGCTTGCGACCGAGCCGCTCAAGCGGGCGATCACCATCGAGGATCTGCTGCGCCACACCTCGGGCATCACTTACGGTTTCTATGGCGATAGCCCGGTGCGGAAGCTCTACGCCAATTCCGACCTGTTCGAGGGCGATTTCGACAACGCCGCCTTTGTCGAGCGTCTCGCCAAGCTGCCGCTCGCCGAACAGCCGGGAACGCGATGGGATTACGGCCACTCGACCGATGTGCTAGGCCGCGTCGTCGAGGTGGTGTCGGGACAATCGTTGTTCGCCTTCGAGAAGGCGCGGCTGCTCGATCCCCTGGGCATGCGCGACACCGCGTTTCAGATCGCAGACAGCACGCAACGCGGGCGCGTCGCGCAGCCACTGCCCGAGGATCGTTTCATCCGTCCGGTGGCAGGCCTGACCGATCCGATCCTGCCGCGGCGCTGGGAGTCCGGCGGCGCCGGCATGGTCGGCACCATCGCCGACTATGCGCGGTTCGCGCAGATGCTGTTGAACGGCGGCACGCTCGACGGCAGGCGCTACCTCAAAGCCAAGACGGTCGCGCAGATGACCTCCGATCACATCGGTCCCGACACTGGGATTACGCGCGATCAGTATGATTTTCCCGGCCGCGACAGCGGGTTCGGCCTCGGCTTTGCCGTGCGCATTTTGGCCAAGCCGCCGCTGCGGGTCGGCGAATATCGCTGGGACGGCGTTGGTGGCACCTTCTTCTTCATCGATCCCACTGACGATATGTTCGCGATCGTCATGATGCAGTCACCATCGCAGCGCGGCCGGATTCAGACCGAGGTGAAGACGCTGATCTATCAGGCGATGGGGGAGTGACGGCCTAGGCGTCCCGCACGATCTCGCGCACGTAGCCGACCGTCTCCTCGATCATCGGTGCCGTCACATCGAGATGCGTGCAGGCCCTGATCCGGCTGTCCATCACGGCAAGCCAGACGCCCCGCTTGCGCAATTCGGCGACCATCTTATCGGCGGCGATGCCGGCGCCGTCGGGCTTGAAGAACACCAGATTGGTCTCGGGCTCCTGTACCTCGATTCCTGCGATCTGCGACAGCCCGCGTGCGAGTGCGCGGGCGTTGGCGTGATCCTCGGCGAGGCGGTCGACATGATGGTCGAGCGCGTAGACGCAGGCCGCCGCGCAGATGCCGGCCTGCCGCATCGAGCCGCCGAGCCGCTGCTTCCAGCGCCAGACCTCGTCGATGAAGGCGGCCGTGCCGGCGAGTGCGCCGCCGATCGGCGCGCCCAGGCCCTTGGAGAAATCGATCCAGGCGGAATCCCACCCCGCCGCCATGTCGCGGGCGCTGATGCCGGTCGCGACACAGGCATTCATGAGCCGCGCGCCGTCCATATGGGTGGCGAGGCCCTTGGACTTGGCGATCGTTGCGACCTCGTCCAGCGCTGCCTTCTTCCAGATCGTGCCGCCGCCGATATTGGCGGTCTGCTCGGCGCTGACCAGCGTCTGCGGCGGCTGGTACCGGGTGCGCGGATGCAAGGCTTGACGAAAGGTGTCCGGCGAGAACTGCCCGTCCGCGCCCTTCAGCGGCGTGATCTGGAAGCCGCCGAGGGCTGCATGCGTGCCGCCCTCGCGCGCGATGATATGCGCGCTCTCATGCGCCAGAATCTCGTCGCCGGGCCGGCAATGCACCAGGGTCGCCGCGACATTGCACATGGTGCCGGACGGCATGAACACCGCGGCCTCCTTGCCCAGCAGTTCAGCGACGCGCTCGCAGAGCAGGTTCACGGTCGGATCGTCGCCGCTCTGCTCGTCTCCCACTTCCGCGCGCGCCATCGCCTCGCGCATCGCTGATGTCGGCCGGGTCTGGGTATCCGACAGCAGATTGACGCGCACCGGCGGCGCCTTCGGATCGCGTGGGGGAGGGGTGTAGAGCATGGGGAGATCTCGGGTTCAGATGTCGACAGGGCGGCGTGCGGTGTGGCGAAACCGCATGATGACAATTTCGGTCGCATTGACCTGATAATCAATGAAATAGGGGAAGGGAATGATCGAAAGACGACGGACGTTCGGTCGGCTTGTTGCGCGCCCTGCGTAGGGGTGCTCTTTCAACAGCGCAATCAGACCGACGATCCGATCGCGGAGCCGGAGTGCGCCTTGAGGCGATCGCGTTTCCATGTAGATGAGGACATTATCGATCTGGGCGAGCGCGCGACGTGTATAACGGACGTTCACCGCCCGTGCTTTTCCCACATGGTGCGGACGTCCTCGGCTGTGGCGAATTCGCCGCGCGCAATCTCGGCCTCCGCCTCTGCCAAGTCAGCTTCTTCCTCCTGGGTCAACCGAATTGGCGGCTGATCAACGCCCGCCAGTTGCAGCAGGACGCGCGCAAGCTCGTCCTGTCGCGCGTCGGGAAGGGTTGCTAGCGTGCTGAAAGCCTGTTCAAGGAGACGGGTCATTGGCCGATTATACCATGATCTTCCTGGCAGTCGAGATTTGGCGCGTCGCGAGTTGCGAACGAAAAAGCCCCGGCAGAACCGGGGCCTTTCCATAGCTCGGAAGCGGCGGGCCGATCAGCGCGAATAGAATTCGACGATCAGATGCGGCTCCATCTGGACCGCGAAGGGCACGTCCGACAAAGCCGGGACGCGGACGAATTTGGCGGTCATCTTGTTATGATCGACGTCGAGGAAATCCGGCACGTCGCGCTCGGCGAGCTGGACGGCTTCCAGCACATGGGTGAGCTGCTTGGAGGATTCCTTCACCTCGATGACGTCGCCGATCTTGAGCTGGTAGCTGCCGATATTGACCTTGCGGCCGTTCACCTTGACGTGGCCGTGGTTGATGAACTGGCGCGCGGCGAACATGGTGGCGACGAACTTGGCGCGGTACACCACGGTGTCGAGACGGCGCTCCAGGATGCCGATCAGGTTCTCGCCGGTGTCGCCCTTCATGCGCCCGGCCTCGACATAGATGCCGTGGAACTGGCGCTCGGAAATGTTGGCGTAATAGCCCTTCAGCTTCTGCTTGGCGCGGAGCTGCACGCCGAAATCGGACAGCTTGCCCTTGCGGCGCTGGCCGTGCTGGCCGGGACCGTATTCCCGGCGGTTGACGGGGCTCTTCGGGCGGCCCCAGATATTCTGGCCCATCCGGCGATCGATCTTGTACTTCGCCTCACTGCGCTTGGTCATCGCGTCCTCTTTCGGTTCGGGTTTTGAGGAAACGCGCCCTCCTGTGCGACGGGAACAGCCCCGGCGCCGACAGATCCAGCCCCCAAAGCTTGAAGGGCTAAGACCACGGGTCGCGAAACGCTTCGCGGGCCGAAACGGCCCGCGAGCAGGCGGTTTCTAGGGGCAAAAGCCCTGTTCTGTCAATCGAAAGCCCCCGTTTTTTGAGGCGAAATCGACCCTCTCCCTATAGAGCCTCAGCCAGCGGCCGAGCGGACCGTCCGCGGCTCGGCCGGCTGGCGCAGCTTTCGCACTTCGGCGGCGATTTCACCGTTCAGCACCTGTTCCAGCCGGGTGAGCGCCTTGGCAATGAAGACCGCATCGGTAATCCGGTGGTCCCAGCGAATGACGACGTCGACGGTGTGGTCCGGCGTCACCACGCCATAGCTCAGGATGAACGGGCCTGGGCTGATCGCGAACAACTGGCCGGGCCCAAAGGCCGAGACCGAGGTAATGCTGAACGAGCCGAAATTATTGGCATGAAACCGGCCGATATTGCGCGCCAGCGACCAGGCGAAGCGACGCAGCGGCAGCGGCAGCCGGGTCGCCTTCATGATCCGCCGGAAGAACGGGATCTCCTCGAGCGGGGCGTCCTTGGCACGCTGGATATGGGCATGGACGTCGGTCAGCAACATCTCGTCGGGCGCCATCACTCGTTCCGGCAGGATGCAGTCGCAGCCGTCCTCGACACGCCCGATCGCGACCATCCCGACGCTGCGCGGCAGCTCATAGAAATGCGGCCTCGGCCATCTGGCATAGAGCGTGCGCAGGATCGGTTCCTCCTTCGCGACCATGGCGAAGGCTTTGGTGAAGATCGCGGACCACCCCGGCGCGAGGCCGGCCGCCGCGCGGGCCTCCGTCAATGGGCGGATATTGATCACGCGCGACAGCGAGACGAAGGGCACCCCCATCGACGCATGCATGAGGTCGACAATAAAGCGCCGCGGCAGCGAGATGCGTCGTACCTGGCCTCGCATGATCCCATCCAAGCTTCTGGCCAAGACCCCTGGCCCGGCGGGCCGACGATCGCCAGTTCTGATCTCGCAACTTAAGCGAGGTCAGTAGGTCGTTGCAGATTAGGGCGCTGGCGAGGCCAGCGGACCGGTTTGGCGACGATATATTTTCCTTGCATTTTCAGCGACTTATTCACATCGATGGCATCGCCGGGCAAGGCCATCGTGGGAACTTGATGAAAATCGCCGGTTTTCCGGCTTTTGTCTCGCTCCATTCGGCGCAAGCTTAGCAGCGCGGGCCCAAGTCGCAAAGCAGAGGCGCCGCAAAGCGGAGGCGCGGTCCGTGGCGCCCGCCATTGCCGTTTGATCCCATTACCGTCTGATCCCATTACCGTTTGATCCCTTGCAGGCTGGCGGCGATACCGCGCTGGAACAGCGACCAGTCGAAGCCCAGCGCCAGTACGAGGTAGCCGCGGTCGATCATCTGGTTGGCCTGCTCGGCGGTCCGCGCCACGCCGCCGATCGGGACGCCGCTCTTGAGGATGCCGGCCTCGGCGCGCGCCATCAGCGCCGCCACCTCGGGATCGTCGATCTGGCCGCGCTTGTTGATCGAGGTGGCGAGATCGCCGGGGCCGATCACGGCGACGTCGATGCCCGGCGTCGCCATGATCTCGTCGATGCGGTTGACCGCCTCGACATGCTCGATCGTGATCATGCAGATCATGTCGTCATCGGCGGTCGCCATGTAGTCGGGCATCGAGACGCCCCAGCGGAACGGGGCGTGGAACGGTCCCCACAGCCGCTCGCCGCGCGGCGGATAGCGCACGCTGCGCACGGCCTTTTCGGCGTCCGCCCGGCTCGAGATCATCGGGAAATTGATGCCGAGCGCCCCGATATCCATCGGCGCCTTGGCAAGCCAGGGCTCGTTGGCGGCGATCCGCGCCAGCGGCACGCAGGGGGTGCCGGAGGTCGCGACGATCATCGCATGCGCGGAGTTGAGATCGATCGGGCCGTGTTCGAGATCGACGATGATCCAGTCGAGCCCGCAGGCCGCCATGATCTGCACGGTCTGGATGCTGGGGATGGTGGCGATGGCGCCGAGGGTCGGACGTCCGTCGCGCCATTGCTGACGCAGGCGGTTGAGCGGCTTCGATGTTGCGGATGGCAAGGGGAAGCTCCAGGCGTGAATGACAACTCGTCGTGAGCAAGGCGATATCATATGGCAAAAGGCGCGACATCTCCCGGCAAGTGTTTTATTTCGGCGTCCGCGGAAATGCAGAGTTTGCACGGAAATGCAGAGTTTGAGGGAATGCCCATGATTCTCTGTCGACGCATGTTGCTGGCTGCCGCGTCGGGTCTGGCCTTTCGGCCGGCGTCCGCGCAGGAGCAACTGCCGATGCTCAGCGCTTACGAACGCGAAACCGGCGGACGGATCGGCCTCCACGCCGAAAATCTCGCAACTGGATCGAGGATCGCGTGGCGGGCCGAGGAACGCTTCGTGATGTGCAGCACCTTCAAGGCCTCGCTCGCCGCCTTCGTGCTGGCGCGGATCGACCGTGGCGAGGATCAGCCCGAGAGCATGATCGGCTACGGTTCCGCCGACCTTCTCGACTACGCCCCGGTGGCCAGGCAAAATCTTGCCAGCGGAGCCATGTCGGTGGCGGACATGTGCAAGGCCGCCGTGGAACTCAGCGATAACACGTGCGCCAATCTGTTGTTGGCCAGGGTCGGCGGTCCGGCCGCCTTGACTGCGTTCTGGCGCGCGACGGGAGATGCGGTCACGCGCCTTGATCACAATGAGCCCCAGCTCAATCGGTCGCCACCGGGCGATCCGAACGACACGACAGCGCCTGCCGCCATGGCTGGCAATCTGCGGCGGTTCCTGCTGGGCGAGACGCTGTCGCAAGCTTCGCGCGAACAGCTCACCGGGTGGATGCTGAATTGCAAGACGGGAAACAACCGGTTGCGTGCAGGCCTGCCAAGGGACTGGCGCATCGGCGACAAGACCGGCAACAACGGCAAGGACGCGGCAGGCGACATCGCGGTCGCCTGGCCGAAGTCGGGCGGCCCGATCCTGATCTGTGCCTACACGCAAGGCGGTTCGCCAACGGCGCCGCAACTGGAATCTGTCTTCGCTGCAATCGGGGAGATGGTGGGCCGGCGCCTGGGCTAGAGCCTTTTCCGTTCCGATTGAATCGGAACGGGGCTCTAGCTTCTGGTTTTGACGCGTTTTCTTTACGCGAACCGGAGTCCACTTCGCTGGAAAACGCTCTAGCTCGCGGTGCATGCCGAATCACGGAGTCAGGCCGGAACGCGGCCGCCGAAGAACGGCATCAGCGCCTGGCTCAGCGAGTGCGATCTCCTCGACGTAAATACCATTTCCGCGCCGGCGCGATCGGTTTCCTCGCCCGGAGGGCCGAGCAGATCGGAGACCCGCCGCGCGATCGCCGGCGCCGGATCGATCCAGGTGACCGGCCACGGCGCAAGCCTGGTCAGCCGGTCCTGCAGCAGCGGATAATGCGTGCAGGCCAGCACGACGGTGTCGGTGCGCGCGGTCTCGTCCGCGGCGTCCCCAACGAAGCATGTGGCGATCTCGGCGGCGATCGCGGCGTCGGCGACCGCGTTGCCGCTCAGCGCGCTTTCCGCGAGCGAGGCCAGTTCGGGAGAACCCACCAACGTCACCTCGCAGCCTTGTGCGAAATCGCGGATCAGTGTGCGGGTATATTCGCGCTGCACGGTGCCCTTGGTGCCGAGCACGGAGACGCGTTTGGTTTTCGATCGCGCACAGGCCGGCTTGATCGCCGGTACGGTGCCGACAAAAGGCACCTGGTAGGCCTTGCGCAGATCCGACATCACCAGCGTCGAAGCCGTGTTGCAGGCGATCACGACCAGGTCAGGGGCGTAGGCGCCGATCAGTTCGCCGACCAGCGGCACCACGCGGGCGATGATCTCCTGCTCGCCGTGATGGCCGTAGGGGAAGAACGCGTCGTCGGCGACATAGACATAATGCGCGTCAGGCCGCGCCGCGACGATCTCGCGCAGCACGGTGAGCCCGCCGAGGCCGGAGTCGAAAACGAGAATCGTGGGGAAGCTTGGCACGTGATGATTGTACCCGATCTGGCGTCGATATTAAGCCGTTTTTGCCGGTTTCGGCGCTCGGTCGGACAGGGCGGCCGTCATGGCGAGCGCGAGCGAAGCAATCGAAAGCGTCCCCCCGAAGGCGGCCCGGGGTTGCTTACCAAGTTTCGGCCATCGCCATGACATCGACCGCAGTAACATCGACACACCTTATCGTTCTCGCGGCGCAGATGGCGTCCGAGCTTTTGCTTTCGTTTCGCCCTCGCAACGGAAGAGGGCGCAGGGAAGGCCGGGTGCCGACCGCACCCATGGTCCGCGTGCAGAAAAAAAGCACGCGGCAGAACCACAGGTACAGGCGGATCATCCGGCCTTCCCT
>Ga0137412_10000904_pt1 | contig 22196 bp, 23 predicted proteins | sample CZODoug2_1_16fun_FD_122160 | JGI IMG/M metagenome (GOLD analysis project Ga0137412, IMG submission 122160) | Vadose zone soil fungal communities from Angelo Coast Range Reserve, California, USA - CZODoug2_1_16fungal (Hybrid Assembly) | ecosystem: Environmental > Terrestrial > Soil > Vadose zone... | reverse complement strand
TCCCAGCTCGAGCGCGGCGTCAGCTACAGTTATTTTTGCTCGGCGCCCGGGCACTTCAGCATGATGAAAGGCCGCCTGGTCTACAACGCCGCGAGTTCAAGTTCGGTCGCTCGCAACGTCGCGGCGGGAGAGCCGGCGAAGCCCTGAGCGACCACTTTGGCAGGTTGATGCCCGTTAAGAGTGGGGGCGTCCATCCCATCGCTGATGGCGTCTCGACGCCCGACTTGCGCAAGAACTTAGAACTTGAGCACCTTCACATACCGTACGTGAGGCAACGCACGCAGCTTGTGCTGAATGGCGTCCGGCAGGACCTGATCCACGCCCACAATGGCAATGGCATCCTGCTCGGCCGCATGGCGGCCCAGATGGAAAGTCGCGATGTTGATATTGGCCTCCCCCAAGATGGTGCCCAACGCGCCGATAAAACCCGGTCGGTCTAGATTGTTGATGAGCAGCATCACCGGATGGAAATCCGCTTCCAGCGCCATGCCTTTGACTTCGACGATCTTCGCGGTTCCCGCATTGACCACGCCGGCGAGGGTGCGCCAACGCCCACCCGTGAGCACCTTGATCCGGATCAACGATCCGTAGATCGGCGACGTCTCGCGCTTGGATTCGGTCAGCGGAGTTCCTCTCTGCTTCAGCACGGCGGGCGCGGACACGATGTTCACGTCCGGCATGAGCGGCCGCATCAAAGATGCCAGGGCGGTCGCCGTCAGGGGTTGAGTGTTGAGATGCGCGACATCTCCTTCGTATTCGATCTCTACCGCCTCGAGACCGTCATCGGCAATTTGACCGGCAAAGGCACCGAGCTTGTCGATGAGCCCGATGAAGGGCTTCAGACGCGACGCCTCCTCCGCGCTGATCGAGGCCATATTGAGGGCGTTGGTCACCGCCCCGGCGAGCAAATAGTCCGACATCTGTTCTGCGATTTGCAGGGCGACGTTCTCTTGCGCCTCGTTGGTGCTCGCGCCGAGATGAGGGGTCGCGACGAAGTTCGGCGCGCCGAACAGCACGCTGTCTTTGGCCGGCTCGGTCACGAAGACATCGAAGCCGGCGGCGGCAACATGACCGCTTTCGAGCGCCGCGCGCAAGGCCGCCTCGTCGACGAGCCCGCCTCGAGCGGCATTCACGATGATGACGCCCCTTCTCGTCTTGGCGAGGGCGTCGGCCGACAAAATGTTCCTGGTCTTATCGGTCAACGGTGTGTGCAGAGAAATCACATCGGCGCGCGACAGCAAATCATCGAGCTCGATTTTCTCCACGCCGAGCTTGACCGCGCGCTCGGGCGAGAGGAAGGGATCATAGGCGATCACTTTCATTTTGAGGGCGAGCGCCCGTTCCGCCACCAGCGCACCGATATTGCCGCAGCCGATCAGCCCCAGATTCTTGGCATATAACTCGACGCCCATGAACCGGTTCTTTTCCCATTTGCCCGCCTGGGTGGAGACGTCCGCCGCAGCGATCTGGCGGGCCGCGGCAAACAGCAACGCGATGGCATGCTCCGCGGTCGTGATCGAGTTGCCGAAGGGAGTGTTCATGACCACGATGCCGCGCGCGGTGGCCGACGGGATGTCGATGTTGTCGACACCGATGCCGGCGCGGCCGATGACCTTGAGCCTGGTTGCGGCGGCAATGACCTCCTTGTCCGCCTTCGTCGCGGAGCGCACCGCCAGACCGTCGTAGCCGGCGATGATGCGCAGGAGCTCGGGCTTTTTCAGACCGGTGCGCACATCCGCCTCGACCCCGCGGCTGCGAAAGATGTCGAGGGCTTTGGGGCTCAATTCATCGGCAATGAGAACCTTGGGCACGGTGCGTCCTTATCCTGGGATCTTGAGAAGTGCGAGGCAGGTATCGAACGCCCAGTCGAGCCACGGCGTGAGTGATTGCACGTCGCTCTGCTCGATGGTGGCGCCGCACCAGATGCGCAAACCGGGCGGCGCGGACCGGTAGGATGCCGCATCGAGCGCCACGCCCTCCTTCTCCAGAACCTCCGCCAGCTTCTTCGCGAACTCCGCCTGACCGGCTTCCGGCAGTGAAGTCACGCGTGGGTCGACTACCTCGAGACATACGCTGGTGTTGCTGCGAATCGAAGAGTCCCGTACCAGGAAATCCACCCAGGGTGTCCGCGCCGCCCATTCCGTGAGCACGTGGGTATTGGCGTTCGCGCGAGCCTGCAGCGCAGCTAGGCCGCCAATGCGCTCTGCCCATTTGAGGGCGTCGATGTAATCCTCGGTGGCCAGCAATGAAGGCGTATTGATGGTCGCGCCTTCGAACAACTCCTGATCTAGCTTCCCCTTCTTGGTCATGCGAAAAATCTTGGGCAGCGGCCTCGGGGGCACGTAGTCCTCCAATCGGGCGACCGCACGGGGCGATAAGATCAACATGCCGTGAGCGGCTTCTCCCCCCAGCACTTTTTGCCAAGAGAAGGTCACCACGTCGCATTTGGACCACACGATGGGCTGCGCGAAGGCGGCGCTGGTCGCATCATTGAAGGTAATGCCCTCGCGATCCGCCGGGATCCAATCAAAATTGGGAATCTTCACACCCGAGGTCGTGCCGTTCTGCGTGAAAACGATGTCCGCCGTTGCACGCGCAAGCGACAGGTCCGGCAGTACGCCGTAGGGGCGGCCGACATGAATGCGGCAGTCGATGAGTTTCAATTGTTCGGCCGCATCGGTCACCCATTCTTCGCCGAAGCTTTCCCAGGCAAACACATCGACCGGGCGCGCGCCGAGCATCGACCACAGCGCCATTTCCACCGCGCCGGTGTCTGAAGCCGGCACGATCGCGATCTTGAAATCGGTGGGCACCCCTAAGATCGTGCGGGTGCGGTCGATGGCCTCTTTGAGCTTGGCTTTCCCGGGTTTGGAACGGTGCGAGCGGCCGAGCAACGCCCCATCGAGCGCTTGAAGGTTCCACCCTGGACGTTTCTTGGTCGGGCCCGAAGAAAATCGGGCATCAGTCGGGCGGACGCCCGGCGGCGATATGCGTGTCATCATTTCTACTCCCATCCTTACAGATGAGCGTCCGCCGTTGGGAGCGGATGGCCCGTTGCGAAGGATAGAGATTCCTTCCGATCTGTCAACCCCTTCGGGAGGCAATGCTTCACAGAGCATGCGTTTCGTTTAAACATTTGTATAAATAGAATGCACTTTGCCGCGTAAAGTATCGCCGCTGACCTTTCTCAGCATGCTTGGGGCCGGACAATGCGACGTGTGCACCTTTTCAACGCGCTGCTGGGCGCAGCGCTCGCCTGCGGATTGGGGGCGATTCGGGCGGATGCCGCGGATTCGCAGGCCTTGTATGTGATCACGAAGTCGATTCCCTTGGGAACGCCCGACCGTTGGGACTACGTTACCTATGACTCGACGGCTCGCCGCATCTATGCGGCGCATAGCACGTCGATCGCCGTCGTCGATGCCCGATCCGGCGCCATTCTGGGAAGCGTACCAGTACCCGGAGCGAACGGCGTCGCGGTGATTCCTTCGATCGGCAAGGGATACGCCGGCAGTTCCACCACCAAGTCGGTACTCGTGTTTGATCTGAGCGACTTCAAGGTGCGCAAGAAGCTGCCTGCGGACGAAGATACCGACGCGGTGGTGTACGACCCGTTCAGCAAGCGCGTGTTCGTCATGGAAGGCGATCCTAAGACGATGCTGGTCATCGATACCGGCAACGACTCGGTGGTGACCAAGATCGCGTTGCATGGAAAGCCCGAATTCGCGGCCGTCGACGGCACCGGCAAACTCTACGTCAACATCGCGGATAAGCGCGAAATCCAGCGAATCGACACGCGAACCGCGACGGTCGACGCCACTTGGCCCATCCCGGACTGCGAGTCGCCGCACGGACTGTCGATCGATGCTGCCGCTCGGCGTCTGTTCTCGAGTTGCTTGAATTCCAAGATGCTGGTGGTGGATGCCGCGGGCGGCCGAGTGATCGCGACCCTGCCGATTGGTCTCGGCAGCGACGCCACCGCCTTTGATAGCAAACGCAAACGGGCCATGAGCTCGAATTGGGACGGCACTCTGTCCGTCATCGGCGACATGGGGTCCGACCACTACTCTTCGTTGGGAGAGGTGCCGACGCAACCGCTCGCGCGCACCATGGCCGTGGATTCGGAGTCCGGCCGCGTCTACCTGCTCGCCGCGGATCGAATCGAGGTCGATCCGTCCGCGTCCAATCCGCGTAAGCGCTATGGCGTGCGCCCCGGATCAGTGCGGCTCCTGTTTGCGGATCCGAGGCAATGAGCGGAGCGTGCTACTCGCCTCCGCGCGGAGTGTAGGTGAATTTCTGGCCGGCGACGGTCGCTGTGTACATGAGGCCGCCTTTGGCGATGGTGAACACCGCCATCCCCCTCTGATAGCCGCTGCCGCTCGTGTTGGCGTCTTTTTTTCCGCCGCTCGCCCCGGAGGTCGCGCCGTCGGTGCCCGCGCTCGCGGAAGCGCCTGCGGTCACCGCCACGGCGCTGACGCCGGCGGCAAACTCAAACGAACCGGTTTCGAACTCATCGAGCGCGCGCTTGTCCTCGAAGAAAATAATCTGGCTGTATGCCTTTCCGCCGGCCTGAAAGCCCGCGCTCAATTGCGACATCGTCGTGTCGCCGACGAGCTTGCGGTGCACGTAGACCCGGCCCTTCCCGTGGGCACCGCCCACGATGAAACCCGCCTCGCCGATCGTCGGAAATACAGCGTACCCGTAGCACTTGGGAAAGAACTCGGCGCTGGCGCCGGCGTTTTTGAAAAGAGCTATCGTGTCGGCGTAATTGTCGGCAGAAGCCACTCCCGCCGTTAATAGCAGCACCGTAAATGCGGACAAGCCAGCGATAAATCTCATGGCGATTCACCCCGATTCACCCTTAGACCATCCAAGGAAGACGTATATATCGATCGAGCGTGCGGCGCAAGTCATTCTCGAACACCCTGCTGCTCCCGGGATGGCCCGCTGCTCCCAAGATGGGCGCCACTGGCGCGGAACGCGGTCGAAGGGGAATAATGTCTGGTGATCGTTCATCTCATCGACGGTACTTACGAGCTGTTCCGCCATTTCTATGGTCTGCGTCGCTTCACCAAGGACAAGGATCGGCCGGGCGGCGCCGTCGTGGGTGTGCTCAACACCGTCCTGCAGATGATCGAGGAAGGTGCGACGCACCTGGGCGTTGCAACGGATCACGTCATCGAATCCTTCCGCAACCCGCTGTGGAGCGGCTACAAGACGGGTGAGGGCATTGAACCTGCCCTGTTTGCCCAGTTCCAACCGCTCGAAGAGGCACTTGCCGCCATGGGAATCGCCGTTTGGCCGATGATCGATCTCGAGGCTGACGATGCGCTCGCCTGCGCGGCCGCCGCCGCCTCCGGAAATTCCGAGGTACAGAAAGTGTGCATTTGGACGCCTGACAAGGATCTGGCCCAGTGCGTACGCGGCGATCGCATCGTGCAGGTGGATCGAAAGAGCAAGATCATCCGGAACGCGGACGGCGTGCAGGCGAAGTTTGGGGTAGCTCCGCCGCTGATCCCCGACTATCTCGCGCTCGTGGGCGACAGTGCGGACGGATACCCTGGTATCGCCGGCATAGGCCCGAAAAGTGCGGCGAGCCTGCTCACGCGCTACGGCCCGATCGAGGATTTTCCGCAGCCGGTTCTCGGCGAGCGCCGCGATCTGGCGTTGCTGTTCAAAAAGCTCGCGACGCTTCGCACCGATGCGCGGCTTTTCACGAACGTCGATGAATTGCGGTGGCGTGGACCCACCCAGACATTCTCGGCTTGGTGCGCAAAGTTGGACAACTCTCGCCTTCTTGCCCGTGCCGACAAGGCCTTTGCAACGCAATAATCAGCCGCACCTCACATATTGAACCGACGGTTCTGGCCGAGATTCCGGCGCGCGTGACATGCTGAGACAAATCGGAAATGAGATTGGACGGATGACCATCATCGAACAACGAAGGCAACCACGATATCCGCTGGTACGTCAGCCGGCCGGAGAATTCCTATTGAAGACTCCGACAGCGACATATCCCATCAAAGTCATCAATGACATCTCGAGCTCGGGAATTCAGATCTATCTGGATACGAGCTTGACGGCGCTTTTGCCGGTTGCCGTCGAATACGTCGAACCCAGCCTCAAGGTCGAGGTAAATGGCATCGTCGCCTGGTGCGCCGCTCGATTGCACGGAATCCAGGACGATAGTTCAGGGCGCTTCGTCATCGGCATCCACTTGCTGAGTCCGACCCTGCTGATGGCCATGTCGGGAACCTCGATTCACCTCTAGATGGCTCGCCGGGCCTCGACGATGACCTGCAAAACCCCGTGGGTTGCCGAAAGCGTTGCCATCGCCCCTGCGGGCTGACCGGCAATCGCCGGCAACGGTTGCGCGAACACCGCGAAAACCGTTGCGAATTGCATAAAAGCCGCGAAAACGGCAGCAAAAGAGCAAATAACGTTGCTGTGCATGCGTAGTCCTCCGCAGAAATCCGTAACCGTCGCCGCGCTACTCTATGTCGGTTGGGGCAGACATTAAGCGTGCGCGGCTCGTGTAAGCGAGGTCGAAATACCTCGATTCCGTCACGAAATTGCCGGAATCATTGGGACGGGTGTCCGCTTGGATGTCGGCGAGATCCCTGGGCAACCTCGACTGGCGGCTACGGAAGTTCTCCTTGCCTATCTACTTCGAAGCCACTCGGCACGATACCGAGCAGCAGAAATCAGATCGTGGCCCTTTGTGACATAACGTTCTCGGGACCAATACCTTTCGCGTCTGCCTCATCGTCGTGTCAGAAATCTCTTACACCTCGGCTTGTCTCGCGGTTCATTTGAATCTTAGCGGCGTCGACACGCTCGCTCGGCCTCGCCGATTGCTTTCGGTGTCGTCACAGCCGCGTCATTTTTCTTCGTTAGTGTCGCCCGACATCCTTATAACTTTCAGACTTTGGATGACACCGTCCCAACAACGCTCATGCGCCTTTCCTAACGACGCACATGACCAATGCCGAAGGACACAACGAAGACAATGATGAGACGGCCGGTCGAATGCTTCGCGCCTGCATTGATGGCACTCCTACTCGGCGTGAATATCGCCGTCGCGCAGAGCCGATCAGACGCGCAGAGCAAATCGCATGAGGCGCCCGCTCCGCATGCTCACGACTCGGATCTCGATCCGCTCCTCGTCAACGGCGCGCGCACCCCGGACTTGCCGCTTCTCACCCAACCGATCATCGACACGCCGCAAACGGTCACCGCTATTTCCGAGGAGGTCATGCAGCTCCAGGCTGCCAGCGACTTGCGCGATGTTCTGCGCAATGATCCGAGCGTCAGCGCACATGCCGATGAGGATAACGCGCAGGGCACCAACGTTCAGATTCGGGGCTTTTCCGCGCGCTACGACATGTATCTCGACGGCCAACTCGACTTCGGCAGTTACTATCGCGACCCATTCAATCTGGAAGAGGTGGAAGTGCTCACCGGCCCCTCCTCCGTGTTGTTCGGCCGCGGTTCCACCGGCGGCGTCATTGAGCAGGTCACCAAGAAGCCGCGGATGGACGAATTTGCGGACGGGACCGTCAGTCTAGGGAGCGACCGTCTCAAGCGCGTAACCGCGGACGTGAACATTCCTGTGCAGGATGGCGCGGCCTTTCGCATTGCAGGCATGGCGCAGGACGGAGGAACGGCCGGCAGAGACATCGTTCGCACGAGGCGTGTCGGCGTCGCGCCTTCCTTCGCCGTCGGTATGAACAGCGCAACGGAATTGACGGTCAGCTATCTGTATCAGAGGCAATGGGACAGGCCGGACTATGGCGTGCCGTGGGCGGATATCGGACCTGCCACCGATATCAGCCATCCGGCGCCCGTGCCGCTGGATAATTTTTATGGATTTCAGAGCGACTACTCGCACGTATCCGTCAATCTTCTGACCGTAGCGTTGCGATCCCAGTTGGCCGAGAACATCACCTTGCGAAACCAGATCCGCTACGGCGTCTATGACCAGAACTATCGCGAGGCGGAGCCCGGCATCAAGCCCATCGTCGCGCCGGGAACGCCGCTCTCGGCGATCACGGTTACTCGCACGGAGCGCGGAGGCCGCGCCCATCAGAGCTTCCTGGACGACCAGCTCACCTTGACCGCCGATGTCGAGACGTTCGGCGTCAAGCACACCGTGGTGGCGGGGACAGAAGCTGGGCGCCAAGTGTCCAAGCCGACCGTCTTGAAGTTCTCCGGCGTTCCAGGCACGAACTTGATCGCTCCGAATGAAGATCAAGACTTCAGTGGAACATCCACACCGAGTTCCATCGTTCGCTTCGTAGCGAATACCGAGGCGCTGTTCGCGACCGACACGGTACTGCTCGGTGAGCATTGGGAGCTGAACGGAGCGGCGCGTCTGGACCGATTTGATGCTGATTATCAAAACCGAGTGCCGTCGCTGGTCACTCTCGAGCACACGGATGTCATTGCGTCCTGGCGTGGCGCGGTAATTTACAAACCGACGCGCAATGTCAGTGTGTACGGAATGTATGGGACATCCTTCGACCCTTCCGCCGAGGGTCTTTCTCTGAGCGCCTCCACGGCGAATCTGGCTCCGGAACGAAGCCATACCGTCGAAACAGGCGTCAAATGGGCTCCCAACAACTATCTACTCCTCTCCGGGGCGGTGTTCCGTACGGTCATGAGCAATCTCCGCGAAGCGTCGCCTACGGACCCGACCATGCAGATACTCGCAGGAACTGCCCGAAGCCAGGGTGTTGAACTCCAGGCACAAGGGTACGTCACGCGCAGCTGGCTGGTGCTGGCTGGATTTACCTATCTGGATGCGTCCATTCTTTCTTCGCCCAACGGTGATCGCGGTTCGCCATTGCAAAATGCGCCGCGCGATAATCTACGTCTCTTCAGCACATTTGATATATCTACCAGGCTCACCATGGGCGGCGGCGTTGACTACACATCCAGCCGTGTGCCCGGCACCGTCGTGGATGCCAACGGCTTCCGCCAAGAAGTTCCGGGATATTGGAGCGCCTCCGCATTGGCGCGATACCGGGTCGCGTCGCGAATCAACCTGCAACTCAACGTCGACAACATTGCCAACAAGCGGTTTTACGACGGCCTCGATGACAACCATGTCAATTTGGGTGCCGGACGCTCCGTACGTCTCAGCTGCATCGTTCAGAAGTAATCGGTGTCGCTGATAGATCGCGCACCGAGCCCGCCCTATGTGCGACGCCGTACAGAAAGTCAGCACTGTAAGGCTTATAGTTGGGGGTTCCCCTACGACATGCATCGGAGACGGCAGTGACTGACAAAGACAACGTCGCGAGATTTCAGACCGCGTCGGTGTGGCGAGCCCGGTGGCAGATGATCAACTCGTTCGTTCCCTACGTGCTGCTCTGGTTTGTAATGGACCGCGCGCTAGCCGTTTCCTACTGGGTGATGCTCCCGATCGCCGGTCTTGCAGCCGGCTTTCTTGCCCGGATCTTCATCATCTTTCACGACTGCGGCCACGCCTCGTTCTTTAAATCCAAACGAGCCAACAACGCAACGGGTGTCATCGCGGGCTTGCTCAATTTGACGCCCTATCGGCATTGGCGCTGGCAGCACGCCGTACACCACGGAACCGCGGGCGACCTGGATCGACGCGGCTCGGGCGATATTTGGACGCTGACGGTGCGCGAATATCTCGAGAGCACGCGCTGGCGGCGATTTGCCTACCGGCTCGCGCGCAACCCGATCGTGCTCTTTGTGATCGCGCCGCTGTACGTCTTTGTGGTACATCATCGTTTCGCGATGTCCACGGCGCCAAAACGCGAGCGCCAATCAGTGCATCGCACGAATCTGGCGTTGCTTGGCATCACGATGCTGATGAGCGCCGTCATCGGATTGAAGGCATTTCTGTTGATTCAGCTCACCGTGTCCGCATTCGCCGGTGCTGTCGGTCTGTGGCTATTCTACGTGCAGCATCAATTCGAGGGCGCCTATTGGGCACGCTCGGAGTCTTGGGATTATACGGCCGCCGCACTGCAAGGCAGTTCGTTCTACAAGCTGCCGCGAATACTACAGTGGTTCACCGGCAATATTGGATTCCATCATATCCATCACCTCAATCCGCGGATTCCGAACTACCACCTTCAGCTTTGCCACGAGGGAGATCCCTTCTTCAAGACGATCAAGCCGGTCACATTGTTGGCCAGCCTCAAATCCCTGACCTTTCGTCTATGGGACGAGCAGAACAACGAATTCGTGGGCTTTCGTAGATCCTAAGCAACCCGTGCGGCATGACCTCACGCCCCGGACACGATGCGCACATCTCGTACCGCGCCCCCGTCCAGTGCCGCGAGTGCGGCCTGATAGCCGGGGCTGTCGTGCACAGCGATCGCGTGCTCGACCGAATCGAATTCGATCACCACGGTACGTTCCGACTGCCCTGCCTCATAAGCCTTCGCAGCAATGCTACGCGCCAGAAAACGCCCTCCGCCCGCCTCGATGGACGGACCCGCCAGCCTTGCATAGGCCGCAAGCTTGTCGGGCTGCGAAATCTCTCGATAACAGGTGATCCAATAGGCCTTGGCCATGAGCGACGCCCTCGCATTGTGAGAAACGCCGATCCTATCAAGAGATCGAGGTTGTCGTCCGCTCTTGGTGTCGCTCTTAGTGTCGCTCTTGGTGCCACGGAGAAAGGAAGCTGCCTCCGGCCGTGCATGATAGGCTGACGCCTTCGCAGCGAAGCGCGGGAGTAGCGATTGAAAGTCTTCGTACTGGTGACATTGGCCTGCTTATCGGCCTGCAGCTGGTTCGGTTCGAGAAAAATGCCGGTGCCGGATCCAACCGAGATCATCGTGACCGGCGCGCCGGCAGGTTCGATCGTATACGTAGATGGCTTGCAAACCGGACAGGCCACTGCGGCCAACGATCACACGCAGGTACTGAACGTGGCGGCCGGCGCCCACAAAGTGGAAATACACGTGGGTGACGCGATCGTTTATCGAGAGGATACCTATGTGGGTCGCGGCGAACGCTACACGGTGCGCGTGCTGTCGGGCTTGAGCCGGTAACGTTTACCACGGCATCCGCCTGCGTGCCGCGCCGCATCGATGCTCACCACGGTACGCGTAATCCCCGATTTGACGTCATTGCAAATCGATAGATGCTCGGATATGCTCTCAACCATCTGGTTAACAACCTATTAGTTAAATACATGCCGTCAGACCGCCTCAGCTCTACCTTGTTTGCGCTTTGTGACCCTACACGACGTGGAATCCTGGCCCGTTTGGCGACTGGCAACGCGACCGTCGGCGAGCTGGCGAAGCCCTATGACATGAGTCTTGCCGCTGTTTCCAAGCATCTCAAAGTGCTTGAAACCGCCGGTTTGATTTCACGCGGCCGCGAGTCTCAATGGCGCCCCTGCCACTTGGAAGCCGCTCCGCTCCGAGACGTCTTCGAATGGCTCGAAGACTATCGCCGCTTCTGGGACCGGAGCCTCGATAGTTTGGCGGATTACCTGAAGGTCATGCAGCGACGAGCACCGCGCAAATGAAAAATCAAGTGTCAGCGAATCATGGACCGACGACTGCTGCCCCTGAACAAAGGAGGTTCCTAAGTGACCACAGCGATTGACACCGGTTCGCCAAGCGAGCCCATTATCGTCATCACACGCATTTTCGACGCCACGCGCCAACTGGTCTGGCGGGCCATTACAGATCCGAAGCACGTTGCCCAGTGGTACGGCGGTCACGGGTTTACGAACCCGGTCTGCGAAATGGACTTGAGACCGGGCGGCCTTTGGCACCACGTCATGCAAGCGCCGAACGGCGCGCAGTTCACCATCAATTGCATATTTGTCGAAGTCGTGGAGCCGGAGCGGCTGGTCTGGAGAACCCTAAAAGACGAGAAACGGCAGCCCGCTCCCCCGGCGGCCGTGCATACGATCACGCTCGAAGATTATGGCAAGCAGACCAAGTGGACGCTCGTCGCACGCTTTGACTCGCTGGAGGACCGAGACATCACGGCTCGGATGGGCTTCGGTGCGATGATCGGACAGGGCTTGGAACGCATGGCGGAATACCTCAAGACGCTCTGAAGACCGACGATCGCCGTCGCAGCCGGAACGCCTCTCAACAATGAAACCAGGAGACTGACATGCCAATGGCTATTCAAGCTGTGTCGAACTCAAAAGCGATGTATCGGACCGGGTGGGGCATGAGCGGAGTCGTGATCTTGTTCATGCTCTTCGACGGCATCTCGAAGTTGATGCTGGTTCCTCAAGTGGTGGAGGCGACGAATAAGATCGGCTACCCAGGGGACGTCATTCGGCCGATCGGGATAATCCTTCTCCTCTGCACGGTCCTATATGCGGTTCCCCGCACGGCGATCATAGGAGCGATTCTCCTGACTGGCTTTCTGGGCGGAGCGGTCGCCAGCAAAGTGCGCCTGGAGGACCCGCTCTTCAGCTCCGTCCTCTTTGGAGTCTACTTTGGCCTTCTGGTATGGGGAGGGCTCTACTTTCGCGATCAACGCGTGCGCAGCCTCATTCCCCTGCGTCGTCCTGCGACCCTTTCGACGTCGGTGGATTCCACCGACTGAGAAATATCGAATAAAGAAATTGATGCGGAAGTGAGTCGACGGCCGTTGGAATGTGCGTTCCGATCGGTCATCGGCATGGGGCCCGGGAATTACATCCGAATTTTGCAGCTCAATCATATCCGGCGTGACTTGATGTCGGATGCAAGCGCCAACCTCTCGATCGGCGTCATCGCCGCGCGACATGGCATTTGGCATTGGAGCCGGTTCTCGCGTTACTATCGAGTGCTATTTGGAGAGCTACCCTCACAAACCCGCCTTCGCCACGGCCGCACGGTGACGCGGTGAAGCAGAGTCGTCTTGGCGAAATGCCTGGTGGATCGCCTCGGTAATCGCGAGAACATCGAAGACGGGGTATCGTGCCTCTTCACTTTCTGGCGCCGAATCGCGCCAGCATCTCTGACATCTGCTCAGGGCTGATATAAAAGTACTCGCACACGCGTCCCCATAACATGGCGGTCGGCACGTTCCGATCGCCGCGTTCCTTTTGGGTCTCATTCAGAACGTACAAGACCACCCGCTCTTCACGGGTCAATCCGTCGCGTACATCGGGTATCTTTTCAAGATGTTCCCATTTGCAAAGTTCATCAGCAAGCGTCATGGGATGCTCCGGTCGAGCGCGCCGACCTCGGCTGCCGTGATCTGGTCTTTATAGTGGTTGCCGAAATGCGAGCGCACGTAATTGATCACCGACGCGATCTGCGCCTCGCTGAGCACCGCCGGCGGGCCGCCGAATGCAATGGCATGTCTCGCGCCAAACGCCGGCATGTTGCGCCTGCCCATTAAAATCGTCAGCGCCATGAACTGGCGCGACACCAATGTGGGGTCCTTGGCGAGTGCCGGATAGCGGCCCGCGCCGACCGCGCCGCCTGCATCGGGCATGTGGCAACCGCGGCACACATGCTCGTATATTTGCCGGCCATCCACCGTAGCGAGCGGTGTCGTGTCCAGAATACCTGCGGTGTTGGCGAGCGCCGGTGCCTCGATGAGCATTGCACTCATCAGCAGGCAAGCACCGAAAGCGATGCATAGCAAATTCGCGTGCCGGGGTTGTTCGTTCATGCCGCCGCTCCCGCCGCCAGCGCGCGCTGATGCAATCGTCCTATCGCATCCAATGCCGAGGTTACGGCGCCTTCCTGCCAGGCCGGCAGATAGGAGGCATGTTCTCCGGCGAGGACAATCCGGCCGTCGAAGGCGCACAAATTGTCGTAGTGTTGGGCGCGCGTGGCGTCCGTCCAAAGGCCGAAGCACCCCATGGCGAACGGTGCGCGATGCCAGGCAACCGCGACCCCATGCTCAAATTCCTGTCGATACTGCGGATGAATTTGACTGCCATATTCGACGGCCTTTGAGACGCGGTCCGCAGGCGACATGGACGAGAAATCCATGGAATTGATCATGTCCCAAATGTAAGCCCCCAGCAGCACGCCCTTGCCGCTGTCAAAGTAACGGCTGCTCGGATAGCTGATCTGCCCGATCGGCAGGTCGGTGTAGGTGACGCCGCCGTAGATCTGTTCGTCTTCTTCCCAGAAGCGGCGTTTGAATTGCAATCCCACTTTGAGTCCCGTGCAGTAGGGAACCGCCGCGATGGCCTGGGCCATGGGAGCGCCGACATTCATGGGAATTTGGCCCAAGATGGACAGCGGAATCGTGCACACGCACCAGTCCGCACGCAAAGTTTGCCGGCTGGACCCGGCGGCCACATCCTCGAAAGCCGCGACAACGCCCTTGTCATCTTGACGGATCTCGACGATCTTGGCGTTGAAGCGGATCAAGGGACCCAGCTCGCGCGCAAACGCCTGTCCGACCTGGCCCATGCCTCCGACGGGCTGAAACATCGTCGTCTGGAAATCGTAAGCATCGCCAAACTGCAGCGCGGCCCAGAGACCGGAATGCAGCAGATCGCTCAAGGATACCGGCTCCGAAAACGCCGGCCGGGCGCTCAGGCCGCCGCCGGGATCACGGTCGAAACCGCGACGTTCGCTGCTGTCCGAGCCTTTGGCGAAGCGGTAATTCTGGTCAAGCGCGCCCCACATGCGCAGCGAGTCGAGTAGGATTTCCCGGTCTTCCGCCGTGACGTCCGCGTCGAGCGCCTGGCTGCGCGTCGCCTTCGACAGCAGTTCGGCAACATGGCCCTGGTAGTCGGCCTTGACCGTGCGCAACCGCTGCGGCTTGCCGCCAAACGCCTTGTGGCTGTGCAAATAGGCGTTGTAGTTGATTTGCATGAATGGCTCGAGCGCAACGCCAAGGCGCTTGCAATAGCTCAGCATCCCGCGATGGTGATACGGCAGCCGCCACGGACCGGGATTGATGTACAGACCCGGATCAAAACGGCACTCCTGGGTCTCTCCGCCCAACTCTGTATAGCGATCGCCCCCGCGCAGCGTCCAGTTGCGCCCGCCGGCCCGGGCGTTGTACTCCAGGACCTGGACGCGGTAGCCGGCGTTGCGCAATTCGTAGGCAGCCACGAGTCCGGCAATACCCGCTCCCAGCACCAGCACCGACGCGCCCTTTGGGGCTGCACTCAACTGCACCGGATCGCGGAAGCTGGATTCGGCGGCGAAGCCAAGACTGTGCATCGCCTGGTACATGGCTGTACTGCCGGCAGCCCTGCCAATCATGCTCAACAAGCGGCGCCGAGAAATCGATGTTCCCGACTCATCCATCATGCTGTTCGCCTAAATCCCGTGATGCGCCTAGCATAACGCGGAACGCCATCGGTAACCTCCCGGCCGGGGGTATCTCGAACACAATTGCGGTCGAGCCCTCTCAAATATCGGTCGCGAGCGTCAGCGTGTAATTACGCCGCAGCACGGGAAACACGGCATAGAGCGAAGATATCGTGAGCCCGGTTTGATCGGTCACGTTGGCGACGTCGAGGCGCGCAGAACACGGCCGATTGAACAACCTGACTTTGTAGCGCACGCCGACATTGAGCGTCGACAGCGGCGGAAGCTTGAATTGATCATCGTTGGTGACGACGCGCGACGACAGTGACGTCCACTGAAGGGCCGTGGCCCAGCGACCCCAGTTCGCCGGCGCATAGTCGACATTGACATTGATCGTGCGCGGCACCGGCCCCACCGGCACGGTGCCGGTCCCGCCCGACACGAAAGGCTGCCGGTCCACCTCGGGCCTGAGCAGCACCAGTCCGGCAACGACTTTAAGACCGTCCAGAGCGGACAGGGTCGCGGATCCCTCGACTCCCCGGCTGCTGATGTCACCGAGCGGCCCATAGCGACCTGCGGCGTCGACGTTAAAGTAGCTCTTGTGAACCTTAAAGACGCCGAGCAGCAATTGCAGGTCAGTGCGCGGCACCACCCGCAGACCGCCGTCGATCTGCCATGTCGGCGTCGCCGGCACCGGCTCTCCGCGGTTGACCGCGGATGTCGGCGCGTTGGCTGAATCCTCGAGCCCCCGAGTGTAACTCGCGTAAGTCGTCGCATGCCGTCCGGCATCGACGGTAAAACTCGCGGTCGGCAGCACCTGCGACGTACGCTCGGTGCTGCCCGCAGACCCGGGGATTTCGAGTGTGCGGCGATAGTTCGTCTCTAGGACTCCAAGGCTCAGCGTGCCGACGCCCTTCCAGCGCTCGTTGTAACTGGCGCCGACCCCGGTCTGGCGGACCTCGTCGTGACTCAACGCCGAGAACGCAAGCACCGGCGCCGGGACGCTGTCGCGCCGGGTGATCGAGACGGAACCGAGGCCCAGGACCGAGTCGCCGCCGTAGTCCCGCTCGACGTTCCGGCCGCGAACGTCGAACGTGAGCTCACGCTCGTGCGCACCGTCAACGGTCACTCTCGAGAAACGAAGGTCGCCGGAGTACGAGCCCGCTCTCATTGGCGGCGTGACATCGACGATGCGATCCGCGATGCCGCCCGCCGTCGGGCCGAGCAGCAGGTCGTTGAAGTTCTGCGAATTCTGCGCGAGCGAGCGAAACACCCCAGCCGCCACGCGCCACGAGTTGCCGAGGGTGGTTTTGGCGATGACCCCGGCGGTCAGCTGGTTCCAGCCCCAGGACGTCCAGTCCTGAGCCGCCAGCCGTTGCTCGTTGTACATCGGCAGCGGATTGAGGCCGTTGGCGTACACGCTCGGCAGTTCCTGATGCTCGCCGTTGTGGGTGTAGCCGACGAACGGCACGATCTCCGACCGGGCGTCCGGCCGGATCCGCAGCAGCAGCGTGTACCCGAGCGTGTTGCTGGAGCGTGCGTAGTTGTAGTCGAAGTTGTTCCAGTTTGCGACGCTGACGCCGACGCTCACGACATCTTTGACCAGCGGATACTGGGCGTCGACTTCGGCGGTGGCCATGTTGAGGGGGCCGTGCGTCAGCAGCACGCTGACGAGCGCGGTGTCTCCGGGGGTCCGCAGCTTGTAGTCGACGATGCCCGTGGGCGAGGGAAAGCTGTACGACTGTGCGGCAATCCCAACCCGCATATCGCTGCGGCTGAAGAGGAACGGGTTGCTGTAGGTGAGCTGTTGATCGTAGTACAGGCCCTCGATGCGAAGGTTCTCGGCCTGTGCGGGATTGAAACCTCGCACGTTGATCGGGCCGTAGAGGCCGATGGTCTGAAACCCGACCGTATTTCCGAAAGCGTCGCTGGCGGCGGTCACCGCATTGTCGTCGGTTCGCTGCGCGACGGCCGGCAGAGTCACGAGCGACGCCATCGCGCATAGCAAGACCGGCACCCCATACGCGGGGCGACGCGTCGTCTTGCTTTCAAAATGAGATTTCTCGCCTGTCATGAGGGGACGACCGGTGTTAAAGCGGCAAATTCATCCTTTTTAGAAAGGCGGCGTAACGGGGATCGCTCTTCAGATCATTGAACAACGGCTCCCCTTTGATCTTATACAGGGCGGGAGATTTTTGTTGATAGGCGCGATCCAGCCAATCGAAGGCCAAATCGCGCTCACCTCGAACCGAGTAGGCCAATGCCGTCTCGAAGGTCAACGTTCCGCCGGAGTCCTTGATCGCTCGTTGTAAGGCCGAATCTGATTCGTAATCGCGGCCTAACATGTGGTAGGTCATCGCCAGGCCTTGGAGCTTCGCTCCTTCGATGGAATCCTTCAGCATTTCGTCGTGCGCCTCTCGTACTCGGCCTTCGGCAAGTAAAATCTTTCCAAGAGAAAAATAGCCGGATGTGTAATCCGGTAAGAGTTCCAGGCCTTTGCGCGTCGCGGCTTCCGCCTCCGCGAGCCGGCCCGCCGCATACAGAATCGTACCGAATGTGATCTGCCCATCCCCATCCATGGGGTCAGTGCGTACCCTGACTTCCATCATGCGTACCGATTCGTCCCAACGGCCGAGCGTCGAGGCTAGATCTGCCGCATCCCAGCTGTTCAGTGTGTTATTGGGCTGCAATTTTGAGCCCTGCTTGATTTCCGCATCGGCGGCATCCCAGTCCCAGTCGTACCATAGATGGACTTTCGCCATCACCGAGTGTCCGTCGGCCAGGTCGGGATTCAACGCGAGCGCCGCGGCGGCGGCAGCGCGGGCGCGCTCAAAGCCTTCACGCGCCGGGACGAATTCGAATGAGGCCTGTGCCACCCTTACGCCGGCAAGAAGGATCGCCGCCCGATCATAGTGAGGATCCAGGTCGAGGGCCGTCTCAAACTGGCGCGCGGCCTCATCGAGGCTTTGGCGGTCGAACAGATAGAACCCGTGTATCCCACGCAGAAATGCCGCGAAGGCCTCTGGATTTACAGTTCTTTGCTTGCTTGCCCATGGTGTGCCAAACGTGCCGCCCAAGGTGCCGCTGACCTTTTTTGCAATATCGTCCTCCATGCGCAGCGCATCACCCAAGGGGCCCTCCAGCGATTGAGACCACAGCTGAGCGCCGTCTGAGGCGGCATTGATTTTTACCGCAATGCGCAATCGCTGGCCGTCGCTTCGAACATTGCCTGTCAGCAAATACGCGACTCCAAGTTGGTGACCTATTTTCGCCAAGTTGTCGCTATAGTTTGGGAAGCGAAACGATGAGGCATGCCCGATCACTCGAAAGTCCGGCAGACGCGACAAGGCATCGATCAATTCTTGGGTCATACCTTCGGCCAGATACTGTCGATCCGATTTTTCGCTCAGATCATCGAAGGGCAGTACTGCTATCGATATGGGAAGCGCCACTCGGACCGGCCGCCGGCCGGACGGTCCGAAATGCAGCCACAGGGCAATACCGATGGAGCCGACAAGAGCGACCGACGCGCTTGCCAATAGCCAAACGTAGCGTCTGCGCCTGTGCGTGGGGAGCTTCGCTGAAACCTCTGGTTGTGGGGTGGTTGAATCCCATTGAGTTACGGGAGCCACCAGACGATAGCCGCGCCGCGGAACGTTAACTATATAGGTCGACCCTTCGGTCCCACTTCCCAATGTTCGACGCAGCGTCGCGACGGTTTGATACACCGAGTCCGGGGTGACGACGACTCCGCCCCAAACTTCAGCCAGCAGGGTGTCGATACTGACCACCTCTCCCGCATGCGTGGCCAGATACACCAGGGTACGCATAGTTCGTGGTTCGAGCTTAACCACCTGGCCATTTCGGGAGATTTCATCGAGCCACGGGTCTACCCGCCAGTCCTGCACCTGAAAGGTCCTTTTATCCGTCGAGTTCATGGCTGATCACGGAGTTTTGGCGGGTGGATCGAGCATAGCGCCTCCGATGGCGCCATTTGCGGCCGATGTTCGGGGGAATTCAGAGTTCCTCAGAAAAGACTCGTTTTGCTTCAACGCTCCCTCAGGACTTCGGTGCGCACTGTAGGGGACAGTGCCGCACACGGGCTGGGCCCGGTCCTCAATTTCACTTGGAGAATCACATGATGCTCAAGACTGTCTTAGATCATAGCGCGACTTGCGCTCTATTCTGCACAATCGCCCTGGCAGCCATCGGTGCCACCCTTCCCCTTCCGGCCGCCGCCGATCCCCCCAGTTCGCGCCGAACCTCGGAGACTTCTACCAAAATCATCTCCCTCTCCGGGTTGGACCTCGCTACTCCGCAGGGGCAGCACGAAGCTCGCGTCCGCCTCGCCAGGGCCGCGGAGCAGCTGTGTCGCAAACTGGGCGACGATCGAAGAGTCGACGCTTGGGCGGCTTATTCAGACTGCACCCAGGAGGCGCTGGCCAAGGCTCTGAAACAGCTCATCCCGCCGGCCTATGCCCAGACTCGCACCCAGGACAAGCCTCGATAGAAAGTTGTTCGGCTAAAAAGGTGTAGCTCACCGTGCCGTCGCCGGGTATTTTCTGCAAGGCATCCCATACACGCATCTGGAAGTCCGTGCCGCGAATATCGAGAGGCAGCTCCAATGCCTGGTCGGGACGCTCGATCAAGTCCACTACTTGCGCTACCAGTCCGGGATCGCAGTTCTTGCTGGCCTCGATCGGAGCGTCCGGAAACTGATTCTGTAAATCGCTCACGAGCATTTCTGGGTCATCGCCCACCATGATCGAGCGAATCAATTGCTCGGACACGGCGATGATGACGAAGCCCAGCGAGCACGGCGCGATGACAAAACCGATGGTCGCCGCCGCTCGGATGAGCGGGATGAGAACGTCGGCGGCTCCCGACTCTGGAAGCTCCGGATTTGTTTTCGATGTAGACATGACTACTCCTTAATTCACATCAAAGCGTTCGCCGACCATCTCTTCGCTCTTCCGCCAGAGCGCCTGGGCGCGTTGCGGATCAAGGGCGTAACTCTGCACACCACCGCGGATGCCAGGGTCGGAAACCAGCTCGGCTACGCGGCAGTCTTCGCAATAACGACCGCCAATCGCCTCAGCCTCGGCGACACAGGCGGCCCACACCGAAGTGGCCGCCCCCTGGGGAATGCTCTTATAGCTGAAGGGTGGACTGCCCTTGGGTTGACTGGCATTGATCTGCGCGATCAATTTGTCCGTCGCCTCGGGCGTCATGTGGCGGCTCAGCTCGGTTCGGATCCCTCCGGGGTGCACCGCCGTGGCTCGCACCCCACGCGCTTTGTGACGGCGATCGAACTCGACCGCAAACAGCACATTGGCGGTCTTGGAGCGTCCATAGGCGACGAACTCGGCGTACGGTGTGTGTTCGAAGTTCGGGTCCTCAAGATCGACGTCCGCATATCGGTGGCCCGCGGAAGACAGGTTCACCAAACGCGAACCTGGCCGCAGCAGCGAAGCGATGCGGTTCACCAGAACGAAGTGTCCGAGGTGGTTGGTGCCGAATTGAGTCTCGAAGCCATCGACCGTTTTGCTCTTGGGGCAGGCCATCACGCCGGCGTTGGCAATGATCACGTCGAAGGGCTTGCCGGCGGAAAGCAATCCGTCGGCGCAGCGCCGCACACTGTCGAGCGACGCCAGGTCGAGTTGAACCAGATGAATAGCACCTCCCTGAGCGGCTTGCGCTCGGACCGGTTCCGTGGCGGCCTTCGCCTTGGACAGATCGCGCGCGGCTCCGATGACTTCCGCTCCGTGCGCCGCCAATGCACGCGCGGTCTCCACCCCCAGGCCCGCGGAAACACCGGTCACCAGCACCCGCTTTCCGCTCAAATTGATGCCTCGCAGCACCTCGTCAGTCGTCGATGTGGCTCCAAAAGAATGTGTCATGGTCAAATCCTCGCTTTTTCCGAGACGCCCTACCGCTGCACCACAAAAAAGTGGTCTAATTGGAAGTGGAGGGAACCTCCGTTTAATATACGGAGGCCTCCTCCGTTTTGCAAGTACTATGTCAGGAGCAAACGTCAAACGTGAAACGCAAGCCAACGGCCCCGACGCGTAAACCCCGCGCCGACAGTGCGCGAAATCGACAATTGCTGATCGACGCCGCCAAGGCAGGGTTCGCGGAAGTCGGGCTGAATGTGAGCCTGGAAGAAATCGCTCGCCGCGCCGCAGTCGGCATCGGCACCCTGTATCGCCATTTTCCCAGCAGAGAGGCGGTTGTGGAAGCGGTTTACCGACGCGAAGTGGAACAGCTGGTCGACGCAGCGCCACAGCTGCTCGAGACCTCACCAGCGGGTGAGGCACTGCATCAGTGGATGCACCTGTTCGTCAATTACATCGCGACCAAGCGCCTGATCGCGCCATCCCTGGGAGCTGCAATGAGCCGTACTTCCACGCCTCATGCCACCCCTGCTGAACTGATCACACGGGCGATCTCCGTACTCGTGAAGGGCGCCGTCCGAAGCGGCGATGTACGCAAGGACATCAATCCATCGGACTTGCTGCGAGCGTTGATCGGAGGGAGTTACGGAAATCCCGACGCCGACTGGGAAGCGAGCGCCCGGCGACTCATCGATATTCTGATGGATGGGCTGCGGCGTAAGGTTCGATGAAGAGTCGCCTCGGCGCTATTGGCGCGAAGCGGAATGCTCAGCAGGGTCGGAAAGCCACGCGGTTGCCTCCATCGCCAGCATCCCAGACACTCCGATCGCCCGCAATTCGATGCGGCCACTTTCGGGTTTACCCATGAACTGAATGGGTTGATCCACGTACAACGGACTACGGGCGCGGAATTCGAAACGATGGAGTCGATCCACATGATTGAGCGACAATAATCGCGCCAATACCACAGCGACCAAAGGCCCATGCACGACCCGTTCCGGGTAACCTTCTTCGCGTTGCGTATAGAGCTGGTCAAAATGGATGAGGTGCGAATTGAATGTCAGTGCGGAGA
>Ga0137412_10000903_pt1 | contig 22201 bp, 17 predicted proteins | sample CZODoug2_1_16fun_FD_122160 | JGI IMG/M metagenome (GOLD analysis project Ga0137412, IMG submission 122160) | Vadose zone soil fungal communities from Angelo Coast Range Reserve, California, USA - CZODoug2_1_16fungal (Hybrid Assembly) | ecosystem: Environmental > Terrestrial > Soil > Vadose zone... | reverse complement strand
GAAAAACTCGCTCGTGCTCTCGAGTGCCCACTCTATCAACTCTTTTATGACGGTGAGGAACCGCCGCAGTTGCCGAACCTTCCCAAGCGTAAATCGTCGGACGACATCGCCTGGGGCAGCATCGGTAAAGATGCACGCTTTCTCAACAAACTTCGCCGCTTGCTGAGCAAAGTGGAAGAAGGGGATCGCAAGCTGATTCTGTACATGGCCCAGAAAATGGCCAACCGCTAGTTTCGCGATCGCACTTCTCCGGTTGTTGCCGTTCAGTATCATGGGGATCTACGGGAAAGGCCGCGCATACCCGCTGCGCGGCCTCTTTTCTTGTCGATCTTCCGATTTTCAGTAAGGTTTCGTTCTGGGTGTCCCAAGTTCTCTCCCTAGCTCAATAGTCGTCCAAGCCGCCAACCTATTCCCACTCGATCGTGCTGGGGGGTTTAGAGCTGATGTCGTAAACTACCCTGGTGACCCCGGTTACCTCATTGACGATGCGTGTAGATATGCGTTCTAGTACCTCCCCAGGAAGCCGGACCCAATCGGCCGTCATGGCGTCGTCGGACTCCACGACTCGCACCGCCACAGTTAGCCCATAGGTGCGCCCGTCACCCATTACCCCTACGCTACGCACTGGCAAGAGCACCGCAAATGCTTGCCACACCTTGTTATACAGGCTTGCACGCCGAATTTCCTCAACCACGATCGCGTCGGCGTCCTGAAGCGTTACCAGATGTGGACGGGTGATTTCGCCTAGTAACCGGACAGCTAGGCCAGGCCCCGGAAACGGGTGTTTCACCAATATCTCTTCTGGCAAGCCCAAATCCTTGCCGATTCGCCGCACTTCGTCCTTGAAGAGGTCCCGGAGGGGCTCGATCAGGGCAAAAGGCATCTTTTCCGGCAATCCACCTACGTTATGGTGCGTTTTGATGGTGGCGGAGGGTCCCTTGACGGAAACAGACTCGATCACATCCGGATAAAGAGTGCCCTGGACCAGGTAGCCAATTTCGCCGTGCGCTTCGCCAGCCTGAAGTTTTTGAGCTTCTTCGGCAAAAACGGCGATGAATTCCCTGCCGATGCGCTTACGCTTTTCCTCGGGGTCCGTAACCCCTTTTAATTGAGCGAGAAAGCGATCAGAAGCATCCACTCCGATGACGCGGAGATGCAGGCGGTCGCGCAGCATTTCGAGGGTCTGCTCAAATTCATTTTTCCTGAGCATCCCCGTATTCACGAAAATGTTGGTCAGGCGATTTCCCATCGCCCGGTGCACCAGAACCGCGGCAACCGTGGAGTCGACCCCGCCGCTCAGGCCGCAGATGGCCCACTGGTTTCCGACTTTTTCGCGGATCGCCGCTGTGGCCTCCTCGATGAACGCCGCGCCGCTCCACTTCGGCTCTGCTTTGCAAACGTTAAATAAGAAATTTCTAATCACATCGGTGCCGCGCTCGGTGTGGTTCACTTCGGGGTGAAACTCGACGGCGTAAATCTTCCTCTCGGCGTTCTCCACGGCGGAGATGGCGTTCTCCGTTCGCCCGGTGGTGCGAAATCCATCAGGGAGCATTCGAACGTGGTCGCCGTGGCTGTTCCATACGCGCAGGGATGAGGGAATCCCAGTGAAGAGGTCGGAGGCGCCGCCTTCTTTCGAATCATCGATGCTCAATTGCGCGCGGCCATATTCCCGGCGCTCCGCTTTCTCGACCGTGCCGCCCAACGTGTAGGTAATCCACTGCATCCCGTAGCAAATCCCCAGGACGGGAGTTCCAATCGCCAACACCTGGGGGTCGCATTTGGGGGCATCAGCGTCATACACCGAACTTGGCCCGCCTGAGAGAATGATTCCGGCGGGCTCCAATTTGCGGATTTCTTCGGTGGAAGAAGTGCACGGCAGCACGGCGGAAAACACCTGCTGTTCGCGGATGCGGCGCGCAATCAGCTGGGTATACTGCCCGCCGAAATCGAGAACCACCACGCCGCCGAGTTCCGCCCTCATCCTGCCTCCCTGCTCTCGCGTCTGCTCCGTCACCTGTTTTGCCGCGGTCTCCATCATGCCATCCCCTTTAAGCCACGACGAGATTCAATAATTTGTTGGGCACGAAAATGCGCTTTACGATACTTTTGCCGGCGAGGTGAGGCACAATCACCGGATCGGCTTGCGCCATTTTCACGACTTCTTCTTCCCCGATGCCAACCGCGATTTTCAATTTACCGCGCAGGCGCCCATTTACCTGCACGGGGATTTCAACTTCGTCCTCGCGCGTGAGGGCTTCATCAAACGCCGGCCAGCTCGCGGTCCACAATCCGCCTGCGTGCCCAAGCATTTCCCAAAGCTCCTCCGCGAGATGCGGGGTCATCGGCGCCAGCATGAGGGTCAGCAGTTCCAAAATTTCTTTTCGAATTTCCGGCCGCACTTCTTTTTCCAGCGGCTCTTGCAAATAAATCTCGTTGGTCATCTCCATGATCAAGGCAATTGCCGAATTGAAGTGCCAGCGAGTCTCGAAGTCGCTCGTTACGCGGCGTAGTGTCTGATGAGCCTTGCGCAGAAGAATCTTTTCCTTCGGAGAAGCTGCGGCGGCATCGACGGTGCCACTCTTCACTCCGCGGACCGCTTGCGCATGGCGTTCCACGAGCCGGTACACGCGGTTGAGAAAACGCCACGAGCCTTCAATGCTCTCCTCGCTCCACTCTAGATCTTTCTCTGGTGGCGCTGCGAACAAGGTGTACAGTCGTCCCGTGTCCGCGCCATATTTTTGGGCCATGTCTTCCGCGCCGACCACATTGCCCTTGGACTTAGACATGGCCACGCCACCCTTTTGCACCATGCCTTGGGTAAAAAGCCGCGCTGCTGGTTCGTTGTGGGTGATCAAGCCCAGGTCGCGCATTACCTTGCACCAAAACCGCGAATAGAGCAGGTGCAGAATCGCGTGAGTGATTCCGCCGATGTACTGATCGATCGGAAACCAGTAAGCGACTTTTGCCGAATCGAAAGGAGCTTTGTCGTTGTGGGGGTCGGCATAGCGGTAGAAATACCACGAGGAATCGACAAAGGTGTCCATGGTGTCGGCTTCGCGCTTGGCAGGTCCGCCGCACTTCGGGCAAGTGGTATTCACGAACTCCGGCGTGGACGCCAGCGGGGATTCACCCATGCCGGTGAGCTTGGGGTTCGGCGGCAGCAGCACAGGCAGATCTTCGTCTGGGACGGGCACCATTCCGTCTTTCGGACAGTAGACGACCGGGATCGGCGTACCCCAATAGCGCTGCCGCGAGATGCCCCAATCCTTTAGCCGAAAAATTGTTTCGGCGCGGCCAAATCCCTTTTGTTCTGCAAACGCCGCCATTTTCGCGATCGCTTCGTCGGGCGAAAGCCCATCGTACGCTCCGGAATTGACGAGTTTCCCATGCTCATGGGAATCGAAAGGCTCCGTCATTTTGTCCGCGACGAGCGGTTCGCCCTCCAGCGGCTGGATCACCACGCGCACCGGCAATCCATATTTTCTGCAGAATTCGAGGTCGCGCTGATCGTGCGCCGGAACCGCCATAATGGCGCCGGTGCCATATTCCATGAGCACGAAATTTCCGACCCAGATGGGAATCTTCTCGCCGCTGAAGGGATTGGTGGCATGACGGCCCGTGAAGAAACCTTCTTTTTCCATCGTTGCAAGATCTTCGGTTTTCACCGAGGTCTGCCGCATTTTGGCCAGCTTCGGCTCTGCTTCACCGCGCTCAGGAGATCCTTCCAGCAGTTTTAAAACCAGCGGATGCCCCGGCGCAAGAATCAGCGCCGTGGCGCCGTAAATTGTGTCAATGCGGGTGGTGAAAACTTCGATAGGCTCAACGCCAGCGACATCGGCAACAGAGAACTTCACCTTCGCGCCCTGCGACTTACCGATCCAGTTCCGCTGCATCAAGATGACTCGTTCGGGCCATCCGCCTTCGAGTTGCTTCAAATCATCCAGCAGTTGGTCAGCGTAAGCCGTCGTCTTCAGGAACCACTGTTCGATCTCGCGGGATTCCACCAGCGTGTCTTCATGGCGCCAGCAGTAACCGCCGTTGACGACCTGCTCGTTGGCCAGCACGGTGCAGCACTTCGGACACCAGTTCACGCGGCTCTTTTTGCGATAGGCCAGGCCGCGCTCCAGCATGCGCAGAAAAAACCACTGGTTCCAGCGGTAATACTCCGGTTCGCACGTCGAAATCTCACGCCGCCAGTCGTAGCTGAAGCCGAAGCGCCGCAGGCCGCGCTGAATTTCCGCTATGTTTTTGTAAGTCCATTCGCGCGGGTGAGTGTTGTTCTTGATCGCCGCGTTTTCCGCCGGCAGGCCGAAGGCGTCCCAGCCCATCGGATGCATCACGTTGAATCCACGCATGCGCTTGACGCGCGCCACGACATCGCCAATCGTGTAATTGCGCATGTGGCCCATGTGCAACGTGCCGCTGGGGTATGGCAGCATTTCCAGGACGTAATACTTTGGCTTTGAAGAGTCGGCTTCGGATTCGAATACGCGCGCTTCCGCCCAGCGCTCTTGCCACTTCACTTCGATTTTCTGGGGATCGTACCCTGACCCCGCTGGTGCTGCGCTGCCTGGTGTGTTCTGTTCCGCCACGCCCGCTTATCCCCTTTTCTTTTTTGCTGAACTCTTTTTTGCTCCGGCCTTCTTCCGCGCTTTCGTTTCTGCGCGTCTTGGCGCTTTGGCGGCAGCTTTCATCTTCTTTTCTGACTTCTGGTGTATCGCGATCTTTTTTTGCAGAGCGGCCGAGAGCATGGAGAATCGCTTATCCGCTTGCGGCGCCTGCTCCTCCAAACCCGCCAGTTCCCATAGCGCGGCCACGTTTCGCCGGTCGTCGCCCGGATCATCGATCGGCGTTTCTGCGATGAACGCACGCCCCGTCAATCCTTCCGGCCCCGCAGCGCCAAATCGAGGGTGCCGCAGAATTCGCGCGAACGCTTCGGCGCCAATTTTCCCTTTTCCGATATGCTCGTGGCGGTCCACGCGGCCACCCAGCGGAATCTTCGAATCATTGGCATGAATCACCGGAACGTTTTCCAGGCCGATGGCCCCGTCAATCTGCCCGATCGTCGAAGCCAAGCCGGCTTCGGTCTTGATGTCATAGCCCGCCGCAAAGAGGTGCGCTGTATCCAGGCACGCCCCCACCGGCAAATTGCGCAGTCCCGCCAGAATCTCACCGACTTCTTCAAGTCGCGCCCCCACTGCTGTGCCCATCCCGGCGGTGTTCTCAATCAGGATTCGCAGCCCGCCCATCGGAGCGCGCTTGGATGATTGCTTCACCGACTCGATGATCGTGGAGATGGCCTGGCCCATCGTTGATTCGCCCCGCGCACCCGGGTGCACCACCAGAAAATCCGCACCTAGCGCCATCGCGCGCACAATTTCATCGTGGAAAGCCTGGATCGACCGGGTCTGCAGCATGCGCTGCTCGGAGGCGAGATTGATCAAGTAATTTGCGTGAATGACCAGAGGCCCGAGCCGCAGCTCGTCCCGGCGCGCGCGAAAGGCCTGCGCGTCCACATCGGCGATGCGCGCCGACCCGCCTTGCCACATCCTCGGGCTAGCCGAAAAGATTTGCAGCGCGTTACAACCCAGCTTGCGAGCCGCTTCCAGCGCATTCAGGTAGCTTCCCACGATGGAAGTATGAATACCGATCCGCATGCTGCCGTTCATCCAGGATGGCGGCAGAGGCTCGGGTTCGGGCTCCGGGCGATATTCGTCTTCCGGATCGAACTGTGTCGGCTGGATGAGAGGCTGTTCAGGCGTACCTGAAGAAGATTTTTGCTCCGTCATAAACTAGCTATTCTAGCACACGCAGCAAATCACCCCGCGCACGGCGAGCCTAGGATGCAGAGACACTTCTCCCCCTCGCAATTCCCCTTTCCATCCTGCAAGGCGCAACTTCGGCTAGACCCCGGGCCCCTCGCGCCCGAAGAGGGAGAGAGAATTCCCGCGCGACTCTTCTGCCCTGCGAGTCGCGGCAGAAATCACCTGGTCTGCCGGATGGTTGGCGATACGATCGAGCGCATCCGCGATCCGCGACAACTCGTACACCAACTGGTCACTGACCGCGGACCTTTGTACGACAACCGATCGCCGGCGGCGAAACAACTGCACGCCCCAGGCTGTTGCTACAACGGCGAGTGCGAGGATCGCCAGCAACTGTTCCTGACTTGTGATGGTGATGGTACGGCCAAAAAAAGAAAAAACATGATCCGCGAGCAAATGTTCCTCCCGGCTGGGCGACTATGCTGATTCTATACCCTGGGAAGGTGTTTCGTGCCCGATTGACGTTGTCCGGCGAGTCCGGTGCGTTCGCTGGCCCGCCTTCTAAGGATTATGTCAGACATGAGCATTCTCGGTGTAGCTAGTCCCATCTTCAGGCAGAATACACTAGATCCTCCCTTTTTCTGGTGGCTTCTGACCACTGCCCTTGTCATCCTCGCGGCTTTGCTTCTGTTCCGTCTCTTTACTCGGACCAGAACTGCACCACAGCCTACTCCTTAGGCGATCTCCCACGGCATGGTGGTCCCGCCCACTGATTTGCGGCTCTGCGTGGGCTTGCCGTAAACTCGATGTTCACGCGCCGCGCCAGGGGAGCCTTCCATGCTAGTTGTCATGCAGTCGCACGCTACCGAGGAACAGGTCCGCGAAGTCTGCAAGCGGATTGAAAGCCTGGGGTTGAAGGCGCATCCCATGCCGGGGTCGCTGCGCACGGCGATCGGCATCACCGGCAACAAAGGCGCCATTGATCTGGGCATCCTTGAATCCCTTCCGGGCGTCGTCGAGTGCATTCCCGTCAGCAAGCCTTACAAACTGGTGAGCCGCGATACCAAGGAGGAAGACAGCATCCTTCGAATCCCCACGCCCTCTGGAGACGTCATCGTTGGTGGTGAACATGTCGCACTAGTGGCGGGACCATGCGCGGTCGAAACCGAGGAACAATGCCTGGCCATCGCCGAGCGCGTAAAAAAATCCGGCGCACGCCTCTTCCGCGGAGGCGCTTACAAGCCACGCACTTCACCGTACAGTTTTCAGGGCCTCGGCGAAGTGGGCCTCAAAATTCTTTCGAAAGTTCGCGCCACGCACGGATTCGGGATCGTTACCGAGGCAATCGACAATGAATCGCTCGACCTCGTTGAAGAGTATGCCGACGTCATCCAGATCGGCGCGCGCAACATGCAGAATTTTTCTTTGCTGAAGCGAGCCGGCCGGGCCAAGAAACCGGTCCTGCTGAAGCGCGGCATGTCCGCCACGCTCGATGAGTTCCTGATGGCCGCCGAGTATGTGCTTTCCGAAGGTAATTACAGGGTCATGCTCTGCGAACGAGGCGTGCGCACCTTTTCCGATTTTTCACGCAACACGCTTGATCTCGCCGTGGTGCCGGCTGTGAAAAAGCGCAGCCATCTCCCGATTTTCGTCGATCCCAGCCACGGCACCGGCAAGCGCCACAAAGTTTTGCCGCTCTCTCGCGCCGCCGTTGCCGTGGGTGCCGACGGCCTGCTCATCGAGGTTCATCACGAGCCTGACAAAGCTCTGTCCGACGGCATGCAGTCTCTGCTGCCGGAGGAGTTCATCGCCCTCGCCGATGAAATGCGCCAAATCGCCGCCGTCCTGCACCGGACCATCAACTAGGGGGACCTCGCCCGTTCCTCACGTTCTGTCAAGTGTCTCCTGCCGGAATCCAAGTGGAGTCACTCAGCGATATTCACTTGAAATGCCCGGCAAATGTCCCCGCAATTCACTCCACGCTCCTTTCAGGTCTTCACCTGATTGGCAGCGCAAGAACTCGATGCTATTTCGGTAATCGATAATAGGTATACGGTCCGCGGCAACCCACCAGCCTACGTCGCCGATCCAAGCACTCAGGTCTGGCCACATGGCCTATCAGACCAGATTCATTGGACGTATGGAGAAACGCTTACCAGTCGCTATTGTTGTACGCCTCGCGCGCGAACAAGGTCAGCCCGTAAATGGCGGGGAGCTGACCTACACCGACAACGTCAGTGCACACGGCGCTCGGGTGGTTTCTCGCCACGCTTGGGAAAGCGGAGAGCTGGTTACGGTCACTTCCTTGAAGGATGAAATCGCAATCCGCGCAAAGGTTGTCTATTGTCACCAGACGACGGGCGACCGCTACTACGTCGGCTTGAATTTCCAGGGCCGCCGCGTAACGTGGTCCACCTACGCTACTTATGCCAATAGTTGATCCCAGCCCGCTGCCAATTCGCCTGTTCGAATCATTTCGAGACTCCCGCGTCTCGAGAAAGGGAAAAAATAAATCATGGAGAACAGCTTACTTCCAGTGTGGACCGAAGGTTTCGTTCCGAGGGGACTTCTGGTCCAACCCTTGAGTTTAGAGACCGCGGACGGCGACGTTGAGTCCAGGACGAACGGCAACTGTTATGGCATGCACGCGTTAACAGTGGCTCCGGTCGTGCCAAATCAAGGTATTGCCGTGCGTTCTGCCGCCGACAATCTCTCCTCGTGGCCTCCGCTCTCGTATTGCAAACCGGTTCAGGATCTTTCCTTTTCCATCAGGCTGGAACTGCTCCGGATGCCCGAAATTTAGCCAACTGCAGCCGTACGGTTCGGCGCGTCGATCGCACAAGGACGGTGCTGCCGTTTGTACCTAGCCTTCCGGCGCATTTTTCCTGGAACCGAGGTGTTCCTGCGCCGTCAGCCACGACTCCAGATGTTCACGCCCCTTACCGTAGAAAATTTGCAACACAATTCCCACTTGCCCTTCAGAGTTGATCCACGCCACCTGCCCTTTGCCGCTGACGGTCGCTCCCAACGACAGGTCAAACGCAAAATCAATAACCGAGGAATGCTTTAGAGCTTTCACCGTACGCACAGCCATCCCACCATCACTGAGGTCCGTCAACCGGGCGTGTTGTTCCAACTCCCCATCCTTCAGGACCACGGGGATACTCACGGTATGACGGAAGTACCGGCGCCTCTCACGGTCCAGCAGCTCTTTTGCAATGGTGATGTGCAGCGCTACGCTCTCCTCGTTCAACGGTTTGCGCAGTAAAAAGTTTGCGCCCGCACTTAGGGTGAGCGTGTTTTCCTTCACATCCGCGACACAACCAAAAATCACTGCTTTATTGTTCGAGGTCCCTTTGCGAATCCCTTCCATCACGCCAAGCGCTCCCGGTACCTCCATATCCACAAAAACTCCGTCGATTTTCCGCCGCTTCAGGCAATCGCGCGCGGCCTCGGCCGTGGGGACAAGAAGAAATTTAGCGCCATACTTTTTGACGCCGCCGGATACCGCGTTCATCACCGCATAGTCGCTGGACACGAGCACGAATTCGAGCTCTGGGGGACTGGACATGGTGGCGGGAGTTCTCCGTTGGTCGCTGAAGGTCTTTTGTAGGCGGTCTGATAACTGTTGAAAATAGTTCGAGAGCGCACTTCTATCGAGCACTGCTCGCTCTGGTTTTATACCCTATTCCGCAACGACAAACAATTTCTTCCGAACGATAATCGCTTGGCCCGGCTAGTCCGCGGGCTTACCGTGACTTCCCCCTTTGTGGATTTTCGAGCTGTACCCGTGTGGCAATCGCGGTGCGTCGCATTGGCAGGTCCTAGTCCTACCCAGTTGCCATCTACACGAGTTGTGTTGGGGGCTCTTTTCAACTTGATCGAGGAGACGAAATGAAACGACGATTCATTTTTCCGGTTGCACTGGCATTGGTGGCGACGCTTCCGGTTCTCGCGCAACGCGGCCAGGAGCATGGACAGGAGCGTGGGACCAATTATCCCCGAGCTAACCAAGGTCACGTTCCACCAGCGCCTCCTAAAAGAGACAATCCACGCGCGAAGCCGGAACCTGAGCGCCATGAGACCGGCCACGTGAACACCACACCACACGTCAACAAAGACCATTGGTACGGCCACGCCAGCCCGAACGACAAGCGCTTTCACGTTGACCATCCCTTCGAACACGGCCGGTTCGAGCACTTTGGCCCGTCCTACCGCTACCGTATCGAACGCTTCGATCCCGACCGTCACCGCTTCTGGCTACCGGGTGGCCACTTCTTTGAAATAGCTGCCTTTGATTGGCCGATTTGCGCAGACTGGTGCTGGGACTGCGCCGACGATTTCGTCATCTATGAGGATACCGACCACGTGGGCTGGTATACCCTCTACAACGTGCACACTGGCGTCTATGTCCACGTCACCTACATGGGAACCTAGCTAGCTTAGGTCCCAAGCAAACGCTAAGATCCATGGGCCACCTTGCACTGTCGTCCGTGCGGGGTGGCCGATTTTTTTGCTTTCGGCACATTCAACCTGTGCCGGCTACTTGCTCTTTCTACTTCATGACCGGCAATACCAGATGCGAAGGCATCGGCATCGAGCAATAAACCCGCTGCGTCGCCGGAATGAAGTCCGAAGCCGCCGCCTTGTAAATGCTAGGCACAAATTTCTGTGGATTCCGGTCAATCAGGGGAAACCAGGTGGATTGAATCTGCACCATTATGCGGTGACCCTTCAGAAAAACGTGGTCATGGTCGCGCAACGGAACGTTCCACTCCGCCGGCTGATTCGCAGTGAGCGCATGCGGCGTCTCAAAACTTTGCAAATAGCGTCCCCGCCGCACTTCCATCGCGATAGGCAATTCGTATCCATTCAGCGATTGGGAATACTGCCCAGACCTAGGACCAGCTTCAGCTTCCCAGGCATTCTTCTGCGCGTTATCTGGATACACGTCGATGAGCTTCACCACAAAATCGCTGTCTGTGCCAGACGTGGAGGCGAACAGAGCCGCGGCCAGCGGTCCCGTCACGATGATGTCATGCTCCAACGGCGCGCTGACAAAAGTCAGCACATCGGGCCGGCCATCCACAAAGCGCTGATCGGCCACTTCCCAGGTGCGCCAATCTCCTGCTGGATACGTCGGCGAAATCGGCCGCTGGCGGTACGGCACGGGATTTGCTGGATCAGAAACATACTGGCGATACGCATTCGCCCCTTCCCCCGCGCCAGGTGCAGTGAACGAGAGCGTGCCATCCGCGTGCAGATACAAATTCGTAGCCTGTGCCTCTTTCGGTGGCCAAGCCGCGTAAGTGTGCCAGCTATTCGAACCGCTCTGAAACGTGCTGGCTTGCCACTTTGGTTTCTCGCCTTTCCCGTGCAAGTAATACCGGAAAAACGGCGCCTCGATATTTTCCCGGAACTCCCGCGCCGTTTCGTGCCCCGCGAAAGGAATTAGCCCTATGCTGTCCCCTTTCGGCGATTGCCACTGCCCGTGGAACCATGGCCCAGCCACAATAAAATTGGTGTGCTCCGGGTCATGTTCTTCCGCGTGGCGGAAAATCTGCCAAGGCCCCCAGGGATCTTCCTGATCCCAGAATCCCGCCACGTTCAGGTTCGGCACCGTTGAAGCGTGCAATTGCCGCACCCACGCCTCCTTCTTCCAGAACTCGTCGTAGTCCGGATGCTCGACCGTCGAATTCCAGTAAGGTATTTTCCCGTGCAGATACTTTGCGTTGATATTTGAAAGCGGCCCCAAATCGAGGTACCACTGGTAGGTGTCGTAAGTCTCAAACTCAAAATGTGTATTTGAATTCTTGTCGGCCTGCTCCATCACCGCGTACTCGAAGTCGTAGCTCTCGCGTAGTGCTCCGAAGCGGTGGTCGTCATCGTTCATCCACTGGTCGACTGGCGAAGCCTGTTCACTAATCGCTTTCAACGCCGGGTGTGGCAGCAGCAGTGTCATCGCCGTAGTCAGCCCGTCGTAGGACACTCCATACATGCCGACCTTGCCGCTATTGTTCGGCACATTTTTCACCAGCCACTCGATGCTGTCATATGCATCGGTTGCCTCGCTTGTGGCCTTCGGATTCGTCAGGTCCACCTGGGAAGTCAGATCGAATACGCCCTCGGACTTGAACCTGCCGCGCAAATTCTGAATCACGAAAATGTAGCCATCCTGCGCCAGCTCTTTCATCGACGCCGGCATCGGCTCCGGCGGCTTCTCGGGAACTCCATACGGAGTGCGCCGAAAAAGAATCGGCAGCGGCTCCTGCTGATCCACCGGCGCCAAGATCACCGTCTGGAGTTTCACGCCATCCCGAACAGGAATCATCACTTCTTGCAACTTGAAAATCGGCTTGCTCGCCGGCTCCTGCGCCAACACAGGGACTGCCAGCAGTCCAGCAAAAACCCCAACCATTGCCGATGAGCGCACAGTCTCTCCCCTCTTTCGTGTCTTGTTCACTTCTTGGAATTTAGTCCGCGCGAGTATACCAGCAGATTCTCTTTTGTGGTCTGCTGCATTCGTCCGCGGGAGGCCGTATTCCGCTCTCTTCGAATTTCACTTGAACGACGCACGCTGTGCTTCTAAGCGTTCAGCATTTGACCTTCCCCCGAACCGTGGGACAATTCCACCTCCAACATGAATCGTCCCAAGAATTTTCGCGCCTACTTCGTAGCCGCCGCGCTGGGCATCGGCGGCATCGTGTTGCTTCTCCGCGAGCATCGGCCTTCCTTTCTTCGCCCGGATCTGCATCTGTCGGCTTACGTGACCACCGCCGATGGCAACGTCACGGTCGTCGATCTGGTGAAGCTTAAGGCCGTAGCACGCATCACGGTCGGCCCCGGACTCTCCGGGATGCGCGAGCATCCCACACGGCCGGAAGTCTACGGCGTAAGTTCGGCCGGAGGCTACGTTTGGATCATTGATCCGCGTGCGAATTATTCCACCGGGCAGGTAGCGGCGCGAATCGCCGTGGGGCCGCTTCCCTATGCACTGGATTTTTCGCCAGACGGAAACCGCCTCTACACCACGGCATCGGGGAACAATACACTCGTAGCGATTGACGTTCGATCGCGCGCTGTCGTAGGACGCGCTGCGACGGGGCTCGGACCCGTTCTAGCGCACGCCACGCCAGACGGCAAGACTGTGCTGGTGGTGAATCGCCGGGACGGATCGCTAGGAATTCATGACGCAATGACACTCGTACTGCGCGCCAGCATTGCCGTGGTGGGGCAGCCAGAGGACGTCGCCGTGCTGCCAGACAGCTCCATGGCATTCGTGCTAAGCCGTTCGGAGCGGCGCATCTCCGTCGTGGACCTGCACCGCGGCGCTCTGGTCACCCATCTCGAATTGGCCGGCACGCCCACGGACATGCTCCTGAAACCCGATGGCGGCGAACTCTACGTGATTTCGCCGGAGTCTCACGGACTCCAGGCCATCAACACCGAGACGCATGAAGTGGGCGACTATATGGTCCTCGGGTCGGCGCCCACGCGCGGCGTGCTCAGCGCGGATGCGAGCTTGCTGTATGTTTCGGACACGGCGGCGGGGCGCGTTACCCCCGTTGAGATTTTCAATCGCCGCATCGTACGCGATCCAGGAAAGGGCTTCCCGGTTCCAGCGGGTGATGCACCGGGAGCGCTGCGGTTCGATCCGGAGGAAAATCTGCTGCTCGTGGTAAGCGCGGGCTCCGGAGACCTGGCGGTTATCCGCGTGCGTACCAATTTTTTGGTGACCATGATTCCCGTAGGAAATCAGCCGCAGGAACTTGCCGTCAAACTATATTAGGGAAAAATGACGTTTGGAGTGTCGGCCTTCCGAGGCCGGCCTTACGCTTCCGGCGTCCATGCGGAATGTTCTTCACCGAGAGTTACGTCCAGGAATCCTTCGGCCGGCAATACATCTACGGGCAATCCACCGTGCCAGAGTGCCACGCCGAGCCGCAACTTGCTCTGGCCTTTGAAGTTGATTTGATCCTTGTGGATGGCTACTTCCAGGACTCGCTCATAGGCGGCTTCCGCGACAAGCTTGGGATTGAGCAAGCACAAACGGTCTTTTTCGACCGCGAACCCGTGCACGTGGCCGCGCTCGAGATTCACGACGATGGTAATTTCTTCCACGCCGCCGATGGTGATGCGAAACTCGGGATTTTCCAATTCACCAAGAGCTTCGGCGAAAGGATCGATGCGCACGCACAGGCGATCTTCCTCGAAGCCGTAACGCAGTTCGTGTAGATAGAAGACCCGGCCATGCATCGATCCGCCTCGCCTTTCGGGCGAGTAGAGGCCAGCTCCGAGCCATTCGAAGTACGACGTGTCCCTGCCGTCGATGGTGATATTCAGCTTGCCCGTCGGCGCCAACTGCACTGCATGCTCGGGCCTGCGCTTGATGGGCTTGGCCAGTTCTTCCGGCGCCAGTTGCCCCAGCATCAGATAAACGGCCGTGAGGTGCTTGCGATAAAGAGCATCGAATTCCGCATCGTTCGCCGTACTGTGCTCCGGGCCAAACCACCAGCACCAGTCGCTGCCTTCCGCGACGAGCAACGATTCGCGAGCGTCCTTGAGGGCGGTTTCCGTCGGGGCGTCGGCCCTTCCCTGCTTGCGCGCTTCGACTGCGTGCGCGTAAGCTTCTCGCGCGTCCCACAATAGTTCCCAAGCGGCAACATCTTCCGCGTGGCCGATCCACACGTCAAAATTCGCGTTGATCCAGGACGCTGGAAAAATTCCGGCGGTGGTGGGTAGCTCGCCGGCGGCGGCAATAGACTCGGTCGCGGTGAGCGCGCGGAAGTCCTGATCGCCTTGGATGCGCCCGTAAAACTCGCGGAGAAACGCGCGTCCATTCCCGGGATAGTATTCCCACGCGTTTTCTCCGTCGAGGAAAAGACAAATGGTGAGCGGCTGATCGCTACGCACATTTTCTCCCAGGTGGCGCAAGCGATTGTGGAGATCGGCGGCGGCGGCTTTGGCATCCATTCGGCTGTAAACGAAACCGACGAGGTCGGAGAGATGGTGATCGCGAAACAGTCCGTTAATGCCGTTCGGACCCACCTGCACGTGCCAAGGCTTGTACAGTCGATCGGCGTTGGCGGGTATGCCGTTGCCATCGCGGAAGAATCCGACGTTTAGAGTGCGGCCCAGGACTCCTTCATCTGTGCCAAACCATTTGAACCCTTCTTCGGCGGCAATGGTCAGTGCTTGATCGGAGACGGAACCCTCCGAAGGCCACACACCGGCTGGCTTTACGCCAAAAACTCTTTCGTGATACTCGCGGGCCAGCTGCAATTGCTCGCGGGCATCTTCTGGGCGCCGGTAGGCGCGGCGCGGGAGAGGCGTACCGGGATTCGCGACGCGCGCGATATCCGAATCGCAAATCAAAGGAAGGATCGGGTGATAAAACGGCGTCGTGCTGATTTCAATCTGGCCGCGCTGTGCGGCGTCGCGGTACGCAGGAAGAACCAGTCCGAGGAAATCGAGCTGTTTCTTGCGCAGAGCGGCTTTATCTTTCTCGGTGTAGTCTTTCCCTTTTGTGGCCAAACCGCTGACGACTTCATCAGTCTCGAAGTAAGACTCTTCCATCCACGCCAATTGCGAGAGTAGTTGCAGATCGCGCCAGTCGCGCGGCGTGAAAGAGACTAGCGCCTGCGCGCCGCCAGCGGGACGCGACCATTCGAACAACTCCACGAAGCGCGGCCAGCGCGACATCAGCCGCTCATGATTTACCTGAAAGGCCCGCGCGATGATTTCGGCTTTGTCCTCGCGCGTCAATTCGTCCGCATTTTTGAACGCCAGGGTAAACCAGGGCTCTTTGAAACTGCAACTGGCGTATTCTTCGAGCTGCATCCCCAGCGCGGGCACGACGTTGAAAGTGGCGTGAAAATCGGGGAATTCGCGAAGCACTTCGACCATACCCCAGTAGTCTTTCAGCGCGTGCAAACGCGTCCACGGCAGGACGTAGCGCCCGCTTTCCGGGTCGCGGTACTGCGGCTGATGCATGTGCCACAACACGGCCAGATGAATCCGCTTCATTGCCTGCGTCTCTCCCCGTGCTAGTTCCCTGACCGGAAGGGTGTCAGGTTGACTGTCTAAGGTTGCGCGGTGCTCCAGGCTAGAGCTCGACGGAATTGCGCGCACCACGCTTAACTCTCAATCGAACCGCTGTAAGAAAAACTATCATGTTATCGCTAGTAAGAGAAACGAAGTGTGTCGATCAATAGCGGGCTCATGCTGAGCCGCGCGATTTCTTCGGGGTTCGCTGAGTGCAGGGACCACCACCAGAGTTGCTGGCACAACCTACAGCGTCTCAAGGACAGCTGATCTAGCCGTCAACGAGTGCCAGCGGACGCTATTCCTTGAAAATAGTCATAACCTCTTTATTTTCAAAGGGCACGTTGCGGCTATTTTCATGGTTCGCTTGTGGTTTGCAGAACCATGATTTATTCGTAACGCAGCGCTACGAGCGGATCCACGCCGGCTGCACGCCGCGCCGGTATCCAACAGGCTACGATTCCGACGATAAATAACAGTAGAGGTACGGACACCAATGTCCAAGGATCGTAGGCCGATACGCCCCAGAGTTGCGTGGCAATTACTCTTCCAATGGCAAGGCTGGCGATCAGGCCGATGCCCACCCCTAGCCCCACCAGTTTCAATCCCATCCGAATGACCATGCCCTGCACATCCGAGCCCTCGGCCCCCAACGCCATTCGAATGCCAATTTCGTGTGTTCTCCTCGCTGTGGTGTAGGCCAGCACGCTATAAACGCCAATGGTAACCAGCGCCAGGCCAATCGAACCAAAAATAGTCATTAGGAAGAATCCAAATCGCGGCCCGGCGAACGAAAATTGGCTGATGTAACCTTCGAGGGTTCCCGTGAGTGTCAGTGCGACGTTGGCATCGGTAGCCCAGATTTCATGCTCCACAGCGTTCATCATCGAGAGTGGTTCATTCGCCGTGCGCACCAGAATCCCTCGGAATGCCGAACCCGTCACGGTGTACGGCACCCACATCTCCGGCTCCGGGGGATCTTGCAATCCGCGGTTCTTGGCGTCCGCCACCAATCCGATGATTTCAAACACGGGCTCTTTCACGGCGTCGTCAAACTCCGCCAGTTGCGCGATTTTCACCTGCCTGCCAATGGGATTTTCATTCCCCAAATATTTTTTCACGAACGTCTGGTTCACCACCGCCAGCTTGCGCGCTCCGTTCACCTCGGCTTCGGTGAATCCTCTGCCGTCCATGAACTGAATTTTCAGAACTCCGAAATATCCTTCGCTGACCAACTGAAACATCGCATTCCATTTTTCCGCGTGCGTTTTACCCGGGATCTCGATGTCGCTGGGAATTCCGCCATAAGGGGGCAGCGTGCTGGTTTCGGTTGCTTCCACCACTCCCGGCAAAGCTTTCAGCCGTTGCAGCAGTGGACGATAAAATCCCGTCACCTGATCCGCCGTCTTGTACCGGTCCACGGGCAACGGAAGCCTCGCCACAAAGATATGATCCGGTTGTAAGCCGAGCTTTACGTCGCGAATAGCCACAAAACTTCTCATCAACAAACCTGCGGCAACCAGCAACGTCAAAGAGAGCCCCACTTCCAGCACCACCACCGCGTCTCGCAGCCTGCCGTGACGAAACCCCCCGCTGATTCCCTTTCCGCTATCCCGCAGCGGTTCATTCAAATCCTTGCGCGCCGCTTTGAGCGCCGGAACGAGCCCAAATACCAGCGCGGTCAGCACGGCTACACCAAGGGTGAACGCCAGTACCGGCAGATTCAGCCGGATCACCGCTTCTGCCGGAATAATGTTCTGCGGCATCAATGCCACTAGGAACTTGAGTCCTCCCCAAGCCAGCAGCGTCCCCACCGCGGCCCCGCTGGTAGCCAGAATCAGGCTCTCCACCAGGAGTTGGCGTATCAATCTCCAGCGGTTCGCGCCCAGCGCCGAGCGGATGGCAAATTCCTTTTCCCGCGTGGTCGCCCTGGCTAGAAGAAGATTCGCCACATTTCCACAGCCAATCAGCAGTAACAGCCCTACCGCTCCCAAGACTATGAAAAGAGTGGCCTTGAATTGCCCCACCACCAGGTTTGTCAGCGACTCAATATGCACCGAAAAACGCTTCGGGAATTCGGTGGGGTAGATCGTTGCCAGACGCTTGGCCACCACCGTTAGGTCCGCCTCCGCCTCCTTTACCGAAACTCCCGGCTTCAGGTGCCCGAGGAAGAACCAGTGCTGCTGAAACGCACCTGCGATGACCTTACCGCTCGCCGCGCGGCTCGGCTTCATGGGAATCCAGAGGTCCGCGTCCCCCCAACCAAATCGCGGAGGCATGATTCCAATCAGGGTCCGCGATACGCCATTAAGGACAAACGTCTTATTCACAATTGCGGGATCGGCACCGAAACTCTTGACCCAGGTCTTGTAGCGCAGAACAAACACCGGAGACGCTCCGGCTTCGTAGTCCGCCGGCTGCGCGACGCGACCAACGAGTGCCGGCATTCCGAGAAATTCAAACGTTCCCGGCGTTACGTAATTTCCGTCGAAACGCTGAGTTCCTTCTCCCGCCCGGTACAACACATCCGTATTATCATTGGCGATCACGCCGTCGAATACGTGGTTCTGCTCGACGAGATCCAAAAATTCCGGTCCGATGAAGGACGCCTGTCCTCCGGGCCCACTCCGGTCTGTGTCATGAATCTGCACGGACATGAATCGCTGGGCATCAGGGTATGGAAAGGGCTCCATCAGGATGTTGTCAATCACGCTGAAGATGGCCGTGGACGCACCGATCCCCAACGCCAACGTGATGACCGCCACCGCTGCAAATCCGGGAGCCTTCCGCAAGTTCCTCAGTGCGTAGCGGATATCCTGTCCAAGTGTTCCCATGTTCGCCCCCAGTTCATTTGACACTGATTTGGCTCGCCCGGTTCCCCGTGTGGACGCGCGCCGATGTGCGTTTCCTCACGGTCTCTCAAGGTACGCATTAGCGCGTAATTAAGTTCGACGGCGTCCCAAGGAATAAGTTGCCTGCGGTGCCAGAACGGAACAATTTAGAGGCATGCGTCCGAAGGCGGGCAAATGGTTCACAAGCCATTCACGAATCTTTGAGAAGTTATTTAGGGGGAACGCGGTGTTTGGCTGAAGACAGGAATGGACGGGTTCTCGTCCCGCCCCTATAGCTGATTTGCAGGTTGAGGATTGCGAGGCAAATTGGGTTTGATGCCGAACTGTTTGGAGCCCCAATCGCACAGCTCCTGGAGGACCGGGATCAAAGCGTGGCCGGAGGGGCTGAGCGAGTAAGTGACCTTGGGCGGAGAGGAGCGCACCGCCTCTCTGCTTACGACGCCATCTCTTTCCAATTCGCGGAGTTGGGCAGTGAGAACTTTCTCACTGACGCCTCGCAAGAGATCGCGGAGTTCAGCAAAACGCAGTGGGCCAAATGAGAGGCGCCAAACTGCTTGAACTTTCCATTTGCCGCTGAGGGCGTTGATCGTCGCCTGAACGGGACAGCTGTGATGGGCCTTCATGGCTTGCTCCGGGCTTACAAAATTGTGCGTACTTCTCCGCGATATATTGCCGTTATACCATGGCCTTGAGCGGTTCGGTTCCTACCAGTCAGCTTGCATCAGGCTGGCCGGCACAATCCGGAAGAACGGGAGCAATAAAATGATTCTCATTACAGGTGCAAGTGGAAGTGTTGGCAAGGCGGTTTTGCAGGAAGCGATTCGAACGGGCTCCAAGGTCCGCGGAATGTTCCGCTCGAAAGAGGATGCTGCGAAAGCGCCCTCCGAATGCGAAGCCGTGTTGGCGGATTATGCGGACAAGCAGAGTCTTCGAAAAGCTCTGGATGGGGTGAGTGCTGTGTACGTGGTGTGTTCTCCGATTCCGCAACTGGTGGATCTAGAAAGCAACATGGTGGACGCGTGCAAGGAAGCCGGAGTGAAGCACGTGGTCCTGAATTCAGCACTCGGGGCGGGAGACTATCCAAAATCGTTTCCGGGCTGGCACCGCAAGGTAGAAGACAAGCTCAAGGCGGCAGGTATGAGTTACACGATCGTGCGGCCCAATGGGTTTTTGCAGAACATCGTGGCCTTTAACGCTCCGAGCATTCGGACGCAGGGAGCGTTTTACGCGGCCATGGGCGATGCGAAAGTCAGTTATCTGGACGTTGGCGACATCGCAGTAGTCGCCGTCAAATCGCTTCACGGAGGCGCTCACGGCGGGAAGACTTACGAATTGAATGGGCCGGAAGCAATCTCGAACCAGGAGTTGGCGAAACGAATTTCCAGGATCACCGGGCGCACGGTAAATTACGTGGACATACCGGAATCGGCGCAACGCGAATCAATGCTCGGCTTGGGTATGCCGGAGTGGCAGGTGACCGCACTCCTCGAACTTCAGCAGTATTACAAGCAAGGTGGCGGCGCGAGAACGGATGGCCTCCTCCAGTCGTTGATCGAACGTCCTCCCGTGACATTGGATCAATACCTAACGGCCAATGCCCGGGAATTTCGAGATCAGGCCGCGTCGGCTTGAAGAAGGACAGACCGAATGGCCACCGCGGCGGGACAGTCAGAAATCAAGAACCCCAAGACCGGAATGTCACATGCGCAGATGAAGGAATTCATCCGCGATCATTTTGAGGAATTCGTGAACCGGAAGAACTTGCGTATCGGTGAGGCGAATTTTGCGCCGGGACTTGTGGATCACGGAGCGGATGTTCCCCAGGATCGCCACCGGGACCTGCGGGGGCGATCGAGTACGTCGGTGCCGCGCTCAAAAAAGTTCCCGATCTCAAAGTGAGCATCGAAGACATCATCGCCGAAGACGACAAGGTGGTTGTTCGCAATCATTGGACCGGAACCGACGCGGCAACCAAACAACGGTTGGAATTCTCTGGAATTGTGATTTGGAGGATTGCTACCCGGCAGATTTTGGAGCGTTGGGCTTACCTGGAGACTCCTCACCCCGCGCGCGGCTAGACCGGGAAGCGTAGAGTAAGAGCTCGCAGGTTTCAGGAGAGGAACGAAAAGCGCGGCTGGGCGCTCTCGCGACCGTGCTACACTCAGCGTTCGCGTCATGCGCATCCTGGACCGGTATATCGTCCGCGAAGTTTTTCGCCACGCACTCCTCGGACTTGCCGTCTTCACCTTCATATTTTTCGTCCCGCAACTCGTCCGCTTGATGGAACTGTTTGTGCGCCACGCTGGCTCCGGCGCGCAGATTCTTAAACTTTTCGTTTGCATTCTGCCCGGTGTCTTTGTGTTCACGCTGCCGATAGCTACTCTTATCGGCGTCTTGCTCGGGCTTGGCCGCATGTCGGCGGACAGCGAAATCATTGCGCTCACGGCGCTGGGCATCGGGCGCCGGCGAATCCTCCTCCCGGTCGGCGTGCTCGCGCTCTCGAGCGGTCTCCTGACGCTGGCGATGACCATCTGGCTCAGCCCGCTGGCTCTGCGCACGTTGCGCTCGATTGAGACAGAGCTCATCAGCTCGCAAATCTCATTTCAATTGCAGCCGCGGGTGTTCGACGAGCGCTTCCCGAACAAGGTTCTTTATGTTAGCGATGTGACGGCTAGCGGGACGCAATGGCACGGCATATTTCTTGCGGAGACAGGAGGAGAGGGCGGCTCACACCTCACGCTGGCGGAGAACGCGAGCGTATTTGCCGAACCGAAACAAGGCAAGCTGGAACTGCATTTAAAGGGCGGCACGACCCACGAATTTGCGCGGGAAGATGCGGACCACTACTCCGTGACCGCCTTCGGGCAAAGCGACTGGCCCATCGAAGTGAATGGTCTGTCTTCGACACAGCCACGGCAGCTCAGCAATCCTGAACGATCCGTCCGCCAGTTGCTTTCCGAGAATGGCCCGGGATGGCGCGAAGCGCGCGTGGAGCTTCACAGGCGTTTTGCGTTTCCAGTGGCGTGCCTGGTGTTTGCCCTGGTGGCAGTACCGCTCGGCGCGCAACCTCGTCGCGGTGGCCGGGCCGCGGGTTCATTGGTGGCAGTCGTGTTGATCGCGGCGTACTACCTGATGCTGGTGATGGGCGCGGGACTGGCGCGCCAAGGGACGGTGCTGCCCGCAGAGGGAATCTGGATCGCCAACGGCGTCCTCGCGGCGCTGGGCCTTTCATTGTTGCCGAGGATGGAACAATTTCGCGGTGAAAGCCGGTGGCTGCGCCCGTTCGGATACCTCAAGAAATGGATTCGCTTGCAGCGCCGCCGTCAGGCCCAAGCACGCGCACGCACGGCGGCATCCCGCGCTGCAAACGGAGACACTCCGGAGATCGCCGAACCCGCAGGAGGCAGCTTTCCCCGGTTGATGGACCTATACATCCTGCGGCATTTTTTTTATTACTTCGCTCTCCTGATGGCGATTTTCGTTTTCCTTTACGAGACGTTTACCTTATTCGACTTGTTCGACGACATCGCCCGGCACAAA
>Ga0137412_10000902_pt1 | contig 22218 bp, 21 predicted proteins | sample CZODoug2_1_16fun_FD_122160 | JGI IMG/M metagenome (GOLD analysis project Ga0137412, IMG submission 122160) | Vadose zone soil fungal communities from Angelo Coast Range Reserve, California, USA - CZODoug2_1_16fungal (Hybrid Assembly) | ecosystem: Environmental > Terrestrial > Soil > Vadose zone... | reverse complement strand
ACCGGATCACGGAGGGAGCCGAGGAGATCCAAATCCGGCGGGTGGCGCAGCGGATGTTCAAGTTCGGCTCCAAGGCTAGCGATGCGCGCTCGCGCGAAGAGCCAAGGGCATGAGCGTGATCGATTCCTCCGCTCTCGCAGGCGTACTCGAGCCCATGCTTGGCGACGTCCGAATCGACGACCTACGGGTGCTGACCGGCGGGGCGAGCCGTGCTACGTGGGCGTTCACGGCAGTCAGCAATACCGGCGGGCGCGAGCTCATCCTCCGGATCGGGCCCCCCGACGAGATGCACGCGGGCATGGAACTCGAAGCGGCGGCGCTGACCAGGGCCGCGGTCAGCGGTGCTCCCGTACCGCACGTCCTGGTCGCCGACGATTCCGCGACCGCACTCGGGAATCCCTACCTCGTCTGCGATTTCATCGGCGGCGAGACCATCGTCCGCCGCATTCAGCGTGCACTGGACGACGCCTCCCGCGCGTCGCTGCTGACCGAATGTGCCGACGCACTCGCGGCGATCCACCACGCGGACCCGTCCGGCATCGGACTCAAGGCATCCGAGCCGCTCGATGAGTGGCACGCCCAGCTCGACGAGATGGGCGATACCACGGCAACGTTCGAATGGGCGTTCCGGTGGCTCGCCGCGAACCGCCCGCCAGCGTCACCGAATGTCTTGGTGCACGGCGACTTCCGGATGGGCAACCTCATCATCGACACCGATGCGGCGCCGGCCCGACTCGCGGCGGTGCTCGACTGGGAGCTCACCCACATGGGCGAGGTGTACGAGGACCTCGCCTGGTTCTGCATCAGGGCGTGGCGGTTCGGCGCACCTCGCGCGCTCGGCGCCGGTGGGCTCGGCTCCATCGAGGACTTTCTGCGTGCTTACGAGCGGGCATCCGGCAGCACACTGGACCGAGGCGCGATGCACTGGTGGCTGGTCCTGTCCACGCTGCGCTGGGGCGTCATCTGCCGGTACCAGGCCGAACGGCACCTGTCGGGCCAGACGCGGTCAGTCGAGCTGGCCGCCATCGGCAGGCGCGTCTGCGAGACCGAGTTCGACCTCCTGACCCTGTTGGAACTCGCGTCATGACCGGCCTGCACGGCAGACCCACCGCCGCCGAACTGGTCGCGGCCGTCGCCGAGTTCCTCGAGACCGACGTGCGGAACGGCACCAGGCCCAATGGTCGGCTCGCCGACGAAGGTTCAGTCCGCTTTCACGCCCGCGTCGCGGCCAACGTGCTGCGCACCGTCGAACGCGAACTGCTCGACGACACCGCCGCACCGGAACTGCTCGGCTACCCCGACGAGCGCGAACTCGCCGCGGCGATCCGCAGGGGTGAACTCGACGGCCGCGGCCCCGAACTCCTGCCGGTGCTCCGATCCCTCGTCCACCACCGACTGGCCGTCGCGCACCCCGGCTATGAGCACGAGTAGGCGCTCAGGTCCGCCTGGCTCGCGCCAACCACGCGGGTTCGTCCACCCTTGCGCCCACCGCCAGGCCAAGCGCTTCCGAGTGCGCCTCCCCCACCACGCCCCGGTAGGTCGTGGTGTCGAGCGCCTCGAGTTCCCAGCCGTCGGCGAACGCGGTGCGGATCTGCGCCTCGCTGACCTGTGGCCCGAAGCCACGGCCTGCGTCGGAAAGGGCGAGCACGTGCAAGTACCCGCCAGCCCGCAGGGCGGTGTGCAGGCTCGCGACGTAGCGGGCCCGGTCGGCGTCGCCGAAGATGTGGAACAGCGCACTGTCGACGATCGTGTCGTAGCCCGGCTCGGCCCCAAGGTTCATCGCGTCGGTCACCTCGAAGCGCGCGTCTACCCCCTTTGCCGCAGCGTTCGCGCGGGCCTGTTCGACCGCGCTCGGCGCGTAGTCGATGCCCAGTACGTCGTAGCCAAGGCGCGTCAACAAGATCGTGTGTTCACCGAGTCCACAGCCGGCATCGAGCATCCGCCCCCGCAACACCCCGGTCTGCTCGAGTCCGACGATCGCGGGCTGTGGCTCGCCGATCACCCAAGGCGCAGTGCGGTTTTCGTAGGCTTCGTTGAATCGTTCCCTAGGTGGTGTGCTCATGTGTTCCAGTGTGATACCTGAACTCGACTTGAGGTCAAGCAGAAATGGAGAACCCGTGAACGCGGACGTGTGCCTGGACGTGGCGAACCGGCTGTTCGGCGCCATCGAGCGCGGCGAGTACGAGACCGTCGACGACATGTGGGCCGATGACGTCACGGTCTGGCATACAGGAGACTCACAGGACGACGATCGCGTCCGGGCGCTGAAGGTGATCCGGTGGTTCATGAACGTCACGGCGACGCGGAGCTACGAGATCCTGGATCGCCAGTACTTCGACGGCGGATTCGTGCAGCAACACATCCTGCGCGCCAGCCGACCCGACGGCACATCGATCGAAATGCGGGTCTGCATCGTGATTAAGGTGGACACCGAGGGTCGGATCACCCGCGTCGACGAGTACTTCGACCCTGCCGACATGGCCCCGCTGCTGAGGAGCACGACATGACCACCGTTTCGGACCTGCTCGCCACCGCCAAGCCGGGAACCGCGTGGGTCCTGGATCCCGACCGCTCGACGGTGCGGGTCCGGAACAAGACGTTCTGGGGTGCGGTCCCCGTCAAGGGCACGTTCAGCGACGTCGAGGGCGAGGGCGAGATCACCGCGGCCAACACCATCGCCGGACACCTGCGGGTCGGCGCGGCATCGGTGTCCACCGGCATCGGAAAGCGCGATGATCACCTGAGGTCGGCCGACTTCTTCGAGGTCGAGAACCATCCCGTGATCAGCATCGACGTACACGGCGCGACGGTCACCGGAGAGGACACGCTTGACCTCGACGCCACCATCACCATCAAGCGGATCGAACGCCGACTCGTCCTGCCCGCCACAGTGAAGCTGCTCGGCGACGGCGTCGTCCGGATCACCACCAAGGCACAGATCAGCCGCAAGGATTTTGGCGTCGACGGCAATGTGGCGGGCATGATCCCGGACGCCACCCGGCTGGAAGGTGACGCCGTATTCACGCCGCGCGCCACGGACGCGCCGTAGCATCGGCTCCGTGCCCGACTCGCCCCTGCGGATCCTGGTTTACAGCAGCAACGCGCTGACCCGCGATCAGGTCCGATCGGCGCTCGGACGGCGGGTGCACCCCGATTTGCCCGAGCTGACCTACCTCGACGTCGCCACGGCCCCCGTCGTGATCAAGAATCTCGACGAGGGCGGCATCGACCTCGCGATCCTGGACGGGGAGGCGGCACCGACGGGCGGAATGGGGCTCGCCAAGCAGCTCAAGGACGAGATCGCCGAATGCCCGCCGATCCTGGTGCTGACGGGCCGCCCGGACGACGCCTGGCTGGCCTCTTGGTCACGCGCCGAGGCCGCCGTGCCGCACCCGATCGACCCCATCGCCCTTGGCGAGGCGGTAGCCACGCTGCTGCGCGCCGTCGTGCAGTAACCAGCACGAAATAGTCTGGGACGGTTCACTCTTCGCGTCGCACGCAGGCGAGGAATTTGACGCCCAGTGATCAAACTTGATCCTATCCAAAATACGGCGGGCCAACCGTTAACGTGACTAAGCTGTGGTTCAGCTCACATCGACAGCCAACGAGGGAGCCACACAGCGGCATGAACGTTTACGTACCAATCCTGGTGCTCGGGGCCATTGCGGCCGCGTTCGCCGTCGGTTCGGTCGGCATCGCCGTCCTCATCGGACCGCGGCGCTACAACCGGGCCAAGCTCGAGGCCTACGAATGCGGCATCGAACCGATGGCGCCGGGTTCCCCCGGTCACGAAACCACCGGCCAGCGATTCCCGGTCAAGTACTACCTCACCGCGATGTTGTTCATCGTGTTCGACATCGAGATCGTGTTCCTCTATCCGTGGGCCGTCTCGTTCGGCTCGCTCGGCCTGTTCGCGGTCGTCGAGATGTTGCTCTTCATGCTCACCGTGTTCGTCGCGTACGCCTATGTGTGGCGGCGCGGCGGATTGAGCTGGGACTGATCTAGATGGGTCTCGAAGAACGCTTGCCCGGCGGCATCCTGCTGTCGACGGTGGAGAAGGTGGCCGGCTACGTCCGCAAGGGATCGCTGTGGCCCGCGACGTTCGGCCTTGCATGCTGCGCCATCGAGATGATGGCCACTGCCGGACCGCGATTCGACATCGCCCGGTTCGGCATGGAGCGGTTCTCGGCGACGCCGCGGCAGGCCGATCTGATGATCGTCGCGGGGCGCGTCAGCCAGAAGATGGCGCCGGTGTTACGACAGGTCTACGACCAGATGGCCGAGCCCAAATGGGTTCTGGCGATGGGCGTCTGCGCATCCTCGGGTGGCATGTTCAACAACTACGCCGTCGTCCAGGGCGTTGACCACGTGGTCCCCGTGGACATCTACCTGCCCGGCTGTCCACCACGGCCGGAGATGCTGCTGAACGCGATCCTGATGCTGCACGCCAAGATCCAGGAGATGCCACTCGGGGTCAACCGCGCCGATGCCATCGCCGCCGCCGAGGAGGCGGCGCTCGCGTCGCGGCCCACCATCGAGTTCACGGGACTGCTGCGGTCATGAGCGAGGCGAACGGCACCCGCGACGGGGAGTCGCCCCAGCTGATCGGCGTGCGGCGGGGCAGCTTCGGCGTCGAGGGCAGCGGCGACACGTCCGGATACGGCAGGCTGATCCGCGACGTCGTGCTGCCCGGCAGTTCACCGCGACCCTATGGCGGATACTTCGACGAAGTGGTCGACAGGCTGATCACCGTGCTCGGCGAGGACGCCTTCAGCGCCGCCGTCGAACGCGTCGTGGTGTTCCGCGACGAGCTCACCCTCGAGGTGCGCCGCGAGCACCTGGTCGTCGTTGCGCAGGCATTGCGCGACGACGCAGCCTTGAGATTCGAACTGTGCCTTGGTGTCTCGGGAGTGCACTACCCCAGCGACGCCGACCGCGAACTGCACGCGGTCTACCCGCTGATGTCGATCACGCACAACCGGCGGATCCGCGTCGAGGTGGCCGCACCCGATGCGGATCCCCATGTGCCGTCGCTGTATTCGGTCTACCCCACCACGGACTGGCACGAGCGGGAGACCTACGACTTCTTCGGCATCGTGTTCGACGGGCACCCATCGCTGACCCGCATCGAGATGCCCGACGACTGGGTCGGCCATCCGCAACGCAAGGACTACCCGTTGGGCGGCATCCCCGTGGAGTACCACGGGGCGACGATCCCCCCGCCCGACGAGCGGAGGTCCTACAACTGATGACCCAACAAGACGTTCCCGAGACCGTGATCACGGTGGGCGGGGAAGACTGGGACGACGTCGTCAAGGCCGCAAGGGACAGCGGCGTCGCAGGCGAGCGCATCGTCGTCAACATGGGACCCCAGCACCCGTCCACGCACGGCGTGCTGCGGCTCATCCTCGAGATCGACGGCGAGACCATCACCGAGGCCCGCTGCGGAATCGGCTACCTGCACACCGGAATCGAGAAGAACCTCGAGTACCGCAACTGGACGCAGGGCGTCACGTTCGTCACGCGGATGGACTACCTGTCGCCGTTCTTCAACGAGACGGCGTATTGCCTCGGCGTCGAGAAGTTACTCGACGTGACCGACGACATCCCCGAGCGGGCCACCGTCATCCGGGTGATGCTGATGGAGCTCAACCGGATCTCCAGCCACCTCGTCGCCCTGGCGACAGGAGGCATGGAACTGGGCGCCATGTCGGCCATGTTCTTCGGCTTCCTCGGACGTGAACAAGTGCTTGCGGTGTTCGAGACCATCACCGGCCTTCGCATGAACCATGCCTACATCCGGCCAGGTGGGGTGGCCGTCGACCTGCCCGACGAGGCGATGCCGCAGCTCGAGGAGCTGCTGCGGACCATGCCCGACAAGCTCACCGATCTCGAGAACCTGCTCAACGAGAACTACATCTGGAAGGCCCGCACCGTCGGCGTCGGCTACCTGGATCTCACGGGCTGCATGGCGCTCGGCATCACCGGCCCGATCCTTCGCTCCACCGGACTGCCGCACGACCTGCGCCGCGCGCAGCCCTACTGCGGCTACGAGAACTACGAGTTCGACGTGATCACCACCGACGAGTGCGATGCCTACGGCCGCTACCTGATCCGGGTGCGGGAGATGCGGGAGTCGCTCAAGATCATCGAGCAGTGTGTCGATCGACTCAAGCCAGGACCGGTGATGCTCACCGACAAGAAACTCGCCTGGCCGGCCGACCTCAAACTCGGGCCCGACGGTCTCGGCAACTCGAACGAACACATCGCCAAGATCATGGGCGGCTCGATGGAAGCCCTGATCCATCACTTCAAACTGGTCACCGAGGGCATCCGGGTTCCGGCGGGGCAGGTGTACGTCGCGGTCGAGTCGCCGCGCGGCGAGCTCGGCGTGCACATGGTGTCCGACGGTGGCACGCGACCCTACCGCGTGCACTACCGCGACCCGTCGTTCACCAATCTTCAAGCCGTGGCGGCGATGTGCGAGGGCGGCATGGTCGCCGACGCGATCTCGGCGGTGGCGTCGATCGATCCGGTAATGGGCGGTGTTGACAGGTGAGCGCTTGCGCGAAGAGGAGATGGCACGAGTGACGGCGATCGAACTTCGCCTCGGGCCCCGGCCCGACGAACCGGGACCGCCCATCACCCGCGGGCCGCAGTCCTATCCCGCCGACGTGACGACCCGGCTCGCCGCCGATGCCGCCGCGATCATCGGCCGCTACCCCAGCCCACGGTCCGCCCTTCTGCCCATGCTGCATCTGGTGCAGGCCGAGGAGGGCTATCTCACTCCGGCCGGAATCGCCTTCTGCGCAGGGCAACTCGACCTCACCCCGGCCGAGGTCACCGCGGTCGCCACGTTCTATTCGATGTACCGGCGAACCCCAACGGGCGACTACCTGGTCGGGGTGTGCACCAACACGCTGTGCGCGGTCATGGGCGGCGACGCGATCCTCGAGGTGCTCGAAGAACACCTCGGCGTGCATGCCGGGCAGACCACCGAAGATGGCAAGGTCACCCTGGACCACGTCGAATGCAACGCCGCGTGCGACTACGCGCCCGTGGTGATGGTCAACTGGGAGTTCTTCGACAACCAGACACCCTCGTCGGCAAGGGATCTCGTCGACCAGTTGCGTGACGGCTGGCCGGTATCGCCCACCCGCGGCGCACCGCTGTGCACGTTCCGTGAGACGGCCCGCATCCTTGCCGGCTTCCCCGATCAACGGCCGGGTGCCAATGACGGCGCCGCCGGCGAGGCGACGCTGGCCGGACTCCGGGTGGCCCAAGAGCGCGGCATGGAGGCGCCATCGGTGGCCAATGCAAGTGCGGTGGCCGACGGACCCGACGACGAGCGGATCGCGAAGGAGTCGGCCCGTGACGAACCGGCGCCAGGACCGTCCGCGGACGTGCCGCCGAAGAATGGGGATCGGCCGTGACGCTCACCCCCGTGCTCAGCGCCTACTGGGACGATCCCGAATCCTGGACGCTGCAGACCTACCTGGACCACGACGGCTATCAGGCGCTGTCGACCGCGCTGGCGATGGACCCCGACGCGGTCATCGCGCTAGTGAAGGACTCCGGACTGCGCGGCCGCGGCGGCGCGGGCTTCCCCACCGGTCAGAAGTGGTCGTTCATCCCGCAGGGTCCGGACGGTGCTGGTGCCAAGCCGCACTATCTGGTGATCAACGCCGACGAGTCGGAACCCGGTACCTGCAAGGACATTCCGCTCATGATGGCCACGCCGCACGTGCTGGTCGAGGGCGCGATCATCGCGGCCTACGCCATCCGCGCCCGTCATGCGTTCATCTACGTGCGCGGCGAGGTGGTGCCGGTGCTGCGCCGGTTGCAGACCGCCGTCGACGAGGCCTACGCGGCCGGATACCTGGGCACCGACATTCGCGGCACGGGCTTCGACCTCGACCTGGTGGTGCACGCGGGCGCCGGCGCCTACATCTGCGGCGAGGAGACCGCGCTGCTCGACTCGCTGGAGGGCAGGCGAGGCCAGCCTCGGCTGCGGCCGCCATTCCCCGCCGTTGCTGGCTTGTACGCCTGCCCGACGGTGGTCAACAACGTGGAGTCGATCGCGAGTGTGCCCGCCGTAATGCGCGGCGGGGTCGAATGGTTCAAGTCGATGGGCTCGGAGAAGTCGCCGGGTTTCACGCTGTACTCGCTGTCCGGTCACGTCACCAGGCCCGGCCAGTACGAGGCGCCGTTGGGCATCACGCTGAACGAACTCCTCGACTACGCAGGCGGAGTGCGGGCAGGCCACCAGCTGAAGTTCTGGACACCCGGCGGGTCGTCCACCCCACTGCTGACGGCCGAACACCTCGACGTGCCATTGGATTACGAGAACATGGCCAAGGTCGGCTCGATGCTCGGCACCAAGGCGCTGCAGATCTTCGACGAGACCACATGCGTGGTGCGGGCGGTGCGCCGCTGGACCCAGTTCTACGCCCACGAGTCCTGCGGCAAGTGCACGCCGTGTCGCGAGGGCACGTACTGGCTGGCCCAGATCTACGAGCGCCTCGAGACCGGTCAGGCGGGTGAAGCCGATCTCGACAAGCTGCTCGACATCGCCGATGCGATCAACGGCAAGTCGTTCTGCGCGCTCGGCGACGGTGCGGCGAGCCCAATCCTCTCGTCGATCAAGTACTTCCGCGACGAGTACGTCGCACACCTTGACGGCGGGTGCCCGTTCGACCCGCACGCATCGATGCTCGCAGCGGAGGTGGCACTCACGTGACGATGGCGGAGAAGAAGACCGAACCGACGACGCCAAGTGCGCCGGACGTCGAGCTCGTCACGCTGACCATCGACGACCATCAGCTCAGCGTGCCCAAGGGCACCCTGGTGATCCGCGCGGCGGAGCTGATGGGCATCCAGATCCCCCGGTTCTGTGACCACCCACTGCTGGAACCGGTCGGCGCCTGCCGTCAGTGCCTCGTCGAGGTGGAGGGCCAACGCAAGCCGATGGCATCGTGCACCATCACGGTCACCCCCGACATGGTCGTCCGGACACAGCTGACCTCGGAGATCGCCGACAAGGCCCAGCACGGCGTGATGGAACTGCTGCTGATCAACCACCCGCTGGACTGTCCGGTGTGCGACAAGGGCGGCGAATGCCCGCTGCAGAACCAGGCGATGTCGAACGGCCAGGCCGACACCCGGTTCGACGACGTCAAGCGAACCTTCCCCAAGCCGATCAACCTGTCGTCGCAAGTGCTACTCGACAGGGAACGGTGCGTGTTGTGTGCGCGGTGCACGCGATTCTCGAATCAGATCGCCGGGGATCCCTTCATCGAACTGCTCGAACGCGGTGCGCTGCAACAGGTTGGCATCGCCACCGATACCCCGTTCGACTCCTACTTCTCCGGGAACACCGTTCAGGTCTGCCCGGTGGGAGCGCTGACCGGCACCGCCTACCGGTTCCGGGCGCGCCCGTTCGACCTGGTGTCCTCGCCAAGCGCGTGTGAGCACTGCGCCTCGGGTTGCGCTCAGCGCACCGATCATCGGCGCGGGAAGGTGCTGCGCCGCTTGGCCGGTGACGATCCCGAGGTCAACGAGGAGTGGAATTGCGACAAGGGGCGCTGGGCGTTCGCGTACCCCAAACAGGGTGACCGCATCGCCACTCCGCTGGTGCGCGAGGCCGACGGCAGCCAGCGCCCTGCGTCGTGGTCGGAGGCGGTGGCGATCGCCGTGCGCGGGCTCAGCGCGGCGGGCGGCCGCACTGGCGTGCTGGTAGGCGGCCGAGCGACGCTCGAAGACGCCTACGCCTACTCGAAGTTCACCCGGATCGTCCTGGGCACCAACGACATCGACTTCCGTAGCCGCGCACACTCGGCAGAGGAGGCGCAGTTCCTGGCTGCCGCGGTGGCCGGGCAGCAGATGTCGGTAACCTACGCCGACCTCGAGGCAGCACCCGCGGTGGTGCTCGCCGGGTTCGAGCCAGAGGAGGAGTCGCCGATCGTCTTCCTCCGGCTGCGCAAGGCATCCCGCAAGCACGGCCTGAAGGTCACCGCGATCGCGCCGTTCGCCACCCGCGGGCTGACGAAGATGGGCGGCACGCTCATCGCCACCGCACCGGGTGGCGAAGCGGCCGCCCTCGACGCCCTGCACGACGACGAGTCGTTGCGGCAACCGGGTGCGGTGATCCTGGTCGGCGAACGGCTGGCGACCGCAACGGGCGGCTACTCCGCGGCGCTGCGGTTGGCCCGCGCGACGGGGGCGCGGATCGGCTGGGTGCCGCGGCGCGCAGGCGACCGCGGTGCGCTGGAAGCCGGTGCGGCACCGAACCTTCTGCCCGGCGGCAGGCCCGTCGACGATCCCGACGCCCGTGCCGAAGTCGCCGCGGCGTGGCACGTCGACGAACTGCCTACCGCCCAAGGGCGCGATGCATCGAGCATCTTGGAGGCGGCCGCCGACGGCACGCTGGGCGCACTGCTGATCGGCGGCGTGGAACTCGACGACCTACCCGACCCTGCGGCGGCACTGGCCGCCCTGGACGGCGCGGGCGCCAAGCCGTTCGTGGTGAGCCTGGAACTGCGTCACAGCGCCGTCACCGACCGCGCGGACGTCGTCTTCCCCGTCGCCACCGTCACCGAGAAGGCGGGCACGTTCGTGAACTGGGAGGGTCGCTCCCGGCCGTTCGCCCCCGCGCTGCCACCGACTGCCACCTCGGATGCGCGGGTGCTCGCCGCGTTGGCCGAGGAGGTCGGCGTCGATCTGGGCCTCGGCGACGCCGCCGCAGTCCGCGACGAACTCGACAGACTGGGCACGTGGCAAGGCCCTCGGGCCGCGGATCCGGACGTATCCGGGCAGGCGCCTGCCGTCCCGGCTGCCGGTCAGGCCGTTCTCGCCGGTTGGCGAATGCTGCTGGACGCGGGCCGACTTCAGGACGGCGAGCCGCACCTTGCCGGCACGGCGCGGCCTTCGGTCGTCCGGCTGTCCCCGGCCACCGCCGCCGAGATCGGGGTGAGCGACGACGATCGGGTGACTGTCGGCAGTGGACATGGCGAAGTCACCTTGCCGCTGGAGATCACCGACATGCCCGACCGCGTGGTCTGGCTGCCGCTGAACTCGCACGGGTCGACGGTGGCCGCAACGCTGCGGGTCTCCGTCGGCGCCGTCGTCGACGTTCGAGGAGGTGACCAGAGGTGACCTATCCGGATCTGACCTCATTCGGCCACGACCCGTGGTGGCTGACGCTGGCGAAGGCGTTGGGCATCTTCGTGTTCCTCTTGTTGACCGTGTTGGTGGCGATCCTCGCCGAACGCAAAGTGCTCGGCTGGATGCAGTACCGCCCTGGGCCCAACCGGGTCGGACCGTGGGGGCTGCTGCAGAGCCTGGCCGACGGAATCAAGTTGGCGCTCAAGGAAGGCCTCATCCCGGCAGGCGTCGAGAAGCCGGTCTACCTGCTGGCGCCGATCATCTCGGTGATCCCCGCCATCATGGCCTTCGCCGTGATCCCGATGGGCGGCATGGTCAGCGTGTTCGGCCACCAGACTCCACTGCAACTGACCGATCTTCCGGTCGCCGTGCTGTACGTGCTCGCGGTCACGTCGATCGGCGTGTACGGAATCGTGTTGGCCGGCTGGGCATCCGGCTCCACCTACCCCCTGCTTGGCGGGCTGCGCTCCAGTGCGCAGGTGATCTCCTACGAGATCGCCATGGCCCTGAGCTTCGCCGCCGTGTTCCTGTACTCGGGCACCATGTCGACGTCGGAGATCATCGCCAAACAGCAGCACGTCTGGTACGTCGTCCTGCTGCTGCCCTCGTTTCTGATCTACGCGACGTCCATGGTCGGGGAAACCAACAGGGCGCCATTCGATCTCCCCGAGGCCGAGGGTGAACTGGTCGGTGGCTTCCACACCGAATATTCGTCGCTGGGCTTCGCCATCTTCATGCTCGCGGAGTACGTGAACATGACCACGGTGTCGGCGCTGGCCACCACGTTGTTCCTCGGCGGTTGGCAGGCGCCGTGGCCGTTGAGCCTCTGGGACGGCTTCAACACCGGGTGGTGGCCGCTGCTGTGGTTCATCGCCAAGGTGTGGGGATTCCTGTTCCTCTTCATGTGGCTGCGCGCCACCCTGCCCCGTCTGCGCTACGACCAATTCATGGCACTGGGCTGGAAGGTCCTGATCCCCATATCGCTTGGCTGGATCATGACCGTCGCGATCGTGCGCACATTCGAGGTCAAGGGTCACGAAGGCTGGGCGGTCCTGCTCAGCACGATCGGCGCCTTCGTGGCCGTGATCCTGCTCGCCTACATGTGGCGGACCCTACGACGCAGGCGCGCCCCCATCGACGTCATACCCGCCGCCGACTCGGGCGCCTTCCCGATCCCTCCGATCCCCGTGAAGGAGCCCACACGTGCCTAATTTCATCGACGCCATGGCCGGTTTCGGCGTGACGTTCAAGACGATGTTCAAGAAGCGCGTCACCGAGGAGTATCCGGAGAAACCAGGCGCGGTCGCGGCCCGGTACCACGGTCGTCACCAACTCAACCGGTACGACGACGGCCTGGAGAAGTGCATCGGCTGCGAGCTCTGCGCGTGGGCCTGCCCCGCGGACGCCATCTTCGTCGAGGGCGCCGACAACACCGAGGAGAAGCGATTCTCGCCCGGTGAGCGATACGGCCAGGTCTACCAAATCAATTACCTGCGCTGCATCGGGTGCGGGTTGTGCATCGAGGCGTGCCCCACCCGGGCGTTGACCATGACCAACGACTACGAGATGGCCGACGACAACCGCTCCGATCTCATCTATGGCAAGGACAAACTCCTCGCGCCCTTGTTGCAGAACATGCTGGCGCCCCCGCATGCCATGGCCGAGGGCAGTACCGACGAGGACTACTACCGCGGCAACATCACCGCCTCTGGTTTGGCCGGGCCCAAGGAAAAGACCCCTAAGGAATCGCTGAAATGACAGCCGATTTCACGGTGCTGGCCGCCGACATCGCATACCGGACCTCGACGGCCGAAGAGGTGACGTTCTGGGTGCTCGCCGTACTCGCCGTTCTCGGCGCGCTCGGCGTGGTAGCCGCACCCAAGGCGGTCTACTCCGCGGTCTTCCTGGCAGTCGTGATGATCATCCTCGCCGTGCTCTACATCGCGCAGGACGCACTGTTCCTAGGCATCGTGCAGGTGGTCGTCTACACCGGCGCGGTGATGATGCTGTTCCTGTTCGTCCTGATGCTGATCGGGGTGGACTCGGCGGACTCCCTCGTGGAAACCATTCGCGGACAACGCATCGCCGCCTGCGTTGCGGGTGCCGCGTTCGGCATCCTGCTCATCGGTGGCATCGGCAACGTGTCGGTCGCAGGCTTCGCCGGGCTGACCGAGGCGAACAGCGGCGGCAACGTGCAGGGTCTGGCGGCGCTGATCTTCACCCGCTACCTGTGGGCGTTCGAGCTGACCAGCGCGCTGCTGATCACTGCCGCCCTCGGCGCGATGCTGCTGGCCCACCGGGAGCGCTTCGACCGCCGAAAGACCCAGCGGGAACTTGCGATCGAGCGGTTCGCCCCCGGCGGGCACCCGACCCCGAGACCCAGCCCCGGCGTCTACGCCAGGCACAACGCCGTCGACATGGCGGCCCGACTTCCCGACGGCTCCGACGCCAACGATTCGGTGAGCGCGATCCTGCCGCACCGAAGCATGCGCGAGGAGTCATCGTCGAACGGCGCGGTCAAGAACGGAGCCCGATGAACCCCGACAACTACCTGTATCTGTCGGCCGCGCTGTTCACCATCGGCGCCGCCGGAGTGCTGTTGCGGCGCAACGCCATCGTGATGTTCATGTGCGTCGAGTTGATGCTCAACGCCGCCAACCTGGCGTTCGTCGCGTTCTCCCGCATGCACGGACACCTCGACGGTCAGGTGGTGGCGTTCTTCACCATGGTCGTCGCCGCGTGCGAGGTGGTGGTCGGTCTTGCCATCATCATGACCATCTTCCGAGCCAGGCGGTCGGCGTCGGTCGACGCGGCCAGCCTGCTGAAGCACTGATGGGGACGACTCCGGTGTGGCTGCTCATCCTGCTCCCGCTCGCGGGTGCGGCGGTCCTGTTGCTCGGCGGCCGGGCCACCGATGCGTGGGGTCACCTGCTGGGGTGCGCGACCGCACTGGCGTCCTTCGTCGTCGGCCTGGTGCTGTTCGTCGACCTGCTCAACCGAACCGTCGACGACAGGACGATTCACGAACGGCTGTTCTCCTGGGTCCCGGTGGCCGGCCTACAGGTCGACTTCGGCCTTCAACTGGACCAGCTGTCCGTCTGCTTCGTGCTGTTGATCACCGGTGTCGGCTCGCTGATCCATCTGTACTCGGTCGGCTACATGGCCGACGATCCCGACCGCAGAAGGTTCTTCGGCTACCTGAACCTGTTCGTCTCGGCGATGTTGCTTCTGGTGCTTGCCGACAACTATCTCGGGCTCTACGTCGGCTGGGAGGGCGTCGGCCTGGCGTCGTACCTGCTGATCGGCTTCTGGTCGCACAAGCCGTCGGCCGCGACGGCGGCGAAGAAGGCCTTCGTGGTCAACCGGGTCGGTGACATCGGCCTCGCACTCGCGCTGATGGTGATGTTCGCGAACGTCGGAACCGTGTCCTACGCGGGCGTCTTCGGTGCCGCCGACGAGATGTCGTCGGGCACACTCACCGCAATCGGATTGCTCCTGCTGCTCGCCGCGTGTGGCAAGTCCGCCCAGGTGCCGCTGCAGTCCTGGCTCGGCGACGCGATGGAGGGCCCCACGCCGGTGTCGGCGCTGATCCACGCGGCGACCATGGTCACCGCGGGCGTCTACCTGATCGTGCGGTCCGGGCCGGTGTACGACCTGGCCCCCAATGCCAGGGTCGGCGTCGTCATCGTCGGTGCGGTCACCTTGTTGTTCGGCGCGGTGGTCGGTTGCGCGAAGGACGACATCAAGAAGGCCCTCGCCGCGTCCACCATGTCGCAGATCGGGTACATGGTGCTGGCCGCCGGGCTGGGACCGGCCGGCTACGCCATAGCGATCATGCACCTGCTCACTCACGGGTTCTTCAAAGCCGGACTGTTCCTCGGCGCCGGTTCGGTGATGCACGGCATGAACGACGAAACCGACATGCGCAGGTACGGCGGGCTGCGCACCTACATGCCGATCACGTTCGTGACGTTCGGGCTCGGCTACCTCGCGATCATCGGCGTGCCACCGTTCGCGGGCTTCTTCTCCAAGGACGCCATCATCGAAACCGCTTTCGCCGCAGGCGGAGTCCGTGGCCTGTTGCTCGGCGGCGCGGCCCTGCTCGGCGCAGGCATCACCGCGTTCTACATGACGCGGGTGATGCTGATGACGTTCTTTGGGGAGAAGCGTTGGCGTGACAACGCGCATCCGCACGAGTCTCCACGCAGCATGACGTGGCCGATGATCGTGCTGGCGGTGGGATCGGTAGGCGCCGGTGGCCTGCTCGCCATCGGCGGCACCCTCGAGCACTGGCTCGAGCCGGTCGTTGGCGCACACGAGGTCGAACACTCGGTGCCGGTGTGGGTCATGACGACCATCACGCTGGCGGTGGTCGCGATCGGTGTCGGCATCGCCTACCGGATGTACGCGACCCGCCCGATACCCGAGACCGCGCCCGACGGGTCCGCGCTCACCGTGGCGGCCCGCAACGATCTCTACGGTGACGCGTTCAACGAAGACGTCCTGATGCGGCCGGGTCAGCTGCTCACCGCGGGCCTTGTCGAGATCGACGACGACGCCGTGGACGGGGCATCGCGTGGGCTGGCCGCGCTGATCAGGGACGCGTCGGAACGGTTGCGGCAGTTTCAAACCGGGTTCGCCCGCTCCTACGCGCTTTCGATGCTCGGCGGTGCCGCGCTGCTGATCGCGGCGGTCCTGGTTGCGAGGGTCTGGTGAGCGGCGTGCCGTGGTTGACCGTGCTGTGGGCCGTCCCGATGGCAGGGGCGGCACTGGTGATCCTGCTGCCCGCCGCCGCGCGGCACCTCGCGAAGTATCTCGCCCTTGGCCTCTCGGTGGCCGTGCTCGCCATAACGGTGGGGCTGGCGGTCGAATTCGACCCCGCCGGGGCGCAGTACCAGTTCGTCGAGAACCGCCAGTGGATCCCGTCGTTCGGCACCGGGTACATCCTCGGAATCGACGGCATCGCCCTGGCCCTGCTGGTGCTGACCGCCGTACTGGTACCGATCCTGATCATCGCAGGCTGGAACGACGGCGGCGACCAACCGCGTTCGACGCACACCTACCTCGCGCTGACGCTGGCCGTCGAAGGCATGGTGCTGATCTCGCTGGTCGCGCTCGACGTGCTGCTGTTCTACGTGTTCTTCGAAGCCATGCTGATCCCGTTGTACTTCCTGATCGGTGGCTTCGGCGGCGAGAACCGCAGCAAGGCGGCGGTGAAGTTCTTGCTGTACAACCTGTTCGGCGGGCTCATCATGCTGGCCGCCGTGATCGGACTGTACGTTGCGACCGCGAACAGTGCCGCGTTCAACGCGGGCACGTTCGACTTCAGGGCGATCGTCGCCGCGGTGGCGAACGGTCAGCTCGGCATCAACCCCGCAGTGCTCAACGCGCTGTTCCTCGGTTTCATGTTCGCGTTCGCGGTCAAGGCCCCGCTGTGGCCGTTCCACCGCTGGCTGCCCGATGCCGCCGTGGAGTCGACTCCCGCGACGGCGGTGTTGATGATGGCCGTCGTCGACAAGGTCGGCACGTTCGGCATGCTGCGCTACTGCCTGCAGTTGTTCCCCGACGCCTCGATGACGTTCCGCCCGTTGATCATCACGCTCGCGGTGATCGGCATCGTCTACGGCGCGATCGTGGCGATCGGCCAGACCGACGTCATGCGCCTCATCGCGTACACGTCGATCTCGCACTTCGGGTTCATCATCCTTGGCATCTTCGTGATGACCAGCCAAGGCCAGTCCGGGGCGACGCTCTACATGGTCAATCACGGCATCTCCACGGCGGCGCTGTTCCTGATCGCCGGATTCCTGGTGTCCCGCAGGGGAAGCCGGGCCATCGCCGACTTCGGCGGTGTGCAGAAGGTCGCGCCGATCCTGGCTGGCACGTTCCTGGTTGCCGGCCTCGCCACCCTGTCGCTGCCGGGTCTCGCGCCGTTCATCAGCGAGTTCCTGGTGCTCATCGGCACGTTCACCCGCTATCCCGCATTCGCGGTGTTCGCGGCGAGTGCCCTTGTACTGTCGGCCATCTACATCCTGTGGGCCTACCAACGGATGATGACGGGGCCGGTCAAGAGCGGCAACGAGAAGCTGAGTGATCTGGTACCCCGCGAGCTCGTCGCGGTGGTGCCACTGATCGCGATCCTGCTGGTGTTGGGGATATACCCGAAGCCCGCACTCGACCTGATCAACCCCGCCGTGAGCCACACGTTGACCACCATCGACCAACAGGACCCCGCGCCGCGGGTGGCGGAGGCACCGAAATGACCGTCACGCCACCGTCAGTCGAATACTGGCTGCTGTTGCCGATGCTGATCGTGTTCGGCGTCGCCGTCGTCGGCGTGCTCCTCGAGGCGTTCCTCCCCCGCGGCGCCCGTTACCGGGTGCAGCTGACGCTGGCCATCGGCGGTCAACTCGCCGCACTGGTCGCCGTGGTCAAGGCGTGGATGGACCTGCACTCGACAGAGGGTCAAACGGCTGTCGCCGGTGCCGTCGCCGTCGACAGGCCAGCGCTCTTCCTGCAGGGCACGCTGCTGTTGGTCGGCCTCCTCGGCACGTTGCTGATGGCCGAACGTCGCCTTCCCGCCGAGGTGGGCGCCGAGGTCGGCGCGGGCGGCCTTGACGCGTTCACCTCACAAGCCGCAGCGGTGCCCGGCAGCATCGCAGAGAAGATCGCGACGAAGACCGGTGTGGCACAGACGGAGATCTTCCCGCTGACCATGTTCGCGATCGGCGGCATGATGTTGTTCCCCGCCTCCGACGACCTGCTCACGATGTTCATCGCGCTCGAGGTGTTCTCGCTGCCGCTGTACCTGATGTGCGGCCTGGCACGGCGACGGCGGCTGCTGTCCCAAGAAGCCGCGATGAAGTACTTCCTGCTCGGCGCGTTCGCGTCGGCCTTCTTCCTATACGGCATCGCCCTGCTCTACGGCTACTCCGGCGGGCTGAGCCTGAGCGGGATCCGCGACGAAGTCGCCGCGAGTTCGGGCAACTCGTCGTTGGCGCTGATCGGCATGGCACTGTTGTCGGTGGGTCTGCTGTTCAAAGTCGGTGCGGTGCCGTTCCATTCGTGGATCCCCGACGTCTATCAGGGCGCCCCGACACCGATCACGGCGTTCATGGCGGCCGCCACCAAGATCGCGGCATTCGGCGCGACGCTGCGCATCTTCTACGTCGCACTTCCCGGACTCGAGGACGACTGGCGTCCCGTGATGTGGGCGGTCGCGATCCTCACCATGGTGGTCGGCACGGTGACCGCGGTGGCGCAGACAGACGTGAAGCGCATGCTGGCCTACTCCTCGGTGGCCCACACCGGGTTCATCCTGACCGGCGTCATCGCGCTCAACCCCGACGGTCTCTCGGCGACGTTGTTCTACCTGTTCGCCTACGGGTTCAGCACCCTCGGCGCCTTCGCCGTGGTGAGCCTGGTGCGCAACGCAGCCGGTGAGGAAGAGACCGACATGACCCGCTGGGCGGGGCTCGGACGGCGGCATCCCCTGGTGGGCGTGGTGTTCTCGCTCTTCCTGCTCGCCTTCGCCGGGATCCCGTTGACCAGCGGCTTCGTCGGGAAGTTCGCGGTGTTCAAGGCCGCCGCCGAGGGCGGTGCCGCACCCCTGGTGATCGTCGGCGTCATCGCCAGCGCCGTCGCCGCCTACTTCTACGTTCGGTTGATCGTGCTGATGTTCTTCACCGAACCGCCCGACGACCCGCCAACGGTCGTCGTGCCGAGCGCGTTGAGCACCGCGACCGTGACCGTGACCGCCGCCGTCACGCTGGCGCTCGGCGCCCTGCCGCAGCCGCTCCTCGACCTGGTCGATCACGCCGTCCAGTTCGTGCGCTAACGTGCGATCGTGACCGACGACGCGCTGGTGACCCGCACCGACAGGGGCGCGGTCCGGGTGCTGACGATGAACCGTCCCGCGGCCCGAAACGCGTTGAGCCGCGAGCTGATCAGGTCGTTGTACGCGGCCCTGAAGTCCGCCGACGCGGACGATTCGGTGCGTGCCGTCGTGCTCACCGGCACAGATCCTGCGTTCTGCGCTGGCGTCGACCTGAAGGAGGCCGCCCGCGACGGTCTGAAGTACTTCGCGGAGTTCAAGTCGAACAGCTGCATCAGCGCCGTCGCCGAGATGCGCACGCCGACGCTCGGCGCGATCAACGGTGCGACGTTCACCGGCGGCCTCGAGTTGGCGCTTGGCTGCGACTTCCTGATCGCCTCGGAGCGAGCGGTGTTCGCCGACACCCATGCGCGCGTGGGGATCCTGCCCGGCGGCGGGATGACCGCCCGACTCCCCCAGGTCGTCGGTGCCGCGATGGCGCGGCGCATGTCCATGACGGGCGAGGTGGTCGACGCCGTGCGCGCCGAGCGGATCGGGCTGGTCACCGAGGTCGTGGCCCACGACCGCCTACTCGATCGAGCCGTCGAACTCGCCAGTCAGGTCGCCGAGGTACCCAAGCCAACCATGTTGGGGCTCAAGGAGATCTACGTTACCGGCGCCGCAGCCGTCGTCGACCCGGCACTGGCAGCCGAGGACGCCATCGCAGGCGCCCAGGAGCACGACCTGGCTGGGCTGGAGCAACGCCGCCTCGACGTCATCCGCGCCAACAAGTCGCAGATCACTCGCTGACCGGCGCGCGCAGCGGGAACGGCTCGAACTCGTGGCCCGCCCAGATCGCCTGCGACACCTGCTCGGGATAACGCACGACCGTCGACTCGGCGCCGAAGACGCGGGTGAGTTGGTCCGTTGCGTCGTACGGCGGCCAGCCCGGATCGCCATTCGCGGCGAACGACCGCCAGGCTCGTCCCATGTCATCGGAGAGCGCAACGGCTAGTGGTGGCGGTGGCGTCCCGTAGAGCTCGGCACCGTACGGCGAGTCGAGGGTGCCGAACACGGCGGGGATCTCGACGGTGTGTGCTGCGCCGATCGGTGTTGCATCCCAGCAGAATTCGTAGAGATACGTGCGACCACCGGCAGCGGCGTGCGCCTTGGCCAGATGCAGGCTCGGCATCCGGTACACGAAGTCCGAGCAGACGATCTGGTACAGCTCGGCGTGATCGGCGCCGGGATGGGCTGCCCGGTAGTCGTCGGCGCCACTCGGCCGTGGCGGCAGCGTGCGCAAGGCCCGTTCCGACGCGGCTTCGGTGACGGTGCTCGGGCCGCCGGCCCCTGCGATGACGATGTTGTACTCGTCGCGGTTGTGCCCGATGATCAGCTCGACGTCTCGGGCCGCGCCTGCGGCCATCGCCCGCCACGGGCTTGCCGGCACGACGGTTCCGTCCACCACGGGCCCGAAGATCGCGCCGCGCACTGCCCGGCCGTATCCCCATCGATCCTCGCGCCCGAGTGCGGACGCCTCGACCTCCGTCGCGGCGTCGACCAAATCCTTCGCGGGCACCGCGGCGAGGTCGGAAAGCGTTGGGCGGCGCCCGACCTGGCCGGCGATCATGCCCGCGATGTCGCCGGCGAGATCGACCCCGAACATCACCGCGGGGACGCTCTCGGTGATGCCCCGGCGCATGAGCCCGACCGCTGGCGGGGCACACGCGAGCAGCGCCACGGATGCGGCACCCGCCGACTCGCCGAACACCGTGACGTTCCCCGGATCTCCGCCGAACGCGGCGATGTTCTCGTTGACCCAACGCAATCCGGCGATCTGGTCGAGCAATCCGCGATTGGGCGGGGCGCCGTCGATCAGCATGTAGCCCTCGACGCCGACGCGGTAGTTGATGCTGGCCACGATCACGCCACCGGCCGCGAGCCGGGCACCGTCGTATGCGGGGTCGTCGGCGGAGCCAGAGGTGAACCTGCCGCCGTGGATCCACACCATCACCGGCAATCCGATCGCCGAGGAACTGGGGGTCCAGACGTTCACGGTCAGCCACTCGTCGGTCGGCGTGACCAGCTCGGGCTGAGGTGGCGGCGGCCCGAATTCCAATGCGTCCCGCACGCCGTCCCACCCGTCGTGCGGCACCGGCGCGGCGAATCGCAGCGGGCCGACCGGTGGCTGTGCGTAAGGGATTCCGCGAAACACCCGAACGCCGTCCTGCTCCGAGCCACGCACCGTCCCTGCCCGCGTCGTGACGACCGGCATCAAGTCGCGGGCCTTCGCAGAATGAACTCCACCGTGCGCCTGCCGCTGAACTCCGGTCGCGGTCGCGTCGCCGCGTCGACCTGGTTGCGTGCTTGCTCTTCGACTGGCGTGTCGGGGTCGAGCACCGAAAGGTAGGCGGCGTGCGCCACTAGCGAGGCCACTGCATCCTCGATGTATCCGTCCACCACCTCACCGTGGGTGATGTCGGGGCCGCACTCGAAAAGCCATCGCGGCGGGTCGGTGAGTGAGTCATACGCCGCGGCAACGGCATTGGAGAACTCGATGTGATCGCGCTGGTTCGGCGCACCTGGCGCCCACTGTGCACCGCTGTAGATGGTCACGACCACCTCGGGCGCCAGTGCCGAGATGGTCTCGGCGATCTTGGCGCGCAGTGCTGGGGTATTGCGGATGTGGCTGTCGGGGAAGTCCCAGAACTGCACGTCGCTCACCCCGACGATGGCGGCCGAGCGCCGTTGTTCTCCTTCGCGCAGCGGGCCGGCTTCCTCTGCCGGCATGCCCTCGATGCCGACCTCACCGCGCGAGGCCAACGCGTAGTGCACGGTCTTGCCCGCCGCAGTCCACTTGGCGACCGCCGCCGAACACCCGTACTCGGGGTCGTCGGGATGCGGCACTAGGACGAGCGCCGTGCTCCAGTCGGCCGGAAACGGCTGTGGCGTCACCCGTTCCGGCATCACGCCGTGCACCACGATCGCCGCGGTCTGGTCGACCCACTCCTCGTCGAGTTCCTGGTCAGGCGCCAGTAGCAGACGGAGAAGCGTTGCGCCGCCGATGATCTCGATGAGCCGGCCGGCGTCGACGTCGGCGCTTATCTGTCCTCGGTGCACGGCATGCGCCAGTCGTGCACCCACCACGCCGAACACGCCGGTGAAGCGGCCCACCACCCGTGCATTCAGGTCGGCATCGTCCGCCATGTCGGCGATCAGCCCCGGCAGCGCCGCCCGCACCA
>Ga0137412_10000901_pt1 | contig 22223 bp, 23 predicted proteins | sample CZODoug2_1_16fun_FD_122160 | JGI IMG/M metagenome (GOLD analysis project Ga0137412, IMG submission 122160) | Vadose zone soil fungal communities from Angelo Coast Range Reserve, California, USA - CZODoug2_1_16fungal (Hybrid Assembly) | ecosystem: Environmental > Terrestrial > Soil > Vadose zone... | reverse complement strand
CCGCGGTACCCGAAGCGAGCTGCACCCCGTAAGGATGAAACTGGTCCGGGAGGCTAATTGCCTGCCCTATCGCACCGCACGAATTTCCGCGGAAACGCCGACTGACGCTTTATGAAAAGTCATGGAATGCGACATCGCCTATCCAATTACGCCCCGTTACTTGCCGTCACCCTGGCGGAGGGGAGCGGACGGCCGAAGAAATGATCCAATTCGATCCAGCTCCGCGTCCAAACCGCTGCGAAACGCGGCATCCCGCGGCGCTTTGCCGGCCGCGTAACCGAAAGAGCTTCGAAGCGCTCCGTCTGCGAGCGTGAGATTCCCCCAGCCAATCACTCGGTCGCGCCACAGTAAGGGCAGGGCGTAGTAGCCGAGCTTGCGCTTGGACGCGGGTGTGTAGGCCTCGAAGCGATAGACCCAGTCCCAGAAAATCGTGAAGCGGCGGCGGTCCCAAACGAGGGGATCGAAGGGCGTGACCAGCCGCACCTCATCATCGGGCCGCCAGCGTCTCGATGCCGGCGACTCGGCTGCCGGCCAGTACCAGTCGATGCCGTCCAGGCGCACGTGGACGAAGCGCCCCTTGGCGCGTGCCAGGGCGGCCGCGCGTTGCGGGATCCACTGCGGCACGCCGCGGCACAAGAGGCTCACGAGCTGGCCCAGGCTTGCCGCCGGCAAGGGCGCGTACTTGTGCATCACCACGTCGATCAGGGTGTCGAAGCGATCGCTCTCGGGCACGGGGATCGCCGGTGTCGAACCGGCCTCTGGGTAAGCGGGCTCGCGGACCGCATAGATGCGTGTTCCGCTCTCCCTGCGCGCGATCCTCAGCATCCCCCGATAGTGCATATCATCGAGCAGATCTGTGGTCGCGTTGGATGAGCCGCCGAACCAGTTGGTGATCTTGCCGTGCGCGAAGTGGGCGTCGACCACGCGGGGGTGCACGGCGCCGCGCTCCCGGATGAAATCGAGCACGGCTTGCGCTTTTTGCGAGCGCGACGCAGCCCACTCGGTCCTCGGAACACGCGGATGCATCATTCCGTGGTACGCGCGCGGCAGGAATCCATAGTTGACGAAGAAGTCTTCCTCGATGGGCAGCTTCGGATAGCGCAGCTCGAGATCGCCCGCATGGTAATCGACGACCCGATGGCGCAGCGTCAGGTCTTGCGCACGGGCGGGAGCACGGATCGGGTCCGCCTGCACGAAGCCGAGTTTGGCGATCGCCCTCCCAAGCGTGGTCGGCTTGAACAGCGAACGCGCGACGGCATAGCAGCGCAGATGATCGAGCGTGATTCGCATCTACGGTTCTGCGCGGCGCGGCCCGGCGATTGCCGCGGCTCCACTGATCGGCGCCGATCGCGGGCGGCGTGAATTCAGCGCCTCTTCCAGGCGTTGATCATGGCCGTAGATGTCGTCGAAGAAGAGGACATTGCCCTTCTCGGTGGCCAGGGCCGTGCCGTAGACGATGAACACGCGAATGCGATGCTTCAAGGTCACCGTCGTCGGACTCGAGCCGTTCATCGCGGCTTGTATTTTTTCACGCGTCCACTCGGGAGATTCGCGCAACACATACTGTGCGAGTCCCACCGGGTCGCTGACGCGCACGCAACCGTGGCTGAAATCGCGGCGCGATTCGCCGAACAGCGCCTGCGCCGGTGTGGAATGCAGGTAGACGTTGTACGGGTTCGGCAACATGAACTTGACCAGCCCCAGGGAGTTGTTTGGGCCCGGCTTCTGCCGCAGCCGCAAGACGCCCTTCGCAAGCAGCTCGACGTTCTCCGCCGTGTTGGCCATGACCACGGCGGCATCGCCGCTGCCGCGCACGATTTCCATTTGATGCTTCTCGATGCTTGCGGGATTGGTACGCGCTCCCGGGACGATCTCTTTCAACGCGATGCTGTACGGGACCTCCCAGTACGGACGAAAGACCAGGTAGCTCATGTCGGCGCTGAATACCGGCGTTTGCGTGGCCTCGAATGCCTTTCCGACGATGACGTCCATTTGGCGAATGAGTGCCTCGGAATCGGTGGTGGATTCGAACGCGAACAGGCGGAACTGAGGGATGTTGACGATGATGGGTGCGCTCACCAGTTCCGACGGCAGCCAGCGCCAGCGTTCCATGGTCAATTCGATTTGCAGGGCCCGCTCCCTGAGCGGTTTGGTGAGCTTTGCAAAAGTCGCCGGCCCGAGAGTGCCGTCGGTTTTTTCGCCGTGCCGGCTCTGGAAATGCTTGAGCGCGTCGACCAACGGCGGTGTCAGCGTTTGCAGCGGCACGGCGCTGGATGACGCGCTGGGCGCGGGTTCGCCGGCCGGCGGTGGGCCGTCCCCGAAGTCGCCGAGTGCGGTCAACAACCGCTGCAGCTGGGCGGCGCCTGCATACGGGTCGCCGGGTTTCAACGATTTTGCGGCGGCCGGCGACCCGGCGGCCGGCGACCCGGCTGCCGGCGCACCGGGTAAGGGCGGCAGCTCATTGATGCCCTCTTCACTCGCCAGCGCTCGATAGCGCGACAGTTGGCGCTTCAAGAGCGCGTAGTGGGTGAATTGCGGTTCGAGCGCATCGACGGCTAGGGCGACGTTCACGGCGGTCGCCAGGTGCGCGAGCATGGTCGGCATATCCAGTCTGATCCGTTCGACCGTCAGGTTGTGCCCCACCGCCGCGGGGTCGATGCGTCCGTAGTGCAGATCGGACAGGAACCGAATGCCCGCCAGCGACAAGCTCGCATCGAAAAGCGCCCACTGCTCCACGCTCGCATGCGGCGAGTCGATCAAGTCGACCAGTAGATACGCCAAGCGGTTGCCGGGGTAGTCCTCAGGATCCAACCCCCGGTCTTTGGCCTGGCGCAATTCCTGCAGAAGATTGATGGCGGCCGTGGTGGGCTTTGCGCCGTCGCTCCACAGCAAGCGGTAGCCGTTGGCTTCATATAATTTGGCGACACGCTCGCGGTCGATGAGCGCTGTCGCCCAGTCGAGGTACGCCGGGTTACCTTCGTCGATGATCTGCTTGAGCGCGTCTTCTGCGGGAGCCTGCTGGGGAGCTTGTGCCAGCGCCATCGTCGTGAAAAGGGCGGCAATGATGGCAACCGCCGCGGCTCGAACTCGCGGCACTACAGTACGTCGCGGCGGCATTTGTTAGTATTTCTGAGATGCATGGACATATCGCATGGCTCCCAATCCTGATGCTCGGCTTTTTGGCCGGCTGTTCGGCTGACACCGCCACCGTTCCGCAGCCGCTATCCGAAGGGCACTCCACGACGGACACGGGCGCACGGATTTACAATGGAAACTGCATCGCGTGCCATCAGCAAGACGCGCGCGGCATTCCAGGAGTGTATCCGAGCTTGGTCGGATCGCCAGTGGTTCTGGGCGATCCGAAAGATCTGACGCTGTGGGTCGTCAAGGGCCGGCGGCCGCCGTCCCTCCCCGCCGGGCGCTACCCGACGATGATGCTGCAATTCGGCTGGATGAAGGCTGAGGATGCGGCAGCGCTGTTCACCTACTTGCGCGCCAGTTTCGGCAACGCCGCCGCGCCGGTCGATCCGGCCACGGTGGCTCGGGCGTTGGGGGAGTAGCCGTGCACTCGTCGACGGGGGACTCTTCGATGTCGGCGCCGGCGACCGCGATTCACGCAATGGTCGATCGCTGCCGCGCGGCCGACTATCCTCCCATGGTCGCCAAGATGCGCTCGGGTTGGGTGGTCATGGGCGAGCGGCAGGTGTTTGCGGGCTATTGCCTTTTGTTGCCTGACCCGGTGGTGCCGCACCTCAACGCCATGACATCCGCGAGCCGCGCGCAGTTCCTATCCGATATGGCGCTGGTCGGCGACGCGGTCATGGCCGCCACATCGGCGCTGCGCATCAATTATGCGATGTTCGGCAACCTCGAGCCGGCATTGCATGCCCATGTATTTCCACGTTATGCGGACGAGCCGGCGGCGACGCGCACGGCCCAGCCGTGGGCGTTCGATTGGACCCAGGCGCCCGAATATTCGGATGCCGTGCATGGCGGCCTGAAGCGCCGTATCGCGGCATATTTCCAGGAGCCTGTCTGAGTATTCTGCGTGGCCGCGACCGCATCAGAGCCATCCGTCAGGGGGTGATACGCGCGGCGAGTTTGCGCGCGAGATCGCCGAGATCGGTCAGCGGCGCGGAACAAGTCATCCCCGTGCACAAATAAGCCGTGGTAACGGCCCCGCCTCGCTTGTCGGCAAGGGCCGCCGGAAGTCCCGAAGCTTCGTTGGGAATCGCGACTATCATGCGCGCCGGCGCGTACAGCGCGCCTAAGTTCCGTGCCCACATCTGGGCTTCGGCGGCGTTGCCGCGGATGATGAGAATCTGCATCGACGCCAAAAAATCCTCCAAGGCGTTCAACAAGCTCATGTGCGCTTGGGGAAACTCGAGCATCATCGGCCAGGCGGCTTTGAGCGTACGTTCCGCCGCATTCAAATAGCGCGGTTCGCCCAAGAGATACCCCATCCGGCACAGCACTGAGGCCGCGACGCCGTTGCCCGAGGGCACCGAGTCGTCGCTGAAAGTTTTGCTGCGATGGATGAGCTGCTCATGATCCGAGGCGGTGAAATAAAAACCTCCGTCGGAATCCTCGAACTTCGCCAGCAATACTTCGATGAGCGCTTGCGCGAATTCGAGATCGCTGCTGCGCCAGCGGCTCTGCAGCAGCTCCAGCAACGCGTCGGCCAGGAAGGCATAGTCATCGAGATAGGCGGGTAGATGCGCGCGGCCGTCCTTGTAGGTTGCCAGCAATCGACCATCACGCCAGAGCTTGTGACGGATGAAATCGACCGCCGCCGTGGCGGCCGCGGTGAGGTCGGGCCGCTGCAGCGCGCGGCCGGCGGCGGCAAGGCCCTTGATCGCCAAAGCGTTCCACGAGGTGAGGACCTTTTCATCTCGCGCCGGCCAAACTCGCAGGTTGCGCGCCGCCAGCAACTTGGCGCGCGCCGAGTCGATCGCCGCCGCCGGGGATTCACCGGCCGGTGCGATGCTCTCCAGGGACTCATGCGCATGCAAGTGCCAACGGCCTTCGAAGTTCGCATCCTGGTCCAGGCCGAACCGCCGGGCGAAAATCGCGTATTCAGCAGGCGTGAGCAGCGCCTGGATCTCGGTGCGGCTCCAGACGTAAAATTTTCCCTCGTGACCTTCGGAATCCGCGTCCAAGCTCGAGTAAAACCCGCCTTCGGGCGAGCGCATATCGCGCAAGATCCAGTCGGCCGTTTCGCGGGCGGTCCGCGCAAACACACCGTCGCCGGTTGCGACGCTCGCCGCGGCATAGGAATGGAGAAGCTGTCCATTGTCATACAGCATCTTCTCGAAGTGCGGAATCATCCAGGATTCATCGACCGAATAGCGCGAGAAGCCGCCGCCCAATTGGTCGAAGATCCCTCCCTCGGCCATGCGGGTCAAGGTGAGCGTCGCCATGAATAGCGCTTTCAGATCGGGCGATATCTCGCGCGATGTGCCATGCCAATGGCGCAGGCAGCGTTCGACGCTGCTCGGATGCGGAAACTTCGGCGCTCGACCGAAACCGCCGAAACGCGAGTCGAAGGATTCCTCCAGGACTCGTCGTGCCGCGAGCAGCGGCGATTCGTCGAGCAGGACTTCACCGGACGGCTTGCCCGGCGCGAGCCGTTCGAATGCCAGCGCCAGCTGCGCGTTCTGCTGCCGAATCTCGGCCGCGTGGCCGTTGAAGTACTCTGCCACGCGCCGCAGAAGGTCGCCGAAGCCGGGCATGCCATGGCGCGGTTCGTTCGGAAAATAAGTGCCGCCGAAAAATGGCTGCTGATCTTCGGGCGCCAGAAACATGGTCAACGGCCAACCGCCGGCGCGCTGCGTGATGAGCTGTTGAGCGACCTGATAGATTTTATCCAGGTCCGGGCGCTCTTCGCGGTCGACCTTGATGTTGACGAACAATTGATTCATCAGCGCCGCGATCGCGGGGTCTTCGAAAGACTCGTGCGCCATGACATGGCACCAGTGGCAGGCCGAGTAACCGACGGATAGCAGGATGGGCTTGTTTTCCCGCTTCGCCCGCTCGAGCGCTGCCTCGCCCCACGGATACCAATCGACGGGATTGTCCGCATGCTGCAATAAATACGGGCTCGTTTCCAGGCTGAGGCGATTGCGCTGCATCTTACAGGTCGCTGTCGGTTAGAATGCCGACCATTCTAACCGAAGTACTTCCCATGTCCGATCCCGGTACCGCGGCGCAAATGCCCGCCCTGCGCCTCAAGCGCAATGAAGATCGTCGTTTGCACGCCGGCCATCTCTGGGTCTTCAGCAACGAGGTCGATACGCAGCAGACGCCGCTGACCAAGTTCGGCGCCGGTGAGATCGCGCGGGTTTTGGCGCACAATGATCGGGCTCTGGGCCTGGCTTACGTCAACCCGAAATCGCTCATCAGCGCGCGCATGCTCGGCACGTGGAAAGTGCCCGATGCCGCATGGTTTGCCGCACGCATCCGCGTGGCGCTTGCGCTGCGTGAGCGCCTGTACCCCGAACCTTATTATCGCGTGGTGTACGGCGAGTCCGATGGGCTGCCCGGCTTGGTGGTCGACCGGTATGGGACGCAGTGCGTGGTGCAGATCGGCACGGCGGGCATGGAGCTGCTCAGGCCGCATATCCAGGACGCCGTCCTCGAGGTTCTCAAGTGCGATGCGCTGTTGTTCAAGAACGACAGCGGTGCACGCGAGATGGAAGGACTGCCGAGCTATGTCGAGATCGCCAAAGGTCAATTGGAGGAGCTTGGGCTGGTCATCGAGGACGGGCTCAAATTCAGTGCGCCGTTGGCCCTGGGGCAGAAAACCGGCTGGTTTTTCGATCAGTGCGCAAATCGGCGCGCCCTGTCCAAGTATGTGCGCAAGGGTGCGCGTGTCTTGGACGTGTTCAGCTATGTCGGTGCCTGGGCCGTGCGCGCCGCGAGGTCCGGAGCGTCCGAGGTCATCTGCGTGGACAGCTCTGCGCCGGCGCTGGAGTTGGCCGCGAAGAACGGCGAACGCAATGGCTTTACGATAGGGACTCGTAAAGGCGATGCCTTCGACGTGCTCGAGGAAATGGCCAAAGAGGGCGCCCGCTTCGATGTGGTGATCGTCGATCCGCCGGCGTTCGCCAAGCGCCGCAAGGATTTGCCCAAGGCGCTGGCAGCCTACAAGCGTTTGAATCAGTTGGCCATGCAGCTGCTCGCAAGCGACGGCATCCTGGTTTCCTGTTCGTGCTCCTATCATGTGAGCGCCGAGGATTTGCAGGATGCGATTGCCAAGGCGGCGCGCGCCACGGACAAGCATTTGCAAATTCTGGAATTGGGCGGGCAGGCGCCGGACCCTCCGGTGCACCCGGCGATACCGGAGACGCGCTATCTGAAAGCCTATTTCTGTCGTGTGACCGACGGTTTAAAGTAGAACGCATGCTGACCTATCCGCACATCGATCCCATTGCGATTTCCGTTGGGCCCTATTTCGGTATCGGACCGCTGCGCGTGCATTGGTACGGCATCATGTATCTCATCGGATTCGTCGCCGCTTGGTGGCTGGCTCGATACCGGGCGCGGCGGCCGGGATCGACGTGGACGGCGCTCGACATCGATGACCTCATCTTTTACTGCGCTATCGGAGTCATCGTCGGCGGTCGGGTAGGGTGGTGCATTTTTTACGGTCACGACGTCATCGCTGAAAACTGGCTGAACGTGTTTCACATTTGGGACGGCGGGATGTCGTTCCATGGAGGCATGACCGGCGTGCTGGTCGCCGCCATGATATTCGCCCGCGTGAAGCAAAAAAGAATTCCCGACGTATTCGATTTTCTCGCACCTCTGCCCGGCATCGGTTTGATGGCCGGCCGTCTCGGCAACTTCATCAACGGCGAGCTGTGGGGGAAACCGACGGATCTGCCCTGGGGCTTCGGCGTGCCCGACGCCGGTGGGGTGCTGGTGGCACGGCATCCATCCCAGCTTTATGAGGCGGGCCTCGAGGGCCTGGCGCTTTTCTTGATTCTCTGGTGGTACACGAGCAAACCGCGGCCGCGCTTGGCGCCGACGGGACTTTTTCTACTCTTGTACGGATGCGGGCGCTTTGCCGTAGAGTGGGTTCGGCTTCCCGATGCCAACATCGGCTACCTCGTCGGCGATTGGTTGACGATGGGCATGTTGTTGACCACCCCTATGATTCTCATTGGAGCGATCGTCATGATCTTTGCGTATCGCCGCAACCAAAAGAGCGGCAACCTGAGCGCCACCGGGGCCTGACGGTGCGGCAGTATCTCGATTTTCTGCGCCATATACGGCAGTCGGGCGCCCATAAAGAGGACCGTACCGGTACCGGGACCTTGAGCGTGTTCGGCTATCAGATGCGCTTCGACTTAGGCGAGGGATTCCCGCTGGTCACCACCAAGAAACTCCATCTGCGGTCGATCATTCACGAGCTTTTGTGGTTCCTGAAAGGCGACACGAACGTGAAGTACCTGCGCGACAATGCGGTGACCATCTGGGATGAATGGGCCGACGCGGAAGGCAACTTGGGCCCCGTTTACGGCAAACAGTGGCGCAGCTGGGCGACCCCGGACGGCCGCGAGATCGACCAACTTTCACGCATCGTCGATCAGCTGAGGACCAATCCCAACTCGCGCCGCCTCGTGGTCAGCGCCTGGAACGTCGGCGAACTGGACAAGATGGCTTTGCTGCCCTGCCACGCCTTGTTTCAGTTCTACGTCGCCGACGATCGATTGTCGTGCCAGTTATACCAGCGCAGCGCCGACGCATTGCTGGGGGTGCCGTTCAATATCGCATCCTACGCATTGCTCACGCACATGGTCGCGCAGCAGTGCGACCTGCGCGTGGGGGATTTCGTATGGACCGGGGGCGATTGCCATCTGTACTTGAATCACCTGGATCAGGCTGATTTGCAGCTGTCGCGCAATCCGTATCCGCTGCCGTCCCTGAGCATCCGACGCAAGCCGCCCAGCTTGTTCGATTATTCGTTTGACGATTTCGACATTCAGAATTATGAATATCATGCGGCGATCAAAGCGCCGATTGCCGTATAACGTTCGAGGTACAGGACCGTATGTTGAAGCGCGCCAGTCGCCAGCCCCTCTTCGAGGTGCGTCACTCTCCCATCCATGGCTATGGCGTATTCGCGCTGCGACGGATTCGCAAGGGAACGACGGTCACCGAGTACCTCGGCGATCGCGTCAGCCACGAAGTGGCGGACGCGCGCTACGAAGACAAGGATCCGAACGATAATCACACGTTCCTGTTCACGGTGGACTCCAAGACGGTGATCGACGGCGGCGTCGGCGGCAACGATGCACGCTACATCAACCATGGGTGCGATCCGAACTGCGAGAGTACGGCTCAGAACAAGCGTATTTACGTCGAGGCCATCCGCACGATACAGCCCGGCGAAGAACTGGCCTACGATTATCAAATTCAACGCGACCCCGAAGATCCGCCCGACGTGGACGTCATTTTTGCCTGCCGTTGCGGCGCGGCAAGGTGCCGGGGCAGCATGCTGGTAGCGCCGAAAAAACCGCGCAGGAAGACGGTGGCAAAGACCGCGAAGAAGCCCGCCAAGAAAGCCAAGAAGAAGTCTCGAGCGGCGGAGCGCGGGGCGCGGCGCTCCGCGGCACGGCGGGTCCCTGCATCGCGAAAGGCGCAGTCCGGACGCCCATGGGCGGGTGCGGTCACGCGTCGGACCCACGCCGAGAAACGCCGTGGCGCGGCACGCTGAAATCCCCTGCGGCTCTGCCGGCAGCGCGCGCGCGCTGCACGCCGGCCTGTTGGCCGATGGTATCGCCGTTGAGGACGGCTTTCTGCCTCAACCACGCGTTCGCGAGCTGATCGACTGCGTTGAACTTCGCCTTGCCCAAGGCGATTTTGGCGCCGCCCGCGTCGGCGCCGACCGGCGTTTGCAGCGGCGCGAGGACATTCGCGGCGATCGTACGTGTTGGATAGCCGCGCCGCTGTTCGCGGCAGAGCGGGCGCTATTGAGCGATCTCGAGCGGCTGCGGCTCGAGCTCAACCGCGAGGGATTTCTTGGTTTGTTCGATCTCGAACTGCATTATGCCTGGTATCCGCCCGGCGCCGGCTACGCGCGCCACGTCGATCAGCTGCACGGCCGGGACCAACGCAAAGTGTCGCTCATCCTGTATCTGAACGACGCGTGGACACCGGATGCCGGCGGGGAGCTGCGGATCTTCGATGGACATGAGGCGCGTGATATCGAACCCATTGCGGGGCGGCTCGTGTGTTTCCTGACGGCCGAGCGGGAACACGCGGTGCTGCCGACGCGGCAAGACCGCTTGAGCGTCGCCGGCTGGTTTCGGCGCCGAATCTAAGGTCGCGGAGTCGGGTATGAAAAAATTCTCTGAGCCGGCGCGCTCGCTCGACGTCGTGCTGGAAACCGATGTGTTGGTCGTCGGCAGCGGCCCGGGAGGCCTCGCGGCCGCGCTCGCCGCGGCGCGCGCCGGTGCACGCACCGCGCTCATCGATCGGAACGGCTGCTTCGGCGGCAATATCACCCAGGTCGGCGTCGAGGGCTTCGCCTGGTACCGGCACGCGGCCACGGTCGACTGCGAGGGCATCGGCATCGAGTTCGAGACTCGCGCCAAAGCCATGGGCGCGGCGATGCCGGAGCCTCAATCCTTAAGTCACGCGCTCGATGCCGAAATGTTCAAATACGTTGCCGACGTCCTGGTACAGGAGGCGGGCGTGCAACCCCTGCTGCATCGTCTGTGCGTCGCGCCCATCGTCGAGATGGGTGCCATCCGAGGAGTCATCGTTGAAAGCAAGGGCGGGCGAGAGGCCATTTTCGCGAAGCGGGTCATCGATGCGACCGGGGATGCCGATATCGCAAACCGGGCGGGGGCACCGGTGGCTAAAACGCCGAAAGAAGAAATGATGGCGGCATCGGTCATGTTCTCCATGAGCGGCGTGAACCGGCAGCGTTTCATCGAGCAGGTCAAGGCCGACCCGCAGACCTATGGAGACTGGACCGGCAACGGGGAGTGGGACGTCACGACCGCGGGAAAGGAAGACCACCTTTTCTCGCCGTTTCTGCGCAAACCTTTCAAGCAAGCGGTCGCTGCCGGCGTCATCCCGCCGAGCCTGAGCACCATTGCCGGGACCTGGGGCACCGTCACGGAGCAAGGCGATCTTACGTACCTTAACTTGATTCACCTGCCGAATATCGATGGCACGGATCCGAAGGACCTCACGGCCGGCGAGATCGAGGGCCGCCGACAAGCGATCCATGCGGTCGAGGCGCTGCGCCGCTTCATGCCCGGTTGCGAGGCTGCGAAGCTGCGCAACTTCGGCATGACGCTCGGGATCCGCGACACTCGCAAGATCGACGCACACTACAATCTCACCGCCCAGGACGTCAGAGAACAGGGACGCTTCGACGATTCGATTGGGATCTTTCCGGAATTCATCGATGGCTACGGCATCTTGATACTGCCGACGACCGGTCGTTATTTTCATGTTCCCTACCGCTCGCTGGTGCCGAAGGGCATCGGCAACCTGCTCGTCGCCGGACGCTGCATTGGCGGCGATAAGGTCTCCCATGCAGCGGTGCGCAACATGATGTGCTGCGCGGTCAGCGGTCAGGGCGCAGGGGCCGCCGCGGCCGTATCGATTCAGACCGGCCAGCCGTTCGAGGGCCTCGATGTGCGGGCCGTCCAGCGGGAACTCCTGCGCCAGGGCGCGCGAATTCACTGAGCCGGAGGATCCTGGCGTAACAAGCGTGAAACACACCTTGGCTATCATTCCGTCATGGCGGCCAAACGTTATGCATATTTGCCCGGGACAACCCGGACTGGTCGGATTCTTCGGCTGTGTGCGATCCGATATTTCCACGAAGCGCGGCGCGCAACTCTTTGATGATTGCGAATCGCATTGAACCCACCCGGCCCCGGGCGCGCTCAATGCCGCGGCGCGAGCGCAGCGTCTCGCAGCATGTCGCGCCAGGCATTGAGAAACTCCTCCGTCGGCTTTACGTCCAGGACGATTTCCACTCTGCTGTCGCGGCGATAGGCGCTGTCCTCACCGGACAAACCGCGGCCGTGGCTTTGAATGAGCCAGGAAGGGCCGGGACCGGTTCGCAGCACGGCTTTGAATCGCCGCAGCCACGCGTGGTAGGCGTCGAGCAGCCAGTTGGCCCGGGGCTCGATGATGACGCGTGAGAAGATCAGCTGTCGGGGCAGCGTCCAGGTGACCGCCCATAATCCCAGCTGGGTCAACTGTGTTTCACTGCCCGCAACACCGGCCAGCGCGAATTCCTGGGTAGTCGGCGGCGATGCGGCGTTTTCTCGAACGAGCGAGAAGCCCGGCGATCGCGAATAGCGCATCGTTGCCTCGGGTGGCAGCTCGCCGCCGCTGCAGCTGCCGAGATAGCGCTTCGCGGGGTATTGGGCCGCGGCGATTTCGGCGAACGACTGCCGCTCCGATTCCCCGGCAAGATCGGACTTCGACATGAGCAGTACGTCGGCGCATTGGATTTGCGACCACTCATTGGCGCTGCGCGCCTGCAAAATGCGGCTTGCGTCCAGCGCATCGACCAAACAGATGACGCTGTCGAGCGTGAGCGCCCGCTGCGCCTCCAATTGCTCCAATGTATCGACTATGTCGGCGGTATGTCCCGCGCCGCTCGGCTCGATGAGCAGGCGCGCGGGTTTTAGAACCTTGAGGATGTCTCGCATTTGTTTGCCGAACTCGAGTTCCCCCACGCAGCATAAGCACCCGCCGGCCACCAGACGTACGTCGTATTTGCCGCGCGCCGATTCGGCCACGCTCAGCGCATCGAGTCCCGCAGCGGTGAATTCATTGAGTATCACGACCCAAAATTCGTCCTCCGGTTTACGCGACATAAGCCAGCGAATGGCCGTGGTTTTCCCCGCGCCGAAACTGCCGGTGATGACATGTGCACATGTAGGATCGGTATTGGCCACCTTGGATTCCTTTGCGCTAGATTTGTGCGTTCCCGCTCCGGCGCGCTCGGCAATATGGCAGCGCGCACAGGGCGGACGGTCAGCGCGCGCGTTTTGCGGTGCTTGCGTGCGTGGCACGAATGTTGCTGTAATAAGATGGTGTATTATAACTGGAATACACCGTGGGAGCCCCAACGGTAATCATGTCCCGGCTCATCCAAGCATCGGTTGAAAAATATGCGCTTGCCGTCGCTCAAATTTCTCAAGACCTTCCAGGTCGCGGCCAAGCTGCAGAGCTTCAAAGCTGCCGCTGAGGAATTGTTCGTAACGCCTTCGGCGGTCAGCCATCAGATCAAGGCGCTGGAAGAGCAATTGGGCGTCGCGTTGTTCGAGCGCGGCGTGCGCACGCTGACGTTGACCGATGCCGGTGCGCATTATCTCGAGCATATCAACGATATTTTTGCAAAGCTCGAGAAGGTGACGGAACAGCTGCAGGTCCGCTACGGGCGCACCATCATCCGCCTGAACGTGCCGCCATTCTTCGCGAACGAGATGCTGCTGCCGCGCTTGTCGTCCTTTTCTCAAGCGCGGGAGGAGACGGACATTCGCATCGAGACGACCTTTTCCGCGCCCAAGACCCATCCGCCGGAAGCCGATCTGTCCATCGTCGTCGGGACGGGCCCCTGGGAGGGGCTCACGGTGCATCGGCTGTTCGCGCAAACTTTCATCGCCGCATGCTCGCCCGAATTCCTTCTCGAGAATCCCATCAATACCTACGCCGATCTCGACGGCCAGACTTTGTTGCTGCACGAAGAGCGGCGCGACGCCTGGGAACGCTGGGCGTTGGGATTGGGAATCCCGGCAATAAAACCCAATCGCTTGGTGCGTCTCGACACCATGTCGGCCGTGGTTCTGGCGGCGGAACAAGGCGTCGGCGTGGCATTGGTGCCGTCGCGCCTCAGCGCCGACCGCTTCGTCGCGGGCGGGCTCGTAAAACTGTTCGATGCGGAATTGACGACAAATGAGAACTACGTCCTATTGCATCGACCCGAGGATAGGGCTCGCGAGGACCTGCAGGAACTGACGCAGTGGATATTGACCAGCTGCCGCGTCGCCTGAGCGCCGCATTGAACACATGAGAAAAACTTCACGGCTCGTAAATTTTTCTCGTTTGTCAGTGCGTTGACCCGTCCGTATCTTGATCCTGGGGCGTTGGTATTTTTGACCTTCAAGGAATACCACCATGATCACTCGCAAAATTGCACTCGCGGTCGTCACGATCGCCGCCCTGTCCCCCGCCATCTCCAATGCGTCGCCTGAGAAAGTTTCCGTCAAGGCATGCGCAAGCGCCTTCGCCAGCAGCATCGCCGCCCCCGGCACCAGCGCGCCCGGCTACAAGCTTGCCTATCGCGGCAGCTTTGGCAGCACGGTCTCCGACTTCTATCCGACCGACTTCACCTTCACCCTCGAAGCTCATGATCCGAAGACCGGCCTCGCGATTGCCCGTGCGGTTTGCTCCACGAATTCTCGCGGCACGGTGACCGCAATTTCCGCCGTTCCGCTGGATGCGAAGGCGACGCTGGCAGCGCGGAACTAAGCGGCTTCGGTATGCTTGATGGTTGATTGAACGCCGCCGAATGAACGGCGGCTGGCGGGCTCATGGCCGCGGGCGTATAAGGGGGCGGCTGTGCACACATCCGCCCTCGAATTGGTTCTCGCCGTCGCCGAGAACGACGTCATCGGCCGCGGCAACCAGTTGCCGTGGCGCTTGTCGTCGGACTTGCAGCGCTTTAAAGCATTGACGCTCGGCAAGCACATTCTCATGGGACGCAAGACCTACGAGTCGATCGGCAAGGCATTGCCCGGGCGTACCAATCTGGTACTGACTCGATCAGCTGATTTCCATGCCGCCGATTGCACCGTCGTCGGCACCCTCGACGACGCGCGCGGCGCGGCGGGCGGCGAATCCGCACTCATGGTGATCGGCGGCGCGGAGGTCTACCGTCAGTGCCTGGACTTCGCGACCCGCATCCATCTCACGTTGGTGCACGCCCGCGTGGAGGACGGCGATACCTTTTTCGCAGGCTGGCGCGGTGCCGACTGGAGTGAATCGTCTCGCGAGCGTCACGAGGCGGATGAAAAGAATGACTTCGACTACAGCTTCGTCACGCTGGAGCGCCGTCTCCAGAGATCGGGGACAGCTCGCGGTTGATTTCCAGGGTTGCCCGCTCATAGTCGATATCCTGCAGTGTTTCAGCATCCGCGGTAAGTTCGGAAAGCAGACGGGCCTGAACCAGGCCGCGCTGCTGCGCGGTCAGATATGAAATCTCATGGTGAAACATCACCATCGAGTAGCGAGGAATGAAGCGCTGCGGATGACGCCGTTCGAGTTCCAAGGCAAGCGTCTGCTGCAGCCGGAATTTCGGATCGACGACGCGTTCGCGCATCTCAAAATAATTCTCCAGCGCCATGGCGGCTATGGCATCCGTATTCGGCTTGCGCGAGGCGAAGAACTCCTCGAACGCGGATTCCCACGACGTCGTCCGTTCCACGCACGCGTCGAATGCCAGACAGTCCTCGAAGCAGCAATTCATGCCCTGGCCGTGAAACGGCACGATCGCATGCGCGGCATCGCCGATGAGTGCGGCCATGCCCTGCGCATTCCATTTGTCCGCATAGACCGTGCCCAAGAACCCGGTCGGATGCCGTTGGAATTCCGTTACGCAATGCGGCATCAATCCATAGACGTCGGGAAATTCCGTGTGAAGAAACCGCTCGATTGCCGCCGGCGAGGCGAGTGTCTCAAAACTCACGGCGCCGCGCTTCGGCAAGAATAGCGTCGCCGTGAAGCTACCGTCGGCGTTCGGCAATGCGATGAGCATGAAATTTCCCCGCGGCCAAATGTGCAGCGCGTCGTGCGCCATGCGGTAGTTGCCCTGCGGACCCGCGGGTATCGACAATTCCTTGTAGCCATGCTCGAGATCGGCCTCGTCGGCCGCGATGAGTCCCAACGCGGCCATGCGACGGCGCGTCAGGGAGCCGGCCCCATCGGTGGCCAACAGCGGATGCATCGGAACGTTCAACAGCTGGCCGCGACGGATATCGCGCAGCTGCGCGGTGCCGCTCTCGAAGTCGACGTCCTCCAGCCGATGTTCGAACTTGACCTCGGCGTGCCGGCCGATCGCCACATCCAATAAGGCTTGATTGAGGCGATGCCGGGAAATGGAATAGATGACTTCACTCGGTCGCTGACCGTAGAGCTGCAGCGACTGGGTTCCATCCTGCTGATGAATGAGGCGCCCGCGCATGGGCACCAAGGTTGCGGCGATGGCGTCCCACACGCCCGCCGACTTGAGAGCGTGGATGCCGCGATCGGCCAAGGCGAGGTTGATGGATCTGCCGGATTCACCTGGGTCGCTTCTGGGATCGGTGCGGCTTTCGTAAAGAGTGACTTGCAGGCCGCGGCGCCGCAATAAAATGGCGAGCAGCGCACCGCCGGGCCCGGCGCCTACAATGTTCACGGAACCGCGGTTAGTCATCGCGCCTGCCGGTTCACGGCCTTATGGCACGGCTCAGGGAATCAGCAGCGGCAAACACGTCGCTGTAAGAGTTGTACAGCGGCGCGGGCGCCAAGCGCACAATGTCCGGTTCGCGCCAGTCGCCGAGCACGCCTGCCGCGGTCAAGCGCTCATGACAGCGTTTGGCTTCGTGCGGCGGCCTGGCGATACGCAAGCTCAATTGGCAGCCGCGATCATCGATGCCGGCGGGCGTGATGATTTCGACCGACTCCGGCAGCAGGCCCTCGACCAGCCGCTGCAAGAAGCCGGTCAGTAGAATCGATTTCTCCCGCAGCCGGCTGATCTCGGCGCGTTTGAAAATGTCGAGCGACGCGAGCAGCGGGGCCGTGGACAGGATCGGAGGATTGCTGATCTGCCATCCTTCGGCTCCCGCAATGGGCGAGAAGTCGGGTCCCATCTCGAAGCGCGTCGCCTTGTCCTGTCCCCACCAGCCGGCGAAGCGGGGCAGCTGTGTGGAGCGCGCGTGGCGTTCGTGGACGAAACAGCCGCCGACCGCGCCCGGTCCGGCGTTGAGATACTTGTAACTGCACCATACCGCGAAGTCCGCATTCCAGTCGTGCAGAGTGAGCGGCACATTGCCGACGGCATGCGCCAGGTCCAGTCCCACATTCGCGCCGACGCTGCGCGCGAGGGCAATGAGCGGTGCCAGATCCAAGCGTTGACCGGTCAAATATTGAACGCCGGGCAATAGAACCAGCGCGAGGCGCGCACCTTCGCGCTCGATGCTGGCGGCGAGATCCTCGGTTCGAAGATGGCGCTCGCCGGGGCGCGGTTGAACCTCGATCAAATGTTCCGCGGCGCGGAGGCCGTGAAATTCGAGCTGCGAAACGATGGCATATCGATCCGACGGAAATGCCGATTTTTCCATCAGCACCCGATTCCGCGCGGCGCTGGGCCTGAAGAAAGAGACCATCATCAAATGCAGATTCACCGTCAGCGAATTCATGGCGACCACCTCGGTCGCGCTTGCGCCGACCAGGTCCGCGAGCGGCGCCGCGAGCCTTTCGTGGTAGCCGATCCACGGGCGTTTCGCCTCGTGGTGACCCAGTACGCCCAAGCGCCGCCAATCGGCCAATTCCTCTTCGACATATTGCGCGGTGGATTTGGCCTGCAAGCCCAGGGAATGACCGCAGAGATACACCATCTTGCGGCCGTTCGCATCGTACGGATGATGAAATTCCGCGGCGTGGGCCGCCAAGGCGTCGCGCGCGTCCAAGGCCAGAGCGGCGGCCGCGTTGAGTTCGGGATGCTTCAGGTTGGTTCCGCCATGACCGTGCCGCAGGCACCGCAAGTGCGGTGTTGGACGCTCGAATAAAATCGCGAGAAAATGCCGGGCAGTTCCGTTTCAATATTGCGCACGGCAACGCGCTCCAAGTACAAGCGATGCCCGCAATTGTCGCAGTACCAGGAAAAGCCATCCAATTCATCCGGGCCGCGGCGGCGCTCCACCACGATCCCTATGCTCTCGGCGGGGCGCTGCGGCGAGTGCGGCACCTCGGGCGGCAACAAAAACACCTCGCCCTCGTGAATCGGCACGTCGGTCAATCGCCCCTCCTGGAGGATTCGAAGCACCATATTGCCTTCGATCTGCAGGAACATCTCTTCCCCTGGATCGTGATGAAAATCCTTGCGCGAATTGGGGCCGCCGACGGCCATGACGATGAAGCCGCTGTCCTGAAACAGCAATTTGTTGCCCACCGGGGGCTTGAGCAGGTGGCGATTCTGGTCGATCCACAGCCGCAGGTTGAATGGCGCCGATAGTTGCATCCGCGGATTATAACCGGGCGGTGAAACTTCGCCGATACGGCCACGGTCCAAATCTGGGAGGAGGATTGGATATGCGGGGTGCGTCGGCCGGAGCCGCAGTTTGCTGGGGCGTGACATTCATGGCATCGCATGCGGGTGCCGCGGAGCTGGCCGCGCCTCGGCCGGCGCCGGAACAGACCGTGGGAAATCCCGTGGCGGCGGTCTGGAAGGAGACGCACATCGATTTCGTCTACATGGGCCGCACGGTGCGCTACTCCTGCGACGGCTTGCGCGACAAAGTGCGTGCCTTGCTGCTCGACCTCGGAGCGCGGCGCGATCTGAAGATCGCAGCGGTCGGTTGCGACGCGGACCGCCTACACACCAACTCGCCGAACACCAGTCTCAGCTTAACTTTTTCCGCGCCGGCGCTGCCGAATCCCACGGCGAAACCGCTGCACGAGGGCGATCTGGCGGCGACCGATGCGCGCTTCGAGACGTTCACCATTACCAGCGACGCGTTTCGCAACTTAGGGGTGGGCGATTGCGAGTTGGTCGAAGAGTTCACGCAGCAGATCTTGTCGAAATTGGTGACGCGTGATTTGAAACACGACATTACGTGCGTGCCCTACCAACTGAGCGGCAGCCGTTTCTTGGTGAAGGGCGAGATCCTACGGCCCCTGCCGCCGGCGGAACAGGCGGCCGGCCAGCAAAAGGCAGCCGGCCCGCAAAGGGTCTACCCGCCGGCAAAAGACTAGCAGCCGGTCTCAGGGGGCTCAGGGCGCCCTCAACGCCCTGCATCCGATCTGGACGGGTTTCGCATCCGGGGTATCGAGCCGCAGTGCCGTGAGGCACCCGCCCCAGACGCATCCGGTATCCAGGCTCACCACATCCGGATTGCTGAGGAATCCCAACGTAGACCAGTGGCCGAACACCATGCGCGGCCCACGCCAGCGAGCGTCGGCCGCCTCGAACCAGGGTATCAGAGACTTCGACTGCGGCTTTTTCGGCGAACCCTTGGCGCGCAATGCCAGGCGGCCATCGGCGTCAACGTAGCGCAATCGCGTGTAGCAATTGACGATGAAGCGCAAGCGCTCTGCGCCGGCGAGGCTGTCGTTCCATCGGTCCGGATCATCACCGTACATTTGCTCGAACACGCGCTTCGGGTTCTGCCGCAAGGCGTGTTCGAATTCACGTGCGCAGGAGCGGGCGGTGGCAATATCCCATTGCGGAGCCAGCCCGGCATGCAGCAAGCACAGATTGAGCGCGTGATCTTCGTGCAGCAGCGGCCGATTGACGAGCCATTCCAGCAGAGTGTCGCGGTCGTGAGCGGCCAGAATCTCGTCGAGCGTATCGTCGCTGCGCAGACGCGCTTGGCCAAAAGCGACCGCCAACAAATGCAGGTCGTGGTTTCCGAGCGTGACCGTGGCGGCGTCTCCCAGAGCGCGAATCCGCCGCAGCGCGCGCAGCGATTCGGGTCCGCGGTTGACGAGGTCGCCGACGAACCAGAGCCGGTCGCGGTCCACTGAAAAATGGACGGCTTTCAGTAAGGAGCCGAGCTCCGAGTCGCAGCCCTGGATATCGCCGATTGCGTAGAGCGCCATCAGCCGCGCTGCGCCTTCAGTGAAGCACTCCCGGCATCGCCAGCCGGAAGGGTGCGATCGGCGCGTCGAATTGCTGCCCGTCGTCCGCCATCATCTGATAGCTGCCCTGCATGGTGCCGACGGGAGTCTCTATGACCGCACCGCTGGAGTAGCGAAATCCCTGGCCCGGTTTGAGGTAGGGCTGCTCGCCGACGACGCCGTCGCCGCGCGTCTCTTTCACGTTGCCGTTCGCGTCGGTGATGATCCAGTGACGCGTAAGCAGGCGTGCCGGAATCTGGCCCTCGTTGCGTATGGTGATGGTGTATGAGAATACGAAGCGCTTGTCGCGCGGATCCGACTGTTCCTCGATATAAGAGGTCTCGACCTCGACACGAATTCTCGGGCCGGTCGGCGGCTCAGATGTCTCCATGCGCCGCTACCTCAAGCGTACTGCCAGCACGTCGCAACGCGCCGCGTGCAGAACCGCGTCTTCCATAAAGTTGACGAGAATTGCGAGGCCGTGGCGCTCATGGCTGCCGACCACGATCAAATCCGCGCCTTCTTCCTTGGCGACGCGCAGGATTTCCGCCTTGGTATTGCCGGCTTCGACCCGTAAAGTCGCGCCCTCGAGGCCGAGCCGTGCCGCCAATTCGCCCAACCTTTCATGTGACCGCTTGATCAGTTCCTCTTCGATCTGCATGGTAGGCATCAGGGATTCGCCCATGGGTTCGACCGGAATGAACTCGACCACATGCAGCGCGACGATTCTCGCCTTCGAATAGGCGGCAAGATCTCGTCCGGCGATGGCAACCTGCTCGCTGTCATCGGACAAATCCAACAGCACCAATAGCTTTTGATATGCGGGCATGGGTCCCGAGTATAACGGAGTGTGCGGCCGCTCAAGCGTTTTGTGGTGCCGCGCCGTGCAGGCGGCAGTAGTGCGCGGCGAGCAACCCGAATTGCGCCGGTGCCAGTGTTTCCGGCCGCAGGCCAGGATCGATGCCGCAGGCTTCGATATCCGTAGAGGTGAGCAGACCCTTCAGGCCGTTGCGCAAGGTCTTTCGACGGTGCGAGAAAGCGGCCGTCACCAGTTTGCGCAGCACACCATCGTCGCCGATGTCGAATCGCGGCCCGTGGGTCGGCCGCAGCCGCACGATCGCGGACCATACCTTGGGGCGCGGTTGAAAGGCGCCGGGGCCTACATCGAACAGCGCCTCGACCTCGGCATAGGCGGCAAGCATCACCGTCAGTCTCCCATAGTCCTTGCCGCCGGGCTGCGCGGCCATGCGCTCCACCACCTCTTTTTGCAGCATGAAATGCATGTCGCCAATGGCGGTGCGCTGATTCAAAAGCCTAAACAGCAACGGAGTGGAAATGTTGTAGGGGAGATTGCCCACGATGCGCAGCGGCGTTCCGCCGCCGCGCAAGGCGATGAAGTCCGTATCGAGGACATTCTCGACGTGAATGCGCAGGTGCGCGTGGCCCCGGGAATCCGCCGCCAGCGAGTGCGCGAGATCGCGGTCGATCTCGATCACGTCCATGTTCTTGGCGCGCGCCAATAGACTCCAGGTCAGAGCGCCTCGGCCGGGCCCTACTTCGACGAGGCGCTCGCCGACAACCGGTGCCACCGCCTCGACGATACGGCGAATGATCCCGGGGTCGTGAAGGAAATGCTGACCGAAACGCTTACGGACCTGCATGAGCGCTGGTGAGGGTTACGGCGAGCGCCAGCGCCGCACGCAGGCTTCCCACGTCCGCCTTGCCGGTGCGCGCCAGCGCCAAGGCTGTGCCGTGATCGACGCTGGTGCGCAATATGGGAAGGCCCAGCGTCATGTTCACGGCATTGCCAAAGCCCACGTGCTTCAGCACGGGAAGCCCCTGATCGTGGTACATCGCCACCACGACATCGGCCTGCGCGAGAAATTGCGGCGCGAATGCCGTATCGGCCGGAATCGGGCCACGCAGGTTCAACCCCTCGCCTTGCAAACGGCGCAGCACCGGTTCGATCACATCGATTTCTTCGCGGCCCAGGTGACCGGATTCGCCGGCGTGCGGATTCAGTCCCAAGACGCTGATGCGGGGTGCGGCCAGCCCGAAATGCCGTTCCAAGTCCATGTGCACGATGCGCAGGGTCGCCAACAGCCGCTCCTGAGTGATCGCACGCGGGACATCGGCAAGTGCCAAGTGAGTCGTGACCAGCGCGACGCGCAATTCGCCGCTCAACAACATCATGACCGGCAGGGCGGAGCGAGTTCTGGCGGCCAGGTATTCGGTATGACCCGTGAACGCGAAGCCTGCGTCCATGAGGGTGCTCTTCAGCACCGGTGCGGTCACCATCGCCGCGAACTCGCCATTCATGCAGACGTCGCAGGCGCGATCCAGCATCTTGATGACATAAGCCG
>Ga0137412_10000900_pt1 | contig 22223 bp, 20 predicted proteins | sample CZODoug2_1_16fun_FD_122160 | JGI IMG/M metagenome (GOLD analysis project Ga0137412, IMG submission 122160) | Vadose zone soil fungal communities from Angelo Coast Range Reserve, California, USA - CZODoug2_1_16fungal (Hybrid Assembly) | ecosystem: Environmental > Terrestrial > Soil > Vadose zone... | reverse complement strand
GGTCTGCGTCGTCAGCAGCCGGTCGCCCAGCACGTTGACGGTGAGCTTGCCGGCGGTGCGCGCATTGACCGACACCACCATGGTGTCGCCGGACTGGTATTCCGGCTTGTCGATCGAGGTTTCCAACAAGTCCGGCGTATCGGCGCTACCATCGGAATACCAGCCGACGTCGAACTGCACCGAGGTAATGGGACCATCTGCCTCGGCCGACTTGACGTCGAGGCGGTAGCGGCCGGGCTGCGGCGACAGCGTGATCCGCGACGGCTTGTCGGCCGCGATCGTCAGATCGCCGTCCGAGATGCGCGTGGTCGATTTGACCGGCTCGTATTCCCAATAGGAATTCTGCCGGTACCATTGATAGCGGGATTCCAGTTTCAACAATTCGTAGCGCAGACCGGCGCGCGGCAGGCTCCTGCCGTCGGCGGCTGCGAACAGCACGTCGAATTCGGCCTTGTCGCCTTCGGCCACGCTCTTGTCGCCGAACAGCGGCTTGACGCCGATCTGAGCGGATTGCGGCGCGACCGGCAGCACCAGCTTGCGCTCGACCGCGCGGCCGCCGGTTTCCGCCATGCGGATGAATATCTGGGCTTCCTGCGGGCGTGTCGACGTCGGCGGCTTGGCGAGGCTTACCGGGAACGTCGCCACGCCATTGGCGTCGGACTCCGGGAGATTTTCGAGCGGCGTGCGCTCATTGCTGGTGGTTTCCTCGTCCGCGACGCCGAAGCGATATCCGGGGAAGCCCGGACGTTCCGTTGCGGGCGCGACCAGCATGTCGCCCTCGAGCTGCAGGCTGGAGGCCGGCGCGCCATAAAGGAAATGACCGTCGACTTTCAGTTCTACCGGAGCATCAGCTCTAATCAGCTTGTCCTTGGACGACAGATCGAATTCCAGCCGCTCGGGAACGTAATCCTCGACCATGAAGGTGGTTTCGCCGACGGAGGTGCCCTTCGGGTCCGTGAATGCCCGTACCCGCCAGGTCCCGCTCGGCACCGCCGAATTGAGCGGCACCGCGAGCGACCGGCCGCCGGCGCCCTGATCCGCCAGCACAGTGCGCCGGAATTCGACGCCGTCGGGCCGCTCGATCACCAGTGTCAGCGGCCCGCCGGTGACGGCGTTGCCAAGGCCGTCGCGCAAAAGCGCGGTCAGATAGACCATCTCGTTGGAGCGATAGACGCCGCGTTCGGCATAGACGAAGGCATCGGCGCCGGCAGGCGCTTCGCGGCCCGAGACGCCGCGATCGCTGAGATCGAACGCGCTGGATTTGAGGCTCAGAAACGCATAGTCGGTCTTCTCGCCCGACACGGTCAGCATCGCCGGCGACAGCCCACCCTCGCCCCGCGCAAGCCCGGTCTCGAACAGCGCGTGCCCGGACTCGTCGGTCTTGCGGGTCGCGAGAACTTCATTGTTGCGCGCGATCAGCCGCACCTCGGCCCGCGTCACCGCTTCCGTCGAGGCCAGCGAATTGACGAAGACATGGATGCCGTCATGGCCGGAGAACGCGGCCACGCCGAGGTCCGAGACGATGAACCATTGCGTCGCCAACTGGCCGTCGTCGTCGCTGCCCGGCCCCTTCACGGCCGCCGTCATGACATAGACGCCTGGCTGCAGGTCGCCGAGCGCCTGATCGACCGGAAACGCGGTCGTGACGTCCTGGTTCAGCGTGGTTTCGGTGGCCAACTCGCCCGACCAGACCTTGAGGCCCCGCTCATTGCCGAGATCGGAAAGCTGGTACTTGCTGAGCGGACGCTGAAAATCGCTGTCGATCACGGTGTTGATCAGGTTGCGATCGCCGATCCGGAACACGTCCACCTTAAGCGCGATGGTGTTGACGCTCACCAGCGGAATGCCGCGCTGGCCGGTGCGCGGCAGCACATAGGCGCGACCGGTGAAATGCACGAACGGCTTGCGGTCGCGCACATAGATGTTGAACTCGGCCGATTTCGGCAGGCTTTCCTTGACAGCGGACGGCAGGCCGGCGCGCAGATTGATGTTGTAGCGCTCGCCATGCTTCAGCCCGTCAACGCAGAGCTGCTTCTCCTCCGACGACAGCGCCGGCTTGTCGGTGCCGGCGAGCGCGACGAAGGGCGAGAAGTCAGTGCGCTTGGCGAGTTCCTCGGAGAACTGGAAGCAGGCCCGGGGCGAGGCCGAATCGGAATCGACGGTGTAGTCCAAAAGCCGAAAGCCAAATTCGTTGCGCAGCTTTTCATACTGGCCACGGACATCGGCGACCTCGCGCAGATCGAGCGACATCCGCAGCGCGTCCAGCGCCGGGCGCCACAGCTTGCGGTCCGACATCGCGCGGCCGAGCACGCCGAGCGCGTCCGCCTCGTCCTGCGGATTGGCGGCGCGCTGATAGGCGAGATAGGCCGCGGTCGAGGCACGCTCCAGGAAGAAGGTCTGCTCGGTGGAATTGGACGGCTTGATCTGGAAAATGGTGCGGGCGAGCTTCAGCCAATTACCGCTGTCGTCGGGCGTGGTGGCGACGATCTGGCCGAGGATCTGCAGGCCGCTCCGGAAATCATTGCGCCGGAAGGCGGCGTCGGCATCGTTGCGCAAGGTCGCGGCCGATTTCGAGACCGGCCCCGCCTCGCTCTTGATCTGCGCCTCCAGCTTGATCGCGGCGTCCGCGAGATCGTCGCGTCGGAAGGCCTTGTCCGCCGCCTGCGCCGAGACCAGGCCAAGCACCAGCATTGCGCAAACCGTGATGGCGCGAACCAGACCGATCATGATGGAGCTCCCTGGGGCCGCGGACGAACGCCGCGCGAATGTCAAACAAATGCGAAATGGTGACGGGCTGATGGCGGCGGAACAACGGTAGCATAAAGTCGCATACGGCATGGCGCGGCCAGAACCTTTGGCAGGACCGTTTGGCAAGCCCCTCGCCAGCCCCCTGCAAAGCTCCTGGCAGAAGCCGGCGGCCCGACATGGAGTTAACCAGGGGAACCTCGGACGGCCTCCCTCCCTCGCTTAGTCGTCAGGCAGTGAAAAATGGTTCGGACGGGGCTTGGCGCAAAAGCGGATTTTTCATATTGGCAATGCTATGAAGGCGCTGCGATAAGGTCGCCCCGACGGTCCCATAGCTCAACTGGATAGAGTAGCGGATTTCTACTCCGCGGGTTGCAGGTTCGAGTCCTGCTGGGATCGCCAGCGCGAGCGATGAGAAAAGTCCAAAAGACAAGGACATTTCTCCTGTTCGGGGAATTCGGCGTTCCACGGTTTGCTTGGAACGCAAGGGGATCAAAACGGATGGAACCCCCTTCGAAGTCCCAAAAAATCCCCGGAAAAATTACCGGAGAGATTACCGGAGAAATTACCGGAGTGATTCCGCAGAGCGAAATGCGTGCATGCTTGGCATGCCAACGGCCTGATGCGGTGACGGAGGCACCTTGATCTAGGCTAAGCTGGCGAACGCGCCCCTACATCTCACCGCTTCCCTCCGTACAGGTTTCGCGGAATCATCCGCAAATATCTGCGCTTGCCCGTCGCCTATCACCAGATGTCTGGACGCGTCCCACCTTGCGCTTTCCGAAAAACCGATCGCAGTGCTTTGGGGCGATAGTGGCGCCGCGCAATATGCCTCAGAATTGGAAAAGGCGGCCGGCGACGGCGGTCCCTCACTTCGTCAGGCTACATCGTCAGCATGTCCGCCTGCTCTCGACCTGGACGTTGCCGATCGTCCGTTCTGTCGCGACGTCAACAACAGGGCGTTCGATCGGATCATCCTGCTGCACCCAGCTCTCGTTATTCTCGGCGCAGCATGGTCTCCACCTCTCGACGACTTAAGTATCGATCATCAGAATAGTTTGCCCCAACGATCAATGCCCGCTGCTTACAGCCGGGTTCCAGTGCACTTCGACATGTTCCATGTCAATGCGCCCGGTTCGAAACCATTCGGTTCCGAATTGGCCGGGAATATCTACATCGAAACACTGTTCTTGGCAGCGAGATAGTCTTTCTACGACCTGAGGAGCGCATCATGAACCATGCGATCATCGGGAGATGAACGACAGTCGCTGCATGCTTGGCGCTTTTCTCTGTCGTCATATTCAGAACCATCAAATGCTATAAAATCGCCGATGTCATCGTGATCGTAGAGCATCCGCTAGCTTGATCGTGGGACACTCGGCTACCAGGCGGCTGTTGTGGTGATTGCTAGTCAATTGTCCGGGTTGACGGGAGCTGACGTTGCTTAGAACGATCGTCTATTATTTTTCTCTCACCGTCGCGGGCGCGGCCATCGGGCTCGGGTCTTGGCACCTTCAATTTGAAACCTACAAGTCGATCAAGGTCATCGAGCTCGATCGTATCGACATCCCCGGCGTGTTCAGCGGCAATGTGATCGATCCGATCATGCTGCAGGAAACGGCCAAATCTCCCGATTTTGCCGAAAAGGTTGCACGACGCGCAGGAATTCCAGACCTCGCGTTTCTTCTTCCTTCGGTCACCTATGGCGGTCAACAAAAGCTGACCCTCCGCAACCTCGGCGGCAATCCGCCTTCAGCGATCGAGCTCAGACTGTCGATGCCGACGGCTGAGCTTGCAAGATCGGCGATGAATGCGGTTGGAGACGAAATCGAGCAGCTTCAATCGACGAAGACAGGGGCGTTTCTCAGCACCCTCGCAAAGCAGGTGCCCCAGGAGCAATACGCCGCAGGCGAGTCTCGAATTACGATCGGTAACGAGCAAGCCACGCTGATCCAGCTGGCTTTAAACAGAGCTTTGATCGAGACCGCAATCAGAGCGCGCACCGGCCACGCCATCGAAACAGCCGTCTTGCCTCCCAGTGGCCCATCACTGCTGATGGCGGCCGGCGCGATCGGCATGCTTTGCGCGGCGATCCTGTTCAAAGCCCTGTTTGGCCCGATGATGGTCCACGGGCACCGCGCAGTTGAGAAAAAAAAGCCTGCAGAAAAGCTGGCTGGCTGATGACGGACCTGCTGGATCAAGGTCAATTCAGCAAAGGCCGCAGCACGGATCCTGTTGTTCAGGCAGATCGAGCCGTCACGCAAGAGGCGCAGCCAACATCCGCCATACCAATTAAATTCATTGCAGCCGCGTTAATTTTGTTGGTGGCAAGTTCCGTGCTCCCCGCATGGCGCGTCCAGCTGTTCGGCGACAGGCTCGAATGGTACTACGCCGTCCGCGCGACTGGCGTTGTTGCGTTCGTCATCTTCTTCAGCTTGTTCTGCCGCGGGTTTCACGCGAGCCTCAAGGTCGCTGCTGCGGCCTCGGCCAGGACCGGCTATGGCGACTCGCTGCTATCGTTGCGCGCGATGGCCTGCCTAATTGTACTGATCGGACACGGTACGACCGTGGTGTTCCCGCCTGATGATGTGGCATTTGTGGCTAGCCATAGCCGCTTTTTCTGGTTGTCGATGCCGATGCCGTGGGCCGGCGTCTGGGTATTCTTTACTCTGTCCGGCTACCTGATGGGCAAAGGCTTCTTTACCGGCCGCTATTCATTCGACCGCGGCGGCATCCTGCGATTTTACAGAAACAGAATATTTCGGATCGTGCCGCTGTTCTATTTTGCGATCCTGCTGGTGGCGATCTTCGTTCGCCCGGAGGAACTGAATGGTTCGAATATCACGAACATCCTGAGCCTGCTGTTATTCGACACTGACGGAACACGCCCTCCGCACTTCATCGGTCTGCTCTGGTCTATTGCGACCGAAATGCAGTTCTACGTTACCGCGCCTTTCTTCGCGGGATTGATATTTCTAGTCGCGAGACGCACCGGAGCTCTGCCAATCGTCGTAGCGGCTGTTCTCCTCGGCCTGGTTTACAGAACAACCAGCGCTCACGCGTCGAACGATGACGGCGCGACATGGGTAAGATCCATCTACTCTCCACTGCTTGGCAATCTCGATATCTTCGTTACCGGGATGGTAGCGGCCTGGTTTGTTCGGGCGCGGCCGCTATCCTGGCCTCGTCTGTCGCACGGAATCCTGCTTGCCGCCGTCGTCTATGTTGCTGCAGCGATATGCTGGTCACGCCTTTTAGGCTCCGTCGAAGCAACCAATCTGATTTACGAGCTGAGATATTACAGCCCGACGATTTTCGCGCTGGCAACCGCAGCCCTCATCGTCATTCTCGAAAATGCCGCGCGGCAGCCGGCTGGCGTACCGTCCCGACTGCTCGTCGCCGGAACCCAAGAGCTCGGCATCCTCACCTATGCGATTTACCTTTGGCACGAGCCAATTTTTCTAGCCTACGCCAAGTCGATCGCTCACCCCGTTTCTTCCCGCAATACCCTCTCGGCGCTGGTTGTTGCCAGCATCGCGGTTTTCGCCTTCTCCTGGGTCACATGGAAGGCGATTGAAAAACCTTTCGACGACCTCAGGAATACCGCTTGAACCGTGACATCATCAAGAGATGCGCGCCGCGCCGTTGCATGCATTCCGTGCCCGCCACGCGCAAAGAAAATCAACCGAGCCCCATCCGACGAAAGGAACGATGCTCATGGTCCGCACCATGATCCAATCGATGTGTCCCTTCTTCATCGTCAATCACGTCGAAGCAACCATCGCTTTCTACACGGACAAGCTAGGCTTCGAGACGGGCTATAGAGAACCGGAGGAGGAACCGTTCTTCGCCATTGTCGGCCGCGACGGAGCGTCGCTTTTCGTCAAGGCCGGCGAAGCCTCGCCACTCCCCAATCCTAAACGCGATCCGGCGATGAGATGGGATGCGTATTGTTACACGCCCGATCCCGATGCACTGGCTGCCGAATTTACCGAGCGCGGCGCACCATTGAGCAGCCCGCTCAAGGATACAACGGATGGCCTGCGCGGTTTCGAGATCACTGACCCTGACGGTTACGTCCTCTTCTTCGGGCGTCCGAGAGAGCTGTCGTAGTTTTCGAGTCCTGCTGGGATCGCCGCTCATTTGGTGCAGTCGCTCGTTCAATCCGACATCCCCCGCGATTCCACTTTTGTTGCAGGACACAAACGCGCTCGCCGACGCCCCGGCCCGGTTGGGATCAGGCAAAGCGGCGAAGATATTTGGCGACCCGCCCTGCACCCATTGGTTGCCATTTGGTCTCGCCGGGAGGATGCTGCCGGCAGCGGCCACAAGAGCGGCAAAAGGGAGAGCGGCAATGAGCAAGGCAGGTCTCGACAATCGTCATCGCAACAAGGATGGCGAAATCAGCCATAAGCACGGCGACACGCTGATCCGCACCTTGCGCAAGATTTATGGACAGAGTTTCGCCGCGGGTTATCCCGAAACCGAAAAGCTCGGCGAGGTTCTGCTTCACTTGAACGAAACGTCGCTCAGCCAGCTTCGCCGCGATCATCAGACCGGCCATCTCGAGCACAAGATCGCCAACGCTTCAAAGTAGCCTGCAGGACCAAATCCGGCACGTGCGCATCCCGTCGCGTTCGCCCCAAAAGAAAACGACCCCGGCGCCCATCACGCCGAGGTCGTTCACTCCGACAACTGGCTCAGAACGCCAACCGGATCAGAACGCGGCGTAAGCGTGCCTGAACGCGATGGCGCCGGCCAGTGATCGTGGGCGGGTCCGGACGGCATGGCCGTCATTGCCGCTTTGCACGATCCACTGACCGTTCTCGTGCGCGACGATCTTGCCGACGTGGTGACGCCAGACGACGATGGCGCCGACGGTCGGTCCGCCTGCATCCGCTCCATAGTGCGCCCAGGAACGGGCGAGATTGTAGGTCGGGCCGGGATCGCCGCCGACCTGGCTGCGCATATACCATCCGCACCACGCACCAGGCCGGCCGGCATAGCCGGCATGGGCGTAATGGTGGTGACGACCGCCACCGGCGTGGTGGTGATGCCGATGGTGCGACCGAGCCTCGGCGCTCGATCCAAACAAACAAAGCACTGCCGTTGCAGCCATGAGAGAACGCTTCATGGATATTCCTTACTCGAGGGGAGATCGCGCTTTCGCGATCAAGGAGCCGCCTATGGGAGGGCACTAAAAAGTGCCGGGCGGCGCGGTTCGAATGGGGCGGATCAATTCCGCTTCGGGCGTTTAAGAAACCGCTTGTGACCAAAATGCGGCACGCTAACCCATTGGAACTGCAGTGAGCGGGAGGCTCCATCCCTTTCTCTGCATGGCTACTCAACCCTGACTGGCTTAACCATAATTCCGCACGTCACGACCTGTCTCGCCGTGAAACACAACGCTTGCCGACGCGTTGTCGACGCAGTTCCCACATGCGGAGGCGGCCATTTTCAGCGGACATCCCGAAGACACCGAACAGTCGGATTTGCGAAGTCCGCGCACGCCATGGATCATCCCTCCACCACGCCCCGTTCACCGTCCCAACACGAGTTTTCGCTGCGAGGTCCTGATCGTCGGCACCGGTATTACCGGTGCGCTGATGGCCGAGCGGCTGACCCGGCAGGGCCTCGAGGTGGTGCTGATCGACCGCGAGATGCCGGGCCGAGGCTCGACCGCGGCGAGCACGGCGATGCTGCTGTGGGAGATCGACCGCTCTTTGACCGAACTCACCGAGCTCTACGGTTTCGAGCACGCGGCACGTTGCGTCCGGGCGAGCTTCGATGCGGTGAACGGATTGCAGCGCCTGATCGCGCAGCACGGCGTAGCCTGCCAGATGCGGCCAAGACAATCGCTGTATCTTGCGAGCGGCGACACCGCAAAGTCGCTGCAGAACGAATTGGCGTTGCGGCATCGCGCGGGCTTGCCGGGAGAGTTTCTCGATCACGCGTCTCTGTTGCGAACTTTCGATATCGCCCGCGCCGCGGCGATCCTCTCGCCCGCGGCCGCGGACGCCGATCCGGTGCTGCTCGCAACCGGCCTGTTGGACCTCGCGCTTCAACGCGGCGCCCGCCTGTTCGAAGCCAACGCGACTGCTTTTGACAGCAGCGGCTCCGCGGTCGGCGTCAGTCTCGACAACGGGCTCGAGATTGAAGCCCGCTACGCCGTGCTCGCCACGGGTTATGTCAGGCCCGAGATCGTTCGGCCAAAGATCGAGCGAGTGACCTCGAGTTGGGCCATCGCCACCTGCCCTCAGCCGCAAAACCTCTGGAAGGACGGCGTGCTGATCTGGGAGGACAGCAAGGATTATCATTACGCGCGCACCACCGTGGACGGCCGGATCATCTTCGGCGGCGAAGACGATCCATCGCTGGTCGAGCCCGCAACGCGCGACGCCGCGGTGCCGGCGAAAACCGAACGGCTTGCGCAGAAGCTCGCCGCGCTCTGGCCGCGCGCGTCGCTCTACATCGATTGTCGGTGGGCCGGCACGTTCGATTCGACCGACGATGGCCTGCCGCTGATCGGCGCGGTTCCCGGCGCCAAGAACCTGTTCGCCGCCTACGGCTATGGCGGCAACGGCATCACCTTCAGCTATCTCGCCGCCGAATTGATCGGCGCCCTGATCGCCGGACGGCATTCGCCATTGCTGGATGACTTCGCGATCGACCGCGCCTCCCCTTGAGGGCATATACCTCCGCCGCGGCGTTTGAATCGAGCGGTAAGCAGGAGCTTGCCGCGCTCATGCCATGAGTCAGTTTTAAAAACAGCCGCTGTTCGATTTTTTCTTGGAACCAAGACCGTCGGTCCGTGTTCTCTTTGCCGACAGGGAATCCGTTTGCGTGCTCGAAAATTTTACCAGGCGCGACATCGCGCTGTTTGTGTTGGCGTTTGGTGTTGCGGGCTGCCTGATGGCCTGGAGCATCAACCTCTCGATTGATCGGCTTCTATTTGCCGATTTGGAGCCGAAGACGTCCGAACCCACCGTCCGCAAGCCGTCACCGCAACAGGCTCCTGTTGAATATAGGGAAGCGCGGGGACAATAATACCTCCGACATAAGCCGCCATCATCCTCCTGGTCTAACCAGGCAATATCGTCGGCGGAGGCTCGTTGGCGATCTCCCGCAGATTCTCCATTTCCTTCAATTCCTGTTCGGCCCGATGCCAAAATTCATGCGCGCGGCCGTTGGGCTTGCCGGCCTGTTCCCAGAGCTGGTGCGTATCTGCTCGTCGGTGGGAAACGCCGTCATGGTCCCCATCAACTTTCCAGTTCCTTCCTGACCGCTGCGGCCGAATTGCCGACCTTCTCGATGATCCTGCAAAGCTGTTCCTGACTGATCCCGAGCGCATGCGCCCAACTCTTCGCCTGCCCCGGTTTGCCCAGATTGATCTTGCTGCGATCAGGCATGTCACGCTTGGTCAGGCGATTCATCTGCTGTCCTCCCGGGAAGCACGGCCTCACCCTGGGGCTGGTTAGGAATGAGGCCATGCAGGCCACGCGTCGAGTGACCCGAACAGGCAATGCGTAGAGTGCGCGGGAGTTCCTCGGCGCGCGTTGCGGAAAGTCTAATCTTGCGCACCCCTGCGTTCTTGAATCGTTCCAGAATAACTGACACAAGCTTCTCCCGACATGCGGGGACATGATTCGTGTTGGCAATGGCGGCCGCTTCCTATCTGGACACGCTCAATCCGGAACAGCGGCAGGCGGTCGAGCATGGCGTGAGCGCGGACGGCCATCTCGGTTCGCCGCTCCTGGTGATCGCGGGCGCCGGCTCCGGCAAGACCAATACCCTCGCCCATCGCGTGGCCCACCTCATCGTCAACAATGCCGATCCGCGCCGGATCCTGCTGATGACGTTTTCGCGCCGCGCGGCCAGCGAAATGGCGCGCCGCGTCGAACGCATCGCGCGCAAGGTGCTCGGCGACAAGGCCGGCCTGATGACCGATGCGCTGAACTGGGCCGGTACGTTCCACGGCATCGGGGCGCGGCTGTTGCGCGAATATGCCGATCGGATCGGCATCGATCCCGCCTTTACGATTCACGATCGCGAGGATTCCGCGGACTTGATGAATCTGGCCCGCCACGACCTCGGCCTGTCGAGGACGGAGAGCCGCTTTCCGACCAAGGGCACCTGTCTTTCGATCTATTCGCGTTGCGTCAACGCAGAGACCGATATCGGCCCGGCGCTTGGGCAATTCTTCCCATGGTGTTCGCCTTGGGCGGATCAACTCAAGGCGCTGTTCGCCGCCTATGTCGAGGCCAAGCAGCGGCAGAACGTGCTCGATTACGACGACCTCCTGCTGTACTGGGCGCAGATGATGTCGGACGGCGAGATCGCGCGCGAACTCGGCGATCGCTTCGATCATGTCCTGGTCGACGAATACCAGGACACCAATCGCCTGCAGTCTTCCATCCTGATGGCGCTGAAGCCGGGCGGTCGCGGACTCACCGTGGTCGGCGACGACGCGCAATCGATCTACTCGTTCCGCGCGGCAACGGTTCGCAACATTCTGGAATTTCCGGATCAGTTCACCCCGCGCGCCGAGATCGTGACCTTGAACCGCAACTATCGCTCGACGCAGCCGATCCTGTCGGCGGCGAACGGTGTGATCGGTCTGGCCCGGGAGCGCTTCACCAAAGATCTCTGGACCGACCGCGCCTCGTCGATCAAGCCAAGACTTGTCGTCGTCCGTGACGAGGCCGATCAGGCACGCTACATCGTTGAACGCGTGCTGGCCGGCCGCGAAGAAGGGTCGCTGCTGAAACAGCAGGCCGTACTGTTCCGGGCCTCGTCGCATAGCGGGCCGCTGGAAATCGAGCTTACCCGCCGCAACATTCCCTTTGTGAAGTTCGGCGGATTGAAATTTCTCGATGCCTCCCACGTCAAGGACATGCTGGCCCTGCTGCGGTTTGCCGAGAATCCGCGCGACCGCGTCGCCGGCTTCCGGATTCTTCATTTGCTGCCGGGTGTGGGCCCCGCCTCCGCACAGCGGGTGCTTGACCAGATGACGGAGGCCGCCGACCCGATCAGCATACTCTGCGCACTTCCCTGCCCGCCCCGCGCCGGCGACGGCTGGAACGCGTTCGTCCGAACCATCGCCGACCTCAGATATTCGGAATGGCCCGCCGACCTTGAGCGCGCACGTCTCTGGTACGAGCCGCATCTTCACCGCATCCACGAGGACGCCGACACGCGATCCGCCGATCTCGTGCAGCTTGAACAGATCGCCGGCGGGTATCCGTCGCGCGAGCGTTTCCTCACCGAACTCACGCTCGATCCGCCCGACGCCACCAGCGACCAGGCCGGCCCGCCGCTGCTGGACGAGGACTATCTGATCCTGTCGACGATCCATTCCGCCAAGGGACAGGAGTGGAAATCGGTCTATGTGCTCAACGTCGTCGACGGCTGCATGCCGTCCGATCTCGGCGCCGGCACCTCTGCCGAAATCGAAGAAGAGCGCCGCCTCCTCTATGTCGCGATGACCCGCGCCAAGGACGATCTGCATCTCGTCATTCCGCAACGCTTCTTCACCCATGGGCAACGCGCGCAGGGCGACCGCCATGTCTACGCTTCGCGAACCCGCTTCATTCCGGATCGATTGCTCGGCCTGTTCGAACGCGCGACCTGGCCGACAACGGCTTCCGCGAGCGCGCACGGCCCAAGCCAGGGGCGGAAAATCGACGTCGGTGCACGCATGCGCGACATGTGGCGATAGCGGGCTTTGCGGCTCTGGGGCCAAAACAAGAAGGAGCCGCCGGGTTTCCCCTGGCCGGCTCCCAGTCGCGCGCTCGGAAATTCGAATTTTTCCAGCGCCCGTGTACCGCCGTTACCTTGTTTGCGGCCATACGCCCTTTTTATTACGCGTGGTCCGCCGATCCCGCTGTGACCTGGATAACACAATCGCGCACCACCGCGATGTCGGCCGGCGTTTGCGGCGATCAGCCTTGACCTTGGGCGAAGCTTGCGGAAGGTGGGAGCGGAGATATTTTGAAGGGGGAGCCAAGCATGATTTCAGTACTGATCGGCGTACTCATCATTATCGTGGTCGGGGCGATCTGCTTTTGGGCCATCGACAAGTTCGCCAACGACCGTCGGCTGGCAAATCTTCTGAAGTTGCTGGTCGTTCTGATCTGCCTCGGCGCGATCCTGCAGCGCGTCCTGCCGCTCGCGGGGATCTACTAATAGCCGCTCCGCCGCCGGAGTCGTTCGCTCCGCCTTGCACTACCGGTGATTGCATCGATAGTGTGGGTGCTCGCCGCGCATGGTAAAAACGGCGCCTGGCCGTATCCAGTCACCGCCCTGCTGCAAGTTGGGCACAAGCTCGTCCCACCGGGTTCATAATTCTGCCGCGAGCTGCCTTGTAGTTTGAGGCTCAGTACTGCGTGGGGATGAGTGAAAATGCGTGCTCCGGTCTACGACCTCTACCAGATGAAATCAGATCGACTTCCGCAGGGCGCGGGTTCGGCTTGGTTGCGAACAAAGCCCAACGAGCCGCCACCGGCCACCGACGACTGGGTGTTCGTCGGCAAGGAGCGGCATCCGAGCCGCTGGACGATCGCGGAAATGAATGAAAAAGGCTCCTGCTATCGCGAGATCCCGAGCTGGCTGACCCGCCGCAACGGGACGCAGGCCGCCGAGAAGCCGCAGAAGGAAACGGTCGAAGCGTAACTTTGATACGCGTCGATTAGCGGCATACGCGACTTAATAAGACTTTTGAGTTTTGATGCCGAACGGCTAGCCGTTCGGCAGGTCGTAATCTGTTGGCCGTTATCAATGGCCCTTGGCCGGCGCGCCGAGATCGACCGGTTTGAGGATCAGCGCGACCGGAATCATGATCGCGCCAACGACCATCAGCAGCCAGAACACATCGATATAGGCGAGCAGGTCGACCTGCCGCTGCAGCGTCTGCCCGACCCAGGCCACCGCCTGCGACGCTGCATCGGAGGCATTCGACCCTTGCGCCTGGAAGAAGCGCGTCATCGCATCGATGGTCTGCTGATAGCCGACATCGGACGGCGCCATGTGCTCGGCAAGGCGGCTCTGATGAAATTGCTGCCGCTGCGCCAGCATCGTCTGCGACAGCGCAACCCCCATCGAGCCGCCGAGATTGCGCGCAACATTGATCAGCGCCGACGCCTGGTTGGTGCGGTCCGGCGGCACGCCGTCATAGGAAGCCGTGGTCACCGGCAGGAACAGGAACGGCAGCCCGCAGCCCAGCATGACGCGGGACCACGCCGCATAGCCATAGGTGATATCGCCGGTCAGGCCGGTCAGGTGCCACATCGTCAAGGCGACGATGCATGAACCGACGACGATCAGATATTTCGGCTGCACGATGCCGACCAGCCGTCCCACGATCGGCATCATGATCATGGTGATGATGCCGCCGGGAGAGAGCGCAAGGCCCGCCAGCATCGCCGTATAATTCAACTCGGTCTGCAGCAGTTGCGGCAGCATCTGCGTGGTCGCGATCAGGACCGCGCCGGTGCCGAGCATCACCAGGAAGCAGGCGCCGAACTGCCGCCGCCCCAACAGGCTGATATCGACGATCGGGTCCTTGCGCGATAACTCCCAAGGAATCAGCGCCAGCAGGCAGAAGGCCGACAACAGCGCGAAACCGATGATCATGTTCGAGCCGAACCAGTCGTTGCGCTGGCCCTCGTCGAGCACGAATTCCAGTGAACCAAGCCCGATCGCGACAAACACGAAGCCGAGATAGTCGAACCGAAGCCCCTTCTTGAGAAGCTCCTCCCGCTCCGCTTCGGCGCCCGACGGTTCCTTGACCAGCGTGCCCACCAGAAACAACGACAACAATCCCATCGGCACGTTGATCAGAAACACCCAGTGCCAGGTGTAAGTGTCGGTGATCCAGCCGCCGAGCGTAGGACCGATCACGGGCGCGACCACCACCGCGATGCCATAGATCGCAAAGGCCTGGCCGCGCTTGGCGGGCGGAAAGGAGTCGGCGAGGATCGCCTGCTCGCTGGTCGCCATGCCGCCACCGCCAATGCCCTGCAGGATGCGGAACAGTACCAGCGATTGCAGGTTCCAGGCGAACCCGCACAGCAACGACGCCACCGTGAAGGTCGCGACGCAGATCATGTAGAAGCGTTTGCGGCCGATCACGCTCGAGAGCCAGCCCGAGATCGACAGCACGATCGCGTTGGCAACCAGATAGCTTGTGATGACATAGGTGCTTTCGTCGATCCCGACGGCCAAGCCGCCCGCGATATGGCGCAGCGCGACATTGGCGATCGTGGTGTCCAGCACCTCCATGAAGGTCGCGATCGAGACGACGAAGGCGATCAGATAGGGATTATGGCCGCCCGCCGCCGAACGCTCCGGCGACCATTGGGCCGCGCCGCCCTGCACGGCGTCGGTCATCGCACCCTGGTCCAGGGCACGACCGACATGCCGGGACCAACCGGCAGATCGGCGGGCCAATTGTCGATCGTGATCTTGACCGGAACGCGCTGCACCACCTTGACGTAATTACCGGTGGCGTTTTCGGCCGGCAGCAGACTGAACGCGGTGCCCGAGCCGGGCTGCACCGAGGCCACATGGCCGGTCAGCTTGCGGCCGGGATAGGCGTCAATCCGAACCTCGACCGGCTGGGCCGGCCGCATATCGGCAAGCTGGGTCTCCTTGTAGTTCGCGACCACCCAGACTTCGTCGGGCACGAACATCATCAGGCTTTGACCCGCGGTCGCAAACGTGCCCGCAGCCCCGCTCAATTTGACGACGCGCCCGGACTGCGCCGCCACCACGCTGGTGTATTGCAGATTCAGATTGGCCTGGTCGAGCTGCGCCTGCGCTTGTTGGAGCTGCGCCCGGGCACTTTCAAGCTGGGCGTCGAGCGTCTTGACGCCCAGTTCTGCTGCGATCGAGGCGGCCTTGGCCCGCGTCGTATTGGCCGATTGGGACTGCAGATCCGAGCGCGTCTGCTGCTCGCGCTGGACCGTGCCGGCGCCTTTTTCCACGAGGTCGCGGGCGCGCGTCTCTTCCTGCTGCGAGAACTGCAACTGCGCCTGGGCCTGGTCGACCTGGGCCTGGGCCTGCTTGATCTGTTCGCGCTGGCTGTCGAGCTGCGCCTGCACGTTGTCGATATTCGCCTGCGCCACGGCCACTTGCGCCTTGGCCTGATCGACCGCGATCCTGTAGTCGCGCTGATCAACCCGCGCCAACAGGTCGCCGGCGTTGACGTGCTGGTTATCGGTGACGGGAATCTCGGTGACGTAACCGCCCACTTTGGGCGCGACCGAAAAACTGCGCGCGGCGATGAACGCATCGTCTGTCGATTCGTAATGACGGGCATCGAGCCAATAGGCGATCCCGCCGATCAGGACGACCAGCAGAACGCATACGCCCGCGGTCGTCAGCATCCAGTGCTGACGCAACCGGTCGCGCAGCGATGGCGACGGTTTGTCGTCCGCCTCGTGTGGTTTTTCGCCGGTCTTGCGGGCCTGATCCGGCGCGGGCTGTTCAGGTCCGCGCTCTGGAAACTGCGGCTGTTCCGCGGACGGTTCGCGGTCTCGGATTTTTGCGTCCAATGCGAAGCACCCTCACGACAATGGTCAACGGCGCCGCAAATCGGCGGCTGATCGCTAATCGCAGGAGGTGCAGCTTGGTTCCCAAGATCGTGCCTGACGGAGGCGTACCGATCACGGCAAGATGATGCGCGGACAGGGACTCTGCCCGGCCGATTTCCGGGCCGGGCGATGCCCACAAAAAAGCCGAAGCGCGATTGCCGCGCTTCGGCTCGGACTCTTGCTGAATCAGTCTGATGTCAGCCGTTCAATAACACCAGCGCGGATCGGCCTGGACGTAATTCCCGGACGGATAGCGGTAATAGCAGTTGCCCTGCGCGAGGTAATAGCCGGGCCGGGACGCCGCGGTGGCGCCGGCGATCGCTCCGGTCGCACCTCCGATGACGGCGCCGGCTGCCGCGCCGCTGGCGCGCCCGGTCAGAAGTCCGCCCAGCACGCCGCCGACGATGGCGCCGCCAACTGCGCTCGCGCCGGGATCCGGGGGCGGCGGCGGATAGTCTACCGCGGCAACGGGCGGCGCGTCGTCATAGACCACGTCATCGGCGAAATCATCGGAGATATAGGCCGGCGGGCCGTCGATGGGCTGTGGGTAAAAGTACCAGACGCCGCCGACGTCCCACCACCAGCCGTCACGGCCATTATGAATCTCGTGGCGCCAGCGGCCACCTTCCCAGCCGACACGGCCGCGATAGGCATGTCCGCCGAACTCGTGCCGCGCGATGGTGCCGCGCGCAAAGCGCATGTCGGGCCCATGACCCGGCCCCATTCCCGGCGGATGTCCGCCTTGCGCATGCATCGGCATTCCCTGCCTCATCCCCTGCCCCTGTGGCTGTCCCTGTCCCTGTGGCTGCCCCATCGGAGCCTGCGGCCTGACCGCCTGAACTCCCGGCCTGACTTGCGGCCCGGCTGGACCATGCTGTGCGGGACCATGCTGGGCAGGACCATTTCCTCCCCCATGGTTTGGCTCCTCGGCGTGCGCCGAAAAGGCAAACGCCAGCGAAATCAGTGGAAGGACGATCCTCGATCGGTTGGATCCGTTCATTCTTGCGCACCCCTCTCGGACGTTGCGGTGATTGGCAACCGCCTTGGCCTGTTTTCTGTGGTTGTTTTCGCGCCAATTGACGGCGCGGGGAACATTGCTGATCGCCCTCTCGCCGTTTGTCTTGTTACAAATCGTTAAAGATCGCGACTATTTTGCGGTCGTGCGAGGAATAGTCTAACCCCTCGGAATTACAGCAGGAATGGACCGCCTCATCGGGCCGGTTCGATCGTATTGCAATTGGTCCGCCCCGACATCAGGCAGTCCTGCATCTTGCTGGCAGCGGTCAGATCGCGCGCCAGCCATATACCCACCGCCAGCAGAACCACCGCAATGATCAGTCCTGCCATCGCGCCGCGCCGGTCGTCGCCTTGCTCGGGATCAGTCATGGGATGGTCGCTTGGGATAGTCGCCTATGAGCAACGGAACTGCAGCGGAATTGAAGGACGGTTGGCTTCTAGCACGCCCCACCGCTCCATCAAACCCGCCGCGGGCAGATCCGATGGCGCGAAATCTGGGCGGTAGGTATCGCCTGCTCGACCTTGATGCAACTCGTCAGGACGAACATCATCCTGCGACATTGCCAATCGGCGCCCAGTGTCGGGTCCACGACCGGTTGCGGATACACCAATGCCGCCCAAAGCAACGCCACGGCACAGGCCAGCGAAGCAATCGAGATCGCGAAAACCTTACGTTCTCGCCATGCGGTGGTCATTGGCGGTACTCCGAATCAGGTGCGGAGCATAGGACCGGCATCCGCGATTGATTGTTAAGCCCTTCACAATTTTACGGAGGGTTTCCCGAGCCGGGACAGGCGTTTCCGTGGAAAAGCGCCAGGTCGCGGCAGGCCTCACGGTCGGGCTTTTTTGACATCTCGCTGTCGACGAATGCAGATAATGAGTAGCGTCCGGACGCGCTGCGCTGTACACCCCTCCCAATCGCGGGTGCGCCTGTTTTGAGCGCCGCAGCGACGTAAGCACCGCACAGCATCAGACAGAACACAAACATCAGACAGAAGAAGTGACAAGGCTCGCTCAATGAATGGATTCAAGGAACCCGGCTTTTCCGACCGACAGAAAGCGGCGCAGCAGGCCAAGCAAAATCTCCTGAACAAATTCCGCGCCCAGCCAGGGCCCGACGATCCCGAAGTCGCCAAGCGGCGCGCCGAGCGTGAAGCCGTCGCCGCCAAGCGCGAGCAGGTGAGACTGGAGCGCGAAGCCGCAAAGGCCGAACAGACGCGGTTGGAGGCCGAAGCGGCGGCGGCGGAAGCTGCGCGTATGGCCCAGGAAAAAGAGGAAGAGGAGACGCGGCTGGCGGCGCTGGAGGCCGAGCAGAAGGCCAAGCGCGATGCGCGTTATGCCGCGCGAAAGAGCAAGGGTAAGAAGCGGTAGCCTCGGAGCGCCGCTTTGAAAGCCAAGCTTTAGAAGTATTCTCAAAAAGCCGATCGCGACGGGGGCTTTCGGGAGCTTCCGGCAAATGCACAGGCCCGCCCTTTTCAGGACGAAGCCTGCGATTGGCCTGTGACAAATGAGCCTGTGACAAAACGGTCCAGGACTCGGTTCTTCTTAATTCTTCTTCGTCATCCCGTCGTCTTTCTTCATGCCATCCTTGGACATCGTATCTTTGGACATCGTATCCTTCGACATCGTGTCCTTTGTCATGCCCTCTTTCTTCATGCCGTCTTTGGACATGGTGTCCTTCTTCATGGCATCATCCTTGCCCATTTTGTCCTGGGCAAAGGCCGCCGGAGCCAGCGCCAGGCTAAACGAGAGCGCAGCAGCCGAAATTCCGAGCGCGACACGGGTGCGAATGGTCATAATGGGTCATCCCTTTGAAAACCGGTTTCTGGAAGCGACAGATGCCGCCTTGATACTGGACGCCCCGACCGCCCCAATTGTTACGGTTGATATCAGAAAAAATTCGCGCGACCGGCGTGTTGCCGCCCGTTCGGGGTTCTACGTGAGGAGGTTGGACACAATTTCGCCCGCGATGGGCGCGTTAAGTGCGGCGCCGTACGCTTGAAGGATTGGGCCAGGCGTGCGTCGCAGCAAATCTCTTCGTAAATATCGGGCAGACTATCTGACTAGATGAAAGTTCCTGATAACACCGGCTAATATGGGCTAATGGTCGGGCCGAAGACGCAATCAAACTATCCAATCAAGAGTAGAAGACCCAATCTAGAGTCACCTAGGGGATTATCCATGCTTACACGCCGCCACGTCATCGCATCCACACTCGCCGCACCCGCCTTGCTTCGTCTCGGAACTGGAACGGCGAAAGCAGCGACCGCGCTGAAAATCTCGCACCAGTTTCCCGGTGGCACCATCGACAAGGGCGATTTCCGCGATCGCCTCTGCCGCATGTTTGTCCAGGAAGTGGGCAAACGTTCCGGTGGCGACATTACGGCTGAAATCTATCCGAATTCCTCCCTCATCAAAACCAACGCGCAGTTCTCCGCGATGCGCAAGGGCGCGCTCGATATCAGCCTTTATCCCATGCCCTATGCGGGCGGCGAGGTGCCGGAGACCAATATCGGCCTGATGCCCGGCCTGGTTGCAACCTACGAACAGGGTTTGAAATGGAAGAAGGAGCCGGTCGGCAAGGCGCTGACGGACTTCCTCGCCGACAAGGGCATCATCCTGCTCACCTGGGTCTGGCAGGCCGGCGGCGTCGCCAGCCGTTCCAGGCCGATCGTTGCGCCGGAAGACGCCAAGGGCATGAAGGTCCGCGGCGGCTCGCGCGAAATGGACATGGTGCTGCAGACCGCGGGCGCCTCCGTGCTCTCGGTCCCCTCCAACGAAATCTATACGGCGATGCAGACCGGCGCCTGCGATGCCGGCATCACCTCCTCGACCAGCCTGATCTCGTTCCGCCTCGAGGAGGTCTCCAAGGCGCTGACCTCGGGCGCGGGCGCCTCCTACTGGTTCATGCTCGAGCCTCTGATGATGTCGAAGTCGGTGTTCGACGCCTTGCCGAAGCCCCATCAGGACATCATCCTGGCCGTCGGCGCCGAACTGGAAGAGTTCGGCAAGAAGGGTGCCCAGGACGACGACACCGAAGTCGCCAAGGTCTATGAAAAGGCCGGCGCCAAGGTCAGCCCGCTCGATATCTCGATCGTCAGCAAGTGGCGCGATATCGCCCGCGATACCGCGTGGAAGGACTATGGCGCCAAGACCGCGACCGCTGCCAACCTCTTGAAACTGGCTACCGACGTTGCCGCATGATGCATGCTCCTCTTCGTGACGGCGAGGGGATTTCTTCGAAGGAGGCCACGAGCAATCCGCTCGTGGCCGCCCTCGTTCGCGCCCTCGCATTCTGCAATAACGTCATCGTCGTCTTCGCGGCGATGGCGCTGATCGCCGCCTGCGCCGTGTTGAGCTACAGCGTGCTGGGACGCGCGCTGTTTCAGGCCGCCAATTATTGGCAGGACGAGGCCGCCGTGTTTCTCCTGGTCGGCGCGACCTTCATGACGGCGGCCTATGTCCAGCAGCAGCGCGGCCATATCGGCATCGAGGCCTTTGTGGGCCTGCTGTCGCCTCTGGCCAACCGCATCAGGCTCTGGCTGGTCGACGTCGCGAGCCTGTTGTTCTGTGCTTTCTTTGCCTGGAAATCGTGGACGCTGGCCCACGAAGCATGGATCGACGGCCAGGTTTCCAATTCGATGTGGTCGCCGCCCTTGGCGATCCCCTATGGTCTGATGGCCTGCGGCATGACTTTGCTCTGCGTGCAGATCCTGCTGCAGATCGTCATTCCGCTGAGCGGAGCGCCGCGCCGATGACGGTCTTCGGTATTGGCGTCAGCTACGGGCTGGCGACCTTGTTTGCGATGTTCTCCGGCATGCCGATTGCGTTCGCGCTGGGCGCGGTCGCCGTCGTGTTCATGGGCATCTACATGCCCGCCGCCTCGCTCGATACGGTGACGCAGAACGTCTATGAGGAAATGGCGTCGATCACGCTGTTGTCGATCCCGCTGTTCATCCTGAAGGGCGCGGCGATCGGTCGGTCGCGCGCGGGGCAGGATCTGTATTCCGCGTTGCATGCCTGGCTGCATCGCGTCCCCGGCGGATTAGGCGTCGCCAACGTCTTCGCTTGCGCGCTGTTTGCGGCGATGGCGGGCTCCTCGCCCGCCACCTGCTCGGCGATCGGTTCGGCCGGCATCCCCGAAATGCGCAAGCGCGGCTATTCGGGCGGCTTCGCGGCCGGCATCATCGCCGCCGGCGGAACGCTCGGCATCCTGCTGCCGCCTTCGATCACGATGATCCTGTTCGCTGTGGCGGCCGAGAAATCGCTGGGCCGGCTCTTCCTGGCCGGCATCGGACCGGGCTTGCTGCTGGTCACGCTGTTCGGCGTCTATGCAGTGTTGCGGTTCCGCAGCGAATACGAGGCCGCGAGCGCGGCTTACGCCAAGAGTGGGACCACATCGGCGATTCTGACCCGGGACGAATTCACGCTCGCGCAGCGCTTCAACGTACTGCCGCGCGTGATTCCCTTCGTGCTGCTGCTGACCGGCGTGATGATCGCGCTCTATGGCGGCTACGCGACGCCTTCGGAAACCGCCGGCCTCGGCGGGCTGTTGGCGCTGGGGCTGATCGCGATCATCTATAGCGTGTGGCGGCCGAGCGATCTCGCGCCGATCCTGCAGGCGACGATCCGCGAATCCACCATGCTGATGATGATCATCGGCATGTCGCTGCTCTATTCCTACGTGATGAGCTATCTGCACATCTCGCAGTCCGCCGCCGAGGCCATCGTCGCCCTGCATTTGCCGCGCTGGGAATTACTGTTCGCGATCCTTGTCATGGTGGTCGTGCTCGGCTTCTTCCTGCCGCCGGTGTCGATCATCCTGATGACCGCGCCGATCATCCTGCCGCCGCTGCGCGCCGCCAATTT
>Ga0137412_10000899_pt1 | contig 22234 bp, 25 predicted proteins | sample CZODoug2_1_16fun_FD_122160 | JGI IMG/M metagenome (GOLD analysis project Ga0137412, IMG submission 122160) | Vadose zone soil fungal communities from Angelo Coast Range Reserve, California, USA - CZODoug2_1_16fungal (Hybrid Assembly) | ecosystem: Environmental > Terrestrial > Soil > Vadose zone... | reverse complement strand
GATTCCGTCGCGACGCGGGAGGAATTCCTCTCCCTGATCGGCCGGCGCGCGGCGTAGCACGGAGCGCCTTGAAACAGTCGGCCGGGCGCCCTCGTAGGCCATTATGACCACGCGCTCGCCGCATGGGCGATTTGTGCGGTAACGTACATAAGGGGTAAAATCCGGCCATCCCCCGACTTACACACGCGGGAAACTTGCTTTTGCTACGGGCCGGATTGGAGGTACCCATGGGCAAGAGTCGCGCTGCATCCTCAACCCATACTCCCGCTCAAAACGATCTTCTTGCCGCGCTGCCCGCGGCGGATTACGAGCGCCTGCTGCCGGACCTGGAGCTCGTGCCGCTGCCCCTCGGCATGGTCGTCTACGAGTCCGGCGGAAAGCTGGACTACGTGCATTTCCCCACCGATTGCATCGTGTCGCTGCTCTACGTCATGAAAGACGGAGCGTCGGCGGAAATCGCGGTCGTCGGCCATGAAGGCCTGGTCGGCGTTGCGCTGTTCATGGGAGGGGAATCCACCCCCAGCCGGGCGGTGGTGCAAAGCGCCGGGTCCGCGTACCGCCTCTCATCCAAAGTTCTCAAAAGTGAATTCGAGCACAGCGGCCCGCTGCAGCATCTGCTGCTGCGCTACACCCAGGCGTTGATCACGCAGATGGCGCAGACCGCCGTTTGCAACCGGCACCATTCTGTGGAGCAGCAACTATGCCGTTGGCTGCTGTTGAGCCTGGACCGGCTGCCCTCGAACGAGCTCTCCATGACCCAGGAACTGATCGCGAACATGTTGGGAGTGCGCCGCGAGGGCGTCACGGAGGCGGCTGGAAAACTGCAGACGGCCGGATTGATTCAGTACAATCGCGGCCACATCAAAGTGCTCGACCGGCCCAAGCTGGAACAGCGGGTCTGCGAGTGCTACGCAGTGGTCAAACAGGAATCCGATCGCTTGCTTCCCGAAAGGGCCGCAGCTTGATGATCGGCTCGGAGGTCCGTGCGGTGGCGTACATACGATCTGCCCGTGTTCACGCTAGTCTTGCCCCGTCTGCCCGTCCGCCGGCCGGGGTGACCAAAACCGGAAAGTACCCATGCGGGTCGCGAGCCGAGTACCCGTGGCAAACAGCATGCTTGCCGCCTTGCCGCGCAAGCAGTACCAGAGCCTGCTCTCGGGTCTGGAATCGGTCGCGTTGAGATTCGGCGAAGTGCTGTACGAACCGGGCGAGCGTATCAGGTTCGTTTACTTTCCCGGCGACTCTCTCGTCTCCTTACTGACGCTGGTGGATGGCCAATCGGCCCTGGAAGTCGGCATGGTCGGCCGTGAGGGCATGGTCGGTGTTCCTCTGTCTTTGGGAGCGGACGTTTCGCCTGTGCGCGCGCTGGTGCAGGGAGCAGGAGCGGCCATGCGGATGAAGGCGGCGCGCTTTTCCAAAGAAATCCGGAGGAGCCCGCAGCTGCAGCAGGAGGTCAATCGCTATACGGGCGTGTTGATGGCCCAGATCACCCAGACCGCCGCGTGCAACCGCTTCCATGTCGTGGAAGCGCGCCTTGCGCGCTGGCTCCTGATGACGCAGGACCGCCTACGGTCGGACGAATTCCCTCTTACGCACGAATTCCTCGGGCATATGCTGGGAGTGCGGCGGGTCGGCGTCACCAAGGCCGCGCGCGCGCTGCAGGAACGAAGGCTGATCCGTTACAGCCGCGGCAATATCCAGATCCTCAATCGACGAGGCCTCAAGGCCTCCGCCTGCTCCTGCTACGAGCTCGTCAAGGACATGTACGACGACGTACGCGATTAGGGCAGCGCAAAAAAATGCCCGGTACGGGATTGCCGTTACCGGGCAAGATAGTACGAGTGTCTATCAGGGAGGAGATATACACCCGCTTCGATCATCCCCTTTTGCTCCGAGGCGCTCTGTGCGCTGGCGCACAGAAGGGCCAATTATTTTGATCAGGATTCTGTCGCTGTGAAACGACATGCGCGAAAGCGCTCCGGATGGACTACTGTCCCTCGAACCTGACGCTCGTTGTCGGGAAAACCCTGACACGAAAGCTGCAATGACGTCGAGGAACCGGTGCGCGCGCCCTCAGCCGGAGCTTTCGCCCGGTCGCCGATGCAACTGCCCTTGATATAACGCTCGCACGGTTTCGATCGTGTCGGCGTCCCTCGCGCTCTTGTCCTCGCGGTAGCGCTTGACGCGCGCAAAGCGCAGCACGAACCCGCCCGGATAGTGCGGGCTCGCCTGGATTTCGTTGAACGCGATCTCGGCGACAAGCTCGGGCCGCACGTGCACGACGTGGCCTTCGCGCGATGTTTCGAGCGAAAGCAGCTGCTCGGTCTGCCACGCGAGCATCTTGTCGGTCATGCCCTTGAAGGTCTTGCCGAGCATGACGAAGCCGCCGGTGGCGGGGTCGAGCGCGGCGAGGTGCAGGTTGGAGAGCCAGCCCTTGCGGCGGCCGCTGCCCCATTCGACGGCGATGACGGCGAGGTCGAGCGTGTGCGCCGCCTTGATCTTGAGCCAGCCGGCGCCGCGGCTTCCCGCCTCGTACGGGGCCTCCAGGGCTTTCGCCATGACGCCTTCGTGGCCGCGCGCGAGCGCTTCGTCGTAAAAGGTTTGCGCGGCTTCCTTATCGCCGGTTACGAGGCGTGGGATGAGAATCTTCACCGGAAGAAATTTCGCGAGCGCGTCGAAGCGTTCCCGTGCGGGTCTTGCGGTGAAGTCCTCGCCCTCGGCGAGCAGGCAGTCGAAGAAAAAGACGCTGAGCGGATACGCCGCGCGCGACACCTCCACGTCGAGCTTGCGCCCGAAGCGGCGCATGGTCTCCTGGAAAGGGTAGGGCGTGCCGTCGGGCTTGAGCGCGATCGTTTCGCCGTCGAGCATCACTTCGCGCGCGGAGCATCCCTGCAGCGCCGCGACGATCTCGGGCACGGCGGCGGTGACCTCGTTCAGGCTGCGCGTATAGACGCGGATTTCGCTGCCCGACTTGTGTGCCTGCACGCGCGCGCCGTCGAGCTTCCACTCGAAAGCCGCGCGTCCCAAGCGCTCGATGGCGTCGGCGACGCCATCGGCGGGCTGGGCGAGCATCGGCTGCACCGGCTGAAAAACCCTGAGCGCAAAGCGCGCAAGGCCCGCTTCACCTTCGGTGAGTGCGGCTTTTGCCATCACCGGAAGGCCGCCTGCACGCATGGCCGCCGTCCGCACCCGCCCGGGCCGCAGGTTCGCCGCCTTTGCGATGGCGTCGAGCATGATCCCTTCGAGCGCGCCCTGGCGCAGCTCTCCGAGCAACAGCCGCGCGAGAAAGTCCTGCTCGGGCGCGGTCGCGCGCGCGAAAAGCTCCGCGAGCAGGCGCGCCCGCTCGGCGGCGGAGCCTTCTCCTCTGATCTGCGCGAGGCGCGTGAGGGCCTCGTCGATTTGCGCAAGCGTGAGCCGGGGCGCGCCCGCGGGCGTGGCTGCGAGCGCGTCTTTGAGGGTCGTGTAGCCGATGCCGACCTTGCCCTGGGGCGTGTCGCCGCTGAGATACGCCACGCCCAGCGGGATTTCGGACGCATCGAGGCGTCGCAGGCACTGCGCGAGGGTGTCGATCTTGGCAAGGCGGCTGCGCGTCGCGGCGACGCGCTCGGAGGCGGCGAGCAATTCGCCGAGCAGCATGATTTCTCTTCGGGATAAGATGGCGAAGCTTATCAAATCGAGCGACGAAAACGTGGCCAAGGTCGTCTGCTGCATCGAGGAGCTGGGAAGGCTTGTCGGCAAGGAGGTCGCCGTGACCGACTGGCTCACCGTGAGCCAGGAGCGCATCGACGGCTTTGCCGACGCGACGGAAGATCACCAGTGGATTCACGTCGACCGTGAACGCGCGGCGAGGGAATCGCCTTACGGCACGACCGTTGCGCACGGTTTCCTTTCGCTGTCGCTTCTGCCGTACCTGCTGGGGCAGGCGATCGAGATCCAGGGCGTGCGTCTGGGAATCAACTACGGCTTGAATCGCGTGCGCTTCACGGGGCCCTTGCCGGCCGGCTCGCGCGTGCGTGCGCGCTTCCGGCTCGACGCGGTGGAAGACATCCCCAAGGGGGTCCAGACCACCTGGAACGTCACTCTCGAGCGCGAAGGCGAGGCGAAGCCGGTTCTGGTCGCCGAATGGATCACGCGCCGGAACGATTAGTCTAACGGGCGCGCGCGGGCTTTGCGGCAACCGATCGGTTCAGAAACGCAGTCAGCGCCAGCGCGACCTCGCCCTGGCGTCCCGCCCACAGGTGCCCTCCGGTCGGAAAGCTCACGAAACGCGCCCCCGGAATGCGTTCCGCCGCCGAGCGGCTGCCCGGGTAAATCCCGAACAAGTCGTCCTCGATGCCGATGACGAGCGTGGGGGTTGCGATTCGCTCCAGTGGGTAACGCGGCAACGACGCTAGGATCGCCAGGTCGTTCCAGAGGCCTTTGCGGCGCTGGCTGACCGGCAGGGTGCCTCGCGCAATCCGCAAAATGCGTTCCTGCTCCCCGGCCGAGGCGTTTTTGAAATCGCGCACCGGGATGGCGAAGACTTTTTCCAACATGGCGTCCCGCGCCACCTTCATGTTCAACCAGAAAAAGAAGTCCGATCCGAGTACCGACTCGAACATGAAGGAAGGCTGCGCGCGCACCGGTAGCGCTCCCGGCGGGAAGAAAGCCGGAACGAGCAGGACCATCGCCGAGCAACGCCCTGCGTGCCGCAGGCAGAATTCGATCGCCGAGGGCGCACCCGCCGAGCCCCCGAGGATCGCCGCCTCGGGCATTTTCAAGGCGTCGAGGAGGCACGCGTGGGCGTCGGCCTGCGCTGCGGGCGATGCGTCGGCGGGCAAGGGGGTGCGCAGATATCCGAATCTCGACATGGCGATCACCGTGAAGCCGCCCTCGGCCAATGGGCGACCGAATTCCAGGCCCTGGTCGAAGCCGCCGCCCGCGCCGTGCACCAGAAGCACCGGCGCTCCCTTGCCGATGAGCGCGTATTCGATCGGTCCGCACGGCGTGTCGGCGACCCGGCTGCCGGAGGAGATGCGGGCTTTCGCCGCGGCCATGTCGTCCCGATAGCTGAAATACGTGAACAGGATCAACCCGGCCAGCACAGCGGCGGGAACTCCCAAGTACGCGCCTCGTCCTATCTTCATCGGCGATGAACAGCGCGGCAACAGGCCGGCATCCCATTGTAGTCAAGCGCGGCGGGTACCATATTGATCTTGAATTTTCACTACCGGACGCGTCCTAGCATACCAATGTCGGAAGCATGGGTCCTCGCTGCACTTGCCGTTCTTGCCTGGCTGTGGTTCGACAGCATGCGGGCGCGCGAGCACGCGGTCGCGGCGGGCTCGCGCGCCTGCGAGCGCAACGGTCTGCAGTTCCTCGACCAGACCGTGGAGTGCGTGTCGCTTCGCCCCGCGCGCGACGAGAACGGGCGCGTCGCGCTGCGGCGCGTATATCGGTTCGAATTCTCCGACAACGGCGACAACCGGCGCGGCGGCAGCATCGTCATGATGGGCGGCGAGGTAGAATCGCTCACCATGGAACCGTTCCTGTTGCAGTGAGTCTCACTTGCGGTGAGTCATGCCGAAGTGGATCGAAGGCACAGTAGTCAACCAGAAGCGCTGGACTCAGAACCTGTTCACGCTGCAGGTGGAGGCCGACCTCGCCGCGTTCGAGGGAGGGCAGTTCGCCAAGCTCGCCCTCGCGGTGGAGGGCGAGATGATCGCGCGCCCGTACTCGTTCGTGAACGCGCCCAAGGAACGCCCGCACGAGTTCTATTACGTTACGCTGCCCGACGGGCCGCTCACGCAGCGGCTGCACAGGATGGAGGCGGGGGACGCGATCTACCTTGCGCCGCGACCGGCGGGGTTCCTGGTGCTCTCGGAAATTCCCGACGCGGAGAACCTCTGGCTGATATCGACGGGAACGGGAGTCGGCCCTTTCCTGTCAATCCTGAAGACCGAGGCGCCGTGGCAGCGCTTCAGGAACGTGGTCCTGGTGCACGCGGTGCGCTACGCCGAGGAGCTGACCTACCGCGACAGCCTCTCGCGGCTGCTCGAGGAGCACGGAGAGCAGATGCGCGTCGTCTCCTTCGTGAGCCGGGAGGAAAAGCCGGGCGTGCTCCACGGGCGCGTTCCCCTCGCGATCGATGAAGGCCGCCTGGAGGCCGCGGCGGGCGTCGCGCTCAGCGCGAAGACCTCGCAGGTTATGATTTGCGGCAATCCGGAGATGGTGACGGACACGAACGAGGCGCTCGCGCGGCGTGGCATGAAAAAGCACCGGCGCCGCGAGCCGGGTCATATCACGGTGGAGAACTACTGGTGAAGAATGCTGCGCTTGGCCTGTTGTTTGCAATCGGCGCGCCGGCGCTCGCCTCCTGCAGCGCGACCCGCCTCGCCTACGACAACGCCGACACCGTGCTGCGCTTCATGGCCTCGAGCTATCTGGATCTCGACGCTGCGCAGTCCGACGATCTGACCCCGCGCATCGTGCGATTTCACCAATGGCACCGGTCGAGCGAGCTTCCGGCGTACGCGGCCCTGTTGCGCAGCGCCGGTGAGCGCGCGGCCAAGGGCATCACGGCGGAGGACGTCGCCTGGGGGCTCGCCAACGTGCGCCTGCGGTACCGCGGGTTCGCGGCGAGAGCGGCCGAGGACGCGGCACCGGTTCTCGCGACGCTCGCCCCCGCGCAGCTCGCGGCGCTCGAGCGCAAGCTCGCCGAAGACAACGCAAAATTCGCAAAGAAATTCCTCTCTTCGGACGACAAGGACCGCCGGCCCGCGCAGTTGAAGCGCATGCTCGAGCGCTTTCGCGATTTTGCGGGCGAGCTGACCCCGGAGCAGGAGGCCCGCATCGAACGCTTCGCGCTCGATCATGAGCGCCACGTCGCGCTGCGCTTCGAGGACCGGCAGCGCTGGCAGCGCGATCTGGTCGCGGCGCTCAAGGAGCAGCGCGAGTCGCAAGCGCTCGGCCGGAGTCTCGCCGAGATGTTTACCAGGCCGGAGCTGCGCCGCTCCGAGGAGTTCGTTCGCGAGGACAAGCGCTGGGACGAAGACCTGGGGCAACTCATCGTGGACCTCGACCGGTCGCTGTCTCCGAAGCAGCGCGCGCAGGTGGTGCGGCGCCTTTCCGACTACGCCGAGGATTTCGCGGTTCTCGCCGGAAGAAGAAAGGAGGCCGCGTGAGCCCGCGGCGTGCGACGCGAGCCTTGCTCTCCCTGGTACTGCTCGCGGCATGCGGTGCGGCAGCGGCCGCCGGAGGCGAGCTGAAACCCTGGAGCGGCGGCGCGACGCCGCCCCTCGCCCTGCGCGACCTCCAGGGCAAGGAGCACAAACTCGCCGACTATCGGGGCAAGGTCGTGGTGCTCAATTTCTGGGCGACCTGGTGCGATCCCTGCCGCGAGGAGATGCCTTCCATGCAGCGGTTGCAGGACAGGCTCGCCGGGCAACCCTTCGCGATCCTCGCGATCGACTACGGCGAGGGCGCGCCGCGGATCAACGACTTCCTGAAGAAGGTCCCGGTGCGCTTCACGGTGCTGCTGGATCGCGACACCTCCGCCGCGACCGCGTGGAAGGTGAAGGTGCTGCCCACGACCCTGGTGCTCGACCCCCAGCAGCGAATCCGCTACTCCGTGGTGGGCGATCTGGAGTGGGATTCTCAATCCGTTGAAGATACGATCAAAAAGCTTCTTCCACCGAGCTGAAGCACGCGCCGGAGCGCTCCGGGGCGACTTGTGGTCGGGGACGATTTCGGAGTAGATTGTCCGCTTTGGAATTCGTCCCTATCCGCCGGACCGCACGCCGATGATCCTCCAGCAACGCTTGACTTCACGCAGCTCGCGCTCGCTCGCGGTCATGATCGGCTTCGCGCACCCTGCGGGCTCGCGCGGAGCGTGGCGTTCCGACGGCCATATCGGCGGCGCCCCTACTTGCGCGTTCGCCCTCGCTCTTCTGCAAGTCCTTCTCTCCAGCTTCACCCCTTTTACAGCGACCGACACCGGGTATTCCGCGTCCCGTGTCCGTTGAGCCAGTCTTCAATCGATCGGAGAACCGACATGGATAGACGTGCATTTCTGAAAACCGGCGCGATCCTCCCGGCTGCCGTGGCGCTGCCGAGGCTCGCACACGCGCAGCAACTCCCGTTCGATCCCCGCCCGGTGGTCAAGTGGCGCACGTTCGAAGTGACTACGCGGGTCGAGATCGTTTTTCCCGAGGGCGGGACGCGTGTGTGGCTGCCCATCCCCTCGGTCGACACGGGCTACCAGAAGATCCTCGACAACGCCTGGTCGGGCAACGCCCAGACCGCAAAGATCGCCTACGACGGCAAGTACGGAGCGGGCATGCTCTACGCCGAGTGGCCCACCGCCGAGAAGAATCCCGTGGTCGAGCTCTACAGCCGCTTCGCCACGCGCGACCGCGCCGTGGACTTTTCCGCGCCGGGATCGGTCGAGAAACTCTCGCCCGGGCAGCACGCCTTCTACACCGGGGCGACCGAGCACATGCCCACCGACGGCATCGTGAAGAAGACGGCGCAGGAGGTCACCCAGGGCGCACGGACCGACTACGACAAGGCCAAGGCGATCTACGAGTGGATCGTCGACAACACTTACCGCGATCCGAAGACGCGGGGCTGCGGCGTCGGCGACATCAAGACGATGCTCGAGACCGGCAACCTCGGCGGCAAATGCGCCGACTTGAACGCGCTTTACGTGGGCCTCGCGCGCGCGGTCGGCCTGCCGGCGCGCGACGTCTACGGCGTGCGCGTGGCGAAATCGCAGTTCGGCTACAGGAGCCTGGGAGCGGGCACGGCGAACATCACGCGCGCGCAGCATTGCCGGGCGGAAGTCCATCTCGCCGGATTCGGCTGGGTGCCGGTGGATCCGGCCGACGTGAGAAAGGTCGTGCTCGAGGAGAAGGCGCAGCCGACGGACTTGAGCGATCCGGTGGTGCAGGCGGTGAGGCCCAAGCTCTTCGGCGCGTGGGAGATGAACTGGCTCGCGTTCAACACCGCGAACGACTTCGCGCTGCCCAACTCGAAAGGCGGCAAGCTCACCTTCTTCATGTACCCTCAAGGCGAGACCGCGCAGGGACGGTTGGACAGCCTCGACCCGGACAACTTCAAGTACACGATGACCGCCAAGGAATTGAACACCTGAACGGCACCCGGCCGGCCCCCTACAGCTGCATCCCGCCCTGCGGAGAAGGTGTCCCATGGACCCGATTCCCGATTCGACCTGCGCCTCCCCGCGCCCCGATCCGCGCGGTGGGCGCAGCGAAACATACCTCTCGATTCGCGGCGCGACGCGCGCGCTCGCGGCGCCGCTTTCGGCGGAGGATTGCGCGATCCAGTCGATGCCCGACGCGAGTCCGGTGAAATGGCATCTCGCGCACACGACGTGGTTCTTCGAGACTTTCGTCCTGGTTCCGCACCAGCCGGGTTACCGCGCTTTCGCGCCGGAGTACCGGGTCCTGTTCAACTCCTACTACAACAGCGTCGGCGATCGCTACCCGCGGCCGGAGCGGGGGCTGTTGTCGCGCCCGGGTCTCGAAGAAGTGTTCGCGTATCGCCGTCATGTGGACGAGGCCGTGCTCGGCCTGCTCGCCGCCGGCCGCCTTCCCGCAGAGGCCGGCGCGTTGATCGAACTGGGCCTGCATCACGAGCAACAGCACCAGGAGCTCATCCTCACGGATGTCAAGCATCTGCTTTCGCGCAATCCGCTGAAGCCGGCCTACCAGAAGCAGTGGCCGCTGACGGCGATCCGCGCGCGCGAGCCGCGCTGGATTGCTTTCGACAAAGGTCTGCGCGAAGTCGGGCATCACGGCCACGATTTCTGTTTCGACAACGAAACCCCGCGCCACCGCGTCTGGCTGGACGCATTCCGCATCGCGTCGCATCCCGTCACCCACGGCGATTTCATCGATTTCATCGAAGACGGCGGCTATCGGCGGCCGGAGCTGTGGCTCGCCGCAGGATGGGACGCGGTGACGGCAGGCGGCTGGGAGGCGCCCCTGTACTGGGAACGCCGCGAAGACGGCTGGCATGTGTTTACGCTGCACGGTGAGGTGCCCGTGGATCGCAACACCCCGGTTTGCCACGTGAGCTTCTTCGAGGCCGAGGCCTTTGCGCGCTGGGCGAACGCGCGCTTGCCGACCGAGGCGGAGTGGGAAGTTGCCGCGCGCGACGCATCGCGCGCCGGAAATTTCCTCGAGAGCGGCGCATTGCATCCCCTTGCGCTGCGCGGGGCACCTGCGGAAGGAACGCTCGCGCAGGCCTTCGGCGACGTCTGGGAGTGGACTCGCAGCGACTACGGGCCTTACCCGGGCTACCGGCCGGCGGCCGGCGCGGTCGGTGAATATAACGGCAAGTTCATGTGCGGCCAATACGTCCTGCGCGGCGGATCGTGCACCACGCCGGCAGCCCACGTGCGCGCGACCTACCGGAATTTCTTTCCGCCGCAGGCACGCTGGCAGTTCTCCGGGCTGCGCCTCGCCCGGGAAGCCTGAGTCGAGCATCGCAGACGAGGCAAGCTTCCCGCAGGGCCGTTCTCCGGTTATTCTCGGCGGCGCAGCGCGCCACGCAGGGTGGATCGGTGAGAATAGCGGCAATGATCCTCCATTTCTCCCACGCCAACGGCTTTCCCGCCGCGTGCTACCGCAAGATGTTCTCGTATCTCGATCGCGTCTTCGAGATTGGATATATCAACATGATCGGGCACGACCCGCAGCGTCCGGTCACCGAGCGCTGGCCGCATCTAGTGGCGGAGTTGGTCGAGCGCCTCCGGAGTTATAAGGAGCCTGTGCTCGGCGTGGGGCATTCGCTCGGCGGCTATCTCACCATGCTTGCCGCGCTGGAGCGGCCGGAGCTGTTCCGCGCGATCGTGGTTCTCGATTCGCCGGTGATCGGGACGTGGGCGGGCAGGGCCTTCGGCCTGGTGAAGCGCTTCGGCCTCGTGGACCGGGTGACGCCCGCGGGCGCGACGCGCGACCGGCGCTCGCATTGGAAGTCGGCCGAGGAAGCCTACAAGCATTTCCACGGGCGCAAGGTCTTCCGCAACTTCGATCCGGACTGCCTGCGCGACTACGTGACGCTCGGCATGGTTCCCGCCGCGCACGGCGTGCGGCTTGCCTTCGACCCGAAGATCGAAACGCGCATCTACCGGACGATTCCCCACGATCTGGTGCGAGATCTGCCCCGGCTCGCGCTCCCGCGCGGCTTCATCTGCGGGCGCGAATCGGGGGAGATGCGGCGGGCGGGCCTTGCCGCTACGCGCAAGTTCTTCCGCGTCGTACGCGTGGCGGGCGGGCACCTGTTCCCATTCGAACGACCCGAGGTCGCGGCGGACGCCATTCGGGGGATGGCTGCGGACCTGATGGCAAGCGCTTAGATCGAGCGCTGGCGACGCCGCACGATCATGGAATCCAGCCTTTCCGCGAGGCCCTGCACGCCTTCCAGGTTGGGATTCACCTCGAGCGCGCGGCGGAAGTACTCCAGTGCCTTCTCCGGTTGGTCGAGTTCGAGGTAGATCTGGCCGTAGCCGGAAAGCACGCCGAAGTGCTGCGGGTTGCGCTTGACGACTTCACCGCAGTCCCTGAGCGACCGCCGGAATTCGCCGGCGAGGAAATACGCCGTGGCGCGCTTGTTCCAGCCTTCGGCAAAGTCGGGTTTGAGCTCGATGACGCGGGTAAAGGTGGCGATCGCCTCGGGTAGGCGCTGCTCGCCCATCTGCGCGACTCCCCGAGCGAACAACTCGTCCACGCGCGCGTCCCCCGAGCGGCTCCAGACCGCCCACAGCGCTTGCTCGGCAACAACGCGCACCCGTTCGTCCGTATCGCGCAACGCGATGATCAGCGCGGGAGCGTCCTCCATCCGGCCCACGATCGCGAGACCGAGCGCGCCGCGCCGGCGCTCGTCCGCGTCGGTTCTCTTCAGCGCCGCGAGCGCCTGCGCCCGCGAAGGCCGGTCCGGTTCCGCCGCCGCAGCAGGCATCGCGGGTGCCAGGCACGCGATGGCGAGAACCAGAAGCACCAGCCTTTTCATTGCGACCTTCGAGAGCCTCATCGGAATAAGCTCCCTTGCCTGATGGTTTACCGAGCGTCCGCCCAACTATAATCCTCTCTATTGTCAGATGAAAGGAAGCACCATGCGCAAGCTGCTGATTCCGGTCCTCGCTCTGCTGGCGGGACTCGCGCTGGTCCAGGCTCTCCACGCCGCCGGAACGGATTCGGGGCCTGCGCCGAACGCGCGCCCCGTGGATCCGGATTACGAGAGCGGCAAGAAGGCGGTCGAGGCGGGGAACTGGAAAACGGCTCTCGACAGCTTCGAGCGGGTTGCCTCGCGCGACCCGGGCAATGCCGACGCGCAGAATTACCTGGGCTACGCCTGGCGCAAGTCCGGCAACCTCGACCTTGCGTTCAAGCACTACAACGAAGCGCTGCGCCTCAACCCGCGGCACAAGGGAGCGCACGAATACATCGGCGAGGCCTATCTGATGGCGAACGACCTGCCGAAGGCGGAGGAGCACCTCGCGCAGCTCGACAAGCTGTGCTTTTTTCCCTGCGAGGAATACCGCGACCTGAAGAAAGCGGTGGAGGAATACAAATCCAAATCCCGGCCCTGATTCTTGCGAGCGCAAAACAAAACGCCCGGCAAGCCGGGCGTTTTTCTTTCCGGGTGCGCGTCCCGGGAGAATCCCGGGACGGCGGTTATTTGAGGTGCTTGCTGACGAGCTTGGTCATCTCGAACATCGACACTTGCTTCTTGCCGCCGAAGATGACTTTGAGGGCGTCGTCGGCATTGATCATGCGACGGTTCTTGGAGTCCTGCAGCTTGTTCTTCTTGATATAACCCCAGAGCTTCTTGGTCACTTCGGTGCGCGGTATCGCCTTGGAGCCCACCACTTCCGCGAGCGCTGCGCTTGGGGTCATGGGTTTCATGAATGCCGCATTGGGTTTTCTCTTCTTGGCCATCGTATATCTCTCCTCTTAAATACGAGCTGTTTGGGTGACGCCGCACGGACGGTACGGGCAACGCGAGAGTGCGTCAATCAGAGGGAAATGTCAACCACCTTCAATCGGGCTTTTCGGCCTCGGGAGAAACAATAGCCCGGCCGGGGGATCGCTTCGCTATAATCAAAGACCCGCTTTTTCCCTGACAATTTCCTGTCACCCCGGCGAGCGCCGTGGAAACCGCCAAAAAAAACGTCGCCGTCCTCGCCACTTGCCAGGCGCTGCTGTTCACGAACAACTCGACGGCGATTGCCCTCAATGGGCTGGCGGGCTACGCGCTCGCCGCGAACAAGGCTCTGGCGACGCTCCCCGTCACCGCATGGGTGATCGGCGGGGCGCTCTCGACCCTTCCGGCTTCGCTTCTCATGAAGCGCATCGGCCGCCGCGCCGGTTTCACCGTCGGGGCGCTGACCGGCATGGTGGGCGCGGCGATCTGCTGTCTCGCCCTTTCCCTCGGTAATTTCTGGCTTTTTTGTTTCGGCACGATGGTGTTCGGCGTGTACAACGCGGTGGCGCAGTACTACCGCTTCGCGGCAGCGGACGCCGCAAGCGCCGATTTCAAGGCGAAGGCGATCTCTCTCGTGCTCGCCGGAGGGCTCGTGGGAGGCATCGTCGGCCCGGAGACGAGCAAGCTCACGGTCGATTTGCTCTCCACGCACTATCTCGGCGCGTACCTGTCCCTGATCGGTTTCCTGGTGGTCGTCGTCCTGGTCGTGCAATTGCTCGACATCCCGGTGCCTGCGGCCGCCGCTCACAAGGAACCGACACGACCGCTCGCGCAGATCATGGCGCAGCCGGTTTTCGTGGTCGCAGTGCTCGCCGCGGCGATCGGCTACGGCGTGATGAACCTGCTTATGACCGCCACTCCGCTTGCCATGGGAATCTGCGGACATCCGTATTCGGCTGCGGCCACGGTGATCGGGTGGCACGTCATCGCCATGTTCGGGCCGTCGTTTTTCACCGGATCGCTCATCAGGCGCTTCGGCATTTTCCCGGTGATGCTCGCCGGCGCCGTGCTGCTCTACGTATGCGTGGGCGTCGCGCTCTCCGGCATCGGCATTCCGCACTTCTGGTCCGCGCTGGTCTTGCTCGGCGTGGGCTGGAACTTCCTCTATATCGGCGGCACGACCCTCATTACCGAAGCGTGCACCCCGCCCGAGCGCGCGAAGACCCAGGGCGCGAACGACCTGATCATCTTCGTGATGATGGCCGCTTCCTCGTTCAGCTCGGGCCTGCTCCTGGAGAAGAGCGGCTGGGCGATCCTCAACTATCTCGCGCTTCCACTCATCACCACCGCGGCAGCCGGGGTGCTGTGGCTGCATTTCAGGCGGCGTGCCGCGGCAGTCGCGTAACCGCAGTGAACATCGGTGAGGCAAGGCTCGATCCGCAGGCGCGTGCGTTGATCGAGCTCGCGGCGCGCTCGGCCAGTCCCGCGCTCGACTCGGTGGGCGTGGAGGAAGCGCGGCGCCTCTATCGCGAGTCGCGCCTTGCCCTTGCCCCGCCTCCGGTCGCGGTGCAGGAAACGCGCGATTTCTCCATGGCCGGCCCGGGGGGTGCGATCGGGGCGCGCTACTACCGGCCGCTCGGTGCGGATTCCCTTGAAGCGCTGCCCGCGGTTGTGTACTTCCACGGCGGCGGCTGGACCTGCGGGGATCTCGATACGCACGACAGCGTCTGCCGCGGGATCGCCGCTCACAGCTTGTGCGCGGTCGTCGCAGTCGATTACCGCATGGGACCCGAGCACAGGTTTCCCGCCGCGGTCGAGGATGCCCTGGCGGCGGTGCGGTGGATGGCGGCGAACGCAGGCCCGTTCGGGATCGACCCGGCGCGGCTCGTGGTCGCAGGCGAGAGCGCCGGCGGCAACCTCGCCGCGGTGGCGGCACTCGCTCTGCGCGAATCGGGGCCCCGCCTGGCGATGCAGGTGCTCGTCTATCCCGTGACCGACCAGGCAGCCGACACCGATTCGCTCAGGCGCTTCGCCCAGGGTTATTCGCTCACGCGCGAGTTGCTGCGCTGGTATCAGGGCAACTATCTGCGCGGTGAGCCGGACCGTGCCGACTGGCGCGCTTCTCCCGCGCGCGCGAAGGATCACTCGCGGCTGCCGCCCGCCTATATCATCACCGCCGGTTTCGATCCGCTCCTCGACGAGGGCAAGGCCTACGCCGAGCGTCTTGCGCAGGCCGGCGTTCCGGTCACCTACGAATGCTTCGAGGGTCAGATACACGGATTTCTTCCCATGGCAGGGGCGATCGCGGCGGCACACCACGCCCACTACCGCATCGGCCAGATGCTGCGCATGCACTTCGGGACGTTTTCCGTCGCGCGGCCCTGATCGGCGTAAAATCGCGGGATTCCCTATGCCGGCTCCCACCGAGAAAATTTCCGTCGCGCGCAAGGTGGTGCGTGCCGCTTGCCCGCACGACTGCCCCGACACCTGCGCCATGCAGATCACGGTCGAGAACGGCGTCGCGGTGAAAGTCGAGGGCGCGAAGGACCACCCGTTCACCGCCGGCACGCTCTGCACCAAGGTGGCGCGCTACCTGGAGCGCACCTACAGCAAGGACCGCGTGCTCTTTCCGCAGAAGAGAGTCGGCCCGAAAGGCAGGGGCGAGTTCGAGCGCATTTCCTGGGACGAAGCGCTCGACACGATCGCCGCAAAGTTCCGCGCGATCGAGGCCGAGGATCCGCAAGGGATCCTGCCCTACGACTACGCGGGCACCATGGGCTACGTGCAGTGGCACTCGATGGGCCGGCGCTTCTTCAACCGGCTGGGCGCGTCGCGCCTGGACCGCACCATCTGCTCCTCGGCCGGCAAGGAGGGCGTGAAAATCACCCTGGGCGGGTCCTTCGGCATGGACCCGGAAAGGTTCGACGAGGCGAAGCTCATCCTCATATGGGGTTCGAACCCGATCGTCTCGAATCTCCATCTGTGGTCGCGCGTGCAGGAGGCGAAACGCCGCGGCGCGAAGCTCGTCGCGATCGATCCCTACCGCAGCCTCTCCGCGGAGAAATGCCACGAGCACCTCGCGCCGCTTCCGGGCACCGACGCGGCGCTCGCGCTCGGGCTCATGCACGTCATCATCGGCGAGGGCCGTCACGACGCGGACTACGTCGAGAAATACACGATCGGCTTCGAAGCGCTCGCCGGGCGGGTCAAGGACTATCCTCCCGGCAAAGTCGCGGAAATCACCGGTCTGCCCGCGGAAAAAATAATCGCTCTTGCGCGCGAATACGCCGCGACGCGCCCGGCGGCGATCCGGCTCAATTACGGGCTGCAGCGCCACGCCGGCGGCGGAATGGCGGTGAGGAACATCCTGTGCCTGCCGGCGCTGACCGGCGATTGGCGCCATCCGGCGGGCGGGGCGGTGCTCTCCACCTCGGGATTTTTCGACATGAACGACGCGAAGCTCGAGCGGCCGGATCTGCTGCAAAAGTCGAGATGCCCCAACCCGCGCACGATCAACATGGTGGCGATCGGAGACGCGCTGCTCGAAGCGAAGCCGCCGATCCGCGCGCTCTACGTGTACAACTCCAACCCGGTCGCGGTCGCGCCCGACTCGGGAAAGGTGGTGAAGGGCTTTTCACGGGACGACCTCTTCACCGTGGTGCACGAGCAATTCGCGACCGACACCTGCGACTACGCGGACGTCGTGCTGCCGGCGACCACGCAGCTCGAGCACCACGACGTGCACACCGCCTACGGGCACCTGTACGTCGTGGCGAACAGCCCCGCGATCGCGCCGCTGGGCGAGTCCCTGCCGAACAGCGAAGCATTCAGGCGCCTCGCCGCGCGCATGGGGTTCGCCGAAGAGTGCTTCAGGGACTCCGACGAAGACATCTGCCGCCAGGCGATCGAATCGTCGCACCCGCGCATGCAGGGCATCGAGTGGGAGTCCCTCAAGGCGAAAGGCTGGCAGCGATTGAACGTACCCGAGCGCTTCGCCCCGTTCGCGCGAGGCAATTTCGGCACGCCCTCGGGAAAGTGCGAGTTCTACAGCGAAACGGCGAAAGGCATGGGCATGGATCCCTTGCCGACCTATATCCCTCCGCGCGAGTCGGCGCAGTCGAACCCGGCGCTCGCGAGCCGGTATCCCCTTGCAATCATCTCGCCGCCCAACCGCCATTTCCTCAATTCGTCCTTCGCCAATATGCCCTTCGCCATCGCCGAAGCGAAAGAGCCGAGCTTGGAAATCCATCCGGCGGATGCCGCGGCGCGCTCGATCCGTGACGGGGACAGCGTGCGCATCTTCAACGACCGCGGTTCGCTCGCGGCCAGGGCACGCGTCAGCGACAGTGCGCGGAAGGGCGTCGTGGTGGCGCTGTCGGTGTGGTGGAGAAAGCTCACCGCCGATCGCCGCAACGCCAACGAGCTGACCGCGCAGGCGCTCACCGACATCGGCAGGGGCGCGACGTTCTACGACTGCCTGGTCGACGTTCAGCGGACGGCGCACGCGGAGTCCGCATCGGGCCGAAATCCCGGACTGCCGGCGGGCTAGGGTGGGCGCATGGCGGGTGAAGTCCGGGCTTTCCAGATCTTCTACAACGACAAGACCAGGGCGTCGCGGGATCCGGACTTCGAGCCGCTCGACAATTCGAAAAACGAGCGCCCGGATTGGTACGAGTACTGGCCCATCCGGACTTTCCTTTCGGAAAACCGGCTGAACGACTCGACCTACTACGGGTTTCTCTCGCCGTTGTTTTTCCAGAAGACCGGCCTGACCGGAAAGAAAGTGATGGACTTCCTCCGCCAGGCCGGCGATGCGGACATCGTCACGTTTTCCCCCTTTCCCTGTCACGCCGCCGTCTTCGTCAATGTTTTCGAGCAGGGCGAGTTCTTCCATCAAGGTCTCTACGACGTCGCCAGGGGATTTTTCGGGGAGCTCGATCGCGGAATGGATTTCGACGCTCTGGTGACGCATTCCCGCAATACGGTCTTCTCGAATTTTTTCTTTGCGAAATCGAAGTTCTGGAATTCCTGGAAACGCGTCCTGGACCGGCTTTTCGAACTTGCGGAAGGGGGGACTTCGCCTCTCTGCTCGCAGTTGAACCGGCAATTGGAGTATTCCAAGGAAGACGGGAGCGTGACGCTCGCCCAGATGAAAGTCTTCGTGATGGAGCGGGTCGTCTCGTTCATGCTGGGTGCGGACGGCGCCTTCACGGCGAAAAACTTTCCTCCGTTCGAAATGCCTTTGTCGTCGACGTTTTCCGGGAATTTGCCCGGTGTCGTATTGCTCGACGCGCTCAAAGTCGCGTTTTCGAAGACGGGCGATCCTCATTTTCTTCGTCTGTTCAAGCAGGAGCGGAGCAAGGCGTTCGCCGCCATCTGGCCGGGCCGTTCGCCGCGGCTATAATGCGGGCAAGTCGACGGGGAAAAATGGCCGCTGCCTCTCAGATCAAGCCCGGCGCCAAGGACGCGCTGATCGTCGTCGACGTGCAGAACGACTTCTGTCCCGGCGGCCGGCTCGCGGTGCAGAAAGGCGACGAGGTGGTGCCCCTGGTGAACGCGCTCGCGAAGCGCTTCGAGAACGTGGTGCTGACGCAGGACTGGCATCCCCCGGGCCATCGATCGTTCGCCACCTCGCACCCGGGCAGCAAGCCCTTCGATTCGGTGAGGCTCGCCTACGGGGAGCAGGTCCTCTGGCCCGACCACTGCGTGCAGGGGAGCGACGGCGCGGCATTGCACAAGGACCTTTCCGTTCCTCACGCGCAGCTCGTCCTGCGCAAGGGCCATCACCGGGACGTGGACAGCTATTCGGCTTTTCTCGAGGCCGACCGCAAGACGCGCACCGGGCTCGAAGGTTATCTCGGGGAACGCGGCATCAAGCGCGTGTTCGTCTGCGGGCTCGCGACCGACTTCTGCGTGGCGTGGACCGCGCTCGACGCGCACAAGCTCGGCTTCGATGCCGTCGTGATCGAGGATGCCTGCCGCGCGATCGACATGCTGGGCTCGCTTGCCGCGGCGTGGGAAAAGATGAAGAAAGCGGGCGTGAAGCGCATCCAGTCCGGCGACATTGCGTAGGAGGGTTTATGGCGATCCAGGGAATGAATCACTTCAACGTGCTCACCGACAAGCTCGCGGCGACAAGGGCGTTCTACATCGGGGTCCTCGGCTTCACCGAGGGACCGCGGCCTCCGCTCGGTTTCGGCGGCGCGTGGCTGTACGCGGGCGGCCAGCCCGTCCTGCACGTTTCGGAAGGGAAGGTGCCCGCGGATCCGGCCGGAGTGCTCGACCATCTTGCGTTCAGCGCCACCGATTTGAAGGGCACGGTGGCGAAGCTCAAGGCCAGCGGAATAGAGTTCGCGCTGCGCCGGCAGGTGGGTGTCGGGACGTGGCAGATTTTTTGTCACGACCCCTGCGGCGCCAAGGTGGAGCTCGATTTCTCGCCCGAGGAGCCCGCGCCCGCGGACTCCTGAAGACCTCGGAATCTGACTTGGAGGAAAGTGATGGATAAGCAACGCAGAAACTTCCTGAAGAAAACGGGCGCGGCGGGCGTCGTCGCGCTCGCCGCAGGCGCTTCGGCGCCGGAATCATCGTTTGCGCAGGGTGCCGGTCCGGGCGCGAGCCCGGGCTCGCCCGCGGCGCCGAAAAGGATGACTTTCGTCACCCTGCGCAGCGGTGATGCCTACGGCCTGGGCGTGAAGACCGACCTCGGCGTTCTCGACGTGACCAAAACGGCGAAATTCCTCCGCAGCCCGGCGCCGACCACGATCGAGGATCTCATCCGCCGCGGCGACCGGGGACTCACCGAGCTGGTCAAGGTTGCGCTCGCGCGCAGGACCCCGGGGTTCTTCATCTCGGAAGACCGCGCCGAGTTCGGACCGTGCGTGACCAATCCCGAAAAAATCCTCTGCGTCGGGCTCAACTACGCCAGGCACGCGCGCGAAACCAACAATCCGATTCCAAAGCTTCCCATTCTTTTCAACAAGTTCAACAACGCGCTCAATAGCCACGGAGGCACGGTGAGGGTATCGTCGATCCCCGCCGAGCGCTTCGACTACGAGTCCGAGCTGGTGATCGTGATGGGAACGAAGGCCCGCAATGTCAGCGAAGCCGAAGCGCTCTCATACGTGTTCGGCTACTGCAACGGCAACGACTTCACCGCGCGCGACCTGCAGTCGCGGAGCAGCCAGTGGATGATCGGCAAGACCTGCGACGGCTTCGGCCTGCTCGGGCCTTATCTGGTCACCGCCGACCAGGTGGATCCAAACAACCTCAAGATCGAAGGGTCGGTAAACGGCGAGGTACGCCAGTCCTCGAACACCAGCGACATGGTGTTCAATTGCGCGCAGATCGTCAGCTACGCCTCGACGCTGATGACGCTTTTGCCCGGGGATGTCATCTACACCGGCACGCCGGAGGGCGTGATCTCGGGTTATCCCAAGGAGAAGCAGGTGTGGCTCAAGGCCGGCGACCGGCTGACCACGACGATCGAGAAGCTGGGAACGCTGCGTTTCGCGCTGACCTGACGCGCGCGCCCGCGCCGGAGTAGTATTCGTCCCGATCCATCAAAGGAGGAGACAAGCATGAAGAAACTGACGATTGGAGCGGCTCTTGCCGTTGCCGCGCTTGCGACGGGCGCAGGGGTGCTGAACGCGCAGCAGCCCGGATTCAAGCGCATCGAAGTGCAGGATCGCGACCTCAGCATCCCGGGGCGCCACGCGGTGCAGGCGCGCGCCGAGTTCGAGCCGGGCGGGGCGATCGGCAGACACACCCACCCCGGCGAGGAGCTGAGCATCGTTCTCGAGGGCGCGCTGACGCTCGAGATCGACGGCCAGCCGGCCAGGACGGTGAAGGCGGGCGAGTCGTTCTTCATTCCCGCGGGCACGGTTCACGCAGGCAAGAACGCCGGCAGCGGCAAGGCTGTCGTGTTCGCGACCTACATCGTGGAGAAGGGCAAGCCTGTCGCCACTCCGGTCAAGTAGGGTCAAGGCGGCCGTCGGCGCCGTTCAACCGGCGGTGAGAATCATGTCCGTAGCGCAATCGGCGGGCGCAGAAGCGTTTCACGCCTTCGAGCACGCGGGCTGGCAGGGCGCCGCCCGCCGCTACGACGACGCCTTCGGGAGTCTCACGCGCCAGGCGATCGATCCGCTTCTGGACGCGGCGCAGGTGCGCGCGGGCGCGCGCGTGCTCGACGTGGCGAGCGGCCCGGGCTACACGGCGGCGGTCGCAGCGCAGCGCGGAGCGCAGGTCACGGCGCTGGATTTTTCCGGCGCGATGGTGGAGATGGCGCGCTCGCAGAACCCGGGGATCGAATTTCGCGAGGGGGACGCCGCCGAACTGCCGTTCAAGGATGGTTCGTTCGACGCCGTAGTGATGAATTTCGGCATGCTGCATCTGGCGCAGCCGGAGCGCGCCGTAGCCGAAGCGTTTCGCGTGCTGTGTCGCGGCGGACGCTACGCGTTCACGGTCTGGACGAAACCGGAGGAGGCGGTGGGTTTCGGCATCGTCCTCGATGCGATCCGCAAGCACGGCAATCCCGACGTGCCCCTGCCGCCGGGACCGCCGTTCTTCCGCTTCAGCGACGCGAGCGAGTGCGACAATGTCCTGAAGGTCGCGGGCTTCAGGAACGTGGACGTGCGCAAGGTCCCGCAGGTCTGGCGCTTCAGCGCATCCGGAATGCTGTTCGAGGCGTTCCTTGCCGGCACGGTCAGGACGCAGGCCTTGCTGCGCGCCCAGTCCGCCCCGGCCCTCGAGGCGATCCGCGAAGCGGTCGGCCGCGTCGCCGGCGAATACGAGAATCACGGGACCGTGGAAATTCCCATGCCCGCGGTTCTCGCGGCGGCGCACAAGCCGTGATCGCCGAGCCTGCGCGGAAAATCATGAAGCGTCTGGGCAAATGGCTCGGCCCGCACAAGGCGATCGAGATCGTCGAGGAGGACGGCGTGCGCGTGCTGCAGATCGGCGGGAACGCGATCCAGAGCGCGATGCGGCTGGATGCGCCCGACCGGATCGAGCTCGACTACGTGCGCGCGATGATGGCCTTTCTGCTCTTTCGTCCGAACCCGCGCGACGTGCTGCTGGTGGGCCTGGGCGGAGGCTCGATGGCGCGCTTCATCCACCAGCGCATGCCGAAAACGCGCGTCAGCGTGGTCGAGATCGATCCGGGCGTGGTCACCGTGGCGCGCAGATACTTTCACTTTCCCGAAGAGGACGCGCGGCTGGAAATAGTGATCGGCGACGGGGCCCAGGTCGTGCCGCAGCGGCCCGCGAGCTGCGACGTGCTCGTCGTCGACGGGTTCGTCAACGGACG
>Ga0137412_10000898_pt1 | contig 22248 bp, 17 predicted proteins | sample CZODoug2_1_16fun_FD_122160 | JGI IMG/M metagenome (GOLD analysis project Ga0137412, IMG submission 122160) | Vadose zone soil fungal communities from Angelo Coast Range Reserve, California, USA - CZODoug2_1_16fungal (Hybrid Assembly) | ecosystem: Environmental > Terrestrial > Soil > Vadose zone... | reverse complement strand
AGGCTATGCGCACACTTTTACCGAAATCGGCAAGGAACGCGGCTGGCCACCCGCCACACGCGCTCAGTTTGACGCCCAGCGCGGACCTACCGGCGCACTGCTAATCGGCGACGCAAAAACGGTCGCCAAGAAGGTCCTCTATGTGAATGAAGTTCTCGGCGGCATTTCCCGCGTCACATTCCAAATGGGTGTCTCGACGCTGCCACACGAAAAAATGCTCCACGCCATAGAAATCCTCGGCACTCAAGTGGCGCCTATCGTCCGCAGCGAGCTGAGTGTCACTCCGGTACGCGTGTGATGAAATTGAGACTCTTCGCATCCCAGCAGCAAAATCAAGACTGGTAAACATTGGCTTTAGCAAGACTCAGCGCTCAGAGTTCGCGTCTCAGCTTACAATTGGTTCTGGTGTCGCGCAGGGCGCTTTCTACAATTGTGATCCGGAGGAATGCTTCATGGGGCATCCATTACTTGAGCTCACGAACAAGACGGCGGTAGTGATTGGAGGAACCAGCGGGATCGGGCTTGCACTCACTCGAGGGCTTGCCCAGGCTGGAGCGAACGTCGTGCCGACTGGCCGCCGGGCTGATTTGGTCCGTGCTGCGGCTGCGGAGGTGGAGGCTCTTGGACGGCGGTCGCTCGCGCAGGCTTGTGACGTCACAGATAGTTCCAGCGTCGAAGGGCTCCTGAGTTCGGTCTGCTCAAAATTTGGAAGCGTTCAGATCCTCGTGAACTGCGCCGGCCGCACGAAACGCACCCCCACGGTCGAGGTTCCCGAGGCTGAGTGGAATGCCATCATGGAAACCAACTTGAACGGCACCCTGCGCGCTTGCCAGATATTTGGCCGGCACATGATCGAGAAGGGCTACGGCCGCATCATTAACACTGGCTCGATCTCCTCGTTAGTGAGCCTCTTTGAAGTTGCGGCGTATTCCGCGAGCAAGGCCGCAGTTGCTTCCCTCACGAAATCCCTGGCCATTGAATGGGCGAAGTCAGGAGTTTGCGTCAATGCGCTGATTCCGGGAGTATTCCGCACGGACTTAAACGCATCCCTGCTCGATGGAACCGAACGGGGCAAGGAGTTCCGGATGCGCACTCCGATGGGCAGATTCGGCAAGACCGAGGAGCTCGTGGGGGCCGCGGTCTTTCTCGCTTCCGACGCGGCCAGCTACGTGACCGGCCACTTATTGGTGGTGGATGGCGGCATGTTGGCCAGCGGCGTCAATCAATAGCGCGGAACGCGTTCAGCTACTTTGGCGCGGAGGCTCGCATCACGGATTGGTTTTGGCAGCGAGAGTGGATGACGCCATTTGAGCTCGCGTCTGCTTTACGATGGCAAGAAATCTCCGCGCATTCTCAACGATAATTTCCGGCTTGTTGGCCTTCAGGGCCTCGGCCTGCACACATTCTCCGCCGACGCCGAGGGCGGCAACTCCCGCTTCGATAAATTCAGCCGCGTTCGCAAGATTGACACCCCCGGTGGGCACCATCTGAACTTGCGGAAACGGTCCCTTCAGCGCCTTGATGTATTTGGCGCCTCCGACCTGGCCGCAGGGGAAAATCTTGATAAAGTCGGCGCCTGCTTCCCAGGCGGCCATCACTTCCGTCGGTGTCAACGCACCAGCCATGATCAGCTTTGCCTCTCGTACCGCGAATTCGACTGTCGATACATTTAAGCCAGGACTGACCAGAAATTGCGCACCGGCGTCGAGGCAACGGCGAGCGGCTTCCGTATTGAGGACGGTTCCCGCTCCGATGAGAACTCCTGAGGCGCTATTCTTCGCCAGCTCACGGATGACCTCGACGGCGCCGGGCACCGTCATAGTGATCTCCACGATGGGAATACCGCCTTCGCAAACTGCTTCGGCGGCCATGCGTGCTTCTCTCGGCGACGACGCGCGAACGACGGGGACTATTCCAATTTCCATAATTCGATCGCGAACCTGTTGCTTATCCATTGGTGGTCACCTTTTCCCCGCGGAATTTCAGCGCGCGATTCGGGCTCCGACTCCTTTCATCACTTGCAGGACTTCTTGAAGCGTCGCCATCGACGTGTCACCGGGGGTGGTCATGGCGAGCGCACCGTGCGCGGCGCCACAGTCCACGGACCACTGAGCATCTTTTCCCGCCAGGAATCCGTAAATCAAGCCGGAGGCAAAGGAATCGCCTCCCCCGACGCGATCGAAAATTTCGAGATTTTCGCGGTTTTTTGCCTGGTATAACTTGCCATCGCAATAGCAGATGGCGCTCCAATCATTTTGCCTGGCTGTTTTGGCTTTCCTCAGAGTGGTCGCGACTACCTGGAAAGGATAGTCCTTCACGACCTTTGCAATCATTTGGTTGAAACCTTCGACTTCAAATGTCGAGTGGTGCTCATCCATTCCCGGAATGTCGTAGCCGAGCGCCGCGGAAAAATCTTCTTCGTTGCCGAGCATGACGTCCACAAATGGCGCGATGCGTCGGTTCACCTCTTGTGCCTGTTGCTTGCCACCGTGAGACTTCCACAGAGCGGCACGGTAGTTGAGGTCGTAGGAAACAACGGTGCCGTTGCGCCGGGCGGCTTGCATCGCTTCCAAGGTAACTTCCGGCGTCGTCTGAGAAAGGGCGCAGAAGATGCCACCGGTGTGAAACCAGCGCGCGCCCTGCTTGCCGAAAATCTGATCCCAATCAATTTCTCCCGGTCTTAATTGGGAGACCGCAGTATGCCCGCGGTCGTAGCTTCCAAGTGCTGCGCGCACGCCAAACCCGCGCTCCGTAAAATTGAGGCCATTGCGCGCCGCCCGGCCCACGCCATCGTGTTCCACCCAGCGGACTAGAGACTGGTCCACGCCGCCCTGATAAATGAGGTCCTGGAGCAGCTTCCCCACCGGATCATCCGTGAAGGCGGTAACAATCGCGGTGTCCAGGCCGAAACAACGCTTCAGCCCGCGTGCGACGTTGTACTCTCCGCCGCCTTCACAAACTTCAAAGGATCGCGCCGTGGCGATGCGGCGGTCACCGGGGTCAAGCCGAACCATGACCTCACCTAGACTAACGAGATCCCATCGGCAGTCCTTTTTAGACTTGATCGTCAACGCCATGCATTCACCTTGGCAGCTTGCGTAAAATTACCTTTGTCACCGAGTACATTCTCACGATCTGCAAAAATATTTCCAGATTCAAAATTAGGATTCTCCGCGAATCGTGGCCGGTTCCATCCTGGGCACCAGCGCATGAATGAGCAGGAGTGCCAGCAGGTAAGCCGAACCTGCGATCAGGAAGGGAACTTTGTAGCTCCCCGTCCACTGCAGCACGTGGCCCACGATGGTGGCGATGAACAAGCCACCGATGGCGCCGGCCATTCCGCCGATGCCTACCACCGAGCTAACCGCACGGGCCGGAAACATGTCGGAGGTGATGGTATAGAGATTGGCTGAGAAACCTTGATGACATGCGGCGGCCAGTCCAATCAGCAGCGCAGCCGACCAAGTGCTCTCTACGCGGTAGGCAAATACGATGGGCGTAACCGCGATTGCGCAACAAAGCATGGCGATCTTGCGTGAAACGTTTACCGTGTTGCCGCGCTTGATCATTGCCGACGACAACCACCCGGCCGCGACGCTGCCAACATCGGACATCAGATAAATCAGTATGATCGGGGCACCGAGCCCTGTGAGCGAAAGGCCATGCTGCTTTTGCAGAAACCCGGGCACCCAGAATAGGTAAAACCACCAGACCGGATCGGTCAGGAATTTTCCAATCACAAATGCCCAGGTCTGGCGAAAGAGAAACAATTTCGTCCATTTTATTTTCTGCGCCGGTTGCTGCGGATCGCTGCGAATGTAATCGAACTCCGTCTTCGAAAGACGCTGATGCTCTTCCGGCTTGCGATAGAGCAGGAGCCAAAACAAGAGCCAAACAAAACCAAGCGCGCCGATGCCGATAAAAGCTCCGCGCCACCCCCAGCGTGCGTTGATCCACGGCACTACGACAGGCGTAATCATCGCGCCGATGCTCGTGCCGGCATTAAAAATTCCCGTGGACAAGGCGCGTTCTTTCTTCGGAAACCATTCGGCTACGGCCTTAATGCTGGCAGGAAAAACAGCGGCTTCTCCAAGTCCGAGAGCAACACGCGAAACAGCAAAGCTTGTAAACGAATTGCCCAGCGCCGTGGCCATCGAAGCAAGGCTCCAGAACGCCATCGCCAGGGCATAACCCAATCGAGTGCCAAGTTTGTCGATGAGGCGGCCCATCAGAAGCATTCCCACGGCGTAGGCAGCCTGAAAGAACACAACGAGATTGCTGTAGTCGATTTCGTTCCAGCCCAAGGTGTGCTGCAGGGTGACACTGAGGACGCCAAGGACGTTGCGATCCATGTAATTCTTGGTCGTTCCCAGCAGCAAGAGGCCGCAGATTACCCAGCGGAAATAGCCCGCGGGTGAGGGAACGCCTGCCACGGCTCGTTGACCGGCGGTGTCGCTCGTGATTTGTGCCTGTGACGGCAAGCTGCCTGGTCCGGAGGTGGGGCGGGCTGGGTCCATTGTGCGAATGGAAGGCTACTAGTTTTTGTGACCGGCTTCCAGTCCGGAAGATCCCTGATTAGATTTTTGCCCACTCATCTTGTCGAAGACCGCCTGCTCGTGCAAGGTCATAAAACCAGCAGTCTGGGACGAACTGACACGAATCGAACGACGAGGCGCACCTGCAAGCGTGATGCAGCGCGAACTATATGAATACGCCGGCCAGTAGTCAAACCGCAAAAACTAAAGTTCCTATTCAGGGACACTGAACGTGCCAGGGGGAGGAATTATGGACACCGAAATACGTGAATGGTTCGAATCCTTCTCGCACGACCTACGGAGCGGTACTTGCCGCAAGCGCTCGCCGGCAGTGTAGAATGCGGTCCACTCGTCCTGGCATACGAGAAGAAAACATGGCCTGCGCAGCGAACGCTAATTGGAGCGGGTAAATGGATATTCACCAACTCGAGCTATTCCTGGCGGTCATGGATTCTCCCAGCATGACCCGTGCAGCGGAAAAGATACATCTGTCGCCAGGCGCCGTGAGTCTCCAACTCCATAATCTTGCGGACGAACTTCACACCGAACTTTTCGTGCGGCGGGGCAAACGATTGTTACCCACGCCAGCCGCATTGCGCCTCGCGGAGCGTGCCAAGGAAGTCGTTAGGATGATGGGGCACATCCAGCAGGAATTTGAAAACGATCTGACCAGGGATGTTCGCCCATTCCATTTCGCGACGGGCGTGACTACCTTGATCTACCAGTTGGGCGGCCCGCTGCGGCAACTGCGAAAGCACTATCCCAACGCGGAAATCCGCGTGACGGTGGGCGTAACGGAGGAAATGGTCACTGGGCTGCTCGATCGCCGGTTCGACCTGGCGCTCATTTCCCTCCCCGTTTCTGAAGCCAACCTCAGGGTCATACCGCTTTTTGACGAAGAGCTGCTCGTAGTGCGCCCTTCCGCAAACAAGGTGGGCAGTGGCCAGGTGCGCTCTCTACGGGCTTCGGAACTCGCCAACGTGCCATTTCTACTGTATCCGCAGCGAAGCAATGTGAGGCTGGTCATAGATCGCTTTTTCAGCGAGATCGGAGTCACGCCTCGCGTGCTGATGGAGGCTGACGACACGGAAGCCATCAAGCGACTGGTCGAATCTGGCTTCGGCTATTCGATACTTCCCGAACATGCACTGCGGGGTCGTTCGCACTTCTTTGAAAAGTTTCGTATTGCAGGCCATCGTCTGATGAGGAGTTTGGCGCTAGCGACGGCGCAAACCGCGTGTCCCCGTAAATTGACGGAATCGATTGCCGGCTTTCTTCGATCCACCTTGGTCGAGGGTTCCGGCGGGGGAACTTTTTGATTTGTTGCAATGGCAATGGCCTTCTATGTGGCTCCTTCGAATCGAACTGTAAGTCGACATCAACTCAAAACTGATAAACGATTCCTTTAGTAAGTCTCAATGCTCGAATTCCCTATCTTGGCTTACTATTAGCTGGTTTGGGGAGCTTGGGTGCGGAGCGTGGGATGTGCCAAAAGCAGGCACCGCCGCAACAACTCCCTCTTGATGTTGCGCGTTTTCATGGGCTTCGATGGAGGACTTATGTGTGCATTAAAAGCTTCGCGACGGGAGTTTCTGAAAGTTACCGGAGCAGGTGTGGCCAGCACTGCTTTGGGTGTAACGACATCCAGCTACGCAAGAATCATAGGCGCAAATGATCGCGTCCGGGTGGCCAATTGCGGAGTGCGCGGCCGCGGCAACGATCACATTCACGGTTTTTCGAAGGTGCCAGGAACGGAACTTGCCGCTCTCTGCGATGTCGATGAGTCTGTGTTGAACCATCGCCTCGGGGACATCGAAAAGATGGGATTGCCAAAGCCCAAATCGTACGTCGATGTTCGCAAGCTGCTTGAGGACAAAGAGATCGACGCCATCTCCATTGCTACGCCCAATCACTGGCACTCGCTGATGGCCATCTGGGCCTGCCAGGCCGGGAAAGACGTGTATGTAGAAAAGCCATGCTCGCATAACACGTTCGAAGGGCGGCAACTGGTACGCGCGGTAAAAAAGTACAACCGGATTTGCCAGCACGGAAGCCAGTGGCGATCGAACCCGGGCATGGTGGAAGCCATGAAGCATCTGAGTGACGGCACGATCGGCGACGTCTACATGGCGCGCGCACTTTGTTACAAGTGGCGGGCATCGATCGGCCACGCGACTGAAGAATCCGTGCCGGCTGGAGTTCACTACGACCTGTGGACTGGCCCAGCGCCGCTGAAACCGTTTACGAAGAATCGCTTTCACTACAACTGGCATTGGATCTGGGACACCGGCAACGGTGAGGTCGGAAACCAGGCCATCCACGAAATCGATATTGCACGCGCGGGATTGGGCGTTGGCTTCCCCGTGTCGGTTTCCGCCATGGGCGGACACTTCATGTTCCAGGACGACCAGGAAACGCCCAACACCCTGAACGCTACCTTTTGTTTTGAAGCGGCCGACGGCAAACGCAAAATGTTAGAGCTCGAAGTCCGCCACTGGATCACCAATCACGAAGCGGAGGTTGGAACTGGCGCTTATGGTGCCAGCGCTGTGCCCCCTGCCGGACTCACTGCGCCTGCAACCAAGAAGGCTGCTGACAAACAACAGTCACTGGGGCCTAAAGACGCGAAAACGAACACTGTGGGAAACATTTTCTATGGATCGAACGGCTATCTCGCCGTCGATGGCTACGACGCCTACAAGACATGGGTGACGGATGAGGTCGTCCCGGGGCCAACCGGCAAGGCTTCCGGCGACCACTATGCGAACTTCATTGATTGCGTTCGGAGCAGGCGTTCGCAGGATATTCACTCGCCGATTGAGGAAGCACACATTTCGACGACGCTCGTGCATTTGGCGAATGCGTCGTACCGATTGGGACGCACGATGCGCTTCGATCCCGCGCAAGAGCAGGTCATTGGAGACGAGGAGGCCACTCGGCTACTGCACGGCAGCTATCGCGCACCGTATGTAGTGCCGGAAGAAATTTGAGCCGCTGAAAGTCGCAGGAAGACAGGTCTAGCGATGCGCATTCCAATTGCCGGTGCAATCTTCGTTCTGTTGGCTGCGGCTGCGATTTTGACGTCCTTCGTCTCCGCCGGCTCCCATCCCTCCGACCGTGTCGCGGTTGTCGTCAATGAGCAAGAGCACCGCGCGGACGTCACCATTGCTGGTCAGCCATTTACTTCCTACATTTGGCCGAGCACGCTTAAGAAACCGGTGCTCTATCCGCTGCGCACGGCCAAAGGCACGATCGTGACACGCAGCTTTCCGCTCGAACAGCGTCCCGGCGAACGGGTCGATCATCCGCATCACGCCGGCCTCTGGTTCAACTATGAAAACGTCAACGGCATTGATTTCTGGAACAATTCCGACGCGATAAAGCCAGAGAATGCGCCCAAGATGGGCACCATACTTCATCGCTCGATTGTCTCTGCAAAAAGCGGGACTCAGTCGGGCGAGCTCGAAGTCGAAGCGGAATGGGTCACGTTCGAAAAAAAAGTTTTGCTCAAAGAACGTACCGAGTTTGTGTTTCGGGGCGGGCCGGGCTTCCGCAGCGTCGATCGCATCACCACTCTCCACGCCCTCGATACGAAAGTTGATTTTAAGGATGAGAAAGACGGCATGTTAGGACTTCGCGTGGTTCGCGCGCTCGAGATTCCGTCCGACAAGCCCGAGGTCTACACCGATGCCAGCGGACGCCCCACCACGGTCGCGAAGCTGGACAACACCGGTGTCGACGGAACCTATCTCACCAGCGAAGGCAAGAAAGGCGACGCCGCCTGGGGCACGCGAGGACGCTGGTGCAATCTCAGTGGCATGGTTGGAGACGAGCCCGTCACTATCACCATTCTCGACCACCCTGCCAATCCCGGCTTTCCTACTTACTGGCACGCCCGTGGCTACGGTCTCTTCGCCGCCAACCCGCTTGGACAAAAAGTTTTCAGCGCGGGCAAACAAGAACTGAATTTTTCGCTAGCTCCCAACACCAACGCCACCTTTCGCTACCGCATCCTGATTTCTTCAGTCATCTCCACTCCGGAGGCAACGGAAGCGGCCTACAAAGAATTCGTCGCGGCGTACCATTGATTCGGCGGATCCATGACTAGTCTAATTTAGACTAGTTCCAACTAGTCTAAATTAGACTAGTCAGCAGGCAGGGGCAAACCCAGCCGTCTTGCACAATCCCGGAGAACCTCCGCTTCCCACTCCGGGCGCTTCGTGTTCTTAGGATGAGTGAGAGCGCTGGGGATTCTCCCCGTCAGGTGCAGAAACACTGCGGCGGAATGTTTGTACGCTGGAACGGGAGAGCGAAAGGCCACGTTTCCCAAATATTGTAGCGCGTCGGACAGTGCGAAGTACCGGGGATCACCGGCTTCCCAAAGTTGGTCGCGCTCCGCAAATTTCTCCGGCGCAAACGTCGCAAGTCCCAGCAAATAGTCGGAGCCGTACTCGATCATGTCGATTCCCAGATCGTTTCCCGTGTAGATGCGGAAATCCGGCCGGTGGGCGTCACGGAGCGCAAGCCGCTCGAGCTCGACCAGCCGGTCGAGCGAGGAATGTTTCATCCCTTTGATTTCTGGAATGTCCATCAGGCGGCGGACCATTTGATCATCAAAAATCTCGCCGTTTGGAGCAAACATCTGCCCCAATTCGAACGCCAGCACATGCGGATACCCGCGGCACACGGCCGCGTACACCGCAGCCTTCTCGGCAGAAGACTTTCCGTGCAGCCGGCTGGTCTGAAACAAAATCGGAATTCCACCGTGTGCAACAATGGGGTCCACCTGGTTGCGGTAGAGCGCTACGGTGTCGCCCGGCTGCCCTTCGATGTAGGCGCCGCCCACAAACGGCACGTCATTTCCCAAAGCTTCCCGAGTCCAGCGCAGTACGTCGAGTTTTTCTGACTGGCTCAAGTAATTGACGTAACCGGTGTCCATGTTCACGGCATTCATCAACCCGGCGCGATGCGTGGCGCGCAAATGATTCTGGAAAGCTTCGACCGCAATGCGCCCATCCGCTTCAAACGGCAAGAGTGCCGCGGCAATGCCCTTTACTTTGCGTCGAAGGTGCCGCCGTTCGTCGATGGATTCGATCTTCATTATTTGCCGGCCTTCGCAAGTTTCAGTTGCTGCGCGAGAGCTGAACTCTTGTAGTAGCTGTCCAGTGGATAGCACCCCGAAGGCAAACCTTTTCGAGGCGCGGTCGTGCAATCGCTGAACGTTCTACAAATTCGCTTGTGCTGAATCTCGTTTCCTTCGGTCGCATCCCACAAAATGTCTGGATACGTCAATACCATCCGGCCGAGCCCGACTAAATCGGTCCACTCCTCGCGCACCGCGGCTTGCGCCACATGCGGCAGAAAATCCTGCAAATAACTGTAGGCCGTTCCCACAAAAATTAGTTTCGGGAATTGCTTCTTGATTTCGCGCGTCACATTCATGTGCTGGGCCACGGCGTGCAAGGGATCTTCGGGAGGTTGATATCCATCGGATGGCGGGTAGAGCGCCGGACGTTGAATGTGCGGATTGTAGTAGGGACTCCCGGCGGTGATATTCACCAGCCGGATGTTCAATTCTTCTAGCAAGGACAAGAACCGGGTCGTCTCGGTCAAATCCATTTGGGTGGGGTCGCTCTCCCTTACGCCGAATCCCCAGCGATACGGAATCAAATTCTGTTGCGGCTCCGGAATTCCTGGGCCCAGTTTCCCGTTGACGGACAATTCTGGATCGGGGCGAAAAGGCACGGAGTCAAATGCGGAAAAACGGACGCCGATGTGCAAGCCCGGCGCCACTGAGCGAATCCCATGCACTACTTCACGCAAGAATCGCGTGCGATTCTCAAAACTTCCGCCGTACTTCCCTTCCCTGGTGTGCGCGCTGAGGAATTCGTGTCCAAGATAGCCGTGGCAATGCTTGATATCGACGAAGTCGAAACCCAATCCCTGCGCCATTTTCGCGGCACGATGAAATTGTTCAATGATCGCGCCGATTTCAGCGTCGGACAGAATAGGATAATCCCGTGTCAGTCCGAGTCGTCGATCCAGAATCGGATGATGATAGAGGATGCGGGGCTCCGGCTTGTCGTGCGCGTTCGGCCGGCAAAATCTTCCGGAATGCGTCAGCTGCAATCCGATGAGCAGCCCCTCATCCGAGCCTGTGGTTCGCCGGTGTTCTTCGATCAGAACTGCTCGCAACCCCGCCAGTCCGGTTCGCGATTGCTCTGTAATTACCAGTTGGTGCGGATTTGCGCGGCCTTGGTGCGAGACCGCAACCGCTTCCCCTCCCCAGATTAATTTTCCGCCGCTCTGCCCGAATCGCTTCCAACGCCGGACCGTATGTTCGGTGGGATGTCCGTCAGGAGTGCCATCCCAACCTTCCATCGGCTGGACCGCGATGCGATTGCCGATTTTGACTTTTCCGCACACTAGCGGCTTCCGAAGGGGAGAATCGGCGCCGCAGACGATTTCGGTGTCGCAAGGAATACTCAATTGCAGCGATCGCACGTGCTCCTGAAATTGCGCGACGCCCTTTAAACTCCCGAGGCGTGTAAGCTGGGGAGTACTCATGTCGAAGGCTTTCCTCTCGGGACGGTCAAAATCACTCCGAACAGGCGGCCGCGCAGTATTGAGAAAATCTCGCCTCTTGACAAACGAGGGCATCCTAAAGACTCTGTGTCTGAAAGTCGAGGAGCTTCTCGTGTGGAATTGTTCCAATTGCCAAGCGATGGTGTGAATGCAGCCAAAGGAGAAACCATGCCCGCGACCCGGCGTGAATTATTTTCGATGCTCCCTGCGGTACTTGTTCCCGCAATCCTCAAGTCCGAAGGTTCCAGCGCGGAAGAACATGCGTTGCCCTCGGCAGTGTATCCCTTCGACAAGTTGCCGATTCGGACGCCGAACAACGCGCAAATCCGCGGCGTGTTGAAGGGCAAGCTAGCCACCGGCGAGTCCCTGGAAGTTCACGAAACAACATTGTTGCCCGGCGGGGCGCCTCATCCCCCGCACCACCACGTCCACTCCGAAATGTGGCTGATTCGCGAAGGCACCGTAGAACTGACCATTAATGGAACAATCTACCGCCTTGGGGCGGGGTCGGTCGGGTTCGTGCATTCGAACGACGAGCATGGGATCAAGAATGTGGGCGAGTCGCCCGCCACGTACTTTGTCGTCGCCATCGGGCCGGGCGCGGATGCCTGATTCGAAATTGCCCTTCCAGGCGATGACGCTTGCGCGGGTCAGTAGCCCTTCACCTTGACGACGAGATAGGTAATTTCGCGAGCGCCGTCAAGAAAGAATTGATGAGGCATGCCCGCGGGGATGCGGACGACGTCTCCAGTTTCGAGCTTTTGGCGGACGCCGCCGTTGATGGTGCCGTTGCGCCTCTCATGCGGCAATACCGTTTCACCGTTCGCGAGCGTGCCGCCTACTAGAAGTGTCGCCGAGCCGGACCGGACGAGGATAACGTCAACCTGAGTTTCGTGCACTTCGGGCTGGCCGTCAGCTTCGCGGTGGGCGAGGATAAAATTCTCATTGGGAAAATCCTTGATGTTACTCACCGCGAGATGACGGGGATCGGCAGCGGCGTCAGCGTGGAGAGATTGTGCGAGGCGGCTTAGAGAGGCCGCGGGCCAATGCTCGAAGCCTTGGAGGACCGCTTCATCCGATCGCGCCAGAAGAAAAGGAATTGTAAGCAGCGAGAGCAGGCAGATTTTTTTCATCATTCCAGACCTCCTGGGGTTTAACACCCTGCCATTCATACCACAAAAATCGGGGCGCCCTCGTCGAAAGGCGCCCCGATTCATGGTCAGCCACAGGGGTTAGAAAAAGATTTTCGCTGCCAATTGTGCAATGCGCGGATCGCCCGCTTGTCCGGCCCGGAAGGTGCCGAAGGAGTTGCTGCTGAGTTTGTCGAAGGAACTGATTTGATCAGTGCTATTCACAGTGCCGGTGCTGATGCTCTCCGGGGCGAAGTTGGGATGGTTCAAAACGTTGAAGTACTCCGCGCGAAGCTGAAGTCTCAGTCGTTCGGAAATGAAGAAGTTCTTGGCGAGCTGGACGTCCCAGTTAGCGGTGTGAGGGAGGCGAAGAACATTCTTGCCGATATTTCCGAAGGTGCCAAAGATCGCCGGGTTGTTGCAGGATGTTGCCGGAGGGGTGCACCCCGTGGCGACTTTGGTTGGCTGAAAAGCCGCGGGATTGAGCCAGCTCACGCATCCCACTGTCGCACCGCACGTGGCGGGGCTATAAGGACTAACGCCAGAAATCAAAGTCCCCCGATCATTGCCAATGCCGGTGCCGGAGAGTTCGGTGCCTTGCAGAACGGTGACCGGACGACCGCTTGCGGCTGTAATGATCCCACCGAACTCATAATCACCCAGCAGGTGATGCATCAACCTTCCCGAGCTCCTCAGACTTGGGGATTGCCAAACGTAAGAACCGGTGAATACGTGAGTGTGATCAAAGCTCGAGGGCCCGTGGTCAAACTGATGGCGGTTGGGATTGTTCAGCGGAAGAGTAGAGTACCCAGTATCGAAACCGGACACACCCTCGCTAAAGGGCAGGTCGTCGAGGCTCTTGGAGTACGTATAGTTGGCCAAAATGGTCAGGCCGTGAGACATGCGCTTTTCAACAGAAGTCTGCAGCGCATGGTAGTTGGAACTGATGTCGTTGATATCGGCCTGAACGGTGGTGGAGAAAGTGTTGGGCTTGAAGAGCGCGCCGCTGGCGTTGGCGTTGCCGTGGCAAGAGGCGACAGTGCCGCCAGTGGCTTCACAGACCGTCAGGTTTGCCTGGCCAACGTTGGCTTTTCCATTGCAAGTCACAAAGGATGTTGGATCGGTGCAGGGAACGCCGGCGTTGTAATACTGAGTCTCGAGAATGTGCAAGGTGCGTGAACCGACATAGGCTGCGCGTACCAGAACACCCGCGGGCAGTTGGCGCTCGATCGTCAAGTTCCACTCGTAGGTCGTGGGGACGTGGTAGACGCCGCTGGGATCGTAGGTCACAGCAATCTGGTTAAAGGGCGGATTGTAGGCAAAGTTTGTTGGCGCCGGGAACGGGCTCGGAAACGTCGGGTAGGATGTGGCTTGTGCTCCCGAGCAGTTGAGAGCCGCCTGCGTGCTGGGCAAAGTGCAAAGAGGATCGCTGAACGAACCGGCGGTTGAGCCTGGCGTGGGAGAGCTATTACCCGCGGTGGAGAGGATGAACTGCGGACTGAAGGGCCACTCATCCACATAACGATTGCTCAACATGCCCATCGCCCGTGAGTCGTAGAAGATGCCGAATCCCCCGCGCAGGCTGGTCTTGCCGTCGCCAAACACATCGTAGGCAAAACCAATGCGCGGGGCGAAGCCATTGAGGCTGGAGTTCAAGGCGTTCTTCGGCATCCCCGGGTCGCTGATGCCATGTTGGGGAGAGAAGAAGACGCCTGGGGGCGCGTTGGGGTAGACCTTGGAGGTGATACCCGCGGCCATGGCCACGAGATTGACCTGCGCCCAGCGGTTGCCGGTATCACTCCAGGGGATAGCGGGCTCGTAGCGCACACCGAGATTCAAAGTCAGGCGCTTATTGAGGTGAAAGTTGTCCTGGGCGTATAAACCGGGGAATTTGTCACGGTTGGACTTGAATTCGCCGGCGCCCTGCTGAAAAGCGTAGCCGTTGCCTGAAGGACCGCCGTCACACATCGCTCCGGACAGAAAATTCTGGTAAGTGGGGAGGCCGGCGGCCTGTCCGAGGTAGGTATCCTGAGTGCAAAAATTGACGATACCTGGCTGATTGAACTGGTTATTGAGATCTACCTGACTCCACTCAATCATGGCTCCGAAGTGGAAGTCGTGCTTGCCCTTCTCCCAACTGACATCGTCCGCGTAGGTAAAATTATTTCTGGTGAAAATCCCAGTGGGATTGTCACCAAAGCTGAAGCCGTTCTGAACGCCGATTCCCTGAATCGCGCTGGGCTTCGGTTCAAATGGGAGGGGGACGGTTTCAAAAGCTGTTAAGTTGACGGCGTTGGAGGCTGGTCCCCTGGTAGAGACTTCGCGTGAATAGCTGACCCGGAAATCATTGATGAGAGTAGGAGAGAAAATGTGTGTCTCGTGGAGCAGTGCGTTCTGGGCCACGATCGAAAAAGTGGCGTCCGTGTAGGCCACGAGTTCGAGTGGATTGAATACCGGGGCTTTCGTAAACCGGTCATATTCGTAGCGGCCGGTGATCTTGTCTCGCTTCCCGAAGGAATGGTCGATGCGACCGATCCCAGAGTCAAAATTCTCGATATCCGGTTTGGAGAAGGGCACGGTCGGATTCGCTCCGGTCGGGATGGCACCAGCCAAGCTAAATTTTGCGGACGACCCGAGGTATGCTCCGGTAGTGGGGTCGATCCCCAGCATAGTGGCCACGCCGGGATCCAGTTTTTTCCCAGCCGCCAAGAAGTTAGTGATGTCCGTCTGCCCAACTACGTGCGCACTTCCAAGCACGAGATTGCGGAAAGCGGTGCGTTGATATCCGAGGAAGAAAAATGTCTTGTCGTGGATCACCGGACCGCCGAGCGTGCCGCCGTACTGATTGCGCTTGACGCGATCCGGAGTGGTGGGCGTAGCAAAATAGTTCTGCGCATTGAACACCGGGTTGCGGACGAACTCAAAGGCATCGCCGTGGAAGCTGTTGGTGCCGGACTTGGTGATGACGTTGACCACACCGCCGGCATTCTCTCCGTACTCCGCGCTGTAGTTGCTGGTTTGCACGCTGAATTCCTGGAGCGCGTCCGGAAATGGAAACGGCTGGTTGACGTTGGTGTATTCGTCCACGTAGTTGCCGCCATCGAGCTGGTAGCTGATGGTGTCCTGCCGCGCGCCGTTCGCCGAATAGGTGACCGCACCTGGGAATGTTTTCGTGGCGCCTTGATCAGCCCCGCCATTGGGGGAGTTGACAGCTCCCGCCACCAACAACGTGAGTTGCGCCGCATTCCGGCCGTTTAACGGTAATTCGGAAATGCGCTCCTGCTCGATGACTTGCTTGAGAGTGGAAGTCGCGGTGTCAACTTGCAGCGCACTGCCAGTTACGGTGACGACCTCTGTCGTCATACCCAGCTTCACACCCACGTTTACGGTAAGAGTTTGATCGGCGAGCAGAGTAATCGCACTCTCTTTCGAGGTGCTAAACCCTTTGGCCTCGACGGTAACGGTATACGTAGCCGGTTGAAGAGAAGGGATGACGAAGAGGCCTTCTGTGTCAGTAGTGGCGGTGCGGGAAAAACCAGTGCCCTCCTGGGTGGCCCTGACTTGAGCCCCCGCGACCGAAGCACCGGCGGGATCGGTAACTCTGCCCGCGATGCTTCCCAAGCCTTGTGCGCGCGAAATCAGAGGCACGAACAGAAGAACAAAAAGAACCATCAGCACATTCTTCTTCATTTCTGTTTTTCCTTTTCGTGGGCCGCCCGGGCATTCGCCTCGGCCGTGCCTACTAGTCGCGGCGTTCCGGGTGCTTCGACCACACAGCTACGCCTTTCGCACCATGAAATAAACATGACGCTGCACTCGCTTCGCACCATTACATTGCCAGATAGTTGCTATCAGTTACTCAAATACATCCAGTGAGGGGACATTAGGAGCAGTTTCGCAAAGATGTCAATCTTGAAAATTTAAAGCAGTGGTTTAGCTGGACTAAATCAGATGCGGAGTTCTGAATTGGTTCAATGGCGTGCTTGAACTAAGCAGGGCTCACTTTCCGATGTAGCTGATTCGCCAGATGGACTTTGAGCCGTCATCCGTTACGAGCAACGAGCCATCGGGAGCAACCGTGACGCCGACCGGGCGCCCCCAAACGTGCCCATTGTCCACGACGAATCCCGTCATGAAGTCTTCATACTCACCGCTCGCGCGCGCGGTCTGATGCAAAGGTACGCGGATCAGCTCATAACCCACGCGAATAGCTCGATTCCACGATCCATGCTCGGCGGCGAAGATATCACCCTGATAATCCGCGGGAAACTGTTTCCCGTCGTAGAAAGCCAGTCCCAATGAGGCGTTGTGCGGATGCAGAATCACATCTGGCGCGATGACTTTGTCTTTCAATTCAGGGTGCTTGCCCGCGTGTCGCGGGTCTTGGTGGCCGCCCATGTACCACCACGGCCAGCCGTAGAAACCGCCTTCCTGAACGTGAGTGATGTAGTCCGGAACGAGATTGTCTCCCAGCGCGTCCCGCTCGTTCACCGAACACCACAACTCGCCGGTCTTCGAGTTGATCGCCAGGCCTACACAATTGCGGATGCCGGACGCGTAAACTCGCATCGCCGAACCGTCGGGATTGAACTCCAGAACATCCGCCCGATTCTTTTCCGCAGGCGTGGTATCGGGGTCGTCAATATTCGACACCGAGCCCACCGAAACGAACATATGCTTGCCGTCGGCGGTGAACTGTATGTCGCGCGTCCAATGTCCGCCGCCCCCGGGGACATCGGCAATATGTTCCGCCGGACCGCGCGCTTTCAAATCCCCATTTTGATAAGGAAAGCGCACAACCGAATCTGTGTTCCCAATGTAGATCCATTGCGGGTCCGGTCCTGGAGGATAAAAATTGATCCCGAAGGGACGATTCAAACCGGTGGCATAGATCCCCGCCTGCTCCGGCTTACCCTCGGCTGTAATTCCACGAAATACCTGGATTTCTCCTCTGCGGCTCTCCGCCACGAAAAAATCGCCATTGGGGGCCGTTCGAATCAAACGCGGCTCACCAAGCCCACTCGCATAAAGCTCGACTTTAAATCCCGTTGGCACGAGCGGCCACGCTTTCTCCGGGCGCGGCACCAGCTTGGGGCCGTTGCCCGACGACGTCGAAGCGAATGGGGCAGGCAGATCCTTTAACGTGATTTTGCGAATTTTGCCTGGTTGTTCATAACGAAAATCCGTAAAAGGGGCCTTGGGCGGCGGGGCGTTTAGACTGGTGGTCACAGCTTCGTCCGCAGAGAGCGGCACGCGCGGCGAACCCGGCTTGGAACCGCCCAGAACTCGAAGATAAGCGACAATTTGCCATCTTTCCTTCTGCGGCAGTTGCGCCCAGGACGGCATGCCGTTGTTAAGATCGCCCTTCGTGATGTACCAGAAAAGCTCGCCGTCGCTGGCTGACTGAGCCTTTCCGCCAGCCAAAGCGGGAATGTTGCCGGTGCCCTCTCCATTCTCTCCGTGGCAACCGGCACAACGCTGATGATAGAGAGATTTTTCCGAGCCTGTCTGCTGGCCGGAGAAAGGGTTCTTTTCTTGTTTGGCCGATGCCGGGGCGTTGTGAAAAGTCGTGTCTTGAGCCTGCGATACGATCGATGTAAGAAACAGAATTCCAGCGCATGCCGTAAGTGAACGGGCAAATGCTCTTCCGTTGAAGCTCACGTTAATCCTCCAAGGATGGGAAGCAGCGTTTCAAACATGAATTCGTAGCGCAGAAGGTTTTAGAATATCACTTTGACGGCTCGGAAGCGGCGGCCCGTGGTCCCATCCACGCCTCGGCATTCGAACGAAAGAGGCGAGTCACGTCTCGCTGAATGTCGCCACGCGTGACGCCTCGGCCGTCTTTCAGCAAAAGACGGTAGGAGTCAGCAAGGATGCGTGTCAGAGTCCTGCGGGTGTTGTTCCACTTGTAGATGACTTGCTCGAGCACGCGCGCATCGGAATGTTGCGGAATGAAACTTGTTCCCAGCATCTCAATACGCTCGCGGGTGATTTCCTCCACGATGGACGGATTGTTCATGAACCACCAGCAGCCGAAAGGCATTAGGTTGCTGAACTTCCGAGCGTAAACGCAGAGTTCGTGCTGGTTCTCCCGGCTGAGCACACTAACCAGAAAGCGGTTGGCTGGAAACTCGCGGCACAAATTTTCCAGCGCCCGCAGGTTGGCCCTGCCCACGGCGTCGCCAGCCAAGCGCAGCCCTGGATTGACCTGCTTGCGCACACCAATCATGAGGGAGAGCGGCAGATCCATCTCGCGGCAAGCAGGCAGCACTGCCTCTTTCAGCAATCGGTTGCCCACCGTTTCCTGCGGATATTCGAACGTATCCGGCAGCGAGACCGCCATGTACACGGGGTGCATGCGTTCGCACCAGTCCGCCAGGAATCGCCGTACTTCCGCCCCAGACTCTCCCGATGCCTGCTCGTCCACTTGATAGCCTTGGCTGGCCAAGATCTGCCAGTGTGCTGACCAAGTGCACAAAATTCGGTCCAGCCGCATCACCGCGCGAAATTGCTTGTGGCTCGCGACTCCCTTCATCCAGACTGCGGCTTCTTCTGGATCGAGTGGATCATTCGTCATCACCACCGTGCTTACGCCGGCCATCTGAAACACTTTGTGAATGTGCGCTTCCATGGTCCGCGTCTGGAAGAACTCCCTCGCCTCCTCCAAGCCAGAACTTTCCGTGGGCAATTGGAACGCCTTAAGTACCGCGATCACCCCTCGCGTAGCTTCCGAGATCGGGGTGTTCTCGACGAAGAGCGTCTTCCATATGGCATCGGCCTGTTGGCGCTTGGGAAGAAACCAATACTCGTTCGGGGTATTGCCGGAATACCGGAAGTACTCAGCCTCGAGATAGTGATAGGTCAGAAGTTCGTCGATGCCCCACAAACCGAGTTTGCCGAATGCTGGAGCGAACAAGTGCGTATGGATGTCGACGAATTGCGTGCTCGCCAACACATCCTCAACAATCAAAGGAATTTGCGCCTCTGTGAGGAGGTCACCATTGCCGGCGACCGAAATCTGCTCGGTTGATTTGAGAGACGCGGTTCCCATCGCTTGCACCTGCACTTGATCTCGTGAATCCGTCGCGCGCCCGCTCGTCTGGCTCAGCAGGTTACTACGCGTGAGGTTGGTCTGATCCCTGGGCGCAGGACTCGAGAGGCAGTACCATCAGGGTCATGAATTCGGCAGAATACAAACCGCTTCGCGGGAGTGTCAAATTGTAAGAATTGAAGATAATCTTCAGCGGAACTTAACGAATTTCACCAGCATTCCAAGACGCGCGCACTGCTATTGAAGCTGAAAGACTGCTGGGAGGCTTGCAAAGGGCTCGTCCGATCGCGATGCGCATTGCGTGAGCATTGGAATGGATGTAAGTTGGCCCGAGGCCGCCATGAATTCTGGCGGGGAGGTACGCATGCGAAAAAGAGAGCTGCAGATCTTGGGCGGCGCAATTCTAGGCTTCGGAGTGATTCTGGGAGTTACGTTTGCGTCGCCGGCAACGGAAGTCAGCGAACTGAAAGTCACCATCCGCGAATGGGACGTTCCCACAAAAGGCGCGCACCCGCATGATCCTGCGGTCGGCCCGGACGGCGCGCTGTGGTTCACGGAACAGATGACCAACAAGCTGGGCCGGCTCGATCCCCGGACGGGATCGTTCAAGGAGTTTCCGCTGAAGCTGGAAGATTCCGGCCCTCACGGATTGGTGGCCGATCGCGACGGAAATATTTGGTTCACGGGAAATTTCAAGGGCTACATCGGAAAACTTGACCCAAGAACCGGGGCGATAACGGAATTCAAGATTCCAGATCCGAAAGGCGAGGACCCGCACACCGCCGTATTTGATAGCCATGGAATTCTATGGTTCACGCTCCAAGTGGCCAACATGGTGGGAAGACTCGATCCGGGCACAGGCAAAGTGGACCTGAAGCATGCACCTACGGTGGATTCGCATCCCTATGGCATCGCCATCAACAGCAAGGGCATCCCCGTATTCTGCGAGTTTGCGACGAATAAAATGGCGAAAATCGATCCGGTGACGATGGAGATCACGGAAAACGCACTTCCGGATGGAGCGCGGCCCCGTCGAATGGCCATCGATGCGAATGACCGCGTTTATTTCACCGACTTCAGTGAAGGCCGCCTGGGCCGTCTTGAATTGGGTTCTGGAGCGGTGAAGATGTGGGCATCGCCTGGCGGTGCGAAATCGGCTCCTTATGGAATTGCGATCACTCCAGACGGCATGGTCTGGTACAGCGAGTCCGGCGTAAAACCAAATACCATCATTCAATTCGACCCCAAGACCGAACAATTTGCGCGCGCAAACATTCCTTCGGGCGGCGGCACGGTCCGAAATATGGCGGCCACTTTGGACGGACGGGTGTATATTGCCTGCAGCGGCGTGAACAAAGTGGGCGTGGTCGAGCGTGCCCGCTGAGGTTCCCTTCCCTGGTGCACCTTGTTTCGTGCCGTGGAGGATGCCATGACTGCAACAGCCGTAAAACCCAAGGAACAACTTTGTCAGGCGGTTTCGCACGTGGATGAACTCTGCGACCACAGCGCTCAGCAGTATTGCCAGCGCTGCGGCCACTGGTATTGCAAGGCTCATTTTCCCGACCCGGACTGGCATTCCTGCGCACCCGAGCAGGGTGTAGGCTGATCGTCATTTGAGTTCGCCAACGAGCCGTGTCTCGCCCCTTCAGGGGTAAGCGCGCTTTTGGGAACCGACTGGGCATTAGCGATTGCACAGCAGTCGCGGTGTGAATTCTTGACGGAGGCGCTCACCTCCGTTAGCGTCAAAGGATGCGGAGCGTTGCCTCGCTTCGTCTGCGCTAAGCGCAAACTATCCCAGGCGAGAGAATCCCTTGGCCAACGCGATCATCACGCTCACGACGGACTACGGCACTAACGACCATCTGGTGGGAACGCTGAAGGGCGTCATCCTGAAGATCAATCCCGATGTCACCATCGTCGACATCACGCACAACGTCACGGCGTTTGACTTGCTCGACGGCGCGCTGGCGATTGGCTCGGCGTATTCCTACTTTCCGCCGAAGACTATTCACGTGGTGGTGGTGGATCCCGGCGTAGGCACCGAGCGCCGGCCGCTGCTGGCTAGCGCCGCGAACCAGTATTTTATCGCGCCTGACAACGGCGTGCTCTCGGTCATTTATGAGCGCGAGAAAGAAAGTCTGGTCGTTCGGCATGCCAATGTCGAACACTATTACTTGCACCCTGTAAGTAAGACCTTTCATGGAAGGGACATTTTTGCGTCAGTCGCTTCCTGGCTCTCCAAAGGCTGGCAGACTCCCAGCATGGGCGATGAGATCAGCGACTACAAGCGGTTCGCGATTCCCCGCCCCAAAGAGGCCGATGGAACTCTCAAGGGTGTGGTCATGCGGGCCGACGTGTTTGGCAATTTGATTACGAATTTCCGCTCCGAAGATTTGCCGGAATCGGCGGCGAACGGCGGCGCAATCAATCTTCAAGTGGGAACGCATCAGGTGGCGCGGCTAGTGGATACGTACGCAAGCGGCAGCAACGGCGAGGCCATTGCCTATGTGGGATCGAGCGGCTACATTGAAATTGGCGTCAACAAGGGAAACGCGGCGCGCACGCTGAATCTGGGGCGTGGTGCGGCGGTAATTCTCACCAAGTAGCGGCCTTCCTGAACCCGATTTAGAATTTCAATTTAAATTCCCGAAAACGGTTCAACGGGAAATTCCTGCGCAGCCATTTTGGGCACGCAGACTTTCCTAGGCAGGGGCTGGCGCCGATTGCTTCCGCTTGTGCCAGTAACCCAATGCCGCGAAGAGAAGGACCGCAGGCACGCCGGTCAGTCCGCAGACGATAAAGAAAATGCCGTAGGCGTGAATGAGGCCGTGCGTGGCGCTCAGGCTTTCGACCGCAGCACCGGAAAATCCCTTCAAGATCTTTCCCAGCCAAGCATAGGTTGAACTCAAGAGCGCATATTGCGTGGCGGTGTATCCCAGATTGGTGA
>Ga0137412_10000897_pt1 | contig 22253 bp, 19 predicted proteins | sample CZODoug2_1_16fun_FD_122160 | JGI IMG/M metagenome (GOLD analysis project Ga0137412, IMG submission 122160) | Vadose zone soil fungal communities from Angelo Coast Range Reserve, California, USA - CZODoug2_1_16fungal (Hybrid Assembly) | ecosystem: Environmental > Terrestrial > Soil > Vadose zone... | reverse complement strand
GGAGCGTTCGACGTGAAGATGGCGCCGGTGGATACGGCGCACAAGGACGAAAAAGCGATTGCGCGGTATTCGCTGGACAAAGTGTATCAAGGCGATTTGGAAGCGACCGGTACCGGCGAGATGCTCGCGTCAATGGGAACGGTAAAGGGATCGGGGACGTATGTGGCGATGGAAATTGTGAACGGAACGCTGACGGGGAAGAAAGGCACGTTTGCGCTGGGGCATATTGGGACGCAGCAAGGTGGGCAGCAGAATTTGTCGATCAACGTGGTGCCGGATTCGGGCACGGGCGAGTTGGCGGGAATTTCCGGGAAAATGAAAATCATTATTGCCGCGGACGGAAAGCATTCCTACGAATTCGAATACGCGATTAATAAATAATTCATGACGCGAGAACGCCGGAGTAAGCGAGAATCGGGCGCGAGGTGCGAGGCATGACGGAACGAATGAAGCGGCTGCCAGCGATTTTTGCTCTCACGCTATTCGCAATCGCCGTTTCTTTTGGCGGTGCGAAGCCATTGCGGGCACAGGCGAAGAATCCTTACGCCGGCGATGCGAAGATGGCGAAGCTCGGCGAATCGCAGTTTCGCTCGAACTGCGCGTTCTGCCATGGATTGGGGGCGCGTGGCGGTGGGCGGGGGCCGGATTTGACGCGCGCGCAGAAGCGGCACGGAAATTCGGACGGAGAGATTTTTCGTAACGTTCACGACGGAATTGCGGGCACGGCCATGCCGCCGGCGACGGCGGGGGGCATCGGCGTCGGTATGACGGATGAAGAGATCTGGCAGGCGATCACGTACATCCGGAGCGTGGAGAAAAAGGCGAGCGGTATCAATGGAAACCCTGCGCGGGGGAAAGAATTGTTTTACGGCACGGCGGCGTGCGGGACGTGCCACATAGTGAATGGAAAAGGCGGGCGGCTCGGACCGGAATTGACGACGGCGGCGACGTCGCGCTCCGCGGAATATTTGGTGGAGTCGGTGCGAACGCCGAGTAAACGGCTCGCGCAAGGACTTCTGGAAGTGATGAAGGATTTTCCGCAACAATACGAAACGGCCAATGTGACAACGACGGACGGAGTGAAGTATCAGGGAGTTGTCTTGAACGAAGATGCTTTTACGGTACAAATCCTGGACACGCGGGAAGTATTGCACGCGTGGGAAAAGAGTTCTCTGAAGTCCTATGAGAAGACGAGGGAGTCTTTGATGCCCGCGTACGACGAGAAAACGCTACCGGAGAAAGATTTGCAGGACCTACTGGCGTTTTTAGCAGCGAGCGCGGAAGGTGGAAAGTGAACACACGCGCATTGGCACAGACCGGCGGATTGCTATTGATGTGGTTCGCGATTGATGTGGCGGCTTCAAACGCGCAAGTGACGGCGGATAGATTAGTGAACGCGGGGCGCGAGCCGCAAAACTGGCTCATGTATTCGGGCGACTACTCCGGCCGGCGATATTCGGCATTGGAGCAAGTGAACGCGACGACTGCGGGGACGCTTGCCCCGAAATGGGCGTATCAAACGATGGCGGGCGGGAAATTTGAGACGACGCCGCTGGTCGTGGATGGAATTCTCTACGGCACGGGAGTAGAAGATCGGGCGTTTGCGCTTGACGCAAAATCTGGGCGACCGATCTGGCAATACCAGCGCGCCTTGCCGCCGGATATTCGGCCGTGTTGCGGACGTGTGAATCGTGGGCTCGCGATTCTTGGCGACAAAGTGTTCATGGGAACGCTCGACGCGCACGTGATCGCACTGGACGCGAAGACGGGAAACGTGGTGTGGGACGTGACGTCCGCCGACTATGCAAAGGGGTACAGCTTCACGCTGGCTCCTCTGGTGATAAAAGATCTGGTGCTGGTCGGCGTGAGCGGGGGCGAGTACGGGATTCGGGGATTCATTGACGCGTACGACGCGAGCACTGGCGAACGTAAGTGGCGATTCAATACGATTCCCGGACCCGGCGAGCCCGGGAGCGACACCTGGGAAGGCGAGTCGTGGAAGATCGGCGGTTCGCCCGCGTGGATTACGGGGACGTTCGACGTTGCGACGAACACAACTTTCTGGACGACAGGAAATCCGGCGCCGTCGAATCGGGGAATCGGGCGAGCCGGTGACAATCTCTATTCGGATTCGCTGGTTGCGCTCGATCCGGACACAGGAAAACTGAAATGGCATTTTCAATTTACGCGGCACGATGAACACGATTACGATGCGACGCAAGTACCGGTGATGATCGACGACGGCGAAAGACACTGGATTGCACAAGCAAATCGAAATGGATTTTTTTACGTACTGGACCGGACAACGGGCAAATTGTTGTCGACGACGTCGTACGCAAAAGTCACCTGGAGTACTTCGAAGGACGCGGTAGGCAGACCGGTGGGCGCGAAAGAGGGCAAGCCGACGTCCGAAGGGAACCCCGTGTGTCCGGGTGCCGCCGGAGCGACGAACTGGATGTCGCCTTCGTACGACCTGCAGACGAAACTGTTTTACGTAACGGCGCGCGAGCAGTGCGACATTTTTGCTACGGCACCACAGCCGTTTGAAGCGGGACACGCGTATTACGGCTCAGCGTATTTTCCGAACGATGGAGCCCAGCCGTTCTGGGGAGCATTGCGCGCGATCGATCCCGTGACAGGGAAAATTGTGTGGGAATGGAAGCACGTTTCACCGACATGGTCAGGCGTGCTGTCCACCGCCGGCGGACTTGTGTTTACGGGCGATGCGGAAGGGAATTTCATCGCGTTGGAAGCGAAGAGCGGAAAAGCGTTGTGGCATTTCCAGTGCGGCGCCAGCGTTTACTCCTCGCCGATGACGTACTCGGTCGACGGGAAGCAGTACGTGGTCGTCGCCTCGGGCTCGACGCTATTCGCATTTGGCTTGCCGTAGATGGCGTTGCGAAAGATCACTGGCTTTCACCAGGACGAGCACGGCGATTGGGTTGCGGACCTTGCGTGCGGGCACGGATTGCACGTTCGCCACAAACTGCCGTTTACCGTGCGACCTTGGGTGACGACGCAGGAAGGGCGCGCCGAACATCTCGGCCGCGAACTTGATTGCAAGAAATGCGATGACACCGGCGTCCCCAAAACTGGTGAGCCAATCGCATAGCGAATCTTCCGGAAAATAATTCGCTTATCTGGATGAGCTGGCCGAGGCAGCAGCGCCGCCGATGGCTTCGCCGTTGACGACCAGTTCGACACGACGGTTTTTCTGGCGGCCGTCCGCAGAGTCATTCGACGCGACGGGTTGCGTTTTGCCGTAGCCATGCGAGGACATCGAGCTTGCCGGCACGCCCTGTTCCGCGAGGAAGTCGAGCACAGAGCCTGCGCGCTGTTGCGAGAGGCGCTGATTGAAATCGTCGCTGCCAACGCTGTCCGTATGGCCTTCGATCTGGAGTATGAGGCCGGGATGCGCGAGGACTATGCCGGAAATTTTTGCTAGTTTTTCGCGCGTTGCGGGCTTGAGCGTGTAGCTGCCCGTGTCGAAGAGAACATCCGACATGTTCACGATGAGGCCGCGAGCGGAATCCTGCGTTTGCAGTACAGCGTTCAATTGCCCGAGAAGTTGTGCGCGGAGTTCCGCTTTTTCCGATTCTGCTCTGGCGGCGGCCGCGCGAGCCTTGTCCGCGTCTTCTTTTGCCCGTGCGGCGTCGGCGGAGGCTTTTTCGGCTTCTGCCTGGGCCAGGCGTTTTTGTTCGAGCGCGGCTTGCTGATCGGCTAGCGCAGCGGCGCGAGCTTTCTCCGCCTCTTCTTTGGCTCTCGCGGCATCCGCGGCTGATTTTTCGGCTTCGGCTCTCAAACGTTCCGCTTCGGCTTTGGCGGTTTCGGCGGCCTGACGTGCTTGCTCGGCGTCCGTGCGGCGCTTCATTTCGTCGGCAGCATCCTGGTGGGCTTTTGCTTCGCGGGCTTCGGCGGCGGCTTTGTCCGCGGCGGCCTTGGCTTGCGCTACTTCTTCGGCTTTTTGTTTTACGGCGATGACGCGAGCTTCTTCTGCTGTCTGCACGGAATCGCGGGCCGCAGCGGTGACGGATTTCTTGTCGCGCTTCTGGCGATAGAGGTCTTCGGCGGAAGCGAGTTGCTGCGCCGCTTTGGTCAGAGAAGGGCCGGCATATTTTTCAGCGCCGGCATTGCGAGCGATGCGAACGGCGTTTCGCGCTTCGAAGAGTTCGACCGGCGTTTTGCGATCGATGCCGAAAATGGCGTTTTCGATTTTGGTGTTCGAGGAAGAATAGACGCCTCGCGCGAGCAGCTCGTAGCGCGCCTCGATCGTTTCCCCGCCAGTTACGGCATCCAGCGAATTCTCCGAGACAACCGTGTCGCCGGGTTGCGTCACTGCAAAATAGGGTTCCGCGGTGACAATCATGCCGAAATTCTGCAGGTCGGAAATCGCTTTAACCTGCGCTTGCCCATTCTTGATTTGGACTTCGCCGAGATTGACGGCGCGGCCTTGTGGAGAAACCGCCCAAAGAACGTAAGTGAGATATTCGAGACCAAACTTGGTCGCCTCTTCAAAACCTTCGAACTTCGCCTCGATTTCGACTCGGTTGCCTTTATTTTCGACTTTGGCTTCGCCCGTGGCTTGCTGCATCAGGTCCGTGCCGTGAAAGAGGATTTTTAGCGTGGTCCCTTTGCGGCCGTAATTAATGGCTTTCGTGGTGCGGGAAACGGGAGCAGTTGTTGGAGCAACAGTTTGGCTCGACGCGCGCAGCGCGAAAAGGCCAAGCAGGGCCATCACCGCGATGCACAGCGCGGCAAGGCGCAAATTGAAATTTGTGCGAACCGAATATGGTGAATTGTCGGTGATGCGTCGAAGCATGTGAATGCCATCCCGCTGCGGCTGGTGGCCGCGGCAATTGCGATTTTGTTGCCCAGATTAATTTCAGAGTAACAAGAGAAAACCGCTAATTTGCAAGTGATTCGCGGCGTTTGCGCAACTGATTACAGGCATTAGGTACAGGTGCGGAGGCAAGAAGGCGGGCCGTTCCGTAGGCGGCCCCGCACTCGCCCGACTTATTTGGACAGCAAATCTTTCCAGCGCTTCCACGCGTCTTCGCGGGCATGTTTGTTGGCTTCGCTGGCGTCGGGCGCTTCGCCCGCGCGCATGAAGCCGTGGCCGGCTCCGTCGTAGGTGACGGGTTCATACGCCTTGGCGGCAGCTTTCATGTTGGCAATCGTGTCCTGCAAACCCGCGTTAATGCGCGAATCGTTTCCCGCGTAGAATCCGTAAACCGGAGCCTTGATTCGCGCCATCTCTTCCTTATTCGGCGAGGAACCGTAAAAGACGAACGCCGCGGCTAAGTCCGCGCGATTCGTGGCGAAGCGGAACGTCTGGCCGCCGCCCCAGCAGAATCCAGCCACGAAAAGTTTTCCGTTCGACGCAGGGAGTTTCAGGCCATAGTCGGCCGTCGCGTTCAGGTCGGCGGTAACTTGATCGGGGTTGAGTTTGCTGACCGCTTCGATCGCCGAATCCACGTTGAAGTCCTTGGTGCGGCCGCCGTTGGCGGCCATGCCAGTGAGCAGGTCCGGCGCGACGGCGATGTAGCCCGCGGCGGCGACCTCGTCGGCAAGTTCCTGCGCCCAGTCGCTCAGACCAAAAATCTCGTGAATGACGAGCACGACGGGGCGCTTGTCTTTCGTTTCGGGGTACGCAATCAGCGTGTCCACGGAGCGTCCGTTGTGCTTGATGGTGACCCATTCGCGATGGCGGGACGATTTGGCGAGTTGGTCCTTCGCCCAGTCCTGCGCGGCAGCAAATTGTGCGGTGAAGAGAAGTGCGACGGTGGCGAGCAATATCCGTTTCATGAGGCCCCCTCAGTTGAACGAACGAGAAAATGCTAGTTGGTTAGGCGCAATCGCGCAAGCGTCATTCGGAGCGGCCTAAATGTTAGGGCGTGCAGGAGGCAGGGACTGCGATCGACTGGCCGATATGGAGTTGATGGGGGTTGGCTAGGGAAGGGTTAGCCGAAGCGAGGCAAGGCCAGTAGGAAGCGTGGCCGTAGGCGGCGAGGGCGAGTTTCGAAAGCGAATCGCCAGCGTGAATGACAATCGTTTGCGCGGAGTGCCGATGCGAGGTCGTCCGCGCCGGCAAAACGAGCTGTGTGCCTGGGACGAGCCGGCCGGGATCTTCGACAGCGGGATTGGCGGCGAGGAGTTCGAGCCACCGAGTTCCGCGGCCCAGATGCTGGCGCGACAGATTCCAAAGCGTGTCGCCGGGCTGGACAACGATCAGAGTCGTCGTTGCTTTCGACGCGTGTGAAAGCGGCGCCGAGAACGATTTTGGCTGTGGTGTAACGCGTGGCTCGACCGGGCGAATCGTCATGATTGTCGGGGGTGCTGGTTGTGTGCGACGACCGACAAACGGGTCGATGCGGCGCATGCGAGACGACGGCAATGACGGTGTGTTAGGAACGGCTGAATGCGAGAGCGGCGCAACGGGTCGCGTGTTGATGAAATTCTTTGGACGCGGTTGCAGCAGGGAATTGGAATTGGGTTCCACCAACGGCGCAACGATTTTCGGCGCGGCGAGTGTGGGTTCATTCGTCGGCAAGTGGAAGGGCGAAATCTTTTTGGCGTTGCGGTAGCGGCGCGCTACGTCGCCGAGAGGTTCTTGTGGCGTCGTCGAGTCAGCGTCGAGAGCCTGCACGTCTGGCGGCGCTGCCCGATCCGGTGCTGACGGATGTGGTGCTGACGAATTCTTGTGATTCGCCGCCTCGGCGCGTGACTGATCTTCCGCCGTGAGAATTTTCCCGCGGCGCAGATCTTCGTTGGTGTAGATGTGGGCTCGTGCCGCATTCTTCTGTTTGCGCGCGCGCGCTTTGCGGGCCGCTTCGGAGACGTCCTGGCTGGATTGTTGCGAATCGTCAGACTGCGCGAGTAGGTTTGGCGCCACGGCGAAAGCGATGGCCGCGAGGGCGGTCGTCGCGATAACTCGGACAACAAAATAGGAGAGCGCAGAGGGACGCGCTGTTGTGCGGCGGATGTTGAGTAAAGGCGACATCTCGGGCAACCAGGACCGCTACTAACGGGGGACATCCGATGGCGGAATCCTACGAAAAATAGACGTTTCTGGCAATCGATTTTAGTGGCTAAAAAGTCGTGGAACCTAAGTACTGGGGCCAGGCAAACTACGTCGCTGCATGCAGGGGCGGATTGTCTTGCCTTGGCCCGTGCGAAGGAAGAATTATTGTCGGATTATTTTTCTTCGGGCTCGGCGAGCAGTGCGCCAAGGCGGTCGAAGCGACGCTCCCAAAGGGTGCGGCGATCCGTGATCCATTTTTCAACAAGAGCAAAACCTTTCGGCTCGATCTGGCACGTGCGGACGCGTCCGATCTTTTCGGAACGCACGAGGCCGCTCTCTTCCAGGATTTGCAAATGTTGGACGACGGCGGCCAGCGTCATGTCCAGCGGTTCGGCAAGTGTTGAGACCGAGACCGGCCCGTGGCTCAGTTTCTCGATGATGGCGCGGCGCGTCGGATCGCCGAGCGCGTGGAAAGCGCGGTCGACGGCGAGTTGTTGGCTGTGCATCCGTGATCCTTTCGATTGCAACACGCGCCGGCTGGAATCCGGCGTCACAAAGAGTCAGTTCGCCAACGATCGAGCAAGCTGGTCGAAAAGCTGGCGCCAGCCTTCTTCGCGCAGTTTCGGGCCGTCGGATTTTTCGAAGAACGCAGCTTGCTCCGTGAACACCAGCGTCGTGCCGTCCTCGCAAGGAACGAGTTCGAACGTCGCCTGAGACGAAGAGAACGCGTGATTGTTCATCGTCATCGTGTACGCGATCACGATGCGGCGGTTCGGGACGATGACAAGGAAATATGTGTCGTTCGTGCACACGGGAAAATCGGAGAATTGCATCCGCGTGATTTCCTTGCCGCCCACGCGGAAATCCAGTTCGTACGATTCGATTTTGGCGCCCTCACCGTCGGCGAACCATTTGCGCTTTTTAGCAGGGTCGGAAAAAGCGGCGAAGACACGTTCCGGCGGAACGGCAAATTTGCGTTCAAGAATGATGGTTGCGTGCGTAGCGCGATTGAGGTCCATGGTTTGTCCCTTGCTTATTTTTTCCGTCAAAGTTTATGCCGCCGGCCCGTAATAGTGAATGACGTTGCCGTTCGTGAACGAACGGGTTTTCAGCAGCTTCAGTGGCAAGCGCTGTTTGAGCGTCTCGAATGGCGTCTTGCCTTTTCCGAGCGTGATGGGGCTGACCACGATTTGCAGCTCATCGATCAGCCGCGCCTCGGCAAGTTGCGTGACGATCGTGCCGCTGCCCAGAATGCAGATGCCCTTGCCGGATTGTTGCTTCAGCTTGTGCATCTCGCCGGGCAAATCGTCTTTGAGCAACTTCGTGTTCTGCCACGTCGCTTCTTTGAGCGTACGCGAGACGACGATTTTGGGTGCGCTGTTCATGCCGTCCGCTACGGCCGGATTCTGCTGCTTCGCCATCGGCGTCGGCCAATAGCGAATCATCAGCTCGTAGGTCACGCGGCCGAATAGCAGCGTCCCGCCCTGGCTCGCGTTGCTCGAAACGAACTCCAGCCATTCCGGATCGGACTTGTGCGCCCAGCTCATGTCGCCAGCTGCGTCGGCGAAGTAGCCGTCCAGCGAAGTGGTCACGAAAGCGATCAATGGTTGCATCGGAGACCTCCTGATTGAGTGGAATGCGAATAAGTTAAGCATCGACTAAAGTATCAGGCCGCGCCGAATTGTTTGTCAAGTAAAAACTTTAGTATGCGATTGCCCGGCTGGATGGCCCCGACTTGCCTTGCGCCACTGCGTCGCCTTCCGGTACGCTGAATAATTCTTTTTTCGAGCAAAGGAGCCGCAGGGTTCTCAGAGAATGGCCGAAGAAAAGCTTCCGACACGGGCACAGGATTTTTCCGAGTGGTACAACCAACTGGTTTTGAAAGCGCAGCTGGCGGACTACGCGCCGGTACGCGGCTGCATGATCGTCCGCCCGTACGGCTGGGCGCTGTGGGAAAACATTCAGGGCGCGCTCGACCGCCGCTTCAAGGCGACCGGCCATCAGAACGTCGCGTTTCCCCTGCTCATCCCCAAGAGCTTCATCGAAAAAGAGAAGCATCACGTCGAAGGATTTTCACCGGAATTGGCGGTCGTCACGATTGGCGGCGGCGAAGAATTGGCCGAACCGCTCATCCTCCGTCCAACTTCTGAAACCATCATCGGCCACATGTGGTCGAAGTGGATTCAGTCCTACCGCGATTTACCGGTGCTGATGAACCAATGGAATTCCGTAGTGCGCTGGGAACTGCGCACAAAACTTTTCCTGCGTACCCTGGAATTTTACTGGCAGGAAGGCCACACCGCGCACGCGACGCAGCAGGAAGCCGAAGACGAAACGTTGCAGATGCTCGACACGTACACGGATTTCGCCGTCAACGATGCAGCGATTCCAGTGATTCCGGGAAAAAAATCCGACGCCGAGAAATTCGCCGGCGCGGACATTACCTATTCCATCGAAGCAATGATGGGCGACGGCAAAGCGCTGCAAGCCGGAACGTCGCATTTCCTCGGTCAGAATTTCGCGCAAGCATTCGAGGTGAAATACCTCGATCAGACCGGTGTACAACAGCACTGCTGGACAACGTCGTGGGGGCTTTCAACGCGCTTCATCGGCGCCATCATCATGGTGCACGGCGACGATCAAGGCCTCATCATGCCGCCGAAGCTCGCGCCCTACCAGGTCGTGATTGTGCCCATCTTCAAGAACGACGAAGAGAAAGCCAGCGTCCTCACCGTTACGAAAGACATCAAGGCGCAACTCGTAAAAGCAAATATCCGCGTGACGCTGGACGAGCGCGAAGGCCAAAGCCCCGGTTGGAAGTTCAACGACTGGGAAATGCGCGGCGTGCCTCTCCGAGTCGAACTCGGGCCAAAGGACGTCGCCAAGCAGTCGGCCGTCCTTGCGCGGCGAGATCGTCCCGGCAAAGAAGGCAAAGTCTTTGCGTCGCTGGCGGATCTGCCGCTAACGGTGGAAAAGCTCCTGACCGAAATCCAGGACTCGCTCCACGCCAAAGCCCTCAGCTTCCGGCGTTCGAACACGCATAACGCCCAGACCTACGACGAGTTCAAGAAGGCCGTTGAAAGCGGCTTCGCGTTCTCCGGTTGGTGCGGCAGCGGCGATTGTGAAGGCAAAATCAAGGAAGAGACGCGCGCCACCATGCGCTGCATTCCGCTCGACCAGGAGGCGGTGCTCGGCGCGGGCGGCGGTGCGGCCTCCGGCAAATGCGTCTATTGCGGCCAGCCAGCAAAGAGTCGCGCCATTTTTGCCCGAGCTTACTAACTCAAGCGCACCGTCAGCGATGCCATCTTCCACGCGGCCCTAGTAACAGCGACGAAACAGCCGCCCACGCCATTATCGACACTGCTTTTCCCCAGTGCTAACCTGCGAAGGTGGAGAGGTATAGTGGGCGTGCAACCAGCCAATTCGAGAAATCGAAAAAATGAGCGCGGCGCGGGAAAGTTCAAAGCAATCCTCGTTACGGCTGTACTCGTTTTCCTCGTGTTTGCCGCAGTCAAAATGGTGCCTCCGTATGTGTCCGAGTATCAGCTCTCCGACAAGATGCAGGAGACCGCGCGCTACGCGAGCGTGACCCGCAGCAGCCCCGACCAGATCAAAGACACCGTCTTCAGAGAAATGCAGGACTTGGATATCCCCGCCACGAGGGAAGACCTCGTAGTTAAGGCGGACGCCGGTAAGGTTTCAATCAGTCTGGACTACAGGGTGCCCATCGATCTCGTCGTCTATAAGTTTGACCTGCACTTCACGCCGTCCAGCGCCAACAAGGACATTATTTAGTCGCGGCAGTGTTGCATCTGGCGAACACGCGCTTTCCAGACCAGCGTGGATAAGAGACAATAAAACTTCAGCCCGATGGAGAAAACTTGCGTATCCGCATCCAAAAAGGATTCTGGACATCCACGTTCGGTCTGACCCTGCTTGGTATCGTCTTTTTTGTTGTCTTCATTGGCGCTTCGGTCTTCGCCTGGTACTACGTCAAATACTCGCGAATGATTGACGCCCGGTTGTCCGGCAACGTCCTGCAAAATACCACCCAGATTTTTTCCGCCCCGGAACAGATCTCCACAGGCCAGGTCTGGGGTCCCGACGACTTGGCGCAATACCTTCAGCGTGTAGGTTACCGCCCGGCGGCCGATGACAATGCGCTCGGGCAGTACACCGTTCAGGGCAATACCGTTGACGTTCGCCCCTCGAAGCTTTCCTATTTTGCCGGGAACAACGCGATCGCCGTGCAGTTTGCCGGCAAGTCCATCAAGTCCATCCGTCCATTGAACGGCGGAGCCGAACTCGGCGCGGCCGATATCGAGCCGGAATTGATTACCAATCTGTTTGACAGCGCGCGCGAAAAACGCCGTGCCGTGCGCTACGAAGATTTGCCGCCGACTCTGGTCAACGCGATTCTCTCGGCGGAAGACAAACGCTTCTTCGAGCATCCTGGACTCGACTTCATTCGAATCTTCGGCGCCGCCTGGAATGACTTGCGCCATGGAACGCACTTGCAAGGCGCGAGCACCATCACCATGCAGGTTGCGCGAACCTTCTTCCTCTCAACCGATCGCAATTGGCGTCGCAAGATCGCCGAAGCCATGCTCTCGTTCGAGCTGGAGCAGCGCTTCAACAAGAAACAGATTTTCGAGATGTATGCGAACGAGGTCTACCTCGGCAATCGCGGCAGCTTTGGCATTCGCGGCTTCGCTCAAGCTAGCGTCGGCTATTTTGGAAAGGATTTGCGCCAGCTGTCGCTCTCCGAATGCGCCTTCCTTGCCGGAATTATTCGCGCTCCCAACTACTATTCGTCCGCGGACCGTCATCCCGAGCGCGGCGTCCAGGCCAGAGACCGCGTGCTGCCGCAGATGCTCGACAACAAATACATCACCGAAGAAGATGTGCAAGACGCCAAGCGCGCGCCGCTGAAGATTATTCGAACGTCCGTCTCCGGCAACGAAGCTCCCTACTTCGTGGACATGGTGAAGGACCATCTGCTCGATAAATTTTCGGAAAACGAGCTGCTGAGTGAGAATTTTCGCGTGTACACGTCGATTGACCCGGCGCTGCAAAGAGCGGCGGTAGCGGCGATCGATGCGGGCGCCAAAAACGTCGACGTTCTGCTCGCAAAACGTTACGACAAGTGGAAACGCGAAGCCAAGAAAAAGGGCAGCGACGAGCCCATTCCGCAAGTGCAGGCGGCCATGGTCGTCCTCGATTCGCACACCGGAGAAATCAAAGCGCTGATCGGCGGCAGGGATTACGGCACCAGCCAGTTGAATCACGCCATTGCGCGCAGGCAGCCCGGCTCCGTGTTCAAGCCGTTTGTCTATGCGGCGGCCTTCACGAATGCCGTCGATGGCGTGCAGCCAATCATCACGCCGGTTACAACTGTCGACGACGAGCCCACCACCTTCCAGTTTGAGGGCCAGGAATACACCCCCAATAACTACGGCGAGCGATTCATGGGCCGCGTTACCATCCGCGATGCGTTAACCAATTCGCTCAACGTCGCAACCGTAAAAGTCGCGGAGCTCATCGGCTACGGCCGCGTCGTCCAAATCGCGCGGCAGATGGGTTTGGGCAATAACATTCGCGCAACGCCGGCGGTGGCGCTCGGCGCGTATGAAATGACCCCAGTGGAAGTGGCAGCGGGCTATACCGCCTTCGGGCAAGGCGGTATGCGAGCCGAGCCGGAATTTTTGCGCGAAGTGGTAAGCGCGAACGGCACGATGCTCGAGAAGGTCACGCCGCAGACGCACCAGGTACTCGACCCGCGCGTCGCCTATCTCGTCACCAGCGTCATGAAGGACGTATTGAACCGAGGGACGGGCGCCGGCGTGCGCGCGCACGGATTCACGTTGCCCGCGGCGGGCAAGACCGGAACATCGCGTGACGGTTGGTTTGCCGGATTCACTTCGAATCTCGTTTGCGTGATCTGGGTCGGTTTTGACGATAACCGCGACTTGGGCTTGACCGGCGGCACGGCTGTCGCGCCCATCTGGGCGGACTTCATGATGAAGGCCACGGCATTGCCCGGCTACCGCAACGTCAAGGATTTCGATCCGCCGGAAGGCGTCCAGACAACTGTGATCGATCCCGAATCGCTTGAGTTGGCGACTCCGAACTGTCCCACGACGAAGGATGAAGTTTTTGTCGCGGGCTCCGGCCCAACGCAATACTGCGAATTGCACGGCGGCGGGCAGGGAATTATCTCTTCCACCGGTTCCTTCCTCTCGCATATTTTTGGCGGCGGTGGAGACAAAAAAGAAGAGCCGAAGGGAGCAGGCGCGCAGAAGTACGACCCCAACCGGCCTCCAAACGCGACCGGGCAGGGAAACGAGCCCGTTGCCTCCGAAGTCAAGGAAGACGACAAAAAAAAGAGTCCCTTGAAGAAGATTTTTGGTATCTTTGGGGGTAAGAAAAAGCCCGAGCCGGGCAAAACCGACCCAGGCCAAACAAATCCGAATCCGGTCAAACCGGACAAAGGAGACTCGCCATGAAAGTTTTGCGACTGGCGATTCCTACAGGTCTAGTCCTCCTCCTGAGCGTTACCGCTGTTTCTTCCGGACAAACGAACGATGAACCGAAAGCGGCCATGGCTTTTGTGCCGCGCTCGATCCAGTCGCCTTCGCAGGAAGCGACGCCCGGAACGCCCGTGGCTTCCCGCCAGCTTTCGGCCGAAGAGATGGCCGATCTGATGATGGCGCGCAAGGAATTTCGCGAAGCGGCTTTGGCGTACAAAAAGCTTACCGAGCAGGACCCGAAGAATGCGGTCGTCTATAACAAACTCGGCATTGCGCTGCACAAGGAATACGATCTGGGCGGCGCGCTGCGCTCCTATGAACGCGCGGTGAAGCTTGACCCGACTTACGCCGACGCGCAGAACAATATTGGCGTGATCTATTACGACAAAAAGAAATTCGGCCGCGCCATTCGCGCCTATCAGAAGGCCATCAAGATGCGCGCCGATTTGGCGGTGTCTTACAGCAATCTGGGCTACGCGTACTTTGCGGACAAGAAATACGAAGAGTCCATCGCCGCGTTTCAGCAAGCGCTGAAATTGGATCCGACCGTTCTTGACCACGGCGCGGGACGCAATGGTTCCACGGTGCAGGATCGTTCCGTCGAAGATCGCGCGAAATTTTATTTCCTCCTCGCAAAGTCGTTCGCCGAAGCGGGCAATTTCGAGCGCAGCCTTATCTATCTGCGCAAGGCGAAAGATGAAGGCTACAAGACCATGAACGAAGTTCAGACCGATCCGGCGTTTTCGGCGATGCTCAAATTGCCGGAGGTGCAGGAAGTCCTCGCGCCACCTTCTCAAGAAGCCGCTCACTAAACCGTACCGGTCTTCTGTTCCGCCTTACGTTACGCGTCTGCTCTCGCTTTGTGTAGCTGAGGGGCTTCAGCCCCGTTGAGCTTGGCACGGTTGCCCAGAGTAGGGGCACGATATATCGTGCCCTCTTCGCTAGACGACACTCACCTCGCGCCTATCCGGCCACTTGGCAGGATCCTGCGTCGTAGCGCTGCGCAGTGGAGGAACCTCTCTTCGATCTCCGCAACATCGCCGACTGAATGGCCGTCGGCCCACCCCCAGACTATTTTCGATAGAACACACTTTCTAGAAGCCTCGGGTGTGCCCACGGCGGTCTGATACAATTTTTTCGTGAACCTCTCGCGAAACATTCTCCGAACAGCGTTCGTTCTACTGGCCGTTTTGTCGCCCAGCCTCGTCTGCGGACAGACTCCAAAAGCGGCGCCGCGTCTGAGCGGCCAGGGAATTTTCCTGGTCTTTCCTTTCGAAAATTCCGGCGCAAGTCCACGCCTTGATTGGCTCAGCGAAGGATTGGAAGAGCTGACCATTCAGCGGCTTTCCGCCGCCGGACAGCAGGTTTATTCGCACGCGGGACGCACCGCGGAACTCGATCGCTACGGATTGCCGGCGAGCGCGAGGTTGAGCCATGCGACGATGCTGCGTATTGGCGCCGAACTCGACGTTGACTTTGTCGTGTTCGGAAAGTTTCATACTGACGGAAATTCGTTGACGCTCCAGGCGCGCGTCCTGCGCGTCAATCCAGCCGGGTTGCAGCCGGTGGTCCAGGAAACGGGGAAACTGGATTCGTTGATGGATCTCCACACAAAAACAATGTGGAAACTCTTGGCCGGCAACGAACGCTCCTTTCCCTTGAACTTGGCGGACTTTTCGAAACTCCAGCGACCGCTGCGGCTCGATGCGTTCGAACACTACATTCGCGGTTTGCTCGCCAACGAAGACGACGCCAGGACGCGCGAACTGCGGGAAGCGGCCCGCCTCGAACCGGATTGGCCCGACCCTGCGTTTGCGCTCGGACAAGTTTTTTACGGACGACGCGACTGCGCCGCCGCGCTGCAATGGCTCAGCCGCGTGCCCAGGACGAGTCTGCGGTATACGGAAGCGGTTTTTGCAACAGGTGTCTGCCGCTTGTGGACGGACGAGCCGGAAAAAGCGGAGGCGGTCTTTGTTTCGCTGCAAGACGCCTTAAAAGGCAATCTTGTTTCCGGCGCGGACTTGCCGGAAATCCTGAACAATCTGGGTCTCGCGCGCGCAAGGGCGGGAAAATCCGCGGAAGGAATCGCGGCGCTCCGGCGCGCGGCGGAACTCGATCCGGAAGAGGACGACTATCCGGTGAACCTCGGTTTGTTGTATTTGCGCGCAGGCGAATTTGCAAAAGCTGCGGACGAGTTTCGCGATGCCACCGAACGCGAACCGGAGACCGCGGACGATCGTTCACTTTTGATTTATGCACTGGAGAAAGCAGGGAAAAAAGAAGAAGCCGCCGAAGAAAAGGACGCCGCAAATGAAGCGGTCGGACCAGGCGGGTTTCCAGCGGTAAAGCCGGATGGTTTGGCGAGAATGGAACGAATCAAAATGGAATTGGATACGTCGTCGTTGCAATTGGAGAATTTGTCGCAACAAACGGCGGCCTCGGCCACGGCAGATGCTTCGGCCGGTTCCGTGGCAGGATTAGTCAGGCGAGGGCGTCAGGAACTTTCCGCCGGCCGGATCGATCCGGCCGAAGCGTCATTTCGCGCGGCACTTGCGCTGGACTCGGGAGACGCGTCGGCGCATCGCGGCATGGCGGACGTTGCGCGGCGGCGAAATAAACCGGATGATGCAGTGAAGGAATTGCAAGCGGCCCTGGCGCGGCGAGACTCCGCGGTCGATCACGTGTCGCTTGCGCGCATTTATCTCGAACAAAAGAAAAACGATCTGGCGCGAACGGAATTGGAACGAGCCCTGAAGCTTGCGCCAAATTACGCCGAAGCGAAACAATTGTTGGAGCACTTGAAGGCCGCGAAACCGGGCGGAGACTAGAAGTGAAATTTATTCTCGAGCAGCTGCGACGGGCCACGCGACTTCTCGCGGCGTTGTCCGTATTCGCTGCGGTGCCGGTGTTGTGGTCCGGAATGACGGGCGTTGGCGCTCAGGAGAAACACGCCGGTCCGCTGGTTCTCGAGCTGCAAATTAACGGCGAAATCGAGCCGGTGCTCGCCACGTATGTGGAAGAAGGTTTGGCGGACGCCGCGCGCCGGCAAGCGTCGCTAGTCTTGATCACGATGGACACGCCTGGCGGGCTCAGCGATTCCACGCAAAAAATCGTGCAACACATTCTGGATTCGCCAGTGCCGGTAGCGGTGTACGTCGCGCCGAAAGGCGCGCGCGGGGCATCGGCGGGATTTTTCATCCTGCTGAGCGCGGATGTCGCGGCGATGGCGCCTGCGACTCGTACCGGCGCGGCTTCGCCGATTTTGGCCGTCGGCGGATTCGCGATTGGCATGGACGAAACATTGCGCCGCAAAATCATGAACGACGCGCAGGCGTTTCTGAGAAGTTTTTCGGAAAAACGCGGGCGAAATCCATCGCTCGCTGAAACCGCGGTGACCGACGCGAAAGCATTTACGGCGCAGGAAGCGTTGGACGGCAAGTTGATCGACCTGCAGGCGGATTCCACCGAAGAACTGCTTCAGAAATTGAATGGCAGAGAAATCACTCGCTTCAACGGCACAAAGTTGAAATTGGAATTGGCTAATGCCACGCGGCAATCGTTTTCGTTATCGCTGCGCCAGAGTTTTCTTGCCCGAATCGTTGAGCCGGACGTATTTTTCCTTTTGTTGATTGTCGGCGCGCTCGGACTCTACACGGAATTTACTCATCCCGGAATGGTCGCCCCGGGAGTCGTTGGCGCTATTTGTATGGTGCTCGCGCTCTACGCGATGCACTTGCTGCCCGTGAATCTTGCGGGAATAGTTTTGATTGTGGTGGCCATCGCGCTGTTCGCTCTCGAAGCAAAATACACGAGTCACGGCGTCCTGCTGGCCGGCGGAATTGCCGCCATGATGCTCGGCGCTCTATTTCTGGTGCGCTCGCCGCTGACCGGCCGCGGCGTGAGTCCGCTCGTGGCGTTGGCGGTGACGCTTCCTTTCGCCGGAATTTCCGTGTTTTTGATGCGCTCCGTTTTGCGTTCGCGAAAATGGAAACCGGCAACTGGACCGGAAGAGATGATCGGCGAAGTGGGAACCGTGATAAAACCCGTTGCGGCTGGCGCAGAGGGTATGATTCGGTGGCGCGGAGAGTTGTGGCGCGCTTTCTCTTCTCAGGAAATCGGTGAAGGGAAATCCGTGCGCGTCACGCGAGTGGAAGGATTGCGCGTGGAAGTTGCGCCCGTTGAGACGCGAAAATAGTTTATGGGACTTGGGGGAGGAAATATGGAGAACTGGTTGCCAGTTTTGGTCGTCGTCGGCATTGTGCTGCTGTGGTTTGCCAAATCTTTCAACGTCATTAAGGAATGGGAGCGCGGCGCCGTGCTGCGTTTGGGGCGCATGTTGCCGGACGCAAAAGGCGCGGGGCTGCGAATTATTCTTTGGCCGATTGAAACGCTTTATCGCATCCCGCTGCGCATCGTCACGCTGGACGTGCCGCCGCAAGATATCATCACCAAAGACAACGTGTCGGTGAAAGTAAATGCGGTTTGCTATTTCAAAGTCGTGGATGCCAATCGCGCTTTGCGTGAAATTGAAAATTATTTGTACGCGACATCGCAACTCGCGCAGACCACTTTGCGCAGTGTTGTCGGGCAGTTTCAACTGGATGAAATTCTTTCCGAACGCGACCGGGTAAACGAGAAACTTCAGCTGATTCTCGACCAGGACACGGAAGCTTGGGGAATCAAAGTGACCAAGGTCGAAGTAAAACAGGTCGACATTCCCGAGCAGATGCAGCGCGCGATTGCGCGGCAGGCTGAAGCCGAGCGGGAACGCCGCGCGAAGGTAATTCACGCAGCCGGCGAGTTCGAGGCCGCGCAAAAGCTTGCGGACGCGGCGAAGGTTCTGGAAACGCAGCCGTCGGCGATTCAACTTCGATATCTGCAGACGTTAACTGAAATAGGTGTCGAGAAGAACACAACGATTGTGTTTCCCTTGCCTGTGGATATCATTAGTAGCTGGGTGAATGCGTTAGGGGGCAAGCAGAAATAAGAATGGCGGCTGGGGGAAGAAGAGCATCGGTGGGCGATCGCGTGCTGGAAGGCCGGCACGTGATTGGATTATTTTTCCTGATGCTGCTTTTTTCCGGCGTATTTTTCACCCTAGGCTACGTGATGGGCCGCAAGGAGTTCGAGGGCCAGGTGCGCGCGGAAGGGTCGTTCCGGCCGTCGTCGGATGTGGTTGTTAGACCAAAGCCGGAAGTCGAACCGAAGCGTCAGAAAGAAATTCCTCATGTGGAGCCTGCGACCGATCCCGTTACTCCGCCGAGTTCGGATTGGGAGTTTTATCACGCGGGCGAAAGCAAAGCGACCGACGAGCATTTGAATAATTCGCCATGGCGAGGCGTTGCAACACCCGCGAAAAATTTGACCGCAACTGCGAAGCCACTAGCTACTTCCGGGTCGAAGCCGGTTGTTGCTTCGCCGCAAGCGCCGCACGGTTCGTTTACGGTGCAGGTCGCCGCGCTCACCAGACAGGCCGACGCGCTGAATGTTGCGTCGACGCTGATGAAAAAGAAATTTCCGGCATACGTGGTGCCGCCGCAGGGCGACAAGTATTACCGCGTGCAGGTGGGTCCCTACCCGAATCAAAAAGCCGCCGATGCAGCGCGCAAGAGCATCGAATCCGCCGGCTTTAAGGCCATCGTGAAGCGCGGATGACGCCGCGCGCGTGGTTCGCGTTTCTTGATTCACAATCCGGCAAGGAAATACCGGCAGCAGCGCGCTTTTTTTTCGCGGCCCTGACCGGCGCGGGATTGTCCCTCTCCTTCATCGGCTTGAATCTGCAGATCTATTCCTGGGTCAGCATTGGGCTGCTCTTGATGCTGGTGATGACGCCGAAGCCGCGCCTGGCGTTCGGCTGTGGATTTTTTCATGCGATCGCCTTTGTGCTGACGTCGGTGCCGTGGATTGCCACGGTGTTAAGCGTTCATGGCGGCCTCTCGCCTACGGGCGGTTGGGGTGTGCTGCTCTTGATTGCAGCGGCGTGGGGCGTGCTAACCGGCGGCTTGACCTGGTGCGTGAATCGCATTGCGGCGCGTAATGCGAAACGGGCTTGCATTGCCGCACCATTTTTGTGGGTGACATTTGAATTTATTCGCGCTCATCTTCCCGAAATCAGTTTTCCGTGGAATTTGCTTGGATACCCCGCCGGAACAAATCTGGCGATCGTGCAACTCACGACCGTCACTGGAATTTACGGACTTTCGTTTGTCGTCGCTGCGTTCAATTCATTGATCGCGTGGGCGGATGTCGCGAAGTCGACGACGATTGCGAAAAGACTCGGAATTATCGGCGGAGTGGCCGCGCTGATTTTACTCGTGATGGTCGTGGGAGAAAAGTTTGTACCGAAAGCCGTCGCAAGTCACTCGGCGCGCGCGGTGCAGCCGAATTTTCCTGAAGTCGAATCGTACGGTCAGGATTGGTTCGGCGTGCATCGTGAAGATTTGGCGGAGCTGGAAGCACTCAGCCTGGAGGATACCGCCAAGCATCCTGATTTAATTATCTGGCCGGAAGCGCCTGCGCCGTTCTCCTGGCAGGACGCGCAGTTTGGAAGATTCGCTTCGCGGATTGCGATTGAGGCGCAGCGGCCGTTTCTTGCCGGTACGATCGAATGGAAATCGGGGCAATTGCCGTCGGGAGCGCACGTGCAAGCGCCGTACAACAGCGCGGTGATGGTGGACGGAACGGGTCGACGCATTTTTGTGTATGACAAAATTCACCTGGTGCCGTTCGGCGAGTACGAACCGTTTCCGTTGATTCATCGCGTGGTGGCGAGTGTGTCGAGTGAAGTCGGCGGATTCCGGAAAGGGACGACTCGCGTGGTCGGAACGCTGCCGAATGGATTTAAGTTTGGCACTTACATTTGCTACGAGGCAATTTATCCCGGCGAGGTTCGAGAGTTCGCGAATCACGGCGCAAATCTGCTGATCAATATTTCCAATGACGGCTGGTTTGGAAAGTCGGCCGCCGCGGAACAGCATTTGCGTATGGCGCGGGTGCGGGCGGTCGAGAATCGCCGCTGGCTGCTGCGCGTGACGAACAGCGGGATTACCGCGGCCGTCGATCCGTATGGGCGGACGTTTACTTCAATTCCGCGCGACGTGCGAGGTGCGGCCGATTTGCCGTACGATTTTCGCACGGATTTGACGCTGTACACGCGGATGGGCGACTGGTTCGCTTGGTTGTGTGTGATTGTTTCGGTTATCCTAGTAGGGAAGACATTCATTAAATCACGGCGAATTTCGACTAGCGAAGAGTGACGAGAAATGATTCTGGAAGATCTGCAATACCGATACGAAGGACTGAAGCAGCGCATCACGCTTGTGCGGAGCTATCTTTGACGCCGCGCATTTCCGCGAAGAGTTAAACAAACTCGAAGAAAAAATAGCGCAGCCGGGCTTCTGGGACGACCAGGAGAAAGCCCAGGGTGTGCTGCGCGAACGGAAGCGCGCGGAAGATCAGGTGAGCGCGGACAAGAAGCTGACTTCGATTTCCGGCGACATCGAAACGTACATTGATCTGGCGGCGCAGGAGACCAATGCGGCGCAGCGCGAAGAATTGCTGCGCGATCTCGATAGGGAACTGAGCGCGGCGGAGGCGTACGTTTCCGAGCAGGAAACGCGGACTTTGCTTTCCGGCGAGAGCGATCACCTGAACGCGATCATGACGATTAAACCGGGCGCGGGCGGCACGGAATCGCAAGACTGGGCCGCGATTCTGCTGCGCATGTATTTGCGCTGGGCGGAGCGCAGGAAATTTAACGCCGTAGTGCTGGACGAAACGCCGGGCGAAGAAGCGGGCATCAAGAACGCGACGATTCAATTCACCGGCGAAAATGCGTACGGACTTTTGTCGGGTGAAACGGGCGTACACCGACTGGTACGAATTTCTCCTTTCGATCAGGCGGCGCGGCGGCATACGTCGTTCGCGAGCGTGTTCGTGATTCCGGAAGTGGACGACCGGATCGAGATAGACATCAAGCCCGATGAATTGAAACTGGATACGTATCGCGCGGGCGGCAAGGGCGGCCAGAACGTAAACAAAGTGGAAACGGCGGTGCGCATCACGCATTTGCCATCGGGAATTGTTGTGGCCTGCCAGGTGGAGCGCAGCCAGCACAAGAATCGCGAGCTGGCGATGAAGATGCTTCGCTCGAAACTGTATGACGCTGAAATTCAGAAGCGACGCGATGCGAGCGACAAGCTGGACGAAACGAAACTGGAAATTTCGTTCGGCAGCCAGATTCGGTCGTACGTGATGCAGCCGTACCGATTGATCAAAGATCACCGGACAAAATTTGAAGTTGGCGACGTGGATCGCGTGCTGGACGGCGATCTCGATCCGTTCATTCGTTCCTACCTGATGGCGAAGAAAACGAAGGGCCGGTTGATAGTCGAGCCCGACGAAGACGCAGCGTAGAACGCCTTCCACTCGCATAAAGTTGCAAAGAATCGGCTGGTCGCATCGAGCTTCTCCAGAGCAGGGCGTCAAATCCCTGACGAGTGGCTCAACGACGCTTGCCTACGGGAAGAACGATCCGTTGCGTTCGTGGCCGATTTCGGCAAAGGAACTGGTGGAAGTCGCCATGGGATCCGAAATAAGCGTGTAATCCCCTACTGCGGCGCTAAACTCCATCTGCGCGGTGTTGCGGACGAATTCGCCCGCGAAGCCGCCGAACACCGGGTCGGTGTTCTCGATACTCAGCT
>Ga0137412_10000894_pt1 | contig 22279 bp, 19 predicted proteins | sample CZODoug2_1_16fun_FD_122160 | JGI IMG/M metagenome (GOLD analysis project Ga0137412, IMG submission 122160) | Vadose zone soil fungal communities from Angelo Coast Range Reserve, California, USA - CZODoug2_1_16fungal (Hybrid Assembly) | ecosystem: Environmental > Terrestrial > Soil > Vadose zone... | reverse complement strand
GCAGCATCAGGCGCAATAGGTCGTTTTGGCTGCTGATCTGCAGCCGGAAATAGGCGCGCTTTCGATAGGTGAGAACAGTGTTGAGACTGATGCCGAGCTTCAGCGCAATGCGCTCGGAAGTAAGGCCGGCCCGTAAGTTCGAACCTCGCAGACGGAAATGCTCGCTCCTACCTTAGTGGCCGCGGCCGGCGCTCGCGGAATGGCGGCGCATCGTAGCCGGCGTACACGAGGCCGGCGGCGGGAGCGGGCCTCTCGCTCGCCTTGGCCGGCGATTTTCGATTTGCAGCCGTCGACGCGTTTTTCGTCACGCCATTTGCCAAAATCGGCATGTCCGGCGATTATGGCGGCAGTTATTTCATGACCAAACTGATCGGACCGGCAAAGACCAAAGAGTTGTATATGTTGAGCGTACGTTTGAGCGCTGAAGATGCACTGTGCCCTGGGGTTGATCACGTGACGCAGGATTCGCGCGACGCCATGCAGGCATTCGCCGAGAAGCGCAAGCCGCGCTTCAGCGGCGTCTAAATGACCGCCATGCGACGTGCGGCCATCGTGGCTCCGCTGCGAACTCCGGTCGGAACCTTCGGCGGAGGTCTACGCTCCGTGCCGGTCGAGACGCTGGGCGCGGCGGTGGTGCGCGCCATCCTGGACAAAACCCGATTGGACCCGGCGCTGATAGAGGACGTGATTTTCGCGCAGTCCTATGCCAGCGGCGAAACTCCCTGCGTGGGCCGTTGGATTGCCTTGGAGGCCGGCTTGCCGGTACACGTGCCGGGCATGCAGGTCGATCGGCGCTGCGGGGGCGGCCTGCAAGCCGTGGTCAATGCCGCCATGATGGTCCAGAGCGGCGCCGCGGACGTGGTGCTGGCGGGCGGCGTGGAGAGCATGAGCAACGTCGAGTACTACACCACCGACATGCGCTGGGGGATGCGTGCCGGCAGCGTGAAGCTGCACGATAGGCTTGAGCGCGGCCGCGAGCGGTCGCAGCCCGAGGCGCGTTTCGGGCGTATTTCCGGCATGATTGAAACTGCGGAAAACCTGGCCAAGCAATTCGGCATTTCACGCGCACAATCGGATGAATACGCGGTGCAGAGCCAACGCCGTGCGGCGCAGGCTTCTTCGGCAGGTCGTTTCGCCGAGGAGACGGTGCCCTTGCTGGTCGCACAAAAAAAAGGCGAGGCGATACTCGTCAGCCGTGACGAGGGCGTGAGAGCTGCCACCACGGTTCAGACACTGGGGGCCTTGCGGCCGCTGCTGAAAGACGGCACGGTGACAGCCGGGAATTCGAGTCAACAGAATGATGCGGCGGCGGCGTGTCTGGTCGTGGCCGAAGATAAGCTCGCCGAATTGAATCTCGAACCGCTGGGCTTTCTGGTCGGCTGGGCCGCCGCCGGGTGTGAACCGGCCACGATGGGAATCGGGCCTGTTCCCGCGGTGGCGAAACTATTCGGCCGCACGGGCTTCTCCTTCGACAAATTGGCCTTGGTAGAGCTCAACGAAGCGTTCGCCTGCCAGGTACTCGCCGTGTTGAAAGGCTGGGACTGGCACGATCATGAGCGCCTCAATGTCAACGGCTCGGGGATTTCATTGGGTCATCCGATTGCGGCCACCGGCGTGCGCATTCTTGCGACGCTGCTGTACGAGCTGAAGCGACGCGGCGGCGGGTACGGTTTGGAGACCATGTGCATCGGCGGCGGCCAGGGGCTCGCGGCCATATTCGAAGGTGTCGGCAGTTGATGGCGAGATAACCGCTGATGGTGGGATCACCAGATGCGGGTACCGAAGCAAGGCCGTGCCGCGTGAGGAGTTACCTGCTGCGGAGCATTGGAATCGTGGAGCAAACCGAGATCGAGGCACTTCCGGGTTGGGTGGGGCGCACACAGACGACGGAGGGCGAAGAGCGGCCGCTCCGGACCCATGGTGTTCGTGACGGTCAAACATGAGATCACGGTCGGCGGGACGACCGCCGTCGTCGAGGAACAAGACATTGTCTATCGCGGCGCCGTGACGACAGCGACCGGCGCGCCGACGTCGACCGGTGGGCCTGCGCCGGCGGCCCCGCAGGTGGCACGAGTGTCGCAGGCGACGCGGACGATCGTTCCGGATCCGGTGCAGCTGTTTCGCTTCTCCGCGCTTACCTTCAACGCGCATCGCATCCACTATGACCGCGACTATGCGCGCGACGTAGAAGGGTATCCGGGTCTGGTCGTGCATGGTCCGCTGGTGGCGACATTGCTCATGGATCATTGCTTGCGTCACACCGGCGGGCGCACTGTTCGCGCGTTCAGCTTTCGCGCGGAGCGGCCTTTGTTCGATACGGCGCCGTTCGACCTGTGCCTCGCCCCGAGCGAGGCCGGTGTCGATCTTTGGGCGATCGATGCGAATGGGGCCATCGCCTTTACGGCAGCCGTCGAAACCCCATGAGCATGGCGTCGGTCGGCAGCTTCCGTGTCTGGACCACCGCGCATTGGCCGCATTGCGTAACTGACCGCGTCCGTGCTCTGATATTGGTCGGAACGCATTCGCATAGCGGACAGAGGGTGAATTCGTCGTGAAACTATCTGGAAGAGTAATTGCGGTGAGCGGGGGCTTTGGCATCCTAGGTCAGGCGGTTGCTGCGACTTTGACCGGATATGGCAGTACCGTCGCGTCCATCGATTTCGCCGCGGCGTCGGCGACCGGGCAAGCCGTGGGCGTTCACCTCTATGGCGGCGTCGATCTGGCCGAAGAGGAATCCGCCAACGCTGTAATGCGCCGCATCGTGCAAGATGCCGGACGCCTCGATGGATTGATTAACGTCGCCGGTGGATTTCATTGGGAAAAACTCGAGGGCGGCGTACTCGACACTTGGGATTCGTTGTACCGCGTCAACCTGCGCACGGCGGTCGTTGCCTGTAAAACCGCATTGCCGTACCTGGTGAAATCCGGCAAAGGACGCATCGTCAACATTGGCGCCATGGGCGCCACCAAAGCCGGCGCCGGCATGGGGGCCTATGCCGCGTCCAAAGCGGGCGTCGCCAAACTCACCGAGGCGCTGGCGGAGGAACTCAAGGATCGGGGGGTGACCGTGAATGCCATATTGCCCAGCATGATCGACACGCCGCGAAACCGCCTCGACATGCCGGATGCTGATTTCAGCCGGTGGGTCGCGCCGTCGGCCATTGCCGAAGTAATCGCGTTTCTGCTGTCGGACGAGGCCGAAGCGGTAACCGGCGCATTGATTCCGGTGGCCGGGCGCGTTTGAGTTTGCGTGCCCACGACGCTCAGCGTGTCCACGGCGCCATGGCCTGCGTCTCGATGCCATAGCGCTGGATCGCCTGTGCAACAGTCTGCCGGGGAACAACGCCCTTACGCGCCAGCGCATCCAATGTGGCCAACACGATGGAATGCCGATCGACCTCGAAGAAGCGGCGCAGCGTCAGGCGCGTGTCGCTGCGACCGAAGCCGTCGGTTCCCAAGGTGACGAATCGACTCCCGAGGTAGGGCGCAATGAGCTGCGGATAGGCCCGTACATAGTCCGTCGCAGCGACCACGAGTTCGGCACCTTGCAGCTGCTGTTCGACGTGACTGATGCGTGCAGACTCCAGCGGATGCAGGCGATTCCAGCGCTGGACCCCTGCCGCGTCGCGCGCCAGCTCGCTGAAGCTGGTGACGCTGTGGACCTCGCTGCTCACGCTCCAGTCCTGCGCCAGCAGTTCGGCCGCGGCGATCACTTCGCATAAAATTGCGCCCGAGCCGAGCAGCCGTACCGGTGCGCCAGAATTCTCCCGCGCCCGACTCGCGTAGCGGTACATACCCTTGATGATGTCGGCCGGTTCGACGCCAGGCGGCAGCGACGGCTGAGCATAGTTCTCATTCATCATGGTGACGTAGTAAAACTCGTCGGCCTGCTGCTCCATCATGCGGCGCATGCCGTGGTCCATGATGACGGCCAGCTCGCAGGCGAAGGCAGGGTCGTAGGCACGGCAATTGGGAACCGTGGCGGCGATGACATGACTGCTCCCATCCTGATGCTGCAACCCTTCTCCTCCTAGGGTTGTACGGCCGGCGGTGGCACCGAAGAGGAACCCGCGCGTGCGCTGATCGGCCGCAGCCCAGATCAGGTCGCCGACGCGTTGGAACCCGAACATCGAGTAGAAGATATAGAACGGCAGCATAGCCACGCCGTGCACGCTGTAGGCCGTTCCGGCGGCAGCCCAGGATGAAAGCGCGCCGGCTTCGGTGATGCCTTCCTCGAGGAGCTGTCCATCCTTGGCTTCCTTGTAGTACAGCATCGAGCCCGCGTCTTCCGGCTCGTAGAGCTGGCCGACCGGCGAGTAGATGCCGATCTGGCGGAACAGATTAGCCATACCGAAGGTGCGCGCCTCGTCGGCCACGATCGGCACGATGCGCGGGCCCAGTTGCTTGTCTCGCAGCAGGCCGCTCAACATGCGCGCCGCCGCCATGGTGGTCGACATCTCCTTGTTCTCCGCGGCGAGCGCGAATTGCGCGTAACTGCCTAGGGGTGGGACCGGTACCAACGGGGCTTCGCGCCGGCGAACGGGCAGCGCACCGCCCAGCGCCGCGCGTCGTTCCTTCAAGTAGTTCAACTCGGGGCTATCCTCGTCCGGGCGGTAGAAACGCAGCTGCTCGACCTCGTCATCGGACAGCGGCAATTGAAATCGGTCTCGGAACGCCTGGAGCGCCTCTACATCCAGCTTCTTGGCCTGATGCGATGTCATGCGCGACTCGCCGGCGTCGCCCATGCCGTAACCTTTCTTCGTCTTCGCCAGAATGACCGTCGGTTGACCGCCGTGATTTTTCGCCGCCGCGAACGCGGCGTACAGTTTGCGAAAGTCGTGGCCGCCGCGCTTGAGCGCGTCGATCTCGGCGTCGGTCATGTGTGCGACGAGTGCCTGAGTCTCCGCGCCCTTCTTGAAGAAGTGCTCGACGTTGTATGCGCCATCCTTGGCGCCCAGGTTCTGGTAATCGCCGTCCACGGTCGCCGCGAGCCGACGCAGCAGCGCGTGTTGCGTGTCGCGTGCAAAGAGCGCGTCCCAGTCAGAGCCCCAAAGCACCTTGATGACATTCCAGCCGGCCCCGGCGAACAGCGACTCCAGTTCCTGGATGATCTGGCCGTTGCCGCGCACTGGGCCGTCGAGGCGCTGCAAGTTGCAATTGACGATGAACGTGAGATTGTCGAGCCGCTCCCGCGCCGCCAAGGTGAGCGCGCCGATAGATTCTGGTTCATCCATTTCGCCGTCGCCGAACACGCCCCAGACGCGGCGGTTCGCAGTGTCGGCAAGTTCGCGGTCAGCCAGGTAGCGCATGAAGCGAGCCTGGTAGATCGCGTTGATCGGCCCGATGCCCATGGAGCCCGAAGGGACCTGCCAGAACTCCGGCATGAGCCAAGGATGCGGATACGAGCACAATCCGTTGCCGTTCACTTCCTGACGAAAATTGGCAAGATGCTCCTCGCTCAAGCGACCCTCGAGGAAGGCGCGGGCGTAAATGCCAGGGGCAGAGTGGGGCTGGAAGTACACCAGATCGCCCCCGTGGCCTGGACGCGCAGCCTGGAAGAAATGATTGAAGCCGACCTCGAAGATCTCTGCTGCCGAGGCATAGCTGGCGATATGACCGCCGAGCTCGCCATACGCCTTGTTGGCGCGGGTCACCATGGCCAGCGCATTCCAGCGCATGATCGAGGTCAGCCGCTCTTCGAGCTCCAGATCGCCGGGGTACGGTCCTTGACGCTCAAGCGGCAGCGTATTGCGATAGGCCGAGTAGGGCGCTGGCGCCGCAAGCAAACCGAGTTCCCTCGCGTGCTCTTCCAGCCGGCGCAAGAGGAAGAGTGCGCGCGTAGAGTCCTGAGCGCGAATCAATGCGTCGAAGGATTCAATCCATTCGCGAGTTTCAATGATATCGCTGTCAATAGCAGCGCTCGGCGCGTGGTATGCGCTCATTCGATTCAATCCATTCCGCTCGCCGCAACGGGCGAATGGTCAATCTACGTGCAAAGTTACAGCACGTGCTGCCAACTTTGGCAACCGTCGTCGCCAATGATAGAATTAAATGCCGGTACTACTGATATTGGAAGCCAATAATGCCGACTGATGAACCGGATGCCATCGATGTGCGCATTCTCGGGGAGCTGCAAAAGAGCGCCAAGCTGACCAACTTGGAGCTATCCGCGCGTGTGCATCTATCGCCGTCGCCGTGCCTTGCACGCGTACGGCGTTTGGAGCGCACAGGTCTAATCAGCCGCTACGTTACGCTGCTCGATGCGGGCCGGCTCGGCCTGGGCATCAGCGTCATCATCCAAATCCGCCTGGAGAAGCAGATCGAACGTGCGCTCGAGGTGTTCGAGGCGGCAATGCAGCGCTATCCGGAAGTGATGGAGTGTTACCTGATGTCCGGCGATTCCGACTACTTGATCCGCGTCGTCGTGCGCGACGTGCCTTCGCTTCAGCGCTTCATCGTCGACGAACTGTCCAAGATCCCGGGTGTCGCCAACATCCGCTCCAGCTTTGCGCTGAAGCAGGTCAAGTACAAAACCGCATTGCCGCTGCCGGAGCCGCCGATGCGCGGATCTCGGCAGCGGAAGCGCCGGCGGGCAGCTTCGGCCGTGCGCACTCGGTGAATTCGCGGGCCTACGCTTCCACGCCCAGTGGAATTGCGTGACCGGCGTTCGACAGCAGCCGCTTCAGTAATGGACCCGCCATCAACGTCGTGGCCACCGCCATGATCACCAGCATGGTGAACACCTTTTGCGGAATCAAACCCAGATCGAAGCCGATGTTGAGGACAATCAGCTCCATTAGCGCCCGGGTATTCATCAAGGTGCCTAGGATTGACGACTTATTGCGGTCGAAGCCGCAGAGGCGACCGACAAAATAGACTGGAACAACTTTGCTGAGAATGGCGGCGGCGAGGATGATCGATAGCCACTGCCAGTCCGCGGCCGTCGACAAACCCAGCACATTGGTGCGCAGACCCGTGTAAGTGAAGAACACCGGCAAGAAGAACACCAGCACGAGTCGGCCGACCTGGCGGCGCCAGGCGTCGACGAACTCCCGGTGACGGTGGAATAGCACCCCGCCGGCGAAGCCACCGAAAATCGAGAAAATGCCGAGCTGGTAGGTACAGGTGCCCAGAACGAAAATCAGGCAGATGACGATGGCCATGAGATTGGAATCCACCTCGCCGTGATGCGCCGGGAAGCGTGCGACCAAGCGTGCGGCCAGAGGCCGCAACACGAACCATAGAACAGCGGTGAGCGCGAGCAATCCGCCGAATTGAAACAGCAGGTGGGCAGCGGAGAATTTCGACGCGGCGTAGGCCGATACCGCCGAGAGCAACAACCAGCCGATGACATCGTTGATGGCCGCGGCCGAAATGGCGACGACACCGACCTCGGTGTGGGTCAGCCCATACTGACGCAAGATGCGCCCGAGAATGGGTACCGCGGTGATCGCCAGGCCGAGACCGAAGAACAGGCTGTAGCGCACGGGATCGATCTCGGGCGCGAGGACCGGTGCGGACAGATGTCCGAGCAGCACTCCCACGCCCAAGGGCACGCCCACGGAGACGATTGTAACGGCGATGGCAGCGCGGCGATTGCGGCGATTGCTCAGATGGGTGAACTCAAAATCCATGCCGATCTGAAACATCAGCAGGATCAACCCGATCTGGCTGATGACGGTAATCGGCGCAGAGGCATGCTCGCCGAACAGCGCATGTGAAGCGTGCCGAAAGAAATGCCCCACCAGCGAAGGTCCCAACACCAACCCCGCGAGGATCTCGCCAACGACGCCGGGTTGACCGAGACGGCGAAAGACCGTGTGCATGCAGCGCGCGGCGCCCACCATCACAATCAGTTGCAGCAGGGTTGCGAACAGCAGGCTCTCGGTCTGATGAATCGACGGGTTCATTCCGGGTATGTTAGCTCTTTGAGCGGCGGTATGGTTTGCTGACCGCGGGACGGGGTTCGACCTTCCTGTGATGAAGTGGTCCGCCGTGGGCAAGCGACGACCGGCGCTGTCGATAACTTCCACGCGGACGATGGCGATGTCCTCGCCGTCGGTGTCGACCCCGTTCGAGTGCCTTCAGGCATGCGCTATCTGTTGTATGCAGGGCGATTGTTGGCGCAAAAATACTTGCTTTGGATTGACACGCTCTGAGCGCGCCAATCAGTGCTTGCGTTTGGCTTCTGATATCCTATACTTTGTACTGCAAAGTTAAATTCCTGTGCGGTGCAGCCTAGTCGCTGGCCGTGTGCGCTCGCTGCGAAGCAGCGCTTTGACTTGTCCTGAATCCAGCCAGTGGATTGATCCCGCCTTAAGTGTTGGAAGGTACTGAATGGCCCCACAAGCCGACCCGCCGGATTCTTTGCGCAGCTCGTGCGCCCGGGCGAGCAAGCATATGGCTCTCTATGGGTGCATGGCGATATTCGTCGTTGCGGTCGGAGTTCTGAGTTTAGTCGGCGTTTCGCGGCCTAGGCAAATGGTGGAATCGTGGATAAATATCCACGCACTGTTCGGATTACTGCTCTGCGGCCTGGTCATTGCCCGGTATCAATGGCGCGTCAGGCACTCGCCTGGGATGCTGCCAACCGACCTTCGCGAATTGTCCCGCCATCTATCGCGCATCGTGTACTTGTTGCTCTATGTCGTCATCGGCGTTAGGCAGAGTATCGGTATCGTGAACTCAATTCGGCACGGCGGAGCGATCGACTTCAATCTGTTTGACGGACGTTTTCGCAATGGCCCTGATAGCAGGGCATTCGACCCCAAAGACGATTTTCAAATGTTTCTGGCCACAGGCCTCTTTGCGCTCGTTATCGCTCGTGTTTTGGCACTCAGAATTTGGCTGCGCTTGATTGACTACGCCGCGACTTGGAATGTGTTGGACCGCAAGGTTCGTTTAAGCCGCGCAGCAAAAATTAGCTTTAGGACAAGGTGATCGTTAGCGCCAATCGCGTGCCGCGATACACGCTAAACTAGGCAGTCAATAAGGCGATACAAAGTGATTCGGTAAAAGTGATTCAATCAAATGATAATAAAGAGAAAACTTCGATCTTATTCGTCTGCCTCGGCAATATTTGCCGGAGCCCGACCGCGGAGGGCGTGCTTCGACACCTAGTGACAACGCAGGCGCCGCAGCTCAGCGTCGAAATTGATTCGGCCGGTACCGGTGACTACCACCTGGGCGATCCGCCGGACGCGCGCAGTCAACGCGCCGCCATGCGGCGCGGCATCGACTTGAGCGGCCTGCGGGCCCGGCAGGTGACAGCGCGTGATTTCGCACACTTCGATCTGATCCTGGCGATGGACCGTAGCAACTTGCGTGCCCTGCAGTCGATCAGGCCTGCGGCGTCGCACGCACAATTGGGTCTATTTCTAGAGTACGCCGGCGGCCTCGATGATCTAGAGGTTCCCGACCCTTACAATGGCGATGCGAGCGGTTTCGAACGAGTGCTCGATCTCGCTACGCTCGCAGCGCAAGGACTGATTGCTGAATTACGAAAGCGTTCGTAACAGCCAGTACAGACCGCCCGCGAGCGCGATGGAGACGGGCAGAGTGAGTATCCATGCCATCAAAAGATTGCGCACAGTTGCCCATTGCAGACCGGAACGATTGGCGATCATAGTGCCGGCCACCCCCGACGAGAGTACGTGAGTCGTACTCACGGGCAAGCCATACATATCGGCGGCGCCGATAGTGACCATAGCGACGAGTTCAGCCGAGGCCCCCTGCGCGTAGGTCAAATGAGTCTTGCCGATGCGCTCGCCCACGGTGACAACGATGCGCTTCCACCCGATCATCGTGCCGAGACCCAGGGCGATGGCGACTGCGACCTTGACCCAGGTGGGAATGAACTTGGTCGCATTGTCGAGTTGTTTTTTGTATTCGGTCAGCGTGTTCCGATCAGTTTCCGACACCGTCAGTGCATGCGACTTGCTCACGAACCGCAATCCTTCGCTGACCAGGTACATGTCATTGCGGATGTTGACCATTGCCTTAGGCGGCACTTTCGCCAACGAGTGATAGTTATCGACCTCCTGCGCAATAGTTGCCGATAAGGCGGAGATCGCCGGCAGCGTCTGGGGGGTCACCGATCGAGTGCGCACGATATCGACGACGGCGGCATGCGGATCAGCGGGTGCCGGACCGCTGCTATAGCGGCCCAACGCAGTTTGCGCCTGCGTGGACACGGCCACGAATTTGCTGACGTCCTCTTCGTGCATGGTGCGGTTCAGCGCGTAAGCGGTGGGCACAGTGCCGATGAGGATCAGCATGATGAGACCCATGCCTTTCTGGCCGTCGTTGGAGCCATGAGCGAAACTCACGCCCGTGCACGTCAATATCAACAAGCCGCGAATCAACAGCGGCGGCGGCGTATTGCCCTTGGGCTGTTTGAACAAGGAAGGCACCGGAATCAGCGCCTTGGCGATCAAAATCAGCAACGCGGCGGCACTGAATCCGATCAATGGCGAGAACAGCAACGATTGCCCGATCTTCGCCGCCTGGCTCCAGTCGACTCCGCTCGTCCCGCTGCTGCTTGCGGCCATCAGTTGATTCATGAGGCCGACCCCCATGATGGAACCGATCAATGTATGGGAACTGGATGACGGCAGGCCGAAGTACCAAGTGCCCAGGTTCCAGAGAATGGCCGCAATCAACAGCGCGAACACCATGGCGAAGCCCGCACCGCTCCCCACTTGCAGAATCAGCTCGACCGGCAACAACGACACGATGCCGAACGCCACGGCGCCGCTCGATACGAGCACGCCCAAGAAGTTGAACAAACCGGACCAAACGACGGCTAAATTCGGCGAGAGAGAATGCGTATAAATGACCGTGGCCACCGCATTGGCGGTGTCATGAAATCCATTGACGAATTCGAAACTCAGCGCGATCAGCAGCGCGATGCCGAGCAATACGTAGGGATAGGCGCGCGCGTCACGGACGACCGATAAGTCATCCGCCAAGTGGTAGCCCGCATATATGACGCCGATCACGACGACGACGCCCGCGAGAACATTGAACGCGGGATTGGGCTTCTGCCCGGTGAGCGGCGAGGCCAAAGGCACGTGATTGACGACGTCGGCATTGGCCATAAACTAGCTCTGGCGAAAGAACGGAGGTAGCCCGCAACTTATAGATCTGTAAGATGACGGCTAGATGACAACCAAGGTACTTGATGCCATTTACCATATCCCACGTTGCTGCCGTATTGCCGTTCTCCCGTCCGTTGGCGCGATGGCGCTTGCTGTCGGCGACCATCATCGGAAGCATGGTTCCCGATTTCGGATTTCTGATGCCCTGGCGGCCAGCGAGGATTGAGACTCACAGCGCGATTGGCTTGCTGACGTTCTGTTTGCCGGTGGGCCTGGCGACGTTCTGGATCTTCCAGCAATTGATGAAGACCGCGGTCATGGAGATACTGCCCAATGCGACCTATGCGCGCTGGCGACGCTTTGGGGCCCCGGCCGAAATCGGCAGCTTCAGGCAGTGGGTATTGGCCGCAGGTGGAATTTTGGCAGGGGCTATTTCGCACTTGGTCTGGGACGCATTCACGCACGAAGGCGCGCGCGGAGTGCGTATGATTCCGGTGCTGGATGATCCCAGCGTCGATTTCGATTTCGCCGGGCACCATCTGGTCGGGGCGCGGTTGCTACAGGATGTCAGTTCGCTCATCGGGTTGGGCGTAGTCCTCGCGGTCGTAGCCTACGGACTGCGCCGCGGGCGCAGCGGCGATGCGGTGCCGGCGCGAACGCTGCGGCCCGCCGAGCGATATGTCTGGATATTGGCGTACGCGGTCACGGCCTTCGTTCTCGCCGGATTATTCTTGAGATTGCGGCGCCCGCACTACGCAAGCGGAGCCTCTTTGGCGCTCTTGGTGGGCAACTACGCGATTGCCGCACTGCGCGGCTTTGCCGCTGCATTGGTGCTGGTCAGTCTCAGCTTGAGCCTCAGATTGCGCGCGAACCCGTAAGGTTCGCGCGCAAATATAGAGAGTCTTCGAAACTCGATTTAGCGGTCGTCGGGACCGCTGCGAGGTACATCGCTCGGAGCCGATGACCAAACGACATATTTACTGTCGTTGCCGGCAGCGGACTGTGGGGATGACTCGGGCGGACGCGGCAACGGCGCGGGCTCCCGGTTGGGAGCGGGCGCCGCCGAACTCGGCGCAGCCCCGTACGCTGCCGCCGTCTCCGTCCGCGGAACCGAATCGGGGCGCGGCGCTGCATCCGGACGAGGCGCCACGTCGGAAGGTGGCGCTACATCCGACCGCGGCGACGGGTCCGGACGCGGCGCGAAATCAGGCCGGCTGGAATTGCCATTGCCTTCAGCTCCCGCTTCATTGCCGCTTCCTGGGCCGCCGGCGGTGTTTTCGCCGCCGTCGCGTCGACCGCGCCCGCGCCGCCGTCGGCTGCGTCCGGTGCGCTCGCTACTTGGGCGCTGCTCACCGCCCGCGTCTCGATCGCCGGTCCGCGGTTGATCGTTGCCGCGTGCCGGCTGATCCGCGCGCGGCGGTTGATCGACGCGCGCTGGTTGATCGCTCCGCGGCGCCTCGCTCCGCGGCCCGTCCTGACGCGGCGCAGCGTCGGTGCGCGGACTGTCCCGTCCCGGACCGTCCCGTCCTGGCGTGCGCCCTGGTCGTCGCGACGAAGGATCGCGGCCGGCCCCATCACGGGTGTCGTCCCGTCCGGGTGTGCGGCCCGGACCCTCCCGCCCCGGACCATCCCGGCGGCCGTCACGGTTACGATCCCGGTCGCGATAACGGTCCCGGTCGCCACCACCGCTGCCGCTGCGGTATCGATCGTGACGTGAGTCGCGCTGCGGCGTCGGGCGCGGTGTTTGCGGCGATTCCGTGGCAGTGTTCGCGGCGGTGGGCCGCGTACCGACCAGCCATTTCCAAAGGCGCACTAATACCCCTTCCTGATGAGCAACTTGGATCGGAGCGGGCGGCGGCGCCTCAGGGGCGGCAGGAACGGGCATCGGGATGATGGGTGCGGCCGAGGCGGGAAGAATGCTGGGTACCAACGGCGCCTCACCTTGAGGCTTCTTGTCGCGACTTCCGATGTTCGAATCGTCGATGCTCGGTTGGTCCGCCATCTGATAGCTGACGGTCGTGTTTTCGGGCAGTTCTTTTTCGTCGTCGCGGATTCGCCGTAGGGTATACGCCGGAGTCTGCAAATGCGGATTGGGCACGATCACGAGCGACACTTTGTCCCGCGACTCGATTTGGTTGAGCCAATCGCGCTTCTCATTCATGAGGTAGGTGGCTACGTCGACCGGGACCTGAGCGATCACCCGGCCGGTGCGCTCTTTGCGCGCTTCTTCGCCGATCAATCGCAACAGTGAAAGAGACATCGATTCGACGCCGCGAATGGTACCCATGCCGCTGCAACGCGGGCAGTTGATATGCGTAGTCTCGCTCAGCGCGGGCCTCAGGCGTTGCCGCGACAGCTCGAGCAAGCCGAATCTCGAGAGCCGGCCCAATTGAATGCGGGCGCGATCCATCTTGACCGCATCGCGCAACATGTCCTCCACGGCGCGCTGGTTGGCCGTCGATTCCATATCGATGAAATCGATCACGATCAATCCGCCGATGTCGCGAAGGCGAAGCTGCCGCGCGATTTCCTCGGCCGCCTCGAGATTGGTGTTGCGGGCAGTCGCTTCGATGTCCCCGCCGCGCGTGCTGCGCGCCGAGTTGATGTCGATCGAGACCAGCGCCTCGGTGTGATCGATGACCAGACTGCCGCCTGACGGCAGGGTGACCTTATGCGAATAGGCGGATTCGATCTGGCTTTCGATCTGGTAACGGGTGAACAGAGGCACCGGATCCTGGTAGAGCTTGAGCTTGCGCTGAGCGTCCGGCGGCATGAAACGCTGCATGTATTCCAAGGCTTTTTGGAAGGCCTCAGGCTGATCGATCAAGCATTCGCCGACGTCGTCCGAGAAGTAATCGCGTAGGCCGCGGGTAACGGCATCGCTTTCCTGGAATATCAGGAAGGGCGCCGAGCGCCCGTCGTTCGCGGCCACGATCGCGTCCCAGGCCGTTTTCAAGTTATTCAAATCCCACTGCAGCTCTTCGGTGGTGCGCCCGACGCCGGCGGTCCGCACGATGGCCCCCATGCCGTCGGGAATTTGCAAGGCGTTCATGGCTTCGCGCATCTGGTCGCGGTCTTCGCCTTCGATGCGGCGCGACACGCCGCCGGCGCGGGGGTTGTTCGGCATGAGCACGAGGAAACGACCGGCCAAGCTGATGAAGGTGGTGAGCGCCGCACCTTTATTGCCGCGCTCTTCCTTTTCCACTTGCACGATCAGCTCTTGCCCTTCTTGCAAGAGGTCTTTGATGTTCAGCCGGCCGCCGGCTCCGGGGGCGGATCGGAAGTATTCCTTGGAGACCTCCTTCAACGGCAGGAAGCCATGGCGTTGAGCACCGTATTCGACGAAGGCCGCCTCCAGGCTCGGCTCTACGCGGGTTATTCGGCCTTTATATATATTGGATTTTTTCTGTTCCCGTGACGGGATTTCGATCGATAAGTCGTATAGTTTCTGACCATCGACGAGTGCGACTCGCAGTTCTTCTTCTTGAACTGCGTTGACGAGCATTCTTTTCATTTGCCCCAACTGATGTGGTAGGGGCCGAGGAGGAGAGCTTGAGAATAGAAGCCGGGGCCGCGACGTAGGGCGCGACAATAACTAGGGCCATACCGAGCGCGAGCCACGCGATCGGCATCAATTCAACCCAATTTTGCCAAAACCCAATTGCAAGAAAAAACATACGGCAAGCCCGGGGCCTTGTTCTCGGTTAACCGCTTGTCAGACACTGAAGCTCTGCAGGGCTCTCTAGCGTCTGTCTCATCGGCCGAGCGATGGTCTGGAAATCCAGAACCAACTAATATGCGGCTCCCCAACGGATGGGGGGCCACCGAAACCGGTGTCAACTTGCCCTACCCATGTAACGGCCAAGAATAGGCGGTCCCCCCAAAATGGTTCAGCGCCTGACACGGTTTTGCGACAATATCACGACCAGGCCACCAGGGTCAATGTAATCAATACCTTAGAAGATTGCTCAGTGGAGATCTCGAAAATTGAATAGCCCCCACCTCGAACCCGTTCGCCTGCATGGACCCAAAAGTGCGGTCGAGATGCGCACCATCACTGCCGACGAAGCGGGACAGCGAATCGATAATTTTCTCATGCGCCACTTCAAAACAGTGCCGCGCAGCCGGGTTTATCGCCTATTGCGCAAGGGCGAAGTGCGCGTGAATCGCAAGCGCGTGGATGCGGAATACCGTATCGCGACCGGGGACGAAGTGCGGCTGCCGCCGGTGCGAATCGACACGGGGGATGAACAGGGGCGCCATGGCCCGGGGCGGCCGTCCTCGAGCCTGCTGGAGCTCATCGAGGGGGCAGTGATATTCCAGGACAAGCACGTGTTGGTGCTCGACAAGCCGGCGGGCGTGGCGGTGCATGGCGGCAGCGGCATGAGCTTTGGGGTGATCGAAGCTCTCCGGGCCTCGCGCCCGCGCGAGACCCTGGAACTGGTGCATCGCCTCGACCGCGATACCAGTGGTTGCTTAGTCATCGCCCGAGACCGCCCCACGTTGACCTCATTGCATGCGTTGATCCGCAACGGCGGCATGCACAAGACCTATCTCGCCCTGGTATCCGGCAGTTGGCAGCTGGGCACCAAACGCATCGATGCCCCGTTGGCGACCGACAATCGTCAACACGGGGAGCGGCATGTGCGGGTGGCGGCGGCCGGCAAAGACTCGGTGAGCGTGTTCAAGCCGGTGCAGTTCTTCGGCTCCCTCGCCACCTTGATGGAGGTGGACATTCCCACCGGCCGGACTCATCAAATCCGCGTGCACGCCTCCTTCGCCGGCCATCCGCTGCTGGGCGACGATAAGTACGGCGAAAGGGAGCGCAACGCCGAGCTGAAACAGCACGGCTTGAAACGCACCTTTTTGCACGCCCAGTCGGTGGCTTTCGAATGGCCCGGATCCGGCGTGCCATTCCATGTCAGCGCGCCGCTGCCCGCCGAATTGTCCGCGGTGCTCGACGCGATCACGCCCATGAAACGCTCGGCGAAGCGCCTACCGCCCAAGGGTGCGGCTCGTGGCGCCGTGAAGGCGCCGCGTACTGCCGGGAAGGCACCCCGGGCATCGGGCAAAGCGTCGCGCTAGACCTCACGCTCGCGCAGCGAGCGCCTATCGGTCGGGGTCGCCTCGACCCCGTTGAATGTGGCGCGAAGCGCCTAGACAAGTAGCGCCTAAACCAAGAAGCCCACGGTTCGCAGCACCGCACACAGACGTATCAGCGGCAGTCCGATGAGCGCGGTGGGGTCGGTGCTGTCGATGGATTCGCACAGGGTGATACCGAGGCCCTCGCTCTTGAATCCGCCGGCACAGTCGAGGGGGGATTCCCGCGCCACATACTGCTCGACGGCGGCCTTGTCGAGCGCACGGAAGGACACGCTCGTCGACACGATGAACTCGAACAGGGATGAGTCCCGCTGCCGTACCACCGCGACGGCGGTGACAAAGGAGAGCGTCCGCCCGGAGCAGCGGAGCAGTTGGTCGATGCAGTTCGCGACCGAGCCTGGCTTGCCCAAAATGGAATCCGGCTGCGTTCCGTCCTGCAGGACCGCGACTTGATCAGACCCTATGACCCAGGCGTCGGGGTGCTGTAGGGCAACCGCACGCGCTTTTGCCTGCGCCAAGCGGGCCACCAGCGCGAGGGCGCTCTCGCCGGGGCGACGGGTTTCGTCGACGCCGGGAGACTGGCATTCGAAGGGGATTTTTATGCGCGCCAGCAGATCCCGCCGGTAGACCGACGTGGAAGCTAAGATCAGCGCGGGCGGAGACTTCAAAAACAACGACTTGCGGGCGATTGAATTTTGACAGGTGTGGGCACGGGCCCTATTATACGCGGCCCATGGCAGCCGGCTTGCCCGACCTCGTTGACTGCGCGCGCCTTGCCGAGGAGGCGGTTGCGCTGCAACGGGACTACGAGCTGGGCAAACTGCCACGGCTCCGGGACTTGCTGGCGGAGCCCCGAGGCACTCTGAGTGCGACTTTTGCATTTGCGAAGATGGCATCGGGACGGCCGGGAGTTCTGGTGTCTATCGAAGCATCTCCGCAACTGGTGTGCCAGCGCTGCATGCAAGGGTTCGGCTTGAGGGCCACCGGCGCCAGCGAGATTGAGTTCGCGATCTCCGAGGATCCGGCGGAGGCGGAGGCGGAGGCGGAGCGAGAATTTTTTAGGATGGAGAACGGCCGGGTGTCGCTGCGCGAGCTGGCCGAGGAAGAATTATTGTTGGCCTTACCGATTTCCCCGGCGTGCAATTCACCGCAGAGTTGCGGTAAGGCACCGAGCTACGCGGCCGGCGATGAGACGGCTGGCGCGACCGGCGACATGCGCCGGCCGTTCAGCGCTTTGCAGGATTTATTGAAGAAAACTTGACAGGACATAGTACCCATGGCAGTTCAAAAAAGCAGAAAGACCCCGTCCAAGCGCGGCATGCATCGTTCTCACTCCGCACTCGCGGCACCCGCCGTATCCATCGACTCGAAGAGCGGCGAGACTCATTCACGCCATCGGATTTCCCGGGACGGTTTCTATCGCGGCCGCAAGGTGCTACAGACCAAGGCGGACATTGCAGCAAGCGAAAGCGAAGAATAGGACTGGGAGCCGGATAGGCTCCTAGATTCCGCGCGGCGTTGCTCGCCGCCCGGCCCGTTCCACACGTGCACCGTGGCTGAGCTGCTCCATATCGCCATCGACGCCATGAGCGGCGATCGAGGTCCGTCGACCTGCGTTCCTGCTGCGCTGGCGGCGGCGCGTGAATTCCCGGGTGTGCGCTTCACATTGATCGGCCGTCAGGCCGACATGGAACGCGAGATGTCGAACGGCCGCACGCCTTCGAACCTCGCGTGCGTCTTCACGGCTCAAGTCGTTGAAATGACCGATCACCCCCGCGAAGCCCTGCGGCGCAAGAAGGATTCCTCGATGCGCCGCGCCCTCGATCTGGTCAAGGCCCGTGAGGCCAACGCCTGCGTCAGCGCCGGCAACACCGGCGCACTGATGGCAATGGCGCATTTCGTGCTCAAGATGTTGCCTGGTGTGGAGCGCCCGGCGATAGGGTCATTGATTCCATCGCGCGGCGGGCACACCTACATGCTCGACCTGGGCGCCAATGCGTCGGCGACGCCGGAACAGCTGCTGCAGTTCGGCATCATGGGATCCATCCTGGCTTCCGATTTGGAGGGCGCCCACGACAAACCGCGCGTGGGACTACTCAACATCGGTGAAGAAGAGATCAAGGGCCACGAGATCGTGCAGGCCGCGCACAACCTGTTGACGGCAAGCGGGCTCAACTACGTGGGTTTCGTCGAGGGGCATGATATTTTTTCGGACAAAGTGGACGTGGTCGTGACGGACGGCTTCACCGGCAATGTTGCCCTCAAAACGATGGAAGGGGCGGCCAAGCTGATCTCCGACACGTTGCGCACGGAGTTCACACGCAACTTCGCACGCAAATTGCGCGCACTGGCGGCAAAGCCCGCGCTCGACGCTTTGCGCGCGCGCATGGACCCGCGACGCTACAATGGCGCGACGATGGTCGGGTTGAACGGCATTGTCATCAAGAGTCATGGCGGCGCCGATCTTTTCGGATTTCAGCGCGCCATCGAGGTTGCGATCCAGGAAGCGCGAAACGGCGTACCGGCGAAAATCACCGAACGGCTGGGCGCCCCGCACGGGGCATGAAGGATCTCCATGTATTCACGCATCGCGGGCACCGGCAGTTATCTTCCCGAGAAGATACTGACCAACGTCGATCTGGAACGGCTCATCGACACGAGCGACGAGTGGATTCGGAGCCGCACCGGGATCAAGCAACGGCATGTGGCGGCGGAAGGGGAGACCACCACGGATCTCGCGGAGCATGCGGCGCGCCGGGCGATGGAGGCGGCGGGGGTCACCGCTCAAGATATCGACTTGATCTGCGTGGGCACGACGACGCCGGATTTGGTGTTTCCGAACGTGGGTACGCTATTGCAGGACCGGTTGGGCATTCACGGGTGTCCGGCCTTCAGCCTCGAGGCGGCATGCACGGGATTCGTCTATGCGCTCGGCGTGGCCGACAAGTTCGTTCGCTTGGGCGAGGCCAAGTGCGCCCTGGTGGTCGGAGCGGAGACTCTCACGCGAATCGTCGATTGGAGCGATCGCGGGACCTGCGTGATCTTTGGCGACGGCGCGGGCGCGGTGGTACTGCAGCCATCGAGCCAGCCGGGCATCATCAGCACACGGCTGCATTCCGACGGCAAGTACAAGGATCTGCTGCTCTACCCGGATGGGGTTTCCAAGGGATTCAAGCTGGTGCGCGAGGGCAAGGCGGGCGTGCAGATGAAGGGTAACGAAGTGTACAAGGTGGCGGTCAATACCTTGGGGCAACTCGTCACGGAAACCCTGGCTCTCAACGGAATGACCAAGGATCAGCTCGACTGGCTGATTCCTCATCAGGCCAATATCCGCATCATCGAGGCCATCGCCAAACGGCTGGATCTGCCCATGGAGCGGGTCATCGTGACCATCGATACCCAGGCGAACACCTCGGCGGCGTCGGTGCCGCTGGCGCTCGATACCGGAATTCTGGACGGACGGGTGAAGCGCGGCCAGTTACTGCTTCTCGAGGCGTTCGGCGGTGGGTTTACGTGGGGCTCGGCGCTCGTTCGATATTGACCCGCGCTTCGGTACGGCCGTTCGGACCCTCCAGACCCCAACAAAGCAAAACGCCGCGGTGTTACCCGCGGCGTTTCACATTCACATCACATGCTCGAAATTTACTTCGACACCGACTTCTTGAACATGCGATCGATCTTCTCGTTGATCGCTTCGATGGCAGTCGAATTCGACTGAGCGGTCGACAACGCCTGATTCGCCGTGCTCTGCGCGCCGGAGGCGGCCGAAGAAGCACTGGCAGCGGCACTATTGGCAGCAGCCGCATCGCTGGATGCCTTCGCTGTGTCGCTCTGCAACTTGGTTACCTGGGACTTCAGATCATCGATCTGAGCTTGGATCGGCTTCAAGTCGGTGCAACCGGCGAAAGCTATTACGCAGGCAGCGGCGACGGTAGCCTTGAGTGTCGTAGTAAATGTCATATCAATATTCCCCTAGGGTTAATTCATTGTTTCGGAAAGCCCGACGTGTTGTAGCAAGCAGGTCCTTTCTCAATCGGGCTCACATGCGTCGCAACACAGTCGCACATAAAGCCAAATTTGCGGCGCGAATGCAACTGAAATGCGCTATTTGTCGGAAAGCAGCGACTATTTTGCCAAATTTTGTTGCGTGGATATTAAATCCCCTTAAGGAATGCGGCCGAAAAGTGTAAGTTTTACAGACGCGGCTAGATGCGCCCACCAGACTCGTCGCGGCAAACGCTCACCGCATAGCGCATCGCCGCGTTTCGTGTCATCCCTTTTCGGCGTGCAGCAACTCCATGACGGCCCGATGACCTTGATCGATCGCCGCATCGGTGTATGCCGCTCCGCCGGCGTCGGAGTTCGCAATGGTGATCCGGCCGAAGCGCGCGCGGCCGACGATATACGGCATTTCCGACTCGGGAAGCTCCGGCTCGAATAACGTATTGTATTCGGGCGAATAGCCATGCGGCCAGCGATTGACGGTGATCGCCGTGATGTCGCGAGCCGGATCGAAGCCTCCGTCCTTCAGCGTACGTCCAAGCTGGTCGCGAATATTCCGCTCGAACGTCTCGAACGGCGTGGCGAGCAATTCCGCGCGTCCCGCGCGATTTTGGTCATGCTCCGGCAGGCCCGGCCGGCATGGTGTGCGCACCATATGCACCAAAATAGGGTCCCGAGGCGATTGGGTACTTTGATATCCGCCGAGGTTGACGTGCGGATTCAAATGGAAGTCGGAGAAATAGCTTCCCGGCGCATCGACGTGATGGACCTTCAACTTGTCGAATGCCAGCCAATTACGCAGTGCAACACTAACATAGACGAGCGGAGTCTTCACCGACTTGTGCAACGCGTCCTTCTGGACGGCCGGGAGCTCAGGGCAAAGATACGGGATCAACATGTTGTAGCAGGCCAATACCGTGCCGCGGGCCCGAGCGGTGTAGGGACGACCCTCGCGCAGGTACGTCACTTCGACTTGCTTCGCCGAATGCGAATCGCCCAGATGACGGGCACGTATCACGATGCTGTTGAGGCGAAGACGCGCCGGCGAATCGGCGCGGTCGAGTTCCGCGTAATTCACCCGTGCGGTGACGACGTCCTCGACGCTGTCGCCTGGAACGGCGCGAGGGACGAGCTTGCGCACCAAGAGCCGGGCGATGGTGGCATTGCCGTCGGGGAGATGAAGGCGCAGTGATCCACCGGTATCGGTGTATCCCGCCGACGTGGAATTCATGCGGGCGATGGATCGTTTCGTGAGCTTCATGCCCTGAAATCCGGGCATGCCGTAGCCCCAGCAGTCGAGTGCGGATAGGGCGTCAGCGCCTACCCCCCACTCACCCATGGTGCTCGCGTAATAGTACTTGAGCACCGCTGGATCGACTCGGACGACGTCGCGGAGGAATGCTTCATAGCTCATGCGCGACAGGCGCTGCTTCTTTTCGTCGGACGATACGCCGGGCATGTAATCGATCGTCGCCGTTTCGATCTGGGCGATTTCCTTGCGGGCGCGCTCGGAGAGGGGGGCGTCGCGGAAGAGGGTTTCGAAGGGAATCGTGCCGACGCCGACCACGAGTTTGTCGGCGCCGAAGGTCTCTGCGTCGAAGAACACGCCGGCGTGCATGCCGCGGGCCTCGTAATAGTTTGGGTTTTGCGTGCTCTTGATGAGTGCCGGAATGTCCACGCCTAAGGTTTTCAGCAGGCCCGCCGCGACCGGGCCATACGGACGCGGGCTGTCGATCTCCAGCGTGCCGCCGTTCATGAGATGCAGATGGCCATCGAGGTCGAATTCGTTGCGCTTGGCGTGGCCGCCGAAATCATCGTGGTTGTCCAGGATCAGGACACGGCTCTGAGGTGCTTTCGCCCGGTAGAAGTGGGCGGCCGCCAAGCCGCTGATGCCACCGCCGACGACGATCAGATCGTATTCTTCGCCGGTATCGGCCGCCGCCGCCCAGGTTCGGCCGTCGCGCAGCGCATGAGCACCTTCGAAGGATCCGGGATGGCTGCCGCGCAGGCCGGTGAGGAGCGGGGGATAGTAGCCAAGCGCATCCTGAGCAGCGCCGGACAGGGGCAGTATGCCG
>Ga0137412_10000893_pt1 | contig 22284 bp, 21 predicted proteins | sample CZODoug2_1_16fun_FD_122160 | JGI IMG/M metagenome (GOLD analysis project Ga0137412, IMG submission 122160) | Vadose zone soil fungal communities from Angelo Coast Range Reserve, California, USA - CZODoug2_1_16fungal (Hybrid Assembly) | ecosystem: Environmental > Terrestrial > Soil > Vadose zone... | reverse complement strand
AGCGGCTTGCCGGCCTTGGAGAGGTTGTGGATCTGGTCGGCGGGATAATGATCGCCTTCCATCGCGCATTCGAGATGAGTGACGAACGTGGGGCGTTCGATGGTCAGATTGTCATTGGATTTCACGGGATACGGGTCTTTCTCTGAGAGATTTCTTGCTTTTTATATGTTCAACACACGCCCATAGGCGTCGAGCACCGCTTCCTTCATCATCTCCGACAAGGTCGGGTGCGGGAAGACCGTGTGCATCAGCTCCTCTTCCGTCGTCTCGAGATTCATCGCGACGACATAGCCCTGGATCAGTTCGGTGACCTCGGCGCCGATCATATGCGCGCCGAGCAACTGGCCGGTCTTCTTGTCGAAGATCACCTTCACCAGCCCCTGATCCTCGCCGAGCGCGATCGCCTTGCCGTTGCCGACAAAGGGAAACCGGCCGACCCGGATCTCACGGCCGCCCTCTTTCGCCCTGGCCTCGGTGAGGCCGACGGAGGCGATCTGCGGATTGCAATAGGTACAGCCGGGAATGAGGTTCTTGTCCATGGCGTGCGGATGCAGCCCCTTGATGGCCTCGACGCACACCACGCCCTCATGCTCGGCCTTGTGCGCCAGCATCGGAGGGCCTGCCACATCGCCGATGGCGTAGATGCCGGGCACATTGGTCTTGCCGTAGCCGTCGATCACGATGCAGCCGCGATCGGTCTTGACGCCGAGTTTCTCCAACCCGAGGCCTTCGATATTGCCGACCACGCCGACCGCGGAAATCACCCGCTCGAACTCGACCGTCTGCGGCTTGCCCTTGCCGTCATCGATGGTCGCGACCACGCTGTCGCTCTTCTTCTCAAGCTTGGTCACCTTGGTCGAGGTGAGGATCTTGATGCCCTGCTTCTCGAAACGCTTGCGTGCCAGGCCTGCGATCTCCGCGTCTTCGACGGGCAGGATCTGCGGCAGCACCTCGACCACGGTGACGTCCGAACCCATGGTGTGGAAGAAGGAGGCGAACTCGATGCCGATTGCGCCGGAGCCAACCACGAGGAGCGATTTCGGCATCCGCTCCGGCACCATCGCCTCGAAATAGGTCCAGATCAGCTTCTTGTCGGGCTCGAGCCCCGGCAATACGCGCGGCCGTGCGCCGGTCGCCAGAATAATGTGCTTGGCCTGATAGGCGCCCTCGCCCAGCGCGCCCTTCGGCGCCTCGGCCTCCGATTTCTTCACCTTGATCTTGCCGGGCGCATCGATCGCGGCCTCGCCCCAGATCACCGTGACCTTGTTCTTCTTCATCAGGAAGCCGACGCCGTCATTGAGGCGCTTGGACACCCCGCGCGAACGCTGCACCACGGCTTTCGGATCGTAGGAGACGTTGTCCGCCGACAGGCCGTAGTCTTTGGCGTGCTGCATATAGTGATAGATTTCCGCCGAGCGCAGCAGCGCCTTGGTCGGGATGCAGCCCCAGTTGAGACAGATGCCGCCGAGATAGGACTTCTCGACGATCGCGGTCTTGAAGCCGAGCTGAGCCGCCCGGATCGCGGTGACATAGCCGCCCGGCCCGGAGCCGATGATGATGACGTCGAAGGATGTGTCGGCCATGAAGGTTCCCGTTCAATTCAGGCAGTCGCCGCGCCGCGCGCACGACGATTGAAAATAAGCGTCTTGATCCGCCATTGCAGCGAGATCATGAGAGCCATGATGGCCATGGCAATCAGCACGATCGGTCCCTACTTGTTTAGAGAGAGCGCATCGCCGGACCAGTCGGATACTCAACGTCGGCTCCCCTCGGCGCTCGTCTCACACCATCATCATGACGGGGTTCTCGATCAGCCCCTTGAACGCGCCGATCAGCTCTGCACCGAGCGCGCCGTCGATCGCGCGGTGATCGCACGACAGCGTCACGCTCATCATGTGCGCGATTTCGATCTTGCCGCCCCGCACCACCGGGCGTTCTTCGCTGGTGCCGACGGCCAGGATCGTGGCGTGCGGCGGGTTGATCACGGCGGTGAAATGGTTGATGCCGTACATGCCGAGATTGGAGACCGCCGTGGTGCCGCCCTGATATTCCTCGGGCTTGAGCCTGCGGGCCCTGGCGCGCGCGGCAAAGTCCTTCATCTCGCCTGAGATCGCCGACAGCGTCTTGGTCTCGGCCTTGCGGATGATCGGGGTGATCAGCCCGCCCGGCATCGCCACCGCGACACCCACGTCGGAATGCTTGTGCTTGAGCATCCCGCCGTCGGTCCAGCTCACATTGCAATTGGGAATCTTCTGCAGCGCGACCGCCATCGCCTTGATGACGAAATCGTTCACCGAGAGCTTGTAGAGCGGCTTCTTGTCCTTGTCGGTCGGCGCCTGCTTGTTGATCTCCTCGCGTGCGGTCAGCAATTTGCCGATGTCGCAATCGATCGTCAGATAGAAATGCGGGATGGTCTGCACCGAGGCGGTCAGGCGCTGCGCGATCGTGCGCCGCATGCCGTCATGCGGCACGACCTCGTAGGAGCCTTCCTCGAACAGCGCGCGGACCTGCTGGTCCGACATCGACGGGGCCAACGTTGGCCCACCCGCGGGCGTCGCGGCGGGCGCCTTCAGCCCCTTGCCGGATCTCGCCCCTTCGACGTCACGGGCGACGATGCGGCCGTGCGGCCCGGAGCCAATGATGCGCGCAACGTCGATGCCGGCCTCCTTGGCAAGCCGCCGTGCCAGTGGAGACGAGAAGATGCGGCCATGGCCGTTGGCTTGCGGCGCCGATGACGCCGCCGCTTGAGGTGCGGGCGCGGGCGGAGCAGCCGGGGCTGGCGCAGGCGCCGGAGCGGCAGCAGCCTTCGGCGCTGGCGCTTCGGCAGGCTTGGGCGCGGGCTTCGCAGCCCCTGCCCCCGCCGCCTTCACATCCTCGCCATCGCCGGCCAGCACCGCAATCACGTCGTTGACGGGGACATCCTGCGTCCCCTCCGGCACGACGATTTTCGCGATCGTGCCCTCGTCGACGGCTTCGACCTCCATCGTTGCCTTGTCGGTCTCGATTTCGGCGATCACGTCGCCGGACTTGACGGTATCGCCCTCTTTCTTGAGCCACTTGGCGAGGTTGCCCTTCTCCATCGTGGGCGACAGCGCGGGCATCAGAATGTTGATCGGCATACGGACCTCACAAAGCTCTTTTCAATTGTTGTCTTCCATCCGCGGGGAAGCCAACCAAAACCGTTTGGGACAAGATCGCCCGCGATGAGAAGCCGATGCCCCTCAATTGCCGATATCGCCCTGCCACAGGCGCTCGTTCGCGGGGTTGGATCGCCAATTCTTCATCATGTCGATCGAGCGCTGGTCGGCCAGATCGATATAGGGAATGCCGAACTGCGTCAGGATGTCCTTGCTGCCGGGGAATGTCACGGATTCGCCGATCACCAGCAATGACAGCTTGAACAGCCCGATCGCGCCCGCGCACATCGAGCAGGGCGACAGCGTCGTGTACATTACCGTGTCGTGGAACGACATCAGTCCGGCATTGCGCAGGCACGACATCTCGCCGTGAAGGATGACGTTCTTTTCCTGCATCCGTCGATTATGGCCGCGCGCGATGATCTTGTTGTCGCGGGTCAAGACCGCGCCGATCGGCAGGCCGCCTTGCGAGATGCTGAGCTCGGCCTCGGCAATGGCCTCGCCCATGAATTGGAAATGATGGGGTTCAATGGCCATCGTCAGTGCCCCTGTTGCGAGCGCGGCGTGGTGGTGCCCGGGTCGGTCGGCCGGGCGATTTCGGCTTCGAACATGTCGAGGATGCGCTGCAGCGCTTCTTCCTCGGTATACTCGCTCTCGCGCGCATAGGCGCGCGCGGCATGGCGGGCGACGTCGACCAGCAGCAGGCCCCAGATATCCGGCTCCTCGAAGGCGCGCGTGAAGGCGATCGACAGTCCGCCATCGAGCACGAATGCGCGTAAGACCTCGTGGGCGTCTTCGCGGCCGATCACGTCAGGCGGCAATGGCTGCTCCTTGGGACCTGCCATGGGGTCACCGGTAGCAGACGGCTTTGGCGGCTTCGACCACCTCCGCCGCGGACGGCAATGCCAGCTTTTCCAGGTTCGCTGCATAGGGCATCGGCACGTCTTTTCCTGAAACACGCAGCACCGGCGCGTCCAGATAGTCGAAGGCGTGCTCCATCAGGCGTGCGACGATCTCGGCGCCGACGCCGTTCTGCTGCCAGCCTTCCTCGACCGTGACCGCGCGGCCGGTCTTCTTCACGGATGCGACAAGCGTGTCGGTGTCGAGCGGACGCAGGGTGCGCAGGTCGACCACCTCGGCCTCGATGCCTTCCTTGGCCAGTTCCTCGGCCGCCTTCAGCGCATAGGTCATGCCGTTGGACCAGGAGATGATGGTGACATGGCTGCCCGAACGCACCACGCGCGCCTTGCCGATCGGGATCACGTAATCGTCGAGCTTCGGCACCGGGCCCGTGTGGCCGTACAGCACTTCGTTCTCGAGGAAGATCACGGGATTGGGATCGCGGATCGCGGCCTTCAACAACCCCTTGTAATCGGCCGCCGAGAACGGCGCGACCACCTTCAATCCCGGGACCTGCGAATACCAGGCCGAATAGTCCTGGCTGTGCTGGGCGGCGACCCGCGCCGCAGCACCATTCGGCCCGCGGAACACGATCGAGCAGCCCATCTGGCCGCCCGACATATAAAGCGTCTTGGCGGCCGAGTTGATGATCTGGTCCATCGCCTGCATGGCGAAGTTGAACGTCATGAACTCGACGATCGGCTTCAGGCCCGACATCGCCGCACCGACGCCGATGCCGGCAAAGCCATGCTCGGTGATCGGCGTATCGATCACCCGCCGGGCGCTGAACTCCTGCAGCAACCCCTGCGTGACCTTGTAGGCGCCCTGATATTCCGCGACTTCCTCGCCCATGATGAAGACGTCAGGGTCGCGCCGCATCTCCTCGGCCATGGCGTCGCGCAGCGCCTCGCGGATGGTCATGGTGACCATCTCGGTGCCGGCGGGGACTTCCGGATCGGGCTCGGCGACGGTCTGCGGCGCGGACGGCGCCTTCTTTTCCTCGCCGCCACCGGATTTGGCCGCAGGTGCCGGCGCCTTTGCTTGCGCGGGTGGCGCGGATTCCGCAGCTTTCTCCTGCTTGGCTGGCGCTGCCGCCTTCAAATCGGCGGCGCTCTCGCCATCCGCCAGGATGGTCGCGATCGGGGTATTGACCGCGACGTCGGCGGTGCCCTCGGGGATCAGGATCTGGCCGAGCGTGCCCTCATCGGTGGCCTCGACTTCCATCGTCGCCTTGTCGGTTTCGATCTCGGCGATCACGTCGCCGGACCTGATGGCCTCGCCTTCCTTCTTCAGCCATTTGGCGAGGTTGCCCTTTTCCATGGTGGGCGACAGCGCGGGCATCAGCACTTGAATTGGCATAGGGGCTCCGAAATAGGCTGTTCGCGCTGTTAGCGGTAAATGTCGGTATATAGTTCGGAGGCGTCGGGCTCCGGATCGTGCTGGGCGAAGTCCGCCGCCGCATTGACGATCTCGCGCACCTTCGCGTCGATCGCCTTCAGCTCCTGCTCGTCGACCTTGGCTTCCAGCAGGCGGCTGCGCACCTGTTCGATCGGGTCCTGGTCGTGGCGGATTTTCTCGACCTCCTCGCGGGTGCGATATTTGGCGGGGTCGGACATCGAATGGCCGCGGTAGCGGTAGGTCTGCATCTCCAGGATATAGGGCCCGTTGCCTTCGCGGCACCAGGCGATCGCCTTGTCGCCGGCGGCCTTGACGGCGCGGACATCCATGCCGTCGACCTGCTCGCCCGGAATGTTGAAGGAGGCGCCGCGCTTGGAGAAATCGGTCTGCGCCGAGGAGCGCGTCACCGAGGTGCCCATGGCGTAACGGTTGTTCTCGATGACATAGACCACCGGCAGCTTCCAGAGCTCCGCCATGTTGAAGCTCTCATAGACCTGGCCCTGGTTCGAGGCGCCGTCGCCGAAATAGGTCACGCTGACAAAGTCGTTACCGCGATAGCGGTTGGCGAAGGCAAGCCCGGTCCCAAGCGATACCTGGGCGCCGACGATGCCGTGACCGCCGTAGAAGTTCTCGGCCTTGCTGAACATGTGCATGGAGCCGCCCTTGCCCTTGGAATAGCCGCCATGCCGGCCGGTCAATTCGGCCATCACGCCCTTGGCCTCCATGCCGCAGGCCAGCATGTGCCCATGGTCCCGGTAGCCGGTTATGACCTGGTCGCCCTTCTTCAGAGCCATCTGCATGCCGACGACGACCGCTTCCTGGCCGATATAGAGATGGCAGAAGCCGCCGATCGCACCCATGCCGTAGAGCTGGCCGGCCTTTTCCTCGAAGCGCCGGATCAGGAGCATGTCGCGCAGCGCTGACAGCTCCTGCTCGCTGGTGAACTCCGGCGGCGAGCCGCTCGCCTTGTCGTGCTCAGCTTCCTTCGCGACGCTTTTCTTGGGTGCGGCCATGGCAATTCCGGATCAGAGAGTGAATTAGGCCCTCTCTAACCCAACTCAATCCGGCGTGGAAGGATTGCTTGATGGAATGCCCGGCGCGCCGAAGCGTTGTGATGCCGCACTGCACTGCGGCACGAAACTTTAGCGATCGATTTGGAGGTTTTTTGGAATCGAAGCACCGTGAATGCTCCGAACGATCCGCCCCGCCACTAGGAAGAGCCCAATGCGCTGCCCAGCAAACAGGCTAGTTGGGCCCGGTCATCCGAACCAGATCGTGCGGGTTGGCATAGTCGAGCTGATAGCGGGCGCGCTCGTCCAGCATGTCGGGGTCGAGCCGGTCGGGGCGCAGCAGCGAGATGCGATGTTCGCTATCGGCCCGCTCGCGCTTCAGCCGCGCGAGCTCCGTGGTCAGGGCGACGATCTCCTGGTCGAGTTCCAGCCGCGCGTTCAACCCGTACTTGCCGGTATAGGCGTTGACGCCGAAATAGCCGACCAGCGCGGCTGCCATCGTGTAGAGGGCAAGCCCGGTCAGGAAGGATTTGAGTCGCGCGCGAGAGACCATGCCCGCAAACATGCAACGGGCTGGTTAACGGATCACTAATCCCGCCGCGCGACTGAAGCCGGCTATTTGTTGAACTTCTCGACGAAGGCGGCAAAGGCCTCGAGATATTGCTGCAGCACTTTCTGCAGCGCCTCCTTGACCAGTTCGCCCTTGTCGTTGAAGGCATCGCCGACGCCGTTCAGATAGGTTTCGGGCTGTCCCATGATCGGACCGGAAATGCCCGGCAGGATGTTCTGCAGCTGCTTGGCCGCGCTGACGCCGCCGAGCGGACCGGGCGAGTTCGAGATGATCCCGGTGGGCTTGCCCAGAAACGAGCTCTTGCCATAGGGGCGCGAGCCGACGTCGATGGCGTTCTTCAAGACGCCGGGGATCGAGCGGTTATATTCAGGAGTCACGAATAACACGCCGTCCGACGCCTGCAGCTTGTCGCGAAACGCCACCCAGTCGGCCGGAGGCGCCCCCTCCAGATCCTGGTTGAAGAACGAAATGTCGTAAAGCGTCGTGACATCGAGCTTGAGCGAGGAAGGCGCGAGCTTCGCCAGCGCGTTGGCGATCTTGAGCGTAAAGCTCTCCTTGCGCAGGCTGCCAACGATGGTGACGATGTGGTGCGGGGTGGCCATGATGATTTCCTTCCAGAGGGACGCGAGCCGTCACTTAAGCCGGATCGGACCGAAACATGCAAGTGCATGAACTATTCAATTCGGAAACGCAACGTTCGCAAAAACAGTACATCACAAAAATGCGACGCGGGCCGCTCGTTTGAGACGGCCCGCGCGATCAATGCCGTCTTGAAGCTCAGATCACCGGATTCCAGGCGGCCGGGATCAACCGGTAGCCGTTACCGTCCTTCTCGACATGACCGACCGAGGGGAAGGTGAAGTGGAAGCCGACCACGGTCGCCTTTTCCGCCGCCGCCATGTCATGGAATTTGTGACGGGTCGCCTGCGCCAGATCGCCATCGACGTCATAGGCGACGTGCCAGTCCGGATTGCGCAGGAAGAATTCGGGAATGTTGGTGACGTCGGACTGAATCAGGATTTTCGAACTGCCTGACGCGACTGCGAACGAGGTGTGGCCCGGCGTGTGTCCGGGGGTCGCGATCGAGGTGATACCGGGCGCCACCTCCTTGCCCCAGTCGTATTTCGTCACTTTGGATTCGATCCCGGCGAAGGTCTTTTTCACATTGGTGAAATAGTTCTTCATCATCTCGTTCGACTGCGCCTTGGCGGCGTTCTCGTCGCTGGTCCAGAACTCCCAGTCCTTGGCCGGCACCATGATCTCCGCGTTCGGAAACGCGATCGTTCCGTCCGCGGCGCGGATGCCGTTGGTATGGTCCGGATGCAGATGCGACAGCAGCACGGTGTCGATGCTCTTGGCATCGACACCGGCGGCGGCGAGATTCTGCAGGGTGCGGCCGGGCGCGATCGAGGGGTTTGCGGGGATGTAGTCCTCGGCGAGCATCCGAAAGACTTGCGCGTCAGCGAACGCCGGCGGCGCTAGCTCGTAGAGAGTGTAGTCGATCGGCTTCACGGGAACGATCGTGCAGCACAGACGATGATGATCGTCCGGACTAACCGGCGACTTGCGCGGCGTTGCGATAGCGTTCGTAAAGGGCGAGCCGCTTTTGCAGCTGTGGGCTCGAGGTCTGCCCTGTGGCGAAGCGCGCAAAGGACGGGATCTGTTCCGCACGATGGCACGCCACCTGATGGCCGGGCGCAAACGCGCGCAACGCGGGCGGCGCGATACGGCATTTCTCTTCGGCGAAGCCGCAGCGGGTATGAAAGCGACAGCCCGGCGGCGGATGCGCAGGACTGGGAACATCGCCGGCAAGCGGCGCTCCCGCTCGACGCCGAAGCAGATCTGGCTCGGGCGCCGCCGCTAGCAGCGCCTGGGTGTAAGGATGGCGCGGGCTGGCATAAAGGCTCGCCTTGTCGGCAACTTCGACGATCTCGCCGAGATACATCACCGCGACCCGGTCAGCCATGTGCTTCACGACAGCCAATCCATGCGAGATGAACAGATAGGACAGCCCAAAATCCTTCTGCAGGTCCTTCAGCAAGTTGACGATCTGCGCCTGGATCGAGACGTCGAGCGCCGAGACCGGTTCGTCGCAGACGATCAGCCGTGGCGAACAGGCCAGCGCGCGGGCGATGCCGATGCGCTGACGCTGGCCGCCGGAGAATTCGAAGGGGTAGCTGGTCGCATGATGCGGCGCCAGATCGACCAGGCGCAGCAATTCGCGCACCCGCTCGCGCCGCGCAGCGGCATCGCCGATGCCGTGCACCAGCATCGGTTCGGCAATCAGCTCGTCCACGGTCATGCGCGGGTTGAGGCTGGCATAAGGATCCTGAAACAGGATCTGAGCCTCGCGCCTTAACCGGCGCAGGTCCGCCTTCGAGGCATGCGTAATGTCCTGGCCGTCGTAGCGGATGGTGCCGCCGGTCGGCGCGATCAGGCGTATCGCCAGCCGCGCAGTGGTCGACTTGCCGCATCCGCTCTCGCCCACCACCGCCAGCGTCTCGCCCGGCATCAGCGAAAAGCTGATGCCGTCGACGGCGCGCACGCTGCCGATCTGCCGTTGCAGGATCATCCCTTTTTTGACGGGATAATGCTTGGTGACGCCTTCGAACTGCAGCAGCGGTTCGGTCATACGTGCGCCTCCAGGGGCGCCCGAAGGCAGGCAATGCGATGGGCGGTGCTGAAATCAAGCAGCGCCGGCTGCTCGGCGCGGCATCGCGGAACGGTGAATGGGCAGCGCGTGTTGAAGCGGCAGCCCGCCGGCAGGCGAAACAGCGGCGGCGCCATGCCGCCGACGGCGACCAACCGCTCGACATCGGCGTCGAGGCGCGGCATCGAGCCCAATAGGCCGATGGTGTAGGGGTGCTGCGCGTCGGCAAAAATTTCGGCCACCGGCGCATGTTCAACGATGCGTCCGGCATACATTACCGCGACATGATCGGCGATCTGCGCGACCACGCCGAGGTCGTGGGTGATCAGGATGATGGCCATCCCGGTCTCGGCCTGCAACTCCTGCAGCAGGTCGAGGATCTGCGCCTGGATGGTGACGTCGAGCGCCGTGGTCGGCTCATCGGCAATCAATAGTGCCGGACGGCACGCCAGCGCCATTGCGATCATCACCCGCTGCCGCATTCCGCCGGATAACTGGTGCGGATATTCGTCAAAACGCTGTTGCGGCGCCGGGATGCGGACCTTGCACAGCGCCTCGATGGCTTCATCCCGGGCGTCGCGTGCGGACAATCGGCGATGCGCGCGCAGCGCCTCGACGATCTGGAAACCGACGCTGTAAACCGGGTTGAGGCTCGTCATCGGCTCCTGGAAGATCATGGCGACGCGATCGCCGCGCACCGCTCGCATCGCGTGGCGTGGCAATTTGGTGACATCGGTGCCATCGAGCAGGATCTGCCCGCTCTGGATGCGGCCGGGCGGCGGCACGAGGCCTATGATCGACAGCGACAGCATGCTCTTGCCGGAGCCGGACTCGCCGACGATGCCGAGGGTCTTGCCGCGCTCCACGATCAACGAGACGCCATCCACCGGCCGGGTCTCGCCGTTGCGCGTCGCGAACGCGGTGACGACATCGCGAATCTCGAGGATGGGTGTGGTCATGCGGGCTCCCAGGCCGGGCAAACAATGCCCGACAGTCCGGCAAAGACGAGGTTGCCGTTATCGAAGGCAATATCGCCACCCGTGGCGTAGATGTGATTTTTCTTCGTCGCGTCCCAGGCAACCGCGTCGTCCGCGTTGCGGGTGACCGTAACCATCATGCCCCTCCCGTGATCTGTCAGAGTCGATGTGTCCTCACCCGGTTCGGCCCGGAGAGGACGCCATCCGTTCAGCGCTTCAGCTTGATGTCGAGGCCCTTGTAGAGGCCGGCGCCGTAGATGCCATGAGGGCGGACGCCCTCAACGCGGTCGGTGGACGCCACCCACATCGGCTGCGACACCAGCGTCAACCAAACATTGGCCACGGTGAGTTGCCTCTGGGCGTCGGACGTCGCCTTCTCGCGCGTGGCATCGTCGGTGGCCATGGCGGCGACCTTGATGAATTTATCGGTATCGTCGCTCTTCCAGTTCATGCGGTTCGGCAGCGGTACGTGCGTGCTCTGGAAGAATATGCTCATCGCCTCATTAGCCGTCACGTAAGGATAGGACAGGATGAAGGCATCGAACTCCTGAGTGGCGAGCTTGCCCCAGGCGATGGTGGCGTCCCACAGCTGGATCTTGAGGTCGATGCCGACCTTGCGCAGGTCGGCCTGGATCGCTTCCAAGGTGCGCATATTGGTATCTTGGCGAAGGCCGTAAACCGTGAAGGAGGCCTTCTGGCCATCCTTCTCGCGAATCTTGTCCGGGCCAAGCTTCCAGCCGACCTTGTCCAGCACCTGGTTGGCACCCGCCGGATCGTATTTCGGCATCAGGGCTTCCGAGCCCTTGTCGAAATCGCGTACATTGGGATTGAGCAGCGTGTGCATCGCCGCCGCCTTGCCGAAGAAGATCGCCTTGGCGAGGGCGTCCTTGTTCACCGCCATATTGACTGCTTCGCGGATCGCGGGGTCGCTGACCACCGGCTTGTTGACCTTGAAGCCGATGAAGGTGTCGTAGATATAGTTCTTCTGCTGCTGCACCTGCATGCCGGGGATACGCTGCAGGGTGTCGATGGCGAAAAACGGCAGGTAGTAGCTGATATCGGCCTGCTTGGACTGCAGCGCGGCCATCAGCGTGTTGGATTCCGGGATCACGCGCCAGATGATGTCCTCGACCTGCGGTTTCGGATCCTTGTAGATCGGCGGTCCCCACGAATAATAGGGGTTCCTCTTGAGAACCAGATCCTGACGCGGTGTCCAGCTCACCCAGCAATATGGGCCGGTGGCATTGAAGCCCTGCACGCCAAAATTCTGGCCGAGCTTCTCGACAGAATTCTTGTCGACGATGGAGGCAAACGACAGCGCCAACTGGAACATCAGGTCGCTGTACGGTTCGGTTAGCTCGTACACTACAGTCTGGGGGTCAGGCGCCGAAATGTCCTTCACCGTGCCGGCCCGGAACGCCGCCGGTGAGTGGTTGGCGGGATCGATCCAGCGTTTGAAGGAGTAGACCACGTCATCGGCGGTCATCGGGCGGCCGTCGCAGAATTTGACGTCGCCTCGCAGCTTGAATGTGTAGGTCATGCCGTCCGGCGAGATGGTCCAGGATTCAGCCAAGCCCGGTTTGACGGTCTTCATGTCGAAATCGACCGAGACCAGGGTATCGGCCATCATGTAGACCACCTCGGCCGTGGAGATGGAGGTGGTACGGATCGGGTCGTAGCGATCGGCATCGACCTCGCGAAGAATCACTAAGGGCGCTTTTTGCTGCGCCATGGCAGGCATTGCGCCCAGGCCGGGCAGGGCAGCACCGGCCAGCAGCGCGGCGGTCAGGGATCGAAGCATGGCAGATCTTTCTGGTTGTCGTTGGATGGGTTTCATGCGTGCAGCGTGGGATCGAGCGCATCACGCATGGCGTCGCCGAGGACGTTGAAAGCCAGCACGACCACGAAGATCATCACGCCCGGCAGCACCGAGACGTGCGGTGCGAAGAACAGGAATGTGCGGCCATCCGACGCCATGGCGCCGAGCTCGGCGGTCGGTGGCTGGGTTCCGAGGCCGATGAAGGAGAGCGTGGCGCCGAGCAGGATTACCTGGCCGAACCGCAGCGTGACGAACACAAAGATCGGCGAGAGGCAATTCGGCAACAGATATTTCCGGATCAGCCGCAGGTCGCTCATCCCGAGCGAACGCGCGCTTTCGATATAATCCTGCTGCAGCACCACGATGGCCGCGCCGCGCACCACCCGCGCCATCAGCGGAATGGTGGCAACCGACAGCGCCACAATCACCGAGGTGAGGCCGGGACCGAAGATGCCGGCGATGGCAAGGCCGAACAGGATTGCCGGGAACGACAGCAGCACATCCATCAGCCGCATCAGCACGCCGGAGACGCAGGTGTAATAGGCCGCGACAAAGCCGATCACGCCCCCCAGCGCGCAGCCGATCACGACCGACGTCGCGCTCATGAACAACGTGGTGCGCAATCCGTAGAGCAGCCGCGTGATCATGTCGCGGCCCTGACCGTCGGTGCCGAGCAGGCCGTATTCGCCAGGCAGCCTGAGCGTGTTGGCGAGATCGCCGCCATAGGGATCGGAGGGCGCAAGCCACGGCGCGAGCACGGCGGCCGTGATCACCAGCACCACGACGACGAGCGCGATGCAGCCGCCCCAGTCGGAGACGATCAAGGCGAGGGTCGATTTGCGCCGGACCCCAAGGCCGTTGCCGGCCTTGGCCAACGCCGCGGGCCTCGCCGTGATGTCGAGGTCAACCTGTGCCGCGTCGCTCATGCGCCCCTCACGCGCGGATCGAGCACGGCATAGAGCAGGTCGACGATCAGGTTCGCGACGATGAAGCCGAGCGACAATACGATGATGGTGCCCTGCGCCATCGGCAGATCGCTCGACAGGATCGCGCCGACGGCAAGGCGGCCGATGCCGGGCCAGCTGAACACGGTTTCGGTGACCACGGCGCCGCCGAGCAAAAAGCCGATCTGCAGGCCGATGAGCGTCACCACCGGTACCAGCGCGTTGCGCAATGCATGCCGCAGCACCACCGCGAGTTCGGACAGGCCCTTGGCGCGGGCGGTCCGCACATGATCGGCGCCGAGCACGTCGAGCACCGCCGACCGTGTCATCCGCGCCATCGGCCCGATGAAGACGCCGCCAAGCGTTACCGCGGGGAGCGCGATGGCGATTAGGCCTTCGCTGGTCCACAGCGGTCCGCCGCGGCCGGTGAAAGGAAAGATCGGATACTGGAAGCCGAGCAGCCAGATCAGCGCCAGTCCGAATAGGAACACCGGCACCGACACCGCCGCCACCGAGATCGCGATCACGGTGCGATCCAGCAATGTGCCGCGATAATATGCCGCCGTGGTACCGAGGGCGAGGCCGAGGGGGATCGCCCAGACCAGCGACGCCGCCATCAGTTCGAGGCTGGGCCCGATGGTGTTGCCGAGCTCCTGGGTAACCGGAACATTGTTGATGATCGAGACGCCGAGATCGCCGTGCAGCAACCGCCACACATAGGTGATGAACTGCCACCACAGCGGCTGGTCCAGACCGAGGTCGCGGCGGATGGCGTCGACCACGTCCTGCGTTGCGGTCGGTCCGGCGCGAATGATGGCGGGATCGGTCGGTACCACCTGCATCAGCAGGAAGCCAACCAGCAGCACGCCGAACAGCACGGGGATGGCGAGAAGAATCCGCTGCAGCGCATGTCGCAGCATATTCCGCGCTCCTATTCCGCCGCCACCGCTGCGCGGCCAAGCCGGTCGAACATCACTTCGCTGCCCAGGATCCTGAGATCGCAGCGCGCGTTGTTTTCGACTTGCTCCGGACGGCAGTTGAAGACGTCGTGGATCAGCACGGAGCCTGGGTAGCCACCGAGGAACGGCTCCATTGCGGCGCGGTGGGAAGTCCGTACGTCCCATATGCCGTCTGGCTGCCCGGAGGCACGCTCCAGATGTACGGCTCGGCGAATGCCGACGGCGGCGCCGGCCTGGTAATCGCTACGCCAAAAAGCCGTGGCCTCGAATTGCTGAGAGCCCTCCGATGTGTCTGAAAGAGCATCATCTGCGGCGCTACCGATTCCGGTGTCACCGATTTCACCAAGACCTGGCATACTCACTCCCGCTGTTGACCGGACATGACGACCGCTCGCAAACGGCATCGATGAAACCTTACTCGCCTTGCGGCCATCACCAACGCTTCGATGGTTACAGCGGCCATCACCAACGCTTCGACGGTTACATCGGAAATCCAGATGACGCCGCAGGGCGCGGCTCACCGATTATGGATGACGTTGGATCCGAGGCCATTGGAGCCAGCGGATCAGACGGCGGAAGTTGTAGCCGGCGGCGAGGACGGCGTTGGCGGCGTCACCCCGACGGTACAGGATATAGTTTCGGCCCATGCGGTGCTCGGCCTTGAGATGGTCGATCACCGGTTCGACAGCGGATCTGCGGCGCAGTTCGCGCTTGATCTTCGGCGTCAACCCTCGCTTCTGGCCGGAGATATTGGATTGCTTGGCGTGTCATAGCGCTGCTGCCGGATCAGGGCCATATCGATCCCCAAGAGATAACGATCAGAGGCGCCCCGACTCCAGCGGGGCAGATTCAGGCGTATCGTTGCGAATCCCGGTCACGTCGATTTTGTTAGCTTCGAGGAAGCATTGAAGCCCGCGCACGATGTCCCTCCCCGATCTCGATTCCGGCTTGGCGCTCTTTCCCACGCGCAATTTGTACGGGAATTTTCTCCCAATGCGCAGAGAACGCAAGCCCAGCTCTGGGGAAACACCGGCGCGTTTATCTGCCCTTGTTCGGATTGATCAGAAATTTCTCGCCGGTTGCGCGCTTGGCGTAGACCGCAATATTGGCGGGGTCGAGCGCCTCCTGCAGCGACACGATCCTGGTGTAATGGCTGGCAAAGGTGGTTTTGAGTTCATCGACCACGCGCTCGCGCAGCCTTTTGCCGTCGACCGGCCCGATCTTCATCAGGAACGGAAACAACAGCCAGCCGCCGACACCCCAGGCCATGCCGAACGCCCGGTTCAATTCGACCGGCCGCGGATCGAGGCTGCCATAGAGATAGATCTGCTTGTGCACGTTCGAACCGTAGCGGCTGTAGACCTTGGCGTGCTTGTTGATCGCGGTCTCCATGCAGGTGAGGATCTGGCCTGCAAGCCTGCCGCCGCCGATGGCGTCGAACGCCAGCGTCGCGCCTGACTCGGTGAGCGCGGCCGTGAGATCGTCGATGAAGCCCGGCGAACTCGAATCCACCACATGCTTCGCCCCGATCTTGCGCAGGATACCGGCCTGCTCGGTGCTGCGCACGATATTGACCAGGGGGATGCCGTCCTTCAGGCAGATCCTGTTGAGCATCTGTCCGAGATTGGAGGCGGCCGCCGTATGCACCAGCGCCTTGTGGCCCTCGCGCCGCATGGTCTCGGTCATGCCAAGCGCCGTCAGCGGATTGACGAAGCAGGACGCGCCTTCGGCCGGCGTCGTGCCCGCCGGCAGCGGCAGACACTCGTTGACCTTCAGGCAGCGATACTGCGTGTACATCGCGCCGCCGATCATCGCGACCGTCCTGCCCATCAGCGCCTTGGCCGCATCCGAGGCGCCGGTCTTGATGACGACGCCCGCGCCCTCGTTGCCGACGGCCATCGACTCATCAAGCCGGCTCGCCATCGCCTTCATGCCGGCCTCGGGCACTTTTGCGGTGATGACGGGATGCTCCGAGGTGCCCGAAGCGTTCGCCGTCGTCATGTCGGCAGCACCCGTCAGGAGGCCGAGATCGGAAGGATTGATCGGGGTCGCCTCGACGCGCACGACGACCTCGTCGGCGGTGGGTTCGGGAGTGGTGACGGTCAGCAGCGAAATTTCCAGTTCGCCGCTGCTCTTGATCAGCGAACGCAGTTGCAGCCCGGCCTTGCCGTCACTCATCGACCCCTCCCGTTTCTCTTTTGTTATGGTCTGATGTTATGGTCTGGCGCTATGTCAGGCTAGCGCCTTCAGCGCCCCCTTGCCGGCGTATTTCGCTTGCGTGCCCAACTGTTCCTCGATCCGCAGCAGCTGATTGTATTTCGCGGTGCGGTCGGAGCGCGCCAGCGAGCCGGTTTTGATCTGGCCGCAACTGGTGGCGACCGCGAGATCGGCGATGGTGGAGTCCTCGGTCTCGCCGGAGCGGTGCGACATCACGGCCGTGTAGCCGGCCTTGTAGGCCATCTCGACCGCGCTCAAGGTCTCCGTCAACGTGCCGATCTGGTTGACCTTGATCAGGATGGAATTGGCCCGGCCATTCCTGATGCCGTCGGCAAGCCGCGTCACATTGGTGACGAACAGGTCGTCGCCGACAAGCTGGCACTTGTTGCCGATCAAGCCGGTCAGCTCCTTCCAGCCATCCATGTCGTCTTCGGACATGCCGTCCTCGATCGAGACGATCGGATAGCGCGACACCAGGTCGGCGAGATATTTCGCCTGCTCCGAGCGCGAGCGGGTCTTGTTCTCGCCGCCATAGACGTAATTGCCGTCCTTGAAGAATTCGGTCGCCGCGCAGTCGAGCGCCAGCATCACGTCGTCTCCCGCCTTGTAGCCGGCCTTGCCGATCGCGCTCATGACGAAATCCAGCGCCGCGTCCGCCGACGGCAGGTTCGGCGCGAAGCCGCCCTCGTCGCCGACATTGGTGTTGTGGTTGGCCTTCTTCAGTTCGCCCCGCAGCGTGTGGAAGATTTCCGATCCGCAGCGCAACGCCTCGGCAAAGCTCTTGGCGCCGACCGGCATGATCATGAATTCCTGGAAGTCGATCGGGTTGTCGGCATGTACGCCGCCATTGACGATGTTCATCATCGGCACCGGCAGGGTCCGCGCCGAGGTGCCGCCGACATAACGATAGAGCGGCATGTCGAAAGATAGAGCGGCGGCCTTGGCGCAGGCGAGCGAGACGCCGAGGATGGCGTTGGCTCCGAGCCGGCTCTTGTTCGGCGTATCGTCGAGCTCGATCAGGGTCTCATCGATCAGGACCTGGTCCTCGACCGCCATGTCGCTCAGCGCGTCGAAGATGTCACCGTTCACGGCCTCGACGGCCTTGCGGACGCCCTTGCCGAGATAGCGGGCCTTGTCGCCGTCGCGCAGTTCCACCGCCTCATGGGCGCCGGTCGAGGCGCCGGACGGCACCGCGGCGCGGCCGATCGAACCATCCTCCAGCACCACGTCGACCTCGACGGTCGGATTGCCGCGGCTATCGAGAATTTCACGGCCGATGATATCGATGATGGCGGTCATGGGTACCTCTTCTTGAAAACGCAGGGGACGGCTTTAGGGACAAGGCTTGTGGAAGATAAGGCTCGTGGAAGATTAAGACTTGGCGCCGCTTCTACCGCAACGCAACGACCCGGAAAAGGTCGCGTGACGAAGCAGGCATGATTGGTTAAGACCCGCGAAATGGAGAAAGTGATGTCCAAAAGGCCCTTGAGATCGGCGGGTTCGCCCGAATTGCAGCTCGGCCGCGCCGTGGAATGGCCCGACGCGCCCGACAAGGCGCAGATCGACCGGGTGCCCAATCCGCAAAAGGACACCGACTTTCTCGTCCGCTTCACCGTGCCGGAATTCACCTCGATCTGCCCGGTCACCGGCCAGCCCGACTTCGCGCATCTGATGATCGACTATGCGCCGGGCCCTTGGCTTTTGGAGTCGAAATCCCTCAAGCTTTATGTGGCGAGCTTCCGCAATCATGGTGCCTTTCACGAGGATTGCACGGTGATGATCGGCAAGCGAATCGCTTCCGAGATCAAACCGAAATTCTTGCGGATCGGCGGCTACTGGTATCCACGCGGCGGCATTCCGATCGACGTGTTCTGGCAGACCGGTAAACTGCCGAAGGGACTATGGCTTCCCGACCAGGGCGTCGCGCCCTATCGCGGGCGGGGATAGAGCATCGTCTTTATACGACTGAACGTTCGCCTCACGCCTCACTTCATCAGCGTTTGCACAACCCGCTTTTGAGTTCCCAGCCCTCGCCGGCGCGGGCGACGGCGACGATATCGAAATAAAGCCGTCCGGCCGGATCGTCCTTCGACGTAAAGGTGACCTCGCAGAGGAATTTGTCGGCGCTGGCGTCATGACATTTGGCCTGCAGGACTTGCAGCCCCTTGTCGTGCAGCGCGCTGCCTGACGAGGCTTCGTGATCGTAGGCGGACTGAATGGTCCCGATGTCGGGAGCCGGCTTACACGACAACGCGACCAGTGCACAAATCCACCCCACCGCCTGCCACATCGCCGCGCCCCGTCACTGCCGCAGAATATTTCCACTGCCGACCGACGTGCCGTGAGAGTTTTTGACTTCGCGGGCGAGCATCTCGCATCGATCAGTGAGAATTTTCTCGAAAAAGTTTTACCACACCCTTAGGCTGTCTTATGATGTTTATGCAGTCAAGCAGCAGCGATCGGCTTTATTCGATCAATTCCTGCGGCGGTCCGTATGACCCGACATGACTCCAATCATAACAACACAAGAGAATGAGGAGGCGCCCGTGTTCAGCGTAAATTCCGCGCGTGAGCTCCCGATCCGTCAATGGATCGCCGCGGCCGGCATCATCGCAGCCAATATTTCCCTATCCTTTTGCGTCGGCGCGGCACCGGCTGCCGCCGCTACGCTCGTCGATCCACCCGTGTTCGCCAGTCAGAACGGCGCACTCGACATCATGATGGTTGCCATTCCGCAGCCTATTCCAACCATTTCGTTCACGCCGCCTGCAGGCAGCGCAGTCATTCATCCGACCGGATGGGTCTACCAGGTCTGTCCGCGCCCGGCTTCCGGTCTGAGTTGCCCATCGGGCAGCAGCACGGTGTCACCCTATGGCGGCGTCCGTCTCGCCATGCAGCCGGGCGACACGCTGAAGATCCGTTTCGTCAACAGGCTGCCGAAGATCAATCCCTTGAAGCTGCGGCACGTGACCGATCCGGGCGAGGCCAATCTGTTTCTCAATCCGACCAACCTGCATACGCATGGCCTGCTCACGCCGGCGCGCGCCGCTACTGTCGGCGATCCGACCTTCGGCGACTTCGTCTATGTGACGATCTACAATTCAGCCAACGGCATCCCGGTGCCGCAGACGACGCACCAGCACGGCCCGATCGTGATGGATACGGTCGACTACAAGATCACCATTCCGGCCAACCATCCTTCAGGCTTGTTCTGGTTCCACCCGCATGTTCACGGCATCGCGCTTAACCAGCTTGTGGAAGGCATGTCGGGAATCATCACCATCGGCCACGTCAGTGACAACGTGCACGGCGATGTCGCCGCCACGACCTGGCCGGACAGCAATGTCCGGCATCTGATGCTGAAGGAAATTCAGGTTCTCGCGGGCGGCACCATCGCTTTCGACAGCGGTCCGCAACCCGTCGCCAATGGCGAGGTGTTGAACCAGGAGGACCCGGATTTCTGCGCGCAATTCCCGGCGACCGGCGACGTGCGCCAGGGTTCATGTCCCGGCCAGGACAACACCGCGGACGAAGGCAACAACTACACCGGCGGAAAATGGTACATGACCGTCAATGGGCAGCAATTCCCCACCGTACCGATCACGGCGCCCGACGGCGAAGTCTGGCGTGTCGCGACCGGCGCCGGCAGCGTGAGCTGGGACCTGCAGCTCGTCGACGACGCCACGCACAATCCGATGACAGTGCAGCTCCTCGCCATCGACGGCGTCGCTGTTCATCTGCCCCAGGACACTACGTCGGGCGCCATGGTCCAGATGGCCGGCGGCCGCTTCAAGGTGGTGCCCTGCCCGGACGTCAATGTGATCGGCTCCACGGTCCCGGTCTGCGTCAATGAAATCGTCCTGATGCCAAGCTCACGTACCGAGTTCTGGGTCACTTACCGTAATGCGTCCGGCAAAATCACGCCGCCGCCGCACGGCGCCTCGGCGACCCTGAAGATGGTCGGCTTGACGATGGGCAGCGGTGATTCCTGGCCCGCGGTCGATCTCGCCAAGGTGCTGTTCAACCAAGCCGGCCCACGCCAGCTGACGAGCAATCAGGTCGTGGTCGGCGGTCCTACCGATGCGGCTGGTCTTGCGCAGCCGACCGGCATCTTCCAGGCCCAGGTTCCCGGAGCGGCAGCGGCGGCTGCGACGATGTCGGCGGCGCAGACAACCACGAATGCTTCGACATGCGCTCCGCTGCCGAGAGGCCATCGCCGCCGCATCTTCTTCGGCTTTTCCGACGTCACCATCAACAATACATTCGCGCTCGGCTATGAAGAGGTGGACCAGAACAGAAATGTCGTTCCGGGGTCGCAGAAACCCGCTCCGAACCAGTTGGAGCAATTCGACCCGTCGCACACCACCGTCTGCCTGCCGCTCGGACCGGGTCAGACGCCGGTGAAGGAGACCTGGGAACTGGTCCAGCTATCGACCGAGAACCACAACTTCCATCTCCACCAGAGCAGGTTCACGATGACCGGCAGCAATGGCGGCGTGGTGCAGGACAACTTCCCGCTCGGCGTGGCGGCGCCCGACGCCACCATCGCGGACCAGGTGGCCAATAATCAGAACGGCGTCTGCACCATCGCGCAATGGCGTAGCGGCCATTGCGTATCGGCCGCGAACGTCTTCGACATCCCGTTCACGCAGCTTGGGGAGTTCGTCTACCACTGCCACATCCTCGAACACGAGGACGGGGGCATGATGGCGAGGATCATGGTGGTGCCGGCGCCCCACTGAAGCGCGCTTGACCGCGCCGGGATGGTGTCCCGGCGCCGAGCCTCAAGCCACAACGTCCGGCCTCCTTGCGGCATCCGCCGGACGGCTTTGCCGCAACAGCCGCGCGCAGGCAAAACCCAGCGCGATCATCACGGCTGCGGCTGCGAGCAAGGTCGGCACCTTGCCGGCATGCTGGATGCCGAAGCCATAGGCAATCGGACCAACCGTCTGGCCCATGAAAAAGAAGAACGAATGCAGCGACAGCGCGGTGGCACGCGCTTCCACCGAAAGCTCGCTGGCAAATACCTGCAGGCAGCCGTGGATCATGTAGAAGCCCCAGCCCATCATCAGGAGGATTGCGAACTGGAGTTTCCACCCAGGCCCGAAGGCCGTGGCGGCGAGTTGCAATCCGACCAGGCTGGCACCTGAAATCATCATTCCCTTGACGCCGAGCCGTGGCAGAAAGCGCGACACCGTCAACGTATAGTACAGTCCGCCGACCGCGAATCCCGCGATCACGATGCCGGCGATCGAGAGCGAGGTCTCGCCGAGACTGAACAGGAACGCGGCGATGAAGGGAAACAGGCCGAGCACGCAGCACCCTTCGATGAACACCGCCGCGTAGCAGATGCGCGCGTTCGGATTGGCGAAGATCGTCCAATAGCCCTGCTTGAGCGCCGACAGGCTGCTTCTGGGCGGATGCACCAGCGCGGCGCCACGGAAGCCAAAGGCTACCGCCACCGACGCCACCACGACCAGGCCGCCGAGCACCGCGAGCACCCCGCGCCAGCCCAGGAAATCGCCGATCAGGCCGGAGGCGGATGCGCCCAACAGGTTGCCGGTCATGGCGCCGGCCAGCGTGCGGCCGATGGCGACCTGGCGCTTTTCAGGCCCTACCAGATCGCTGGTCAGACCGAGTGCCACCGGAAATACCCCGCCCGAGCCGATGCCGGCGAGAATCCGCGTTGCAAACAACATCGG